>Ga0256843_1000109_pt1 | contig 70294 bp, 73 predicted proteins | sample AlvinellametaG_FD_191572 | JGI IMG/M metagenome (GOLD analysis project Ga0256843, IMG submission 191572) | Pompeii worm associated microbial communities from hydrothermal vent at the East Pacific Rise, Pacific Ocean - Alvinella | ecosystem: Host-associated > Annelida > Integument > Unclassified ...
ATTACAAAAATCATTTGGTTCTCCAACTATTACAAAAGATGGTGTAAGTGTAGCAAGAGAGATAGAATTAAGTGATCCACTTGAAAATATGGGAGCACAACTTGTAAAAGAGGTTGCAAGTAAGACAAATGATGAAGCAGGAGATGGTACAACTACTGCAACTGTACTTGCACATTCAATTTTCAAAGAGGGTCTTAGAAATGTAACTGCAGGGGCTAATCCTGTACAATTAAAAAGAGGTATGGATAAAGCTTGTGAAAGAATTCTTGAAGAGCTTAATAAAATCTCTAGAAAAGTATCTGACAAAAAAGAGATTGCACAAGTTGCAACAATTTCAGCAAATAGTGATACAGCTATTGGTGATATGATTGCTGAAGCTATGGAAAAAGTTGGTAAAGATGGTGTTATTACTGTTGAAGAGGCAAAAGGGATTGCAGATGAACTTGATGTAGTTGAAGGTATGCAATTTGATAGAGGATATTTATCTCCATACTTTGCAACAAATACAGAAAAGATGACTGCAGAGTTAGATAATCCGTATATTTTATTGTATGATAAAAAAATTGCTTCATTAAAAGAGATGCTACCAATTCTTGAAGCAGTTAATCAAACTCAAAGACCACTTTTGATTATTGCTGAAGATGTTGAAGGGGAAGCTTTATCAACTTTGGTTGTAAATAGATTAAGAGGAAGCTTACAAATAGCTGCAGTTAAAGCTCCAGGATTTGGTGATAGAAGAAAAGCTATGCTTGAGGATATTGCTGTATTAACTGGTGGTAAAGTTATTGCTGAAGAGATGGGTATGACACTTGAAGGTGCTACTATTGATGATCTTGGAACTTCTGCTAGAGTTGTAATTGATAAAGATAATACTGTAATCGTTAATGGTGCAGGATCAAAAGAGGCTGTTGAAGCTAGAATTGGTCAAATTAAAACAGAGATGAAAATCACTACAAGTGATTATGATAAAGAGAAACTTCAAGAGAGACTTGCAAAATTAAGTGGTGGAGTTGCTGTTATTAAAGTTGGAGCACCAACTGAAACAGAGATGAAAGAGAAAAAAGACAGAGTTGATGATGCACTAAGTGCAACAAGAGCTGCTGTTGAAGAGGGTATTGTTGTTGGTGGTGGAGCTGCACTTATTAAAGCTGCTTCTAAAATTGAGATGAACCTTGAAGGTGATGAGCAAATTGGTGCAGATATCATTGTAAGAGCTATTGGTGCACCATTAAAACAAATCGCTTCAAATGCTGGATTTGATGCTGGTGTTGTTGCTAATGAAGTAAGTAAATCTGATAATACAAATATTGGATTTGATGCAGCAACTGGAACATATGTAGATATGTTTGAAGCTGGTATTGTAGATCCTGCAAAAGTGGAAAGAGTAGCAATGCAAAATGCAGTATCTGTAGCATCACTGCTTCTTACAACTGAAGCAACTGTAAGTGATCTAAAAGAGGATCAAACTACTGTACCACAAATGCCAGAGATGGCAGGTGGAATGCCAGGACTTGGAATGTAAGTTAGCGTTAAGAAAACGATACTTTCGTATCGTTTTTAGCTAATAGCAGGGGGAGTGAATTTTTCACTCCCTTTTTTTATGTTTAAAATAAAATCTTTTTTTTATTAAAGTTTTTTATTCTTTATGATATTATTTTGCACAATATATGCAATTTGATAATAGGAGTATCCTTGAAAGATAAATTAATAGATATAATAAAACAAGCATCATTAATTTTTAAGCAAGGTTATTACTCTAGTAAATCAATAGAATTTAAAGCAAGAAAAGATCTTGTGACGCAATATGATATTGAAGTTGAAAATTTTTTAAAAGAAAAATTATTATTAGCTTTCCCTGATTTTAATATAATTGCAGAAGAATCTAATAATTCTAATACAGTATTTAATAATTCTATTATAATAGATCCAATAGATGGTACTACAAATTTTGTAAATGGTTTACCCCATTGCGCCATATCTGTTGGTGTGTATAAAAATAAAAAGCCATATATTGGTGTGGTATATAATCCAATTTTAGATGAACTGTTTTTTGCTCAAGTTGGTTTGGGTGCAACATTAAATGATAAAAAAATATATGTAAATTCTCAAGAAGATTTTCAAAAAGCACTAATAGCCACAGGTTTTCCATATAGTGGTGCAACAAATATGGATGATCTTAATATTGTAATTGATAATTTACATAGAATTCTTCCTGCTTGTCAAGATATAAGGCGATTTGGATCTGCTGCTCTTGATTTATGCTATGTAGCAAAAGGGATGTTTAGTGGATATTATGAGATAAATCTAAAAGCATGGGATGTTAGTGCTGGAGTTATTATTTTAAGTGAAGCTGGTGGTAAAATTACAAATCAGCTTGGTAATACTTATAATATATTTGAAGATAAATATATTGTTGCAACAAATAGTTTTATACATAATGATTTAATAAAGATGATTAAATAATATGATTAGAAAAACACTAAAAAAGACAAGTAAAAGTCAAAAACTAAAAGAGTTTATAAAAAAATACAAAGTACCAAAAGAGTATCTATCTACAAGTAGAAAAATGGTTTCAAGGGCTGTATTTCTTGGCTTGTTTATTGCTTTTATACCTATGCCCTTTCAAATGGCATTAGTACTTGCATTTATGCCTTTGTTTAAATTTAATGTTCCTATAGCCTTATCAATGTGTTGGTTGAGTAACCCTTTTACAATGCCTTTTATGTACTATATGGAATATAAAACAGGTGTAAATTTATTGGGTATGGATTCTATTGAAGTTCATATGACTTTGGACTGGTTTACACAAAATTTAGATAAAATTTTTGTTCCTTTATATGTTGGTACAGCATTTTATAGTATTTTTGGATCAGCAATTGCCTATTATTTGGTAAACTATTTTTGGAAATCTTCAGTACATAAAGATAAAGCAATTCATTTTAAAAAACGGAAAAAATAGATTATCTTAATTGATTTTTCACAAATTGATTATAATGACCATCATTAAATTCAAGCTCTTCATGTGTACCACTTTCTACAATTTCACCATTTTCTAACACATAGATATTATTGGCATTTTTTACTGTACTTAGTCTGTGTGCTATTGTTATTACTGTTTTGTCTTTTAAAAATTTCTCTAACTCTTTAAATAGTTTGTATTCTGTATGTACATCAAGTGCTGATGTTGATTCATCAAATATTATTACTCTTGGATTTGCAATAATCATACGAGCAATTGATATTCTTTGTCTTTGACCACCACTTAATCTTATCCCGTGATGTCCTACTATTGTATCAAGACCATCTGGCATATTTTGTATTGTAGTTTTTAATTGAGCTATTTGTAATGCATCAAATATTTTATCATCAGTAATATTTGTATCTCCCATTGTGAGATTAAATCTAAGTGTTTGATTAAATAGTATTGGCATTTGAAGTACCAAAAATATATTTTGTCTTAGTGATTGTTTGTTTATATTTTCAATTTTAATATTGTTGTAGCATAATAATCCGGAATCTTTTTCATAAAAACCTGCAATTATTTGAGCTAAAGTTGTTTTACCACTACCACTAGAACCAATCAATGCAATATGTTGTTTTGCTTTTATATTCAAAGATATATTTTTAAGTATTTGTTTGTTTTTATTGTATGAAAAACAAAGATTTTGAATATTTATATCAATATCTTGATTTGAATTTAAAATCTCTTTCCCGTTTGATTCTTTTTTCAAATATAAAATTTTATTTATTCTATCCAAAGCTGCTTTGGCACTTGCATATGAGTATTGCATACTTAATATATCCTGTAATGGTGCAATTATAAACCAAATATAACCAAACATAGCAAACATCATACCAATACTAAGATCACTGTAAGCAACCAATAGCAGACCACTTGCTCTTAGTACTTCAAACATAATTAAAAAAAGAGTATAAGAGAATCTTTCATATGCTACACTTTTAAAACTATATTCATTTGATGCAGTTTTTATTCTATTTGCTAAGTTAATTGATTTATGAAAAAAATAGCTCTCTTTGTTGCTTGATTTTATTTGTCCAAACAGATCTAGTGTCTCACCAATATTATTTTGAAAATCTTCAATTGCTTGATTTTCATCTTTTTTCAATTTTGTTACTTTTGAAGATATTTTTTTTGATAGTACCATTATTATAGGTTGAATTATTAATATCAACAAACCCAAAGTGGTATCTATGTAGATCATTACTATTGATATAGCAATTAAAGTTAAAGATGAAGATACAAATTTACTGGTACTGGTAATTATAAAATTATCCAGTGTATTTATATCTGTTACGAGATTTGCAGATATTGAGCCACTTCCCAAACTTTCATATTCATTCATAGAAACATTTTGTAAATGAGTTAACAATTTTTTTCTTATATCAAATGTTACATTTTTTGAGATTTTAGTAAAAACTTTAGTAATAACAGCCAATAGAATAAAATGGATAAATCTTAATGTTATAACAGTAAGTGTAACAATAGCTATATAGTATAAAGCATCTCCTGTTCCAAATATATTATTTATAGTGTGTACTATTTTGTCTGGTTTACTTAGTAACACTTCATCAACCATAATTGGTAACATCAATGGTATTGGTATGCTAATAAGTATAGCTATAAGAGTGATTATTTGACCAAATATCAATATTGGTTTCTCTTTTAGTACAAGTGTAAAAATTGTTTTAAATGATATTAATTTATTTTTCATGCCGTATGATATCAATATTTTATAAAAATATAGTATAATACGAAAAATTAATAAGGAGGCTAAAATGAATATAAAAGATATAAAAAACTTATCCTTACTTATTTTAAATGAAATAGCTCAGTATAAAGCTGGAGATGAGGAGTTTCATCCTTATGATATGGCTGAACAGCTACTTGATTTAAGACAAGCGGATGAGAAAGAGTATTTAAAAGTAATTAAAAAAATTCCGCATGAGTTATTGGCAGATGTTCTTACAGAGATGCCCGATTATGTTCAAGAGGAGATATCTGAACTTCTTAGTAGTAGAAAGCTAGCTGATATTACATCAAAAATGGATTCTGATGATGCAGCAGATTTTATTCAAAATGTAAGTGAATCTAGCCAAGATGTAGCAAAAGATATTCTTGACAATATTGATCATGAAGATAGAAAAGAGATTGAAGAGCTTATTGCATATGATGAAAATGTTGCAGGTTCATATATGCAAAAAGAGTTGTTTTGGGCAACACTTGATGAAACGATTGGTGATTCTATTGATAGATTAAAACATCTAAAAGAGGAAGATGAAGTAGATCACATCTTTCATGTACAAATAGTAAATCAAAAACATAAATATATCTGTTCTATTGGTTTAGAAGAAGTAATCATTATGGATTATAAAAAAACATATAGAGATATTTTTGAAGCTGATGATAAAGAGTATAGTAAATTTTGTGTAAATCATAAGGCAGATATAAATGAAGTGGTTGATATTGTAAGTAAATATAATATCTCATCATTACCTGTTGTAGATGATGATGGAAGATTGATAGGTCGAATCACTTCAGATGATATCTATGATATTATAGAAGAGAGAGCTACAGAGCAAATCTATAACCTTGCTGGGGTTGATGATGATGCAGAGCAAGATGAAGATCTTTTTGAGATTGGTAAACACAGAGCTGTGTGGTTGGGTGTAAATCTAATAACAGCAATTGCAGCATCTATTGTTATTAGTTTTTTTGATGCTACAATTCAATCAATGGTTGCTCTTGCAGTTTTACTTCCGATTGTTGCATCGATGGGTGGAAATGCAGGAACTCAAACTTTAACAGTAACAGTGCGACAAATGGCACTTGGAGATATTGAAAAAGAGGATGCTAAAAGAACTATTTATAAAGAGGTTATATTATCCCTTGCAAATGGAGCACTTTTTGCATTAGTAGTTGGAGTTATTGCTTATATTTGGTTTGATATACCATTATTAGGTGTAGTAATAGCACTTTCTATGATAATAAATCTATTTAGTGCTGGTTTTTTTGGTTCGGTTATACCTTTATGGTTACAAAAAAACAATATAGATCCAGCAATTGGAAGCACAGTCTTACTTACAACTGTAACTGATGTTGTAGGATTTTTTAGCTTCTTAGGATTGGCTACATGGATTTTATTGTAAAAATATATTAAAAAATGATTAAGTTTTATTAAGTAAAATGTGGAAAAATTTTAATATATTTAGAGGTAAAAACAATATGCAGTATAATAAACTAACACAGGAGGAGCAAAGAGTTATTCTTCATAAAGGTACAGAGATGGCTTTTAGTGGAGAATACTTTGATCATAAAGGTGATGGTATATATCATTGTAAACAGTGTAACTCTCCTTTATTTAAATCAAGTTCAAAATTTGATTCAGGAACAGGTTGGCCAAGTTTTGATGATGCTATAGAGGGTGCAGTTAAAGAGCTACCTGATGCAGATGGGCGAAGAATAGAGATTGTTTGTGCAAATTGTGGTGGTCATTTAGGTCATGTATTTAGAGGTGAACAGTTTACCCCTAAAAATACCAGACATTGTGTAAACTCTATATCAATAAAATTTGAAGATGATAAAAAATTAAATTCATTACCTTTGGATGAAAATGAACAAAAATCTGTAGAACTAAAAAGAGCATATTTTGCTGCAGGATGTTTTTGGGGAGTAGAATACCATTTTGAACATTTTCCTGGAGTTGTATCAGCAGTTTCAGGATATATGGGTGGAGATATGAAGAATCCAGATTATCATAGTGTTTGTACCGGTCAAACAGGACATATGGAAGTTGTAGAAGTAACTTATGATCCAACAATGGTAGATTTTGAGATTTTAACAAAACTATTTTTTGAAATACATAATCCAGAACAGACAAATGGACAAGGTCCAGATATAGGAAGTCAATATCTTAGTGCAATATTTTACAATGATGAATCTGAAAAACAAATAGCTCAGAAACTAATAAATAAGTTAGAGGAAAAAGGTTTGAAAGTTGCTACAAAACTTTATCCTATGGTAGATTTTTACAAAGCTGAAGACTACCACCAAGATTATTATGACAAAACAGGAAAAATTCCATATTGTCATACTTATACTAAAAGATTTTAATCTCTCTTTGAGTGATTAAAATCTTGAAAACTACAAGATTCTCCATCATAATACTCTATAGAACCATCTTCAATTCTATAATACCAACCGTGAATATCTAGTTCACCAGCATTCACTTTTCTATAAATTTCAGGATAAGTTAAAAGATTTTCTAGTTGATGCTTTATAGAGATTTTTTCAGTTGTTGTTTGTATTTGCTCTTTTGGTGCATTGTTACCAAGTGCAAGTAGTGTGTACTCTTTTGCTTTGCTTCCAAGTTCTAACCATTTTGATACATGTACCAAATTTGGATCATCACTTAAATCTTGATAAAGTGCTTTACAAGCCCCACAATGACTATGTCCACACACAATTATATCTTTTACATTTAAAACAGAAACTGCATACTCAATTGCTGCAGAGCTTCCGTGAAAATCATTATCCCCTTTATATGGTGGTACAAAGTTTCCTACATTTCTAAGGATAAACATATCTCCAGGATTACTATCAACAATTAAATCTGGAACCACTCTGCTATCGCTACATCCAATAAACAGTATTGTTGGTTTTTGTCCATGTTTTACTAAATTCTCAAAATCTTTTTCTGCTAGTGCAAAGTGTGTTTCTCTAAATTTTTTATTCCCTTTGATAAGTTTATCTATATTCATTTTATTTTATCCCAAGAATATAAAATACTTCTTTGTTTTGAACTTGTTCCATTTTTACATTAAATTTGTTAGAAAATTTTTCAATTATATCGTGAAACTCTTCAATAACTTTAGGTGAATCAGTTTGATCACATTTAATTTTAAAATAATTTTGACTATTTGATAATGCCACATAAGCTTTTAGTGGTTTAAGTTCATCATTTAGATGAAATATATGTTTTGCAAATTTATTAAAATCTTTTGTATTATCGATAGCTTTTTGTGCTTGAGCTAAAGCGGAAGGGCTTTTTGCAATTCCTAATTGTGATAATATTACTTCTGGTGTTACATCTATTTGCATATAATTAATCCTTGTATTGTTTATTTAAGTATTAATTGTATCAAAAAGTGTATGAAAATAAGCAAATATTTGTTACAATTTTAAAAAATTTTAAAAGGATTTTATTATCGATAATTACTCTTCAATGCCTTATACACTTATAAATACGCTAGACTCAATGGTATATATGTTGGTTCAAAAAGACAATACAATAAATATAAATGATACAAAAAATAATTTAGTGAATAATATAAATAAACTTTCACCTCAAGAGTTAAATGATTTTGTTAATCAAATGGCAATATTTATAGATAAGTCTCAACAAAGTAGTGATGGAAGACTTGGTGAAGGTGAAGTTCCAAAAGAGTTTGTCTCTTTTTTAATTAAGCTTTTTTATTAATATCCCAAAATTGGGATATTAAGTTGGTTATATCATTATACCACGGATCATATAGTATAACATTGCTGATAAAGCTGCAGCAGCTGGTACAGTAATAACCCAAGCAGCGATGATTTTTTTAACGGCATCTCTTTTTACATATTGAACTTTTTGCTCTGATTTGATGATTTTCTTAGCTTCTTTTATTTTATGTTCTTCTTCATCAATAAGTCTATATAATTCAACAATTCTTTGATATTGAGATTTGTCTTTTTTCTCTTTGTTTTCAAGTTTATCAAGTTCGTGTTTGTAAGCTTTTAATGTTTTCTTTTCAGCATTTAAAATCTCTTGTTCTAACTCAATTTTACTTTTTGCATCATTTTTATCCATCCACTCTCTTAAAAATCCAACTCCAAATACACCACCAACAGCAATATGTGTAGAGGATACAGGAAGACCCAATTGTGAAGCTATAATAACTGTGATTGATGCAGCCATAGCAATAGAGAATGCTCTCATTTGATCAAGTTCAGTAATTTCACTACCTACAGTTTTAATAAGTTTGGGACCGTAAAGTGCAAGACCAATAGATATACCAATAGCACCAACACCCATAACCCAAATAGGAATACCAGCTTTACTTGAGATACCACCATTCATAATAGCATCATTAATTGCTGCCAGTGGTCCAATAGCATTTGCAACATCATTTGCCCCATGTGCAAAACTAAGTAAGGCTGCAGCAAATATTAAAGGAACTGTAAAAAGTAAATTAATGCTATCTCTAGTATTTTCCATACTATTTGCTTTTGTTACAATTCTATTTTTTACAATAACATAAACAATTGCAGCTACAGTTAATCCAATTAGTGCTGCAACAATAAAAGATGGTTTTTTTGTATCAGGTAAAAATATAAATATATCAACAATACTTGGCCAAATCTTTTTTAAACCTTTCAATGTAAGATAAGTTACAAATGCCCAAGACATTATAGCTACATAAATAGGTACCCATTTTTTTGCACTTGAAAGTTTATCATCTTTAAATACCATTGTTTTTTTAATAGAGTATAAAAATCCAGCAGCTATTATACCACCTAAAACTGGAGATATTACCCAAGAAGCTGCAATTTTACCCATTGTTCCCCAAGAAACTATACTAAATCCTGCAGCTGCAATTCCTGCACCCATAACACCACCAACAATAGAGTGAGTAGTTGAAACAGGAGCTTTTGCCATAGTTGCAAAATTAAGCCAAAGTGCAGCTGCAAGAAGTGCTGCCATCATAGCCCAAATAAACATATCAGCATTGCCACCAAAAGCACTTATATCAATAATCCCTTTTTTAATTGTTTTAACAACTTCTCCACCAGCTATAAATGCACCACCAGCTTCAAAAACTGCAGCTATTACAATTGCTCCTCCCATTGTAAGAGCTTTTGATCCAACTGCTGGTCCAACATTGTTTGCAACATCATTAGCTCCAATATTCATAGCCATATAAGCACCAAATAAAGCAGCAACTGCTAAAAACATATTGTTTGGTACTCCTCCAGCATTTACAAAACTGTATGTAAGTACTGCAACCATAAAAAATAGAGCAAAACCAAGTCTGTTAAAATCTACACCACTTCGTTTAAGCGCCTCTTTTTCTATTTTTTTGAATGTATTGATTTCCATAAATTTCCTTGACACATTATGTGATTTATTTAATTTTTTAGAAGTATATCAATTAAATTCTTTTAATAAAACTTAATGAATTTGACACTAAAATAGTCAATAGTTATATAATATTACTAAAGGTCATAGATAAAATTTTACAAATTTCAAAATTTGTAAAATTTTATCTATTGTTACGATTTTAACTAATTTAATTAAATATGGTTTTATATAGATATAATAGAATATACTTTGCTATTTTAATGCTATAATTTAAAAATATAATAATAAAAATAAAATGTAATTAGGAGAATTTATGAGTGAATTATTTAATCCAAAAAAAGAGATGTTTAAAGATCCATTGATTAAAAACATGTGTGAATATCATGATCTTGTTGAAGAGTTTGAAAAAGATTATGAGGGAACTTGGGCAAAGTTTGCCAATGAAAAGATTGATTGGTTTAAACCTTATGACAAAGTGTTAGATGAATCAAATGCACCATTTTATAAATGGTTTAGTGGTGGAGAGTTAAATGTAGCACACCAATGTGTTGATAGACACTTAGATACAAAGAAAAACAAAGCTGCTATTATATTTGAAGGGGATAATGGTGATCAACGAATTATCACATATAGAGAACTTTCATATGAAGTAAATAAAACTGCAAATATGTTTAAAAATAATTTTGGAATAACAAAAGGTGATAGAGTAGTAATTTATATGCCAATGATTCCTGAAGCTGCAATTGCAATGCTTGCATGTGCAAAAATAGGTGCAATACACTCAGTAGTATTTGGTGGATTTTCTGCTGAAGCATTAAGAGATAGAATTATTGATGCAAGTGCAAAACTTGTAGTAACTGCTGATGGTGCTTTTAGAAAAGGTAAACCTTATATGTTAAAACCTGTAGTTGATACTGCACTTCAAACAGGATGTGAATGTGTACAAAATGTTTGTGTGGTTGAGAGAAATGGTGAAGATATTGATTGGGTAGAGGGGCGTGATTATTCATATAATGAATTGATTAAAACTCAATCATCAACTTGTGAAGCTACAGCAGTTGAATCTGAAGATCCATTATTCCTATTATATACAAGTGGATCTACAGGAAAGCCAAAAGGGGTACAACATAGTAGTGCTGGATATATCCTTTGGGCTCAAATGACTATGGAGTGGGTATTTGATATAAAAGATAATGATACTTACTGGTGTACAGCTGATGTTGGTTGGATTACTGGACATACATATATAGTATATGGACCACTTGCAGCTGGTGCTACTACAGTGATGTTTGAAGGTGTTCCAACTTTCCCAGATGCTGGTAGATGTTGGAAAATGGTTGAGGAGTATAAAATCAATCAATTCTATACAGCACCAACAGCTATTAGACTTTTACACAAAATGGGAGCAGATGAACCAAGTAAATATGATTTATCTAGTTTAAGAATTCTTGGAACCGTTGGAGAACCAATAGATCCACCAGCATGGAAATGGTATTATGAAGAGGTTGGGAATTCACAATGTTCAATTGTGGATACATATTGGCAAACTGAAACAGGAGGTCATATTATCTCTCCATTACCTGCAGCTACTCCAATTAAACCAGCTTGTGCAACATTCCCATTACCTGGAATTAGTGCAGAGATCATAGAAGAGGATGGAACACCTACAGAGATTGGGGAAAAAGGTTTTATGTGTGTAACAAAACCTTGGCCAGCAATGATTAGAACTATATGGAATGATCCTGAAAGATTTAAAAAATCATATTTTGGTGATTGCAAAAAAGATGGTAAACCTGTATATTTTACTGGTGATGGTGCAATGATGAGTGAAGATGGATATATTACAATTACAGGTAGAACTGATGATGTAATAAATGTATCAGGTCACAGAATGGGTACAGCAGAAGTTGAAGCTGCAATTAAAAAACATGATAATGTAGCAGCTGTTGCAGTTGTAGGTAAACCACATGATATAAAAGGTGAGGGTATCTTTGCATATATTGTTCTTAAATCAGATGATGGAATTGCAGATGAATTAGAGATAATGAAAGAGATCAATGGAATTATTAAATTGGAAATTGGAGCTATTGCATTATGTGATGATATGGCATTTGTACCAGATCTGCCTAAAACAAGATCTGGTAAAATTATGAGAAGAATTTTAAGATCAATTGTAAAAGGTGAAAAAATTACACAAGATACTTCAACACTTGAAGATCCTAGTATTGTTTCAAAAATTGAACAAATAGTAAATTCATAAATAAAACTTCTAATATCTGTATAAATAGAATTAAAACTATTTATACAGATAATCTTTTTAAAAAACAAAATCTTACATATATTATTTAAAAAAATATTCAAATTAAACAGAAAATTTTATAAATAAATTAATAGTATTCCTTATTAAAAGGAAATAAAAATAGAATTTAAAAATCAAAAAGCCCATAATTCTTGACATCTTAAAACTTTTTGGGTACAATACGCGTCCATAAAAATGGTAAGGATACATTTTATGTAGACCTTATGAGTTCTTTAAAGGAAAAAAATGGAAAAAATTAGATTAAAGTTAAAAGCTTACGATCACAGAGTTTTAGATCGTGCTGTTGCTTCTATTGTAGAAGCTGTTAAGCGAACAGGTGCTGAACTTAGAGGGCCAATTCCGTTGCCAACTAAGATGAGAAAGTATACTGTTTTAAAATCACCGCATGTAAACAAAGATTCTCGAGAACAATTCGAAATCAGAGTTCACAATAGATTGATTGATATTGTTGCTGCAACGCCAGACACAGTAGATTCACTGATGAAACTTGACCTTGCTCCTGAAGTAGATGTTGAAGTTAGATCAATGGGTCAAGAATAAAAGAAAGGGTAATATAGATGGAATTCATAGTTGAAAAAATCGGTATGAGTAGAACTGTTTCAGTTCCAGCAGTACCTGTTACACTTTTAAAAGTTCTTGAAACTAAAGTATGTGAAGTGGATGAAAATGGTGTAGCAATTGTTGCATACAGTTCTGGAAAGAAATTCAATAAAACAATTGAAGGTCAACAAAAGAAATATAATTTAAGTAAAGAGTTTAATAGATTAGCAACTTTAAAAGTAGCTAATACTGAAGCTGGAGATTTAGATGTATCTGCTTTAAGTGAAGCAAATGTATTAAAATCATCATTTAACACTAAAGGTAGAGGTTTTGCCGGTGCTGTTAAAAGATGGAACTTTGCTGGTGGTAGAGCATCACATGGTCACAGAATGGGTAGAAGAACTGGTTCTATTGGTAATGCTGAATGGCCAGGTAGAGTACAACCAGGTAAGAAAATGCCAGGTCACTATGGTAACGCTTTAAATACAGTTAAAAATGATGTTGTATCATTTGATGCTGAGACTGGTATCTTAGTAGTAAAAGGTGCAGTTTCTGGAGCTAATGGTGCTTTAGGTAGAGTAAGGATAGTTAAATGAGTATGAATGAAGTAAAAGTAGATCAATTACCAGAATCATTTCAAGATATTAGTAGTCACAATCTTTACTTGTATGTAAAATCTTACATGGCAAGTCAAAGAGCAAATACTGCTAGAGTTAAGAATAGATCTGCAGTGAGTGGTGGTGGTAAAAAACCAAAGGCTCAAAAAGGTAGTGGTGCTGCTAGATGGGGTACAATTAGATCTCCATTGTTTGTTGGTGGTGGACAAGTATTTGGACCATCTAAAAGAAACTATAACCAAAAAATTAACAAAAAACAAAAAGTTTTAGCATTAAGATATGCAATCAATGCACATGCTGCTAACAACTCTTTATTTGTTACTGATAGAGTTTTAGTTGAGTCTGGTAAAACTAAAGATGCTGTTTCTTTACTTAATAAATTAAATCAAAGAGACACTTTAGTTATTGTTGATACAATTGACGAAAAAACATATTTAGCATTTAGAAACGTTAAAAATTGTTACATGATTGAAAAGCAAGAAGTAAACGCTTATGTTGTTTCTGCATACAGATCTGTATTAATTGAGCAATCAGTTCTAGATAGCTTAACAAAAGAAGGTTAATCATGGCAGATATTACTGATATTAAAGCAATTTTATATACTGAAAAAACTATTGCATTACAAGAAAATGGTGTAATCGTTGTACAAACAAGTCCAAGAATGACTAAGAACGGTTTAAAAGAGGTTTTTAAAGAGTACTTTGGTGTTACACCATCAAAAATTAATTCTTTAAGACAAAGTGGTAAAGTTAAAAGATTTAAAGGGAAAGTTGGATCTCGTCCAGATTTCAAAAAATTCTATGTAACTCTTCCAGAGGGCGCTGAAATAGCGAACCTTTCAGCTTAAGGAGAATAGACGATGGCAATTAAAAAATTTAGACCTTTAACTCCTGCAAGAAGATTTATGACTGTAATGGATTCTGGTGATATTACTTCTAAACCAACAGTTAGATCTTTACTTACAAGAATTAAAGCAACTGCAGGTAGAAATAATAACGGTAGAATTACTTCTAGACATAAGCAAGCTGGTGCAAAAAAACTTTATAGAATCATTGATTTTAAAAGAGATAAGTTTGGTGTACCTGGTGTTGTTTCTACTATTGAGTACGATCCGTACAGAAACTGTAGAATTTGTTTAGTTACTTATGCTGATGGTGATAAAAGATATATCTTACAACCAAGTGGATTAAAAGTAGGAGACAAAGTAGAAGCTGCTGAGTCTGGACTTGATATTCTTCCTGGTAATGCAATGAGATTAAAAAATATCCCTGTAGGTACAATGGTACATAATATTGAGATGAAACCTGGTAAAGGTGGTCAAATCGCTAGATCTGCTGGTGGATATGCTCAAGTTATGGGTAGAGAAGATAAATATGTAATTATGAGACTTCCAAGTGGTGAGATGAGAAAAATACTAGGTGTTTGTATCGCTACTGTTGGTATAGTTGGTAATGAAGACTTCTCTAATATGGTTGTTGGTAAAGCTGGTCGACAAAGACATTTAGGTATTAGACCTCAAACAAGAGGTTCAGCGATGAACCCAATTGATCACCCTCATGGTGGTGGTGAAGGTAAAACTAACTCAGGAAGACATCCAGTTTCTCCATGGGGTATGCCAACTAAAGGTTATAAAACTAGAAAGAAAAAAGCTAGTGATAAACTAATCATTTCAAGAAAAAAGAAGTAAGGGTTAAGCATGGCTAGAAGTGTAAAAAAAGGTCCATTTGTAGATGGACATTTAATGAAAAAAGTAATAAAAGCACAAGAAAGTGGTGATAAAAAACCAATTAAAACTTGGTCAAGAAGATCTATGGTTCTTCCAGAAATGATTGGTCTAACTTTTAATGTGCATAATGGAAGAAACTTTGTTCCTGTTCTAATTACTGAAAACCATATTGGTTATAAGTTAGGTGAATTTGCACCAACTAGAACATTTAAAGGACATAAAGGTTCTGTACAAAGAAAGGTTGGATAATGGGTAAAGCTACATTAAAATTTATTAGACTTTCTCCAATTAAAGCAAGATTGGTTGCTAGAGAAGTTCAAGGTATGAATGCTGAGTTAGCTATTGCATCTTTGCAATTTACACCAAATAAAGCTGCTGGGATTATTTCAAAAGTGATCGCATCTGCTTGTGCAAATTCAGGTTTAGAGCCAGATGAAGCAGTGATTACAAGTTGTAGAGTTGATAGAGGTCCTGTTCTTAAGAGATTTACTCCAAGAGCAAGAGGTAGTGCTTCACCAAAGCACAGACCAATGGCACACATCTATGTTGAAGTAGCAGCAATTGAAGGAGACAAGTAATGGGTCAAAAAGTAAATCCTATTGGTCTTAGATTAGGGATCAACAGAAACTGGGAATCTAGATGGTTTCCTCATTTTGATAAAATGCCAGCAAATGTTGCTGAAGATGATAAAATTAGAAAATTTGTTAAAAAAGAGCTTTACTATGCTGGTATTGCACAAACTATTGTAGAAAGAACTGCTAAAAAAGTTAGAATTACAATTGTTGCAGCTAGACCAGGTATTATTATTGGTAAAAAAGGTGCTGATGTTGAAAAATTAAAAACTTCATTAGCTAAATTAGTTGGTAAAGAGATTGCTGTTAATATTAAAGAGGAAAGAAAACCTCAAATTAATGCTCAATTAGCTGCTGAAAATGTTGCTCAACAACTAGAAAGAAGAGTTGCATTTAGAAGAGCTATGAAAAGAGTTATGCAAAATGCAATTAAAGGTGGAGCTAAAGGTATTAAAGTATCTGTATCAGGAAGACTTGGTGGAGCTGAAATGGCTAGAACTGAGTGGTACTTAGAGGGTAGAGTTCCTTTACATACTTTAAGAGCTAGAATTGATTATGGTTTTGCTGAAGGTCATACAACTTATGGTTGTATTGGTATTAAAGTATGGATCTTCAAAGGTGAGGTACTTGCTAAAGGTATCCAACCAGATGTTGAAGAATCTTCTAAACCAAAAAGAAGACCACAAAAAAGAAGAGGTAACTAATCATGTTAATGCCTAAAAGAACTAAATTTAGAAAAATGATGAAGGGACGAAATCGTGGTAAAGCTATGAGAGGAAATACTCTAGCTTACGGTGATATCGGACTAAAAGCTGTTGAGCACGGAAGAATCGATTCTAGACAAATCGAAGCTGCCAGAATTGCTATGACTAGAAAAGTTAAAAGACAAGCTAAAATTTGGATCTCTGTTTTCCCAGACAAACCTTTAACTGCTAAACCATTAGAAACAAGAATGGGTAAAGGTAAAGGTGGAGTTGATAAGTGGGTTATGAATATTAAGCCAGGTAGAGTTTGTTTTGAGATGGCTGGTGTTGATCATACTCTTGCGAGAGAAGCATTAACTTTAGCTAAGCATAAATTACCATTTAAAACAAAAATTGTAACAAAAGATAGTGAAAATGAATTATACTGATATTAAAGATAAAAGCTTATCAGAGCTTAATGAGATGTTAAAAGAGAAGAAGGTGTTGTTGTTTGAACTTAATGTTAAATTAAAAACTATGCAACAAACAAATACAAGTGAATTAAGAGCTGTTAAAAAAGACATCGCTCGAATTCAAACTGCAATTACTGCAGTTAAAGCATAAGGATCGTAGATTATGACTGGACATAAAAGAGAGATTCAAGGTGTAGTTGTTAAAATTGCTGGAGATAAAACAGCATCTATTCTTGTAACAAGACAAGTACTACACCCGCGATACCATAAAACTGTAAAGAGATTTAAAAAATATTTAATTCATGATGAAAAGAATGAATTAAAAGTTGGAGATACTGTTACTGCTATTGAATGTAGACCTTTATCAAAAACTAAATCTTATAGATTAAAAACTATTTTATCTAGAGGAGTTGAATAATGATTCAAAGTTTTACTAGATTAAAAGTAGCAGATAACACTGGTGCAAAAGAGATTATGTGTATCAAGGTTCTTGGTGGATCTAAAAGAAGATATGCTTCTGTTGGTGATGTAATTGTAGCTTCTGTAAAGAAAGCTATCCCAACTGCAAAAGTTAAAAAAGGTCAAGTTGTAAAAGCTGTTGTTGTTAGAACTCATAAAGAGATCCAAAGAGAAAATGGATCTTTAATTAGATTTGATGACAATGCTGGTGTTATACTTGATGCGAAAAAAGAGCCAATTGGAACAAGAATATTTGGACCAGTTGCAAGAGAAGTTAGATATGCAGGGTTCATGAAAATTGTTTCACTTGCACCGGAGGTATTATAATGGCTATTAAATGTAAAATCAAAAAAGGTGATACTGTAAAAATTATCGCTGGAGATGATAAAGGTAAAACTGGTGAAGTATTAGCAGTTATGCCAAAAGTTGGAAAAGTGATCGTAAAAGATTGTAAAGTAGCTAAAAAAACTGTTAAGCCAGATCAAGAGAAAAACCCAGAGGGTGGATTCATTAACAAAGAGATGCCAATTGATATCTCTAATGTAGCAAAAGTAGAGGAGGCATAAGATGGCAGCTAGATTATTAGAAAGATATAATAGTGAGATCAAGCCTGCTTTAGAAGCTGAATTCCCACAAAATAAAATGTTAACTGCAAAACTTGAAAAAGTTGTAATTAGTGTTGGAGCTGGTGAAGCTATGAAAGATACTAAATTAATGCAAAACATTACTGATACTATTTCATTAATTGCTGGGCAAAAAGCTCTTCAAGTAATTGCTAAAAAATCAGTTGCTGGTTTTAAAGTAAGAGAAGGTTCACCAGTTGGTGTTAAAGTTACTTTAAGAGGTGAACAAATGTACACTTTCTTAGACAAACTTTGTACAATTGCACTTCCAAGAGTAAAAGACTTCAGAGGTGTTAAAAGAAATGGTTTTGACGGTCGAGGTAATTACAGCTTCGGTTTAGATGAACAATTAATGTTCCCAGAAGTTGAGTATGATAATATTATCAAAACTCACGGTATGAATATTACAATTGTTACAAGTACAGAAAGTGACACTGAAGCTCTAAGATTATTAGAACTTATTGGTGTACCATTTGCAAAAGGAAGAGCGTAATGGCAAAGAAATCTATGATTGCTAAGGCAAAAAGAACTCCAAAATTCTCTACAAGAGCTTACACTAGATGTAGCGTTTGTGGAAGACCACACTCTGTTTATAGAGATTTTGGACTTTGTAGAGTATGTTTAAGAAAAATGGCTAACGAGGGATTACTTCCTGGTGTTAGAAAATCAAGTTGGTAGGAGAATAAGCCCATGATGAATGATTTAATCGCAGACGCTTTGACTAGAATTAGAAATGCAGCAATGAGAAAACTTGATGTTGCAACTTTACTTCATTCAAACACTGTAGAAGGAGTTGTAAAAGTTTTACAACAAAAAGAGTATATTGAAAGTTATAAAGTTGTTGACGGAGAGAATAATAAAAAAACTATCTCTGTTGTATTAAAATATGATGACAACGACAATTCTGTAATAAATGAATTGAAAAGAGTTTCTAAACCAGGAAGAAGAGTTTACAAAAACGCTTCTGAATTAAAAAATTTCAAAAACGGATATGGTACAATTATTGTAACAACTAACAAAGGTGTAATTGCTAACGATGAAGCATTTGCAGCTAATGTTGGTGGTGAAGTACTGTGTACTGTTTGGTAAGGAGAGGTTAGTATGTCAAGAATTGGTAAAAAACCTATTGCTATTCCAAGCGGTGTTGAAGTAAGTGTTGACGGATCTGTGATCACTATTAAAAAAGGTAACAAGTCTGCTACAGTTGATACTCATAACAGAGTAAATGTTGAGATTACTGATGGTAATGTTGTAATGACAAGAATTGGTGATTCTAAAGAATCATCAGCATTTTGGGGAACATACAGAGCTTTAACTTCAAATGCTATTGAAGGTCTTGATAAAGGTTTTACAAAATCTTTAGAGATCAACGGTGTTGGTTACAGAGCTGCTGTTAAAGGGAAAGTTTTAGAATTACAATTAGGATATTCACATCCAATTAATTATGAAATTCCTGAAGGATTAGAGATTACTGTTGAGAAAAATATTATCAACATTAAAGGTGCAGACAAACAACAAGTTGGTCAAAGCGCAGCAATTATTAGAGGCTATAGAAAACCAGAACCATACAAAGGTAAAGGTGTTAAATATACTGACGAGCATATCGTTAGAAAAGCCGGAAAAACAGCTAAGTAAGGTTAAGCAATGAGTAGAGCAAAAGATTTAGCAAAAAAGCTTTCTCTTAGAATTAAGAGAAAAAGAAGAGTTAGAGGTACTATTAGTGGTACTGCGCAAATGCCAAGAGTAAGTGTATATAAATCAAATAGATATTTAAGTGCACAAGCGATTGATGATGTTGCTGGTACAACTTTAGCAAGTGTTAATAGTAGTGTATTAAAATTAACTGCAAATAGAGAAAATGCTGCAAAAATTGCAGAAGTTTTTGCACAAAATTTAAAAGCAAAGAATATTGAAGCAGTAGTATTTGATAGAAACGGTTACTTGTATCATGGTGTAATTAAGGCATTCGCTGACGCACTAAGAGACAATGGAATCAAATTATAAGGTTGGATGATGGCAATTAACAGAGATGATTTCGAAGAAGCAATCGTAAATATTGGTAGAGTTACAAAAGTTGTAAAAGGTGGTCGAAGATTTAGATTTACAGCTTTAGTTGTTGTTGGTGATAAAAAAGGTACTATTGGATTTGGAACTGGTAAAGCAAAAGAGGTTCCAGATGCTATTAAAAAAGCACTTGATGATGCATTTAAATCATTACATACAGTGTCTTTAAATGGTACAACTATTTCTCATGATATTGAACATAAATATAATGCAAGTAGAATATTATTAAAACCAGCTTCTGAAGGTACAGGACTTATCGCAGGTGGTGCGGCTAGACCAGTACTTGAGCTTGCAGGTGTTAAAGATATTATTGCAAAATCTTTAGGATCAAATAATCCAAATAACCTTGTTCAAGCTACTGTTGAAGCTTTAACAAAGATTAAAGGAAAATAGATGGCACTAGAAAATTTAAGCCCAGCAGCGGGAAGTACTAAAAACAGAAAAAGAGTAGGTAGAGGTCAAGGTTCAGGAATGGGTAAGACTTCTACTAGAGGTCAAAAAGGTCAAAAATCTAGATCTGGATATAAAATAAAAAGAGGATTTGAAGGTGGTCAACAACCAATTCATAGAAGATTACCAAAAGTTGGTTTTACTTCTAGAGTTGAAAAGCCATACACAATCAACGCTGATAAAGTTGTAAAAGTTTCTGAATTAGCAGAGATTACAATGGAATCAATTAAATCTGTTTATAAATTATCAAAAGAAGTTACACGAGTTAAATTAGTTGGTAAAACTGCGAAAGATCTTGCAGCTAAAATCAAAGACGACAACGTTACAACTTCTGGTAAATAAATTATGAATAAAGATCTAATTAATAAAATTTTAATTACTTTAGGTTTTATTTTAGCATACAGATTATTAGCATATGTTCCAGTTCCAGGTGTAAACCTGGATGTTGTAAAAGAATTTTTTGATTCAAATGCTAACAATGCTTTAGGTCTTGTAAATATGTTTAGTGGTAATGCCGTAGCGAGATTGTCTATAATTTCGCTTGGTATTATGCCATACATTACAGCTTCTATTATTATGGAGCTTCTTGCAGCTACTTTTCCAGCACTTGGTAAGATGAAAAAAGAGCGTGATGGTATGCAAAAATATATGCAAATTATCCGTTATGCAACTATTGTTATTACTGCAGTTCAAGCTGTTGGTGTATCAATGGGACTAAACTCACTTACAGGTACTTCAGGACAAAGTGCTATAACTATTGATATGAATACTTTTATTGCAGTTTCAACTATTTCTATGATCACAGGTACAATGTTATTGATGTGGATTGGTGAGCAAATCACACAAAAAGGTATTGGTAATGGTATATCATTAATTATCTTTGCTGGTATTGTTTCTGCAATTCCAGGTGCAATTGGTGGTACAATAGATTTAGTTAATAATGGTCAAATGAACTTTTTAACTGTAATTGCTATAGTAGTAATTGTTCTTGCGACTGTTGGTGCTATTATTTATGTTGAATTAGGTGAAAGAAGAGTTCCTGTTTCATATGCAAAAAAAGTTGTTATGCAAAATCAAAATAAAAGAATTATGAATTATATACCAATTAAATTAAATTTATCTGGTGTAATTCCTGCAATTTTTGCATCTGCAATTTTGATGTTTCCTGCAACTATATTACAAAGTAGTAAAAATGAATATTTAATTGCTATTTCAGACTTTTTAAGTCCAAGTAGTTATACATTTAATATATTAATGTTTTTATTTGTAATGTTTTTTGCTTATTTTTATGCAAGTATTACTTTTAATGCTAAAGATATTGCTGATAATTTAAAACGACAAGGTGGTTTTATCCCTGGTATTAGAGCTGGTGCTGGAACTGCTGAGTTTTTAAATGAAACTGCAAGTAGATTAACTTTATGGGGTTCATTGTATCTTGCAGCAATTTCTACTGTACCTTGGCTTATAGTTAAAGCTATGGGTGTACCATTTTATTTTGGTGGTGTTGCAGTTTTAATTGTTGTTCAAGTAGCAATCGATACTATGAGAAAAATTGAAGCAGCTCAGTATACTAATAAGTATGAAACACTAAGTGCTGTAGGACTATAAGAACTTATGGCAATTCCTTTACGAAAACCTCAAGAGATTGAAAAGATTCGCACTGCAGCTATTGCAGTTGCGAAGACTTTAGACTATTTACAAAAAAATGTTAAAGCTGGTATGTCACTTTTAGAAGTTGACTCTATGGGTGAAAAATATTTAGAAGATTTGGGTGCACGACCATCATTTAAAGGTCTGTACGGATTTAAACATGCAGTTTGTACATCACTTAATGAAGTGATTATTCATGGTGTTCCAACAAATACAATTTTACAAGATGGCGATATTTTAGGTATTGACATTGGTAGTGAAATAGATGGATGGTATGGAGATGCTGCTATTACAATGCCAATAGGTAAGATATCAAAAAAAGATGAAGAGCTAATTGCTTGTAGTAAAGATGCTTTATATTATGCTATTGATATTATCAAACCTGGTATGAGATTTAAAGAACTTTCATATGCATTAGAACAATTTATTTTAGGAAGAGGTTTTGTACCACTTGTTCGATTTTGTGGACATGGTATTGGTAAAAAACCACATGAAGATCCAGAAATACCTAACTATCTTGATGCTCCAAACCCTAAAGCTGGACCTAAAATAAAAAATGGTATGGTTTTTTGTTTGGAACCTATGATATGTCAAATTGATGAAAATCCGGTGATTGACGATGATGATAAGTGGAGTGTTACTAGTAAAGATGGCTTAAATACAAGTCATTATGAACACCAAGTTGCCATAATTAATGGCAAAGCTGAAATTTTAACTAAAATATAATTTACAAAGGACCTTAGAAAATGGCTAAAGATGATTTAATTATAATAGATGGGACTGTAATTGAAGCATTACCTAATGCAACTTTTAGAGTTCAATTGGAGAATGGACATATTGTTTTATGTCATATTTCAGGAAAAATGCGAATGCATTATATTAAAATACTACCTAATGATAAAGTGAAAGTGGAAATAACTCCATATAGCTTAGATAAGGGTAGAATCACACACAGATATAAATAGTAGTTTTACTATTTATATCTAATTTTATATTACTTACTTTAAAAATCAAACTTCACAATTTAATCAAATAATACTGTTAAAATATACATACCTATGAAGCTGTGTATTGCTTATATTAAATGTTCGCGTCAAATTACAAGCAATAGTAAGCTTCATGGGTATATATACCTAATCTAATTGAATAAACTTAAGAGACTCTTTGTATAGTTAATTCGATCTCTTTTTCTACTAAATTTTTTTGTTCTATCATATAATTTAAATGTTGTTTTAATAACTCTCTATCTTTATATGAATCAACAATAAATTCATATAGCTTAGGTCTGTTTTTTTTCCAATTGTGCAAAGTTGTCTTATTTACTTCTAAATCTATCTCTAATTTTCTAAAACTTGGTGCTGTCATTGTTATACCTTTTGGAACATTTTTTATTAATTATAGTAGTATTGTACAAAATATTGGAACAAATGTCAAGTAAATATCAAATAATGTTCCAATAATTTGTACAAAAGTGGTTAAAAGGTTGTTTTTTGTACAATTCCTTATGACATTTGAAAAAAAACAAGCTATATTAAGAAATCTTCAATTATTAAAATCTTTTGGTTATGAGTATTGTGATGATATTAATCTTTATAATGAAGCTAATGATACGCAGTTGCCAAACAATATTGAACAATTACAAAATATTGTTATGAATTGTAATTTATGTCAATGTTCAAAAAGTAGAAAAAATGTATTATTTGGCAGTGGAAATATAAACTCAAAAGTTTTTTTTATAGGAAACTTCAACTCAAGCTTTGATGATCAAGAGGGAAAATATTTTCAAGGTAATGTGGGTGAGTTATTTGCCAATATGATTGAAAAAGTTTTATTAATACCAAAAGAAGAAGTTTATGTAACCAACTTACTAAAATGTTTTCCACACAATAATTTATCTTCTAATGATATTAATATATGCTCTGAATATTTATATAAGCAATTGCAAATAATCAATCCAAAAATTGTAATAACTTTGGGAGAAGAGAGTTTTAATCACATTACTAATAATAAATTTGATTTCAATAAAGTAAAAGGTAATATTATTAAGCATAAAAATTATACAATACTACCGATGTTTCATCCAAGTCATATTTTAAGAAATCCAACTTTGAAAAAAGATGCATTTCAAGATATGTTAAAATTAAAATCATATATAAGTGAGAATAAAATTGATTAAGTATCTATTGACAATTGTTTTAGTTATTAGTTTTGTTGGTTGTACAAATACAAACAAACCAGCGCCAAAGCCACCAGTAAAACAGTATAAAGTTGAAAAAAAAGTTGTAACACCTGTAATTATTGAAGAGCCTGTAATACAAGAGGTTATTCAAGAGGTTAAAGTTGAAGAGAAAGATATACCTGCGCAGATATCTGTTGCTTTAATATTCCCTTCAAAATATATGAGTAAATATGGGTTAGGTGCATCAAAAGTTATAAGTGCATATGTACTGCAACAAAATTTAACAATTAATATGCAGGTCTTTGATTGTATTGATCAAAATTATGAAAATCTAGTAAGAACATTTTCACAAATTAAAGAGCAAAATATAACAAAGGTGATTGCACTTTTTACTCCAAAAATGGTATCTTATTTAAATAATATAGATGGTATTGATGATATTGATATTTATATACCAACAATAAATAAAAAATCTTCAAATATCAATAGTTCAAATATTGTATTTGGTGGTATTGATTATAAACAGCAAATTGATAAACTATTGAGTTTAAGTAATGGTAAAATAGTGAATTTTTACTCAAAAAGAGGTATTAGTAGGAAGCTTACAAATATACTTGAAAACTCAGCTTCAAATGTAACTAATAAAATTGTTGACAATAGTTCAAGATATAATAGACTATTAAATAATTCTATAAAATATAAAACAATCTTTTTAAATACTACAATGGTTAAGAGTTCAATATTACTGTCTCAAATTAGAGGTAAAGATTTAAAACCTTATAGAATATTATCAACTCAGTTAAATTATAATCCACTAATAATATCTTTAACTCAAAGAGCAGATAGAACAAAATTAGTATTTGCAAACTCTATTGGCAAAATAGATCCTTTACTAGAAGAGAATATTACACTTTTAGGTGCAGATATTAAATATGATTGGGTAAATTATTCAACTTTGATTGGTATAGATTATCTAATAAGAAGCAGTATGCCTGTGGTTGATCTATTAAATTACAATATTGAAGATGGGCAGGTGCAGTATGATGTAAACATCGTTAAAAACGATGGATACAGTTTTAAATCATACTTACCAGTCGTTAATTAAAATACCTAAAGAGTATTTATCGACCTTTTCATTATAATCTATCAAACTTTCACCATAACCGTGAAAGTATTGAAAGATTAGATCAAAACTTTTATGCCATGATGGAAATATAAACTCAACTACAGTATTTCCAATATGTTTATTATAGTGTAGAAAATTATTTTGATGTGTAATAGAAGCTATATATCTATCATATTTATATTTTACAAATATTTTTTGATTACCAATAAAATCAATTAAATCAGGATTATCATCTCCCATAGTATCACTTGGAGAGGTTTTTCTTCTCTCATCCCATCTAAGCCAAGCTTTTGTACCAATTGTTATATTATCTTTTTGTAAAGTTGTTTCTAGTGAGTTGTAGTTCCAACTTCTTGATTTCTCTACATCTCCACCATTACTTTGATGAGTAACACTTAATCTTACTTTTTGCAGATCCCAACCATAAATATCTTTATGTAAATTCCAATCAACAAAAACCTCTGGCATATGATTCATCTCTCTAAATGGCTTAGAATCTTCTACATTAAAAACCTGAAAGAATGATGTTTGTGTATAAGCAGCGTATAAATTTGCACCACTATTAAATAGGTTATGATACAAAGGTAGTTTGAAACTTAATTGAAATTTTGCTTCAGTGTGTGTTCTGCTGTCATTATGTGAGTATGTATCATGTGCAATTGGGTAAAAGTAATTTGCTCTATGTGGTAATAGTCTTAATATATGCTCTTTATTTTCAGCTGAAAAATCTAAAAATTTTGATTTATCTGATTTTAAAGAGTTTTTATCTTTTTTAATCACAGTTAATTTGGATGATTTTTTTTCAATAATATTCTCTTTTTTGACATAAGTAGATGTGATTTTATTGATTAGTTCCATCTTTTTTTCCAAATCGATACTTTTGTTATCTAAAATCTTTTGAATATCTTCTATAGCACCTTGGGCAAATAAGCTTGATGTAATAAATAAGTATAATAGTTGTTTTTTCATTTTTCGATTATAACTAAAATTATCAAAAAAGAACTTAAGTCAAATTTAGCTATAATCGCGAAATAATATATAAAAGCTAAATTATCAAAGGAATATTTTGAGAACACATTATTGTACACAAGTTACAGAAGAAAATATAGGTCAAACAGTAAAAGTTGCTGGTTGGGTTAATAGTAGAAGAGACCATGGTGGATTAATCTTTATTGATTTAAGAGATAAAGGTGGATTGGTTCAATTAGTATGTGACCCAGCAGATAATGAGAAAGCATGGCAAATAGCAAATGATGTAAGAGATGAGTTTGTAATTATTGCAAGTGGAAAAGTAAGAGCTAGAGGTGAGGGTCTTGAAAATCCAAAACTTATCACTGGTAAAATTGAGATTGTTGTAGATGAACTTGTAATAGAAAATAGAAGTAAACCTATGCCTTTTGAACTTGGTGATGATAAAGTAAATGAAGAGATCAGACTAAAAAATAGATTTTTAGAATTAAGAACAAAAAGAAGCTATGAGATTTTTCAATTAAGAAGTACAGCTAATATTGCAGTTAGAAACACTTTAAATGAGCTTGGATTTTTAGATGTTGAAACTCCAATACTTACAAAATCAACTCCAGAAGGTGCAAGAGATTATTTGGTACCAAGTAGAGTACATGGTGGAGAGTTTTATGCATTACCTCAATCTCCACAGTTGTTTAAACAACTTCTTATGGTAAGTGGATTTGATAAATATTTTCAAATTGCAAAATGTTTTAGAGATGAAGATTTAAGAGCAGATAGACAACCTGAATTTACTCAAATAGATGTTGAGATGAGTTTTTGTACTCAAGATGATGTAATTGAAGTAGCTGAAAAACTGATCCATGAAACATTTAAAGCTTGTGGAAAAGATATCCCTACAAAATTTCCAAGAATGACTTATAATGATGCTATGGAATTTTATGGAAGTGATAAACCAGATCTTAGAATTGATATGAAGATGGTAGATGTAATTGATATTTTTGCTAATTCTACAAATGAGATATTCTCTTCAATTGCAAAAGATAAGAAAAACAATAGAATCAAAGCATTAAGATGTCCAAATGGTGATAATATTTTCTCTAAAAGACAGATGAAAGGTTTTGAAGATTATGTAAGAAAATTTGGAGCTAAAGGGCTTGGATATTTTCAAATGAAAGAGGATGGATTAAAAGGTCCACTTACAAAATTCTTTAGTGAAGAGGATTTGGAAGCTATCGTAAAAACAACTGAACTTGAAGTTGGTGATGTTGTGTTCTTTGGAGCAGGGGATAAGAAAACTGTATGGGATTATATGGGAAGATTTAGACTTTATCTAGCAGAGCAAATGGATATAATTCCACAAGATAGTTATGAATTCTTATGGGTAGTTGATTTTCCAATGTTTGAAAAAGAGGATGGGAAAACAAAAGCACTTCACCATCCATTTACAATGCCAAATTTAGATAAATGTGATTTAGATAATGTTGAAGATCTTGAAGAGATTGAATCTATTGCTTATGATGTTGTATTAAATGGTACAGAGCTTGGTGGTGGATCAATTCGTATTCATAAACAAGAGATACAACAAAAAGTATTTAAATTAATGGGAATCAGTGACGAAGAAGCAAATGAAAAATTTGGTTTCTTATTAAATGCGCTTGAGTTTGGTGCACCACCACATGGTGGATTTGCACTTGGATTTGATAGATTAATTATGCTTTTAGCTAATACATCTTCAATCAGAGAAGTAATTGCATTTCCAAAAACTCAAAGAGCTCAATGTCTCCTTACACAAGCTCCAAGCAGTGTAGATGATGAGCAACTAAAAGAGCTTAGTATTAGAATCAGAAAGGCTGCTACAGTATAAGGAGCATAAAGTGAAAATCATACAAGATGTTATGATTAGAGATAACTTCTGTATAGATGTGAGTGCATCTATACAGGAAGTCGTTTATTTGATGGCAAAGAATGACTATGGTGTAGTGGTTCTTTGTTTAAATAATAAGCCTGTAGGTATAGTTACTGAAAGAGATTTATTATTAATAATAAATAGTCATTTAGATTTCAATTTACCCGTTTCTACATTTATACACTCTCAAGATATTATTTCTGTGCATTATAACAGAACTGTAGAGTATGCATTACACCTGTGTGTGGATCATAATATTAGAAGATTGGTTATAATAGATGATGATGGATTTTTTTTAGGTGTTGTTCCACAAGAGATACTTATTCAGTATTTGGAAGATGAAACATTTAAAACAAATCTATTGCTCTCTCAATTAAGTTATATATCAAAACAGATTTTAACTATTGAATCTGACCATACTATATCTGAAGCTATAAATATTATGAAAAAAGAATCAATAGGTTCAATTGTAATTATAGATGAAAATAATAACTATATAGGAATATTCACAGAAAGAGATTTAATAAGAATATTAAGTAGTAAAATAGATTTGAATTCTAAAATAACTACAGTGATGTCTGCACCTATTATTGTAATGAAACACAATGATACTGTTCTTGATGCAACAAAATTGATGAAAGATAAACATATCAGACACCTTATGGTTGTAGATGATAATAATATACCACTAAATATAATAAGCAGTAGAGATATCGCTAGGACATTTAAAGGTTCATACAGTGAACTTATTGAGTCTAAGTTAAAAAATGTAAAAAGAACATTAAATTATATAAAAGAATCTATTTTTGAAGTGTATGAAGATAATAATGAATTTTTTATACAATGGGGAAATGAACAAGCAATAAAGAAGTTTGGACATAATATTGTAGATAAATCAATACATGAATTTATAAATAAATTAACATGGGAAGAGATATATACAAAAGTAAAAAAATATGGTGAATTTGACGGCTATAAAATTAAAATAGATGATATGTACTTTGAACTTAGCTGTACATATAATTTTCACCATCATAAGAAAAGTATTTTATTTATATTAAAAGATATTTCACAATTTGAATATGCATTAATTGATGCAAACAAATTAACTCAAGAATTAAGAAAAGAGATCAATATATTACAATGTGTAATTGATCAACAAAATAATATGGTAATAGTAACAAATGGTGAAAAGATAATTTCTGCCAATAAGAGTTTATTTAATTTTTTTAATGTACATACATTGGAAGATTTTGAAAATACATATGGAAATATCTCCAACACATTTATTACTCACAAAAGTTTTTTTTATACTGATGAAAATGATGGTAATTGGATTGATAAATTATTGGAATTAAAACCAAAAGATAGAATTGTATCAATAGTAGATATATCATTGGTTGAGCCTAAAGCATTTACAATTCAATTATCAAAATTAAATGCTCAAGATGATAACTACTATGCTGTAACATTTACAGATATAACAGATATAAAATTAGAATCTCAAAAGCACTATTATCATGCAACGCATGATGCTTTAACAGGAGTATATAATCGATCTTTTTATTTAGACAGTATTAATTTGGAGATACAAAAAACACTAAGATATGAAACACCATTTTGTGTAATTATGTTGGATATTGATCATTTTAAAAAATTTAATGATACTTATGGGCATCTTGTAGGTGATAAAGTTTTAATACAGTTATCTGCTTTAGTGAAAAAAAATACTAGAAAAAATGATATTTTTGCAAGATGGGGTGGGGAAGAGTTTATTATGTTGCTTACCAAAACATCATTGGACAAAGCAGAGTTGATTGCCCAAAACTTAAGAAAATTGATAGAAAATATGAATATTCAAGGTATTGAACAAGTTACATCAAGTTTTGGTGTAACACAATTTTTAAAAGATGATACAGAACAAAGTATATTAAAAAGAGTTGATGATGCGTTATATGAAGCTAAACAAAAAGGTAGAAATACAGTAGTGTCTAAATAATATTGAGGGTTGCCTCAATATTATTCATCCAACATTCTGTCTTGCATTTTTTCAATTGCTTTACTTAATGGTGCAGTATCAAGACCAAATGATTTTGCTTTTTCAATTGCTTGAGCAGCACTTTCATCACTTAATGGATCTAATACATTACATGCAGTTTTTGCTACATTAAGAATTTGTGCACTGTATTTTTGTGCATCTGGACAATTATCTAAATCATCTACAAATTCAATCATATTGATAAGATTATCACTTAGTTTCCAGTGTTTAAAAATAGCTGCAGTAATAGCTGAAGTTGTAGTTCCAAAAAACTCTTTTTCAACTGCTGCTATATCTTTACTAGCTTTGATTGCATCTAAAAATTCATCAGCTTTTCCTTGTTCATTTGCTAAATCTGATAATATAAATTTACCAGTTTCCTGTAAGAATACAGGTAGCAGTAGTTCCTCTTTTAAATCAAAATCAACTTTTGATATCCATTGAGATATAAGGTTAGATGACATATTTGATATTCGCATAAAGTCATCACTTCCTATTCCATATGCTTTAAGATTTGTATCAAGAGCATTTTTTATAGCACTACCAAAAGCAATAGATAGAGTAAAATTAATACCCAAAAGATTTAAAGCACGGCTAGGTGTCTCAACACTACTTCTAAATCCAAACATAGCAGAGTTTGAAACTTTAAGTAATGTTGATACAATTAATGCATCTTTTTCTACTATTTGTAATAAAGTAATAGGTTCTTTATCACTTGATTTTTTAAACTCCTCAAGTTCTATTATTGTTTCTGGTAACGGTGGGAGTGAATCAATCTTTTGTGAAAGAATATCTTGCATTGTTTTTATCCTATTGTTAAAATTTAAGTTGTAATATAATAGAATAATTTTACTTTTATATTCATAAGAGATAGGGTTAAAATTGAAAAATATATTATTTGTATTACTAATTTGCATAGTTACATTAAATGCAAAAATAAATTCTTATGTAACTATTCTTCCTCAAAAGTATTTTGTACAGCAAATTGTTGGTAATAAAATTACAATAAGAAGTATGTTTAAAAATCAGTATGATATAGATAAATATGCTCCATCTAGAAAACAAAAGAACACTGTATCTAGATATATTGATTTGTATTTTACTTTTAATCTTATGTGGGAAAAAAAATATATTAATGAGTTTAAAAGTTTAAACAAAAAACTAAAAGTTATACAATTAATAGATTTTGATGATAAAAAATATGATGAATATAGATGGCTTGATCCAATATATGTTAAAAATATAGCTAAAAAAATCTATAAAAATATGATTAAAATAGATCCAAACAATAAAAAAATATATATGAAAAATTATGGTATATTTTTAGATAAACTTGATAGCTTATATATAAATTTAAAAAGATTCTTCTCAAATAGAAACTCTAAGGTTTATGTATTTGATGATAGTTTTAGATACTATTTTGATAGATTTAATTTAAAAAGTGAATTATTGAAGTTTAATAGATCGTTTCTTACTACAAAAGAGATATTAAATATAAAAAAACATATTAAACAAAATAATATTAAAGCAATTTTACTTCTTAACAACAAATATAAGAAAGAAGCTTCAATAATATCAAAATCTACAGGAATAAAAGTGATAAATATTGATATATTTGGATACAATTGGCTTTTCAATATGAATAAAATCAGTGAAGCGTTTAGATAATAAAATAAGAAGAGAATAATAGATATGTTTATGCCTACAACAAAAGAAGAATTAGATAAATTAGGATGGGATCAATTAGATGTGATACTAGTAAGTGGTGATACATATATTGATACTCCATATAGTGGTATGGCAATTGTTGGGCAGTTGCTTTTACAACAGGGATATAAAGTAGGTATCATTGCTCAACCAGATTATGAAAGCAATAAAGATATAACACGCTTGGGTGAGCCAAAATTGTTTTGGGGTGTTAGTTCTGGTCTTGTAGATAGTATGGTAGCAAATTATACAGCACTTAAAAAGTTTAGAAACAGTGATGATTTTACACCTGGTATGGTAAATAATCGTAGACCAGATAGAGCAACACTTGTTTACAGTAATCTTATTAGAAGATATTTTAAAGATACTGCCCCAATAGTAATTGGTGGTATAGAAGCGAGTTTAAGAAGAACTGCACATTATGATTTTTGGTCAAACAAAGTAAGAGGAAGTATATTATTTGACGCTAAAGCAGATATTTTAGTGTACGGTATGGCAGAAAAATCTATAATAGAAGTAGCAACTGCTTTAAAAGATTTGGAAAATAAAGAGCAATTAGAGGAGAAAATTAAAGATATTAGAGGTATTTGCTATATAAGTAAAAATCCTAAAGAAGAATATATTCAACTTCCTACACTAAAAGAGTGTCAAGATAAAAATGATAAGAACAAATTCATTGATATGTTTCATCTGTTTTATGATAATAATGATCCTTTGACTGCAAATGGACTTTCCCAAGAACACAATGGAAGATATTTGATACAAAATCCACCTCAATTTTATATGGAAGAGGATGAGATAGATAATGTTTATAATCTTCCCTATGAAAGAGAAGTTCACCCATATTATGAAGCGCAGGGAAAAGTAAAAGCTATGGAGACAATCAGATTTTCTGTCACTACTCATCATGGGTGTTACGGAGAGTGCAACTTTTGTGCAATATCTGTTCATCAAGGAAGAACAATTAGAAGCAGAAGTGAAAAATCTATATTAGATGAAGTGAAAAAATTCACTAAAAATCCAAAATTTAAAGGTGTAATTAGTGATGTAGGTGGAGCTACAGCTAATATGTACGGTTATGAGTGTGATAAAAAGCTTAAAAAAGGAACCTGTGATGATATAAGATGTACAGGTCACAGGATGTTTAATCCTATGAAGTTTACAAAACCAAAAGATCAAGAGTATAAAATTTGTCCAGTACTTAAACCTAACCATAAAAAGAATATAACTTTACTTCAAAATATAAGAAAAATGCCTGGGGTTAAAAAAGTTTTTGTAAATAGTGGAATAAGATATGATTTAATAGAAGATGATGAATATTATGGGAAAGAGTATCTAAAAGAGATTGTAAACCATCATGTAAGTGGACAGATGAAAATAGCACCAGAACACAGTGAATCAAAAGTTCTTAAATATATGGGTAAGCCAAGTAAAGAGGTTCTTACAGATTTTAAACAAAATTTTGAAGATTTAACTGCTAAAAGTGGAAAAAAACAGTTTTTAACTTATTATATGATTGCAGCACATCCAGGTTCAACTCAAAAAGATATGGAAGATTTAAAATCTTTTGCCAATGCAGACTTGAAATTAAATCCAGAACAGGTGCAGGTTTTTACTCCAACTCCATCAACTTATTCAACTTTGATGTATTATACTGAACTTGATCCATGGACAAGACAGCCTATATTTGTTGAAAAAGATCCAATCAAAAAACAAAAACAAAAAGATGTTGTAACACAAAAAATGGAGTATATAAACAATAGGTTACAAAATAGATATAACAATAAAAGTAGAAATAAAACAAGAAAAAAGTATTAAAATTTATTAAATAAGTGTTATACTAAAAAATATCGTTATATATGGAATTTACATGAAATTAATAAAATTATTATTTATACTATTTTTATTTAATGGTATGCTTTTTTCACAAGATGTAAAGAAAGTGTCACTCCAATTGCATTGGAAATATCAATTTCAATTTGCCGGATTTATTATGGCAAAACATAAAGGTTTTTATAAAAAAAATTTATTAGATGTTGATATAAAAGAGTGGCAACCAAATATTGTTATGACAGATGAAATTACAAGTGGCAGGGCTACATATGCTTTAGATCATCAAAGTGTATTAGTTGATATTGCTAATGGTAAAGATATAGTTTTATTAAGTGCAATCTTTCAATCTTCCCCTTTATGTTTGGTTACAACAAATAGATCAGGGATAAAATCAATAAAAGATTTTAAAAATAAAAGAATGATGAGTTCAGGAGATATGAAAATAGATGCTTCTTTGGTATCTATGATGTTTTCTCAAGGTGTGAGTATTAATGATATATTTATCCAGGAACCATCATTTAATGTAAGAGATTTAATTGACGGTAATACTGATTTAATGGCATCTTATATATCAAATGAACCATATCAACTTGAAGAGTTGGGAGTCAAACCAATTATATTTAGTCCAAAAGATTATGGTTTTGATTTTTATAGTGATATATTAATTACTTCACAAGAACACTTGAAAAATAATCCTTCTGAAGTAAAAAGATTTGTAGATGCATCTTTAAAAGGGTGGGAATATGCTTTTAATCATATTGATGAAACAGTTGATATTATTTTAAAAAATTATAATAGTTTACATAAAAGTAAAAAAGCATTAATTTATGAAGCAAATAAACTAAAAAAACTTGCGTATACAAATACTGATAAAATTGGTAATATTAGTAAAAATAAATTAAATAATATATATACGACATACCAATTATTAGGATTAGCAAATAAAAATCGTATCGATTTTGACAAAGTAGTGTATAAATTAGATAAAAATACTATATTTACAAATGATGAGAAAGAGTGGATTAATAAAAATATAGTTAAAGTTGGTGTATCGCCATGGTATCCTATAACATATATAGATAAAAAAAATAACAAAGTTTCTGGAGTAGGTATAGATATTTTAAATCTGGTAATAAACAATACAGGCTTAAAAGTAGAATTTATACCCAAAAAATGGAGTATATTGTTAGAAGATTTTAAAAATCATAAAATAGATCTTTTGCCTACTACATATTATACACAAAATAGAGCTAAGTTTGGTGATTATACAACTTCATATATGGATATAAAAGAGTATCTTTATGTGAAATCAAATAGTGATATAAAAAGTTTTAAAGACCTGAAAAACAGATCTATAGCTATAGTTAGATCTTATGGAACAATAGATAAAATCAAAAAAAAGTTTCCAGATATAAATATTGTAGAAGTTGATAGTATAGAACAAACAGTTAAAATGCTTCTTAATGGTGAAGTTGATGCTATTTTTAATACAAAATTTAGTATAGATAATTTTATAAAATCACATTTTATAAGTGGATTAAAACCTATATATCAAACTGATTTCAAACCATCAACATTACACTATTTTACAAATAAAAACAAACCAATATTAAATAAAATATTACAAAAAGCTATTGATAACCTTGATAAAAAGAATGTTGATAAAATTATTAATAATTGGATAATTTCAAATAATGTAAAAAAAGAAGATAGTAACTTTTTAACAAAAGATGAAATAGAGTATTTAAAAAACAATAAAATAATAAAAATGTGTAATAATCCAAACTGGACACCAATAGAGTTTGCAAAAGATGGTGATATGAATAAAATGCAGGGAATTGCTATTGATACTTTAGATGAAATAGCAAAAAAACTCAATGTTAAATTTGTAAATGTTCCTACAAAAAATTGGACACAATCTCAACAATTTCTAAAAGAAAAAAAATGTGATATCTTACCTTGTGCAATTAAAACCAAAGAGAGATTAAAATATGCCAAATTTACAGAACCATATCTAAGTTACAAACTTGCAATAATTACAAAAAATGACAAACCATTTATAAACAGTATTGAGGATATTGTAGATAAATCTATAGCAAGAAAAGAGGGTTCTGGACTTATTGTAAAACTAAAAAACAAATATCCAAATATTAAAATAATAGAGACAAAAGATTATTTAGAATCACTGCAAAAGGTTTCAAAAGGTGAAGCGTACTGTACTATAGCTACACTTCCTGTAGCTTCTTATTATATAGGTAATTTTGCTTTGGGTAATTTGCAAGTTGCAGGATATACAAATATGAAGTATGATCTAAGTATTGCAGTAAGAGATGATAAAGATATATTATTATCGATTATGGAAAAATCTCTAAAACAGATACCACAAAGTGTATCTAAAGATATTTATAAAAAATGGTTGGGAAATCCTATAAAAAAATCTGCAGTTGATTACACACCTTTTTTGTATGTATTATTAGGGATTATTGTGATAATTTTATTATTGTTGTATAAACAGATGGTTTTAAAAAGTTCAATCAGGGATTTTAATGAGTTGATTGATGCAACAATGGAGGGGATACTGTTATTTAAAAACAGGGTGTGTGTAGATGCAAACAGAAGTGCTGTTGAGATTTTTGGATATGATTCCAAAGAGGAGATGATAGGAAAAACTCCATTTGATTTTGTATCCAATAGATCAGAAAATGTTTTAAAAATAAATATGAAAAAAGATGAAGCTTCACCTTTTGAAGCAGTTATGGTAAAAAAAGATGGTACAGAATTTTATGCACTACTTAGAGGGCATAATTTAAAAAATAAACAATTAAGATTGGCAAGTATTATTGATATAACAAATTTAAAAAAACAGGAAAAACTTATTTATGAACAATCAAAACTAGCATCAATGGGTGAGATGATAGGAAATATTGCACACCAATGGAGACAACCGTTAAGCGTGATAAGTACAGCTTCTACAGGAATGAAAATTCAAAAAGAGTTTGATCTTCTAAGTGATGAGCAGTTTTTGAAAACTTGTGATTTAATAAATAAAAATGCACAATATCTATCTAAAACTATAGATGATTTTAGAAATTTTATAAAAGGTAATAGAACAAAAACATATTTTAATATCAAAGATCAACTCAACAGCTTTATAAATCTAGTAGATGGTAGTATAAAAAGTAACAATATTAAGCTGGTACTTGATGTCAAAGATGATATTGAGGTTAATGGATATGAAAATGAATTAACACAGTGTGTTATAAATATTTTTAATAATGCAAAAGATGCACTTGTTGAAAATGTAAAAGAAAACAGGTTGATTTTAGTTAAAGCTAAAGTGAAAGATAATTATTTAATAATTAGTTTTCAAGATAATGCGTTAGGTATTCCAAATGAGATATTACCAAAAATATTTGAGCCTTATTTTACAACAAAACATAAAACACAAGGTACAGGGTTGGGGCTTAATATGACATATAAACTAATTGTTGATGGTATGCATGGAAGTATAGTAGCTACAAACAAAAAGTTTAAATATGAAGGTTTAGAATACTATGGTGCAGAATTTATAATTAAAATTCCTTTAGATTAGTTTTTGGATACAAATAGGGGTAGGGTGTGAAATTTTTAAAGATATTAGTACTATTTTTTATTTTTTATTCTAATAGTGCTTATGCTGCTGAATTACATAAGGTTTCACTCCAACTTTTATGGAAACACCAGTTTGAATTTGCAGGATTTTATATAGCAAAACATAAAGGCTTTTATAAAGATGCAGGCTTAGAAGTTGAAATAAAAGAGTATAATTTTGATACTAATATTGTAAAGGATGTAGAATCAGGAATTAGTACCTTTGGTATAAGTTACCCTTCTATTATATTGGAAAAATCAAATTATAATGCAAAAGTAGTGTTGTTGAATGCATTATTACAAAACTCTCCACATGTACTGGTTTCCCTAAAAAGTTCAGGTATAAAATCTATTAAAGACTTTAAAAATAAAAAAATAAAATTGTTAGACAGTGAAATTCAATCTGCATCTATTTCTAGTATGTTATATTCAAATAATATAAAGTATGATGATTTAATTAAAGTAAAATATCAATATGATATTAATGATTTAATAAATAAAAAAGTAGATATAGTAGCAGCTTTTTTATCAAATGAATTGTTTATATTAGATAATAAAAATATTAAATATGATATATGGAACCCTAAAGATTATGGCTTTGATTTTTATGATGATATTTTATTTACATCTTCTAAAATGATACAAGAAAATCCTGATATTGTAAATAAATTTCAAGAAGCATCACTAAAAGGTTGGGAGTATGCTTATAATCATATATATGAAACTGTTAATCTTATTATGAAATATTATAATTCTCAAAATAAATCAAAAGAAGCTTTACTATATGAAGCAAGAAAATTAAAAAAACTGGCATATGTAAAGGGTATCCCATTTGGTAATATAGATAAAAACAAGATTCAAAGAATATATGATATTTATAACCTTATTGGTATAACAAAAAATAAAATTGATTTAGATGAATTTATCTATCATGCAGATAAAAATAAAATATATTTAACTTTAGAAGAGAAGAAATATTTAAAATCAAAAAAAGTTATCAATATGTGTATTGATCCAAATTGGATGCCATTTGAAAAATTTGATGAGAGTGGTAAACATATTGGTATTAGTGCTGATTATTTTAAATTGTTTAGAAAACAGTTAAATATAGATATTAATGTGATACAAACAAAAACTTGGGAAGAGACATTAGAGTTTGCAAAACAAAGAAAATGTGATATTTTATCATTGGCAATGGCTACAAAAGATAGAGAAAAATATCTTAAATTTACAAAATCGTATTTAAAAATCCCACTTGTAATAACAACAAGAAAAGATATCCCTTTTATAAATGATATGAGATCTTTACAAAATAAAAGAGTTGGAATAACAAAGGGATATGCCCTTGTAAAAATTTTAAGAAAAAGATATCCAAATTTAATTATTGTTGAAGTAGACAATATAGAAGATGGATTAAAAAGAGTTGATAAAGGGGAGTTATTTGGGTATATTGGCACACTAGCTAGTGTAGCATATCAGTTTCAAAAAGGTTATACTACAGAATTAAAAGTTTCAGGAAAGTTTGATGAAGATTGGGAGCTTGGAATTGCTGTAAGGGACGATGAACCATATTTATATAGTATATTTAACAAATTAATAAATAATTTAGATACAAAAATACAACAAAAAATATTAAATGATTGGATATCTATAAAATATGAAGAGGGTACTAACTATACATTGATATGGAATATAGCTATTGTTGTGTTAATAATTATATTACTGTTTATATATAGACAATATATACTATATAAAGCTAATAAAAAACTAAAAAAGATTGTAGATCAAAAAACAAGAGATTTACAACTTTTAAATGCAAATCTTAAAATAAAAGTACAGCAAGAAGTACAAAAAAACTTTAAAATACAAGAGCAACTTTTTCAGTCAGAAAAAATGGCAGCTATGGGAGAGATGATAGGAAATATATCACATCAATGGAGACAGCCATTGAGTATTATTTCATCTGCGTCAACAGGATTGAAACTTCGTAAGCAAATAGGTAATTTGAGTGATAAAGATGAATATCAGGCATTAGATTCTATAAATGAAGCAGCACAGTATTTATCAAAAACAATAGATGATTTTAGAAACTTTTTAAGACCAAACAAAGAGGTTGTAGAGTTTAATATAAAACAGGTGTATCAAAAAGCATTATCATTGGTGAACAGTAAATTAAAAAATGAAAATATAACTTGTATTGAAAATTTAGAAGATATCCAAATTATAGGTTTAGAAAATGAATTGATTCAAGTATTCATAAATCTTATGAATAACTCAATTGATGCTTTTTGCTTAAATAATATTGAAGAGAGATATTTGTTTGTAGATATATATAAAAAAGATAAACATATATATTTTGAGATAAAAGACAGTGCAAATGGAATTGGTGATGATATATTAAATAAGATATTTGAACCATATTTTACTACAAAACATAAATCACAAGGTACAGGTATTGGATTGTATATGGCAAAAGAGATTATAGAAAATCATATGAATGGTAAAATAGTTGCAAAAAACTGTGAATATGAGTATAAAGGTAAAAAGTACAAAGGTGCAAAATTTATTATATGTTTAAATGAAAAGTGATTATATATTTTTATCTATTTTTAGATAAAATGCAAAAAAATATTAATAGGATTTAAAACAATGGCATTATATACATGTGGACATAAAATTCCTGATAGTGATAGTATCATATCAGCAATTGCAATGGCATATTTAAAAAATAAATTAGGTGTTGAAGCAATACCTGTAAGACAAGGTGAGATCAACCCTGAATCAGCATATATTTTAGATAAGTTTGGTTTGGAAGCTCCTGAGCTTAAAACTTCATTTGCTGGGTGTGATCTGTTTATGACAGATTACAATAACTACACAGAGGGTCCAGATGATCTAAAAGAAGCAAATATTGTTGGGATTGTGGATCATCATAAACTTGGTGGACTTATTACTTCAGCTCCACTTGAAGCTTGGATTAGACCAGTAGGGTGTACAAACACAATAGTTAAAGAGATGTTTGATTATTATGAAGTTGAGATTCCAAAGAATTTAGCTGGGGCTATGATGTGTGCAATTTTGAGTGATACAGTTATATTCAAATCACCAACTTGTACAAAAATAGATACAAAAATTACAAAAGAGTTGGCACAAATTGCTGGAATTGAAGACTATAAAGCTATTGGTATGGAGATGTTTAAAGTAAAATCTGCAGTTGATGGAGTTCCTGCAAGAGAGCTTGTAAAAAGAGATTTTAAAAACTTTGATATGCATGGACATAAAGTAGGAATAGGTCAACTTGAAGTTGTTGACTTATCAATTTTTGATAATATTAAAGATGATCTAATCAAAGAGATTCACAATATTTTAGAAGAGGAGAATGCTGATAGCGTATTGTTACTTCTTACAGATATTATGGCTATGGGATCACAAGTATTAGTTGCTACAAAATCACCAGATGTTATTGAAAAAGCTTGGGATGTGAAGATTGAAAACAATCAATTTTGGCTAAAAGGGTGTTTAAGTCGTAAAAAACAAGTAGTTCCATTTTTGGAACCAGCATATAAATAAATATTTAATAAGATAAGGAAAAACATGAAAAAACTATTTTTAATAATTGGAGCTCCAGGAAGTGGTAAAACTACAGATGCAGAATTGATTGCGCAAAGACATGATAATATTACTCACTATAGTACAGGTGATATGTTTAGAGCTGAAGTTGCAAGTGGAAGTGAACTTGGTAAAGAGATTGATACTTATGTAAGTAACGGTAATCTTGTACCAATTGATATTGTTATAGAGACAATTGTTGGAGCTATTAAAAAAGCACCAACTGATGTGATCGTAATTGATGGTTATCCAAGAAGTCAAGAGCAAATGATAGAGCTTGACAAATATCTTCAAAATGAGGATGAGGTAGAACTTGTAAATGTAATTGAAGTTGAAGTATCAAAAGAGGTAGCATGTGACAGAGTTCTTGGAAGAGCAAGAGGTGCTGATGATAATGTAGAGGTATTTAATAACAGAATGAAAGTATTTACTGAACCATTAGCTGATATTCAAGAGTTTTATGGATCTAAAAACTTATTAACAAAAATCAATGGTGAAAGATCTATTGAAGAGATTGTTGATGAGATGGATGCATTTATTCAATCTAAACTATAGTATTAAAAAATGAATTTCTATTCTGTAATAATTGGTACAGAACTTTTAAATGGGCGTCGTAAAGATGCCCATTTTTCGTTTTTAAACAATGAACTTTTAAAAAGAGGATGGGATCAAAAAGCTTCATTTGTAATAGAAGATGATCCAGCTTTTATAGAGGATATATTTAAATTTATTAAAAATGATAAAGATTCTGTAATGTTTTGTTTTGGTGGCATTGGTGCAACTCCTGATGATTATACAAGAGTGTGTGCAGCCAATGTATTTACAAATGGTAAAATGGAAGTAAATGAGGATGCAAAAAAAGCTATACTTGATAAGTTTGGTGATGATGCATATCCTCATAGGATAAATATGGCAACTCTTCCTGTTAATGCAGGATTACTTAAAAATGTAGTTACAAATGTACCTGGATTTTATTTGGAAGATAGGTTTTTCTTCACTCCTGGATTTCCAAAAATGTCTCAATACATGGTTGTTGAAGCATTGGATAAATTTTATAAAGAAAATAATAACAAAAAAGTAAGGTTTTCACTTGTTGCAAATTGTAGTGAAAATGAACTTGTAGATATTATGAAAACGATTCCTAAAAATATCGAATTTTCCTCACTTCCAAGAATAAATGGAGATAAAAGAAGTGTAGAAATTTCATTAGCGTCATATAATAAAAATGAATGTGAAAACTATTTTAAAAGATTTGTTGACTATTTAAATAATAATATGATAGAATGTCAGTAATATGTAAAATAAGGAATTTAAGATGAAAATATTTGATTTTCTAAATGAATTAAAAATTAAAAATAAGTTGTTATTACTTGTTTCTTTCCCATTGATTGGATTGTTGTGGTTCTCTATACATATTGCATACAATTCATATAGTGTGAGTAAAAATGTTGGTTATGCTAAAGATTTAACATCATTGGCTACTAATGTATCATTGCTTGTACACGAAACACAAAAAGAGAGAGGTTTAACTGCTGGTTATTTAGGAAGTAAAGGTAAAAAGTTTCATGATAAATTACCTGCTCAAATAGAAAAAACAAATCTGGTATTAAATAAGTTTAAATCATTTGTTGATGGACTTGAATATAAGAGTTTTTCACCTGAATTAAAACAATCTATTGATAATGCACTTAATAAAATCTCTGATATAGATACTATTCGAAATAGAGTCAAAAGTTTTTCTATATCTACAGATGATGCATTGTCTTATTATACAAATACAAATTCATCATTTTTAGATATTATCAATCTAAGTGTAAAACTAAATAAAGTTCCTGAAGTTATTAAAGATGTAGCAGCATATAATGCTTTTTTACAAGCTAAAGAGAGAGCTGGAATTGAAAGAGCTATTGGAGCTAATACACTTGCACAAGATAAATTTTCTCCAGGTATGAGAGAAAAATTTATGAATTTAATCTCTGCACAAGATTCTTTTCTAAAAACTTTTAAGGGGTATTCTTCAAAAGTTGAAAATGATTTTTATGATAAAACTCTTCAAGGTAGTGATATTGAGTATGTAAATAAAATTAGAAAAATTTTAATTGAATCAAATGAGATGGGTGGATTTAATGTAGATCCTGTTTATTGGTTTAAAACAATTACACAAAAAATAAATCTATTAAAAAAAGTGGAAAATCATGTTAGAGATAATATGCAGCTTAGTGATCCACAAGTTATTGAAGCTGGAAAATTAGCAGCTGCTTTGGCAAATCTACTTCATGAAACACAAAAAGAAAGAGGAGCAACAGCTGGTTATATAGGAAGCAAAGGTAAAAAATTTGCAGATATACTTCCTGCTCAAAGAAAACTTACAAATGAGAGACTAACTTTATTTAAGGATGCTGTAAAATCGTATCATAATAAATACAATGGCAAATCTATGCACGATACTATGAGTAAAAATATGCAAAAACTTGCCAAGTTGGAAGATATCAGAAAAAAAGTTTCTAGTTTTAAAATTGGTGCTCCAGAAGCAATTAAGTATTATACATCATTAAATGCAGGTTTTTTAGATTCTATTGCACTTATTACAAAATTAGCTACTACTTCAACAGAACGACAAGATTTAATCTCATATTATACTTTTTTAATGTCAAAAGAGAGAGCTGGAATTGAAAGAGCAGTATTGTCAAACAGTTTTTCAAGAAACAAATTTATCAAAGGGATGAAAGTTAAATTTACTAAACTTGTAACTCAACAAGATGACTATATAAATACCTTCTTAAAAATCACTAGGGATGATTTTGCAAACTTTTATAAAAATACTGTAAAAGGAAAAGCTGTAGAGGAAGTAAATCGTATGAGAAATATTGCATTTAATTCTACAACAATCGGTGGATTTGGACAAGATTCAGTTGCTTGGTTTGAGAATATGACTAGTAAAATCAATAAACTTAAAAAAGTGGATGACTTCCTGGCAAATAGACTTATAAATAGACTTGATGAGCTTAAATCAAAAGCTAATTTTGCTATGTATAAAGATATATTAACAGCAATATTTGTACATCTTTTTGTATGGTTAATCTCTTTAATTATTGGTAAAAATATTATTAGAAACTTAAAAGAGTTTAAACGGGGATTAAACTATTTCTTTGCATACGCTGTAAGAGAAAAAGATTATATGAAACCTATGGAAGTGTATGGTAGTGATGAATTTGCAGAGATGACTATTGAGATGAATGAAGGTATTGTAAAAACATCATATATTATTGAACAGGATAAAAAAGTTGTAAAAGAGATTGATGATGTTATGCAAAAAGTTGGAAATGGTTTCTTTAGTTATAATATCCATGAAAAAGGTGCAACAACTGAGGTTGAGACATTAAGACAAAATATCAATGATATGCTTAAAAATACAAAAGTAAAATTAGATAATTTAAATAAATATCTTGATCAGTATGGAAAAGGTAATTATGAATTTAGATTGAGTGATGAAGAGTCTAAAGGTATGTATGGTGACTTTGGTACACTTTCAACTAGAATGTCTGGACTTGGATATGATATATCATCATTTATGGCTATGTTTAGTAATGCATTAGATAGTCTTAATAATAACACAGATATATTAATATCAACATCACAAAATTTATCTCAATCATCAACTAACCAAGCTGCATCTCTTGAAGAGACTGCAGCTGCAGTTGAACAAATTACAAGTAATATTAGAAATACAGGGCAAAGTGTTGCAATGATGTCTAATTTATCTGATGAACTTATGGTATCAGCTGAATCTGGTGAAAAACTAGCTAAAAAAACAGTAACTTCTATGGATGAGATTAGTTCTCAAGTAACTGCAATTAATGATGCTATTGCAGTTATTGATCAAATTGCATTTCAAACAAATATTCTAAGTTTAAATGCTGCAGTTGAAGCTGCAACTGCAGGTGAAGCTGGAAAAGGTTTTGCTGTTGTTGCTCAAGAGGTAAGAAATCTTGCAAGCAGATCTGCTGAAGCAGCTAAAGAGATTAAAAATATTGTTGAAGCTGCAAATTCTAAAGCAAATGATGGAAAAACAATTGCAGAAGATATGATTAGTGGTTATAATGAACTAAACGAAAAAATCACACAAACAAAAACAATGATAAATGATGTGTCAAGTGCATCTAAAGAGCAAGAGATTGGTATTGTTCAGATTAATGATGCTATTAATAACCTTGATAAAGTAACACAAAAAAATGCAGCTTCAGCAAATGAGATAGATAATTTATCTGCAGAGATTGTTGAATTGACAAAAGATATCTCATCAGTAATGCAACAAGTTAAATTTGATGATAATATTAAAAAACAAGTATGTGATGTAGAATTATTGCGAACTGTATCAAATTTTAAAATAGATCATGTTCAGTTTAAAACAAATAACTTTAGTAAATTAAATGAATTTACTACTTTTAAAGTAACTGATGAGCATAGTTGTAATCTTGGTAAATGGATAGATAAACAAGAACAAGATAATAAAGGATTTACTCAAAGTACTGCATGGAAAAATTTAAAAGATGTACATAAAAATGTGCATTCTTTAGTACAAAGTTATGTACAGAACAATGCAAAAAAATCAGATAATGAAATACTTGGTCAAATTGCAAAAGATATTGAAAGCAATACTATCCAAGTAATGAGTAACTTAAATGGTGTATTACAGTCTCATTGTAAATATCAAAAAGATGCTAAGGATGAATTGAATATTGATATTGGTTTGGATACTAAACAAAATAGTTTACAAAGTATAGATGATGTAGAGCAAAAAAAAGCAGTAGATGTAAAACCTACAACTGTAATAACTTCTAATCAATCAAATGATGATGAATGGGAAAGCTTTTAAGCTAACCCATTTATCCACCTTGACATAAACCTTTGTAGTTTGTGTTTTTAATTTTCTCAAGATATACCAAAGTATGTTCTAATACTTTTTTCTCTTCAACTAATGGTTGCATTAAAATATTTTTTTGTGTAAGTGATATTTTTTGATTATCAACCAATGCCATAACTTCTGTACGGATCTCTTCTAATCGTGTGTTTATTATATTAATCATTTTCATAAAAAGTAGTTTATCTAATTTAGATTAATATTTAATAAATTTTAGAGTAAATCTATAGTATTATACGCCATAATAAAGATACAATAAGGAATATTTATGAAAGTATTATTAATTAAAGATGTAAAATCTCTAGGTAAAGTTGGAGAGGTAAAAGAGGTAAAAGACGGTTATGGAAAAAACTTTCTAATTGGAAAAGGTTTTGCAAAACACGCAACTCCTGAAGTTTTACAAGAGTGGGAAGAGCAACAAGCAAAATTAAAAGAGATTGAGAAGCAAGAGATAGAAGCTGCAACTGAATTAAAAAATAAAATTGAATCATCTACATTTACTATAAAACATAAAGTTGGAGCAAATGGGCATTTAATTGGAAGTGTTACAAATAAAGAGATAGCTGAGGAGTTAGCTAAATTTGATATTGATATTGATAAAAAACAGATCCATTTGGATAATAAAATAAAAACTCCTGGTATATTTGAAGTTGATTGTAAACTGGGTCATTCAATTCATGCCAAAGCCAAAATTGATGTAATTGCAGAGTAGTTAAATGTTTGAAGCAACAACGATACTAGCATACAAATCAAAAGATGGACAAGCTGTAATTGGTGGTGATGGTCAAGTTACATTTGGTGATACAATTTTAAAAAGTAATGCTACAAAAATTAGAAAATTATATAAAAATCAGATTTTAAGTGGATTTGCAGGAAGTACTGCTGATGCTTTTAATCTTTTTGATATGTTTGAAGAGCATTTGGAAACAACAAAGGGTGATTTGTTAAAAGCTGTTGTTAATTTTTCTAAAGCTTGGAGAAAAGATAAAACATTACGACAACTTGAAGCTATGATGCTTGTACTAAATAAAGATCACATTTTTATACTAAGTGGTACAGGAGATGTTGTTGAACCTGAAGATGGGCAGATTGCAGCTATTGGAAGTGGTGGAAACTTTGCTATTAGTGCTGCAAGAGCATTGCATAAGCACTCAAATTTAGAACCAAAAGAGTTGGTGAAAGAGTCTCTTATGACTGCTGGAGAATTGTGTATATATACAAATCAAAATATTAAAATTTTAACACTTGATGAGGATTAAAATATATGGAAATGACACCAAAACAGATTGTATCATATTTAGATGATTATATTATTGGTCAAAAAGATGCAAAAAAAACAATTGCATTAGCTTTAAGAAACAGATATAGAAGAATGCAACTAGATGAACAGATGCAAGAGGAGATAGTTCCAAAAAATATTCTTATGATAGGAAGCACTGGAGTTGGTAAAACTGAGATTGCCAGAAGATTGGCAAAAATGATGAATTTACCATTTATAAAAGTTGAAGCATCAAAGTTTACTGAAGTTGGATATGTTGGAAGAGATGTAGAATCTATGGTTAGAGATTTGGTTTATGAATCTATCAATATTGTTACAAAAGAGTATGAAGCAAAAGTGCAAGAAGATATAGATGCAGAAGTTATCAGACAAATTGTAGAGATCCTTGTACCACCTTTACCAAAAGGAGCAACACAAGCTGCACAGGATTCTTTTATAAAAACATACAATACAATGGAAGCCAAAGTTCTAAGTGGAGAGCTTGATGATAAAAAAATTGAAATAGAGCTTCCTAAAAAAACAAAAGTAGAGATCATTGACAGTAATCTACCTATGGATATGAGTGCCATGCAAGAGAGTCTTAATAAGATGATTGGTGGATTAAATAAAGAAAAAGTTAAAAAAGAGGTTACTATAAAAGATGCAAAAGTTTTATTAAGAACCCAAGCAAGTGATAAACTTTTGGATCATGAAGCTATTAAAATTGAAGCTGTTAAAAGAGCTCAAGATGGTGGAATAATTTTTCTTGATGAGATTGATAAGATAGCTGCAGGAAAAGATGGAAGAAACTCTGATCCAAGTAAAGAGGGAGTTCAAAGGGATCTTTTACCTATAGTTGAAGGTAGCAGTGTTCATACAAAATATGGACAGGTTAAAACAGATCACATTCTTTTTATAGCTGCTGGGGCATTTCATGTAAGTAAACCAAGTGATCTATTACCGGAACTTCAAGGAAGATTCCCTTTAAGAGTTAGTTTAAATGCTTTAAAAGAGGATGATTTATATCAAATATTAACAAGTACAAAAAACTCTTTGTTAAAGCAATATTCGGCTATGCTAGGTGTGGAAGGTGTAGATCTGCAGTTTGAAGATGAAGCTATAAGAGCATTTGCAAAGCTAAGTGTTAGTGCAAATGAAAAAGCTGAAGATATTGGGGCTAGAAGATTACATACTGTTATAGAAAAAGTTATCGAGGATATCAGTTTTGATGCTGATGAACACAGTGGAGAAACAATAACAATAACAAAAGAGCTGGTGTATGAAAAGCTAGAAGATATAGTTGAACATGAAGATACAGCTAGATATATTTTATAATAATTTACAATTAATAACTTTTTTTGTATAATTAATACAATTGGACAAAAGGATATATAAATGAATATAATTACATTTGATGATAATATAGATGAGAGTACTATAGATAGTAAACATAATGTTGTACATTATCAAAGTGGATATACACCAAATTCTGCAGATATTGCAATATTGGATATAAATACTATATTTGACTATGAAGAGAAAAAACATGATGCATGTAAAGATAAATTTGTATCTATTGCTGTGATCGATGATGAAAGTGATTATGATGCTTTTAAAAACTTTGGTATAGATGCATGGATAAAAAGAGAAGATATTGATCAAATAAACGGGATCATAAATCTTGTAGAAAAAAAGTTGCTATCATAATTATAGATACTCATTGTCATCTTGACAACAAACAATATTTTGATGATATAGAAGATGTTATAAATAGTGCAGTTTCCAAAGGTGTTAAAGGTTTTTTAATACCAGGAGCTGATTTGGCTGATCTTCCAAGAGCAGTAGAACTTAGTGAAAAATATGATAGTGTTTTTTTTGCTGTTGGGGTTCACCCTTATGATATAGATAATTTTGATATATCTATTCTTGAAAAATATGTAAATCACAAAAAATGTATAGCTGTTGGTGAGTGTGGATTGGATTATTTTCGTTTGCCAAAAGATGAAGAAGAAAAAAAATTAAATATACAAAAACAAAAAGAGATTTTTAAAATACAAATAGATTTTGCAAAAAAAGTAAATAAACCTTTGATTGTACATATTAGAGATGCAAGTGATGATTCAAAACAGATATTAATACAAAACAATGCAAAACAAGTAGGTGGTGTATTGCATTGTTTTAATGCCAGTGAACATCTATTGAGTTTATCTGAACATAATTTTTATTTTGGAATTGGTGGCGTTGTAACTTTTAAAAATGCAAAAAAACTTGTGGAGATTCTACCAAAAATTCCAAAAGAGAAACTAATAATAGAAACAGATGCACCATATCTTACTCCACATCCTCATAGAGGTGAGCGTAATGAACCATCTATGACTACATTTGTAGCACAAAAAATGGGTGAAATCCTTGATATGCAAATTAATGATATTGAAGATTTAACTACAACAAATGCAATTAAATTATTTAAAGAGTTTTCTAGTTTAAATTAGATAAAATATCCTTTAATACAACTATTATAAGGATATTTTATTGATTAAAGTGCTATTTAGCTTGGTTATTTGTTTTACATTTAGCTTTGCAATATTATATGAAGAATCGTTTAATCCCCTTGATGAAAAAGTTTTAGCAGAATTAAATATAGAAAATAGCTTTTTAAAAGATGAAAAGCTACAACAAATCTATAATAAAATGCTTGATAAATCTCAAAATAATTATATTAATAAATTTGAAGAGGCTTCTTATTTGATTCCACAAATAAAGAGTGTTCTAAAACAAAATGGGATACCTGATGTATTTTTGTTTATGGCTATGGCTGAATCAAATTTTAAGTCAAAAACTAAATCATGGGTTGGAGCTAAAGGGATTTGGCAATTTATGCCTGCAACAGGGAAAATATATGGACTTGACAGTAGTTTGTATATTGATGAGAGACTTGATGTTATAAAATCAACACAAGCTGCAGCTCAATATCTTAAAAGACTATATGGAATCTTTGGAAAATGGTATTTGGCTACACTTGCATACAATTGTGGAGAGGGAAGAGTAGTTGAAGCTATTGTTAGATCAACATTGGATATGTATGTAGAGCAACATCCTGAAGAGAAAAATAGTAAAAAAGTAAAAAAATATAGAAAAATTATAAGTTTATATACAAAAAGAAAAACAGGTTTTACACCTGTATATAGAGCATATAAAGAGATTAAAACATGGGGTATTACACCTAGTTTAGAAAAATTGCTGCATGAACAAAAAGATTTGGAAAGACAGTACTTACCAAAAGAGAGTAGAAGATATTTAAGAAAAATTATAGCATTGGCTATGATGAGTAACAGAGATTATCTATTTTCCAAAAAAGCAGATTACATTTTTAATATGGGTGTAAACTCACCATTGGTTGAAGTGGATGTAAAACATAATTACAGTCTAAAAGATATTGCAAAAGTTATTGATATGCCTTATGATACATTAAAATTGATAAACGGACATATTAAATATGATTATGTTCCAGCTAATACTCATAGAACAAAACTGTATATACCTTATGATAAACTTTTGACATTTAATGAAAATGTAGATAAGTTTAAAAAAGCAAAACCTGAAGATATCAAGTTTTTCACAACATACAGAGTTAAAAAAGGTGATACTTTAAGTCATATTGCAAGAAAGTTTCATATTTCTGTGAAACAGTTAAAAAAACTTAATAAATTAAAAAGTAGTAGATTAAGAATAAATCAAAAATTGGTTTTTTATGCTCCTAAAGGGGTTAAGAAAAAAAGATATTCAAAAAGAAAATCTAATAAAAAAAGAGTATCTAAAAAAATTGTTCATATAGTAAAAAGTGGAGATACTCTTAGTGCTATATCAAGAAAATACGGTGTTCCTTATGGAAAAATTAAAAAAGTCAATCATCTAAAATCAAATGCTTTAAAATTAAAGCAAAGATTAATCATACCAAAAGTTTAGGATAAAAAATGTTTAAATTTTCTCTTTTTTTTATATTTGTATTAATATTTACAGGTTGTGGTAGTTCAACCTATAATGGCTCAAGAAGCTATAAAACATATAAGAAAAACTATCCTATACAACAATATGAAAAAGTGGCAGATCAAAAAATAAAAAATTCAAAAGCTATGCACAGAGCTACAATGCGACCTTATAAAATTGCAGGTAAAATGTACTATCCAACTGTATCAAGAGTTGGACAAACTTATGATGGAATAGCATCTTGGTACGGACCAAATTTTCATGCCAAACTTACATCAAATGGCGAAGTATATAATATGTATGCTCTAACAGCTGCGTCAAAAACTTTACCAATGAATACAATGGTAAAAGTTTATAATAAAGAGAATGGTAAATCTGTAATTGTACGAATAAATGACAGGGGTCCTTTTGTTAAAGGAAGAATTATTGATTTGTCAAATAAAGCTGCACATGCTATTGATATGGTAAAAAAGGGAACAGCAAGAGTTAGACTTACAGTACTTGGATTTAATGCAAAGATTGCTAAAACAAAAGAGCAAAAACAACAAGTTGCAACAGTAGGAAATTATATGTTGCAAGTTGGAGCATTTAGAAGATATGCAGGAGCAAAGATTACACAAAGAAAATTTGAAGATATAATATCTGGTGATTTAAGTGTAATCATTACAAAAGGTGTATATCTTGATGAGCCTATCAATCGTGTAAATATCTCTGGATTTAAAAGTATAGAAGAGGCTCAAGATTTTAAAAAGGATCATGATCTAGCTGGTGCTATGATCATAGCTAAATAAAAGGTATAAAATGGCACAAATTACAAGACAAACAAAAGAAACAGATATTAGTTGTACTCTTGATATAAATGGATGTGGTAATTACAGTATAGATACGGGAATTGGTTTTTTTGACCATATGCTAGAAGCTTTATGTAAGCATAGTGGGATTGATATGCAACTTACTTGTAAAGGTGATTTGCATATTGATGATCATCACAGTGTAGAGGATTGTGGTATTGTAATTGGACAGGCATTAAAAGATGAAATATTTCCAATAAAAGCAGTTGAGAGATATGGTAATGCTACAGTTGTTATGGATGAAGCAAGTACAACTTGTGATCTTGATCTTAGTAATAGACCATATTTAGTTTATGAAGTAGATATTTTTGGAAAAGTAGGAAACTTTGATGTGGAACTAGCCCAAGAGTTTTTTCATGCATTAGTATCAAATGCAGGTATCACTTGTCATATAGTTTGTAATAGGGGTAGAAATAAACATCATATTTTAGAAGCATCTTTTAAAGCTTTTGCTGTTGCACTAAGAAGAGCATTGGTTACAAATGAAAGATTGGGAGTACCAAGTACCAAGGGTGTTTTATGATTGAATTAATTGTATTGGATGTTGATGGTACTTTAACAGATGGTAAAATCATATATGGAAATAGTGGTGAAGAGTTAAAAAACTTTGATGTAAAAGATGGTTTGGCTATTGCATCTTGGACAAAAAAGATGGGTAAAAAAGCTGCAATTATTACTGGTAGAAATTCTAAAATAGTTGAGCAAAGAGCAAAAGATTTGGGTATTACACATATATATCAAGGTGTACACAATAAAGATGAAATTTTACAGCAAATTTTGGATCAAGAAAATTTAACTATGAAAAATGTTGCTGCAATTGGTGATGATTTAAATGATTATAAGATGTTAAAAGCAGTTGGATTATCTTTTGTTCCTGCTGATGCTTCACAATATGTAAAGAGTATTGCAAATGTAATATGTACAAAAAATGGTGGTAATGGTGCTGTAAGAGAGATGTTGGAATATATTTTCAAATATGAGGATAAAGAAGAGGAATTTATAAACTTATGGGTTTAGTACAGTTTGTATACCTTGTTTTTTTTGGTTCTATAATTGCATTATTTTTGGGATTTGACACAAGTACTTTAAAGGTTGATAAGAAACAAAAACCACTTGTCTCATTTGAGGATGCTACTATGTATACTATGGATAAAAAACAAGTAACACAAATAGCAAAAGCACAAAAAGCAGTAAGATATAAAAATAAAGATGAACTGTTTGATGCAAGTTTGGTAATAAGAGTAAACGATAAAACAAATAATAATTTATTGGATGTTTTAAGTGCAAAAAAAGTTACTAAAAAAGGTAATAACTTATACTTAAGAGGTGATGTTCAATATGATAGAGCAAATACTATGCAATTTGAATCAGAAGTATTAAACTATAATTTAAATACTAAAATTGCAACAAATATGAATAAATTTACAGCGTTGTATAATGGTGATCATTTAAGTGGTACAAACATTTATGTTGATGCCAGAAATAATATTGTTAGGGCAAAAAGAACAAAATTTATAATTGATTTAGATAAAAAATAGAGGATATAAAATGAAAAAGTTAGTAAGTATTATATTTATGATGGTAGTATTATTTAGTGATTTAAATGCACAAAATAAACTAACAATTGATGCATTACAATTTGAAAATGATGATACTAAGGGTATTACAACATTTACAGGTAAAGTAAAAATTGTTAGAATAAATGATGTAATCACATGTAATAAAATGGTTTTATATACTCAAGCTGGTAAAAATAAAAAAACAAATAATAGAAAAATAAAAAAAATGGTATCTACAGGAAATGTAAAATTTAAATTGTATATGAAAGATAAGATATATACAGGACATGGAAATACTGTAATTTATGAACCTGAAAAGTTAAGATATCAAATTATAGGCAATGGTTATTTAGAAGAACTAAAAGATCATACAAAAATCTTGGGTGATAAAATATATTTGGATCAGTCAACCGGATATGCAAATGTTGAGGGTAAAAACAATAAACCTGTACATTTTATTATGAATATAGATGCAAAGCAGTAATTATGAGATTAGTAGATGCAAAATTCTTAACATCAGCACAAAGTTTGGCTGATTCTCCAAGTCCAGATGTAGCAGAGGTGGCATTTTTAGGAAGAAGTAATGTTGGAAAAAGTTCATTATTAAACTCCCTTACAAAAAGAAAAGGTTTGGCTAAGTCATCTTCAACGCCAGGTAAAACACAGCTTATAAACTATTTTGATATTACTTTTAAAGTTGATGATGAAAATGATCCAAATAAATACAGATATGCAAGATTTGTTGATCTTCCAGGATTTGGATATGCAAAGGTATCAAAATCACTTAAACACCAGTGGCATAAAAATCTTACAGATTTTTTAGAAAAAAGACCAAGTTTGAGAATATATGTTCATCTGATTGATGCAAGACATATAAATCTTGATGTGGATAAAAGTGTTGATGAGTTTTTACATCATATAAAAAGAGGTGATCAGATTATTTTAAATGCATTTACAAAAATAGATAAATTAAAACAAACAGATCTTCAAAAATTAAAACATAAATTTCCTAATGGAGTATTTATCTCAAATCTTAAAAAAAGAGGTATAGATAAATTAGAGCTTGCTATTAGTGAATTTTTATTTTCAAATACTATGGAAAGCTAATGAGTATAATATATGAAAAACCAACTGTTTTGGATATAACTAATATGCAAAATATGGTAAAAGATGATGTTGAAAATGGAAATATACTATTAAGAACACCTCAAGAGATGGCAACAAATATAAGATCTTATATTATTGCCAAAGATGGTGATGAAATTGTTGGATTTTGTGCATTGCATATTTATTCAGAAAATTTAGCTGAGATTAGAAGTCTTGTAGTATCAAAAGATCATAGAAAAAAAGGTATTGGAAGTAACCTTGTAAAGCAATGTTTGCAAGAGGGAAAAAAATATCATATAAAAGAGGTTTTGGCTTTAACTTATCATAAAGAATTATTTGAATATTTGGGTTTTAAAGTTATCCAAAAAGAATCAATTCCTGATCCTAAAATTTGGGCAGATTGTATTAGATGTAAACATTTTCCAATATGTGATGAGATAGCTTTAACGATACAGTTGTGAAACAAAATTTATTAGATAATCCAATAGTAATAGTTTTATTACTGATAGTTGTTTTTTTATTAAATACGATTACTTCAACATTTTTTATTAAATTAACTATGTCTGGTATAGTTTTTTTGGCATTTTTAAACAGTGTAGATAAAAAATATTATAATTCATTGTTTGTAGTAATATTATCATTTCTTGTTATAGAGAGTAATCAAGGATTAAATCTATTTAGTTTGATTTTATTTTCATTTCTTTCATATTTTTTAATAATTCCTTATTTAGATAAATTTTTTACTATACAGGGTGTAAGAGATTTTGTACATATATTTTATTTCTATTTTATGCTTGCTTTAATATATTCTTTTTTTGTAGAATTTGACTTAAATATTATTGTTTATTTTATAATGAATTTTATATTGGATGTATTAATACTAGGATTTATTTTATGAGAATCAAATTAATTATGATATTTGTAATATCTATAGTGATATTATTACTTTCTAGAGTATATTTTTTGAGTATTAAATCAAATAGTTATTATGAAGAGTTATCAAAAAGAAACTATATTAAGACAATTTATACTCCAACAGTAAGAGGTAATATTTTAGATAGAAATGGTGTACCTTTGGCTATCAATGAGCTAGGTTTTAGATTGTATTTAGAACCACATATGCGAAATGCAAAAAATACAGAGAAACTAAAAAAAATCATATCAGATATTTGTAATACTTTTGAGAAGTTTGATGAAGAAAAGCTTTTGAAAAAATATAAAAAACTAGATTCTCCATACAGACATGATAAGATTGAACTTATAGAATATATCGATTATGATCAGTTTTTTCCATATTATGTAAAATTTAATACAATGGATAATGTTACAGTTAAAAGTGCTATAAAAAGAAAATATCCATTTAAAGATATTGGTGCACATATTTTGGGTTATGTTGGAAAAGCTACGAAAAAAGACATGAAAAACAATCCAATATCTGCATATACCAAAATAATTGGTAAAACAGGGTTAGAAAGATATTATAATAACAAACTACAGGGAACTTTAGGAAAAAAAGTAGTAAAAGTAAATGCTTTAAATCAACAAATTGAAGTGATAAGTGAAGTTAAACCATCAACAAATAATGATATAAAAATCAGTATAGATATTGAGCTTCAAAAATATATTCACAGTATATTTAAACACAAAAGTGGTGCTATAGTTGTGATGAATGCAAAAAATGGTGAGATATTAGCAGCAGCTAGTTTCCCTGAATTTGACAATAATATATTTTCTCAAGGTATTAGTACAAAAGAGTGGAATAAAATTAGAACAGATTTGAATCATCCTTTTACCAATAAATTAGTCAATGGGCTTTACCCTCCAGGGTCTGTTATAAAAATGGGTATGGCATTATCCTTTTTGGAACATGATTTGGGACCTAAATTTAAAGTCAAATGTACAGGAAAGCTTCCTTTGGGAAGAAGAAATTTTAGATGTTGGAAATTAAGTGGACATGGCAAAGTTGATTATACTAAAGCCATAAGAGAGAGTTGTGATGATTTCTTTTATAAAGGAAGTTTGGAAATAGGTATAAATAAAATCTCAACAACACTTGATAAATTTGGGTTTGGTAAAAAAACAGGTATTGATCAACACAACGAATTTATAGGAACAAATCCAAATAAAGCTTGGAAGATGAAAAAATATAAAATGCCGTGGTATATAGGAGAGACTGTTGTATCTTCAATAGGGCAGGGGTTTATCCAAGTTACCCCTGTACAAGTGGCAAGATATACAGCTTCACTAACAAACGGAATATTGCCTAGACCACATTTTTTACTTAATAAAGATGCCATAAACAATATAGACCTACATTTGAATAAAAAAGAATTAAAAATGGTTCAAAAAGCTATGTTGGAAGTAACAACACACAAAAAAGGTACGGCAACAAAATATATAAAAACAAAGCATAAAATAAAAATAGCAGCAAAAACAGGTACGGCACAAGTATCAAATATAGATCAAAATGAGAAACGACGGATGAAAGAGAAAGAGTTAGCCTACTTTAAAAGATCCCATGCATGGCTTACAACATACGCACCATATAATAATCCTCAATATGTAGTTACTGTATTAGTAGAACATGGTGGTCATGGTGGAAGTGCTGCTGGAGCTTATGTTAGTAAAATATATGATAAACTAATAGATATGGGATACATAAAATAAATATTATTATTTATTAATAACATTATAAATAGATATATTTACATATATAAATAATTTTTATAAGGAATTATTTATATTTAATATTTGCTAAGTTAACTATCGCTACAATTAGTAATGTTAAATATAAATAAAGAGTTATTATCTACAAAAAATATACTTTATGTAGAGGATGATTTAGATACTTCAGAAGAAGTAAGTTTTTTTTTAAAAAATTATATTAATAATTTATATATTGCAACAAATGGATTAGAAGGTTTAAATCTTTTTAATTTAAACTCTATAGATTTGGTTGTAACAGATATCCAGATGCCAATTATGGATGGACTAAAAATGTCCAAAGAGATCAAAAAAATAAATCCAAATATACCAATAATAATTGTTTCAGCATTTAATGAAAGTGATATGCTAATGGAAGCAATAGATTTGGGAATTGATGCATATTTAATAAAGCCATTATCATTAATAAAACTTATTAAAAAAATAGAATCAGTTTTAGCACCAATTCATATAAAAGAGGAGTTATTATGCTCTAATGAAAAGTTAAAATTACTAAAACAATTAGAAGAAACAGAAAAAGAACTCTTGATTTATAAAGAGAGGGTTGATTTTGCCTTTAGAGCAACACAAGAAGCATTATGGGACTGGAATATTAGAAAAAAAGATCTGTATTTATCTTATAGATGGAGAGAGATGTTGGGTTATAGCCATAATAATAAAAATGAGGATAATGTTATATTGTGGAAGAACTCTGTTTATAAAGATGATATGGCTTATGTAAAAAAAGAATGGAATAAAATTTTTAAGAATAAAATCACAAGGTATGAAATAAAATATAGACAAGTGCATAAAGATGGTCATCTTATATGGATATTAACAAGAGCAATCGTTCAATATGATGATAATGGCAAACCTATACGGATGATTGGAACAAATCAAGATATAACTAAAGAGAAACAAAAAGAGAAAGAGTTACAAAGAGCAAAAAGTATTGCAGAAAAGTTGTCTATAACAGATGGACTGACAAATTTATACAATAGAAGATATTTTAATAATTTGATTCAAAAAGAGCTAAATAGAAGTAAAAGAGACAAAAAAGATATAGCATTTTTGATGATTGATATTGATCATTTTAAACAGTACAATGATAACTATGGGCATTTAATGGGTGATGATGTTTTAATTTGTGTGGCAAAAGTGTTAAGAGAATCTACTGTAAGTCATTTTCCCAATCACAAACCCAATCTCTATCTAATTTGTGTGGCAAAAGTGTTAAGAGAATCTACTGTAAGAGCTGAAGATAACGCATTTAGACTAGGTGGAGAAGAGTTTGGAATAATCTTTTTTCCAAAATCTATTGAAGAAGCAAAACAATATGCTCTAAATATTTTAAATAAAATTGAACTACTACATATTGAACATAAAACAAATAAAGCATCTAAATATATAACAGCATCTTCTGGTGTAGCATATAAGAAGTATGAAAAAGAGATAAGTATAAATAAAATATATCAAATGGCAGATGAAGCTTTATACTATTCTAAAACTCATGGTAGAAATCAAGTAAGGGTTGTTGATGTATAAAATAATAGTTATATTATTATTTGTTTTTTTAAATATTGAGGCAAAAGAGAATTTTAAAAAGTTTACTGTTGGTTATATTTCATCTTCTATGAGTAATTACAGTAAAAAAGATCTTGATATCTCTATGAATATCTGGTTGAAAAAAATTGCAAAAACAAAAGGGTATGATGCAAAAATGATATTTTATGATGATCCAATGGATGCTGTAAAGGATATCAATGAAAATAAACTTGATTATGTTAGTGGATTTCCTTTGGTATTTGTAAAATATTTTGATTTATCTAAATTATCAGATGCTTTTTCTGGTGGACCTAAAAATATTGATGACAATATATTTGTAATATTAACCCACAATAAAAAAAATATATCGAGTTGGAAAGATATAAAAAAACCAAGAATCGGTATTCAAAAAAATGATGAGATTATGTTTTTATACAGTAGGTATAAAACTAAAAATAAAAAAATATATATACATAAATATTCAAACAGAAGTAGAGTTATTTTGGATCTGTTTTTTAATAAACTAGATATTGCAATAGTGCCAAAAAAATCATTTATGTTAGCATATGAACTTAACCCTCAAATAAAACAAAAAATAAAAATATTGGAATCTACGGGTATAATCTCAACAAATCTAGGTTTATATAGAAAAAGTTTATCAAAAGATATAAAAGATGATATCTATAAGGCTGCAAAAGAACTATTTTCAACAGTTCAGGGGCAAGAGATGTTAGTTGTGTTTAAAGCTGATAAGATGATAAAAACAAAAGTATCTGATTTGGATTCTATTAAAGAGTTTTATGAAAAATATAAAAAATTCAAACAGGGGATAAAAAATTAATAAATTAAATAAAATAGTATTATTGTATTTGTTTGTAACAATAAATATACTTTATGCAAATAATGTACAAAAATCATATAATTTTGGATATATAAACGGATCTATGAGTAACTATAGTAAAAAAGATTTAAAACTTACTATGGATATATGGATGAAAGAGGTTACAAAAAATCTAGGAGATGTAAATATGATATTTTATGATGATCCAAGAGGAGCTGCTAAGGATATTAAAGATGGTAAACTTGATTATATATCTGCATTTCCCATTGTATTTGTAAAATATTTTGATATTGGATTATTAAGTGATGGGTTTACAGGTGGAATTAAAAAGCAAAAACTTCAAAAATTTGTTGTGTTGGTTAGAACAAAAAGTAATAAAAATATAGAAAAATTAAAAAATGTAAAAGTTGGTATACAAGCAAATGATGAAATTATGGAGATTTATACCAAAGTAAATATAAAGAATGCAAAAATTAAAAAATTTAAAACAAGAAACAGAGTTGTTTTGGATCTTTTTTTCTCAAAGATTGATGTCGCTCTTGTTCCTTTGAGTACTTTTGTGTTAACAAAAGAGTTAAATCCTCAAATTGGCAAGAAGATTAAAATTTTAAAAATAACAAATTTCAGTTCAAATATTTTAGGGTTTTATAGAAAAGATTTTAATAATAAAGATAAAGAGTTTATTTTTGATACAGGTATTAAAGTTTTTAATACAGTAAGAGGAAAGCAGATGATGGATATATATAAAATTGAAAAACTTATTCATACCAAAACTGATGAACTTAATATTGAAAAGATGTTATATAAAAAATATAAAAGTATATATAAAGAGGATTAAATGAAAAAGATAACAATTGTTTGTAGTTTATTGGCAACAATATCACTATATTCACAACAGATACAAAAAGTTGATTTAGATGAAGCAATTAATATTGCACTAAAAAACAATAATAAATTAAAAATATCAAAAACATCAATTAAAATAGCCCAACAGATGTATAAACAAGCTATGAGTGCAAATTATCCAACAATAGATTTAAATATCATAGGTATGAGAATGGATCAAGATCCCACTTATGATATGGTAGGAACAACTATTGTAGATAATACAGCTACAAAGGCTATATATAATTCTTTAAGTCAGGCAGCTTTAGCTGACGGTGATAATGTATTATCTGCTACATATGCAGGTATATCAGCTGCTACACCTGATCAATCTGTATTACCTATAGATATGGAAGTAAAAGTTGCAAACAGGGATTCATTGGTAAGTCAGATTAATATGCAATATCCACTTTATGTTGGTGGTAAAATTCAAGCATTACAACAGCAAGCAAAATTAGGTAAGAAAATAGCACAAGTTGGATATGAAAGAGATAAAAACCAAGTTATATTGGATGTAAAAAAGTATTATTATTCTGTCGTTCTAACAAAACAGCTAAAACAGCTTTCTAGTGATACATTATCAAGAATGGAATTTTTAAAGGAGCTTACTTCAAGACTTTATCAGGGTGGCTCTATGCATGTTAAGAAAACTGATTATCTAAGAAGTAAACTTAGTGTAAATTTAATAAAATCTTTAGATAATAAAATATCTCAAAAAGAGGAATTAGCAAAATCTGCATTACTTAATGCAATGGGGTTACGGTGGGAAGATGAGATAGAGATAAAAGATCAAATACTAGAAGAACCGATTATGAGTGAACAAATGGATAGTTTAATAAAAAAAGCTTATCAGTTTAATCCAGATTTTAATACATTAAATTTAGCATTAGATATACAAGATGCAAAAATAGATGAATCTAAAAGTGATTTCTTACCACATATAGGAATTAATGCAAGTGCACAAAATATTAAAAATAGTTATGATTTCGGGATAGTAAATGATAATAATAAAAATTCATGGACATTGGGTATTGGTGCAACATGGTCTTTATTTAATGGAGGGAAAACTACCCATGAAGTTGAACAAAAGCGTTTAGAAAAATTAAAATTACAACAAACCAAAATAGTTTTAGAACAAGGTATTGCTTTACAGATTAAACAAGCATTTTTAAATATGAAAAGTGCATATGAACAATTTTTAACATTAAAAGAAGCAGTAGTTACAGCTAAACAGAATAGAGAATTAAATACAAGAGCATATCAGGAAGATATGGTGCAAACAAAAGATGTAATTGAATCACAACTTTTTGAGGCTTATACTCAAGGAGATTTTTATAAAGCTCAATATGATTATGCTGTTGCAAAAGCACAGCTAGATTATATAGTTGGTGTTGCTACAAAAGAGAATAAAAGAAGATGATATGAAGTATATCTTTACTTTTTGTATATCTTTTATTCTTAGTTTAAATTTAACTGCAAATGAACCTTTGACGGGAACAATGGCAGTATTGACAGATGGGATAGTAGATGCAAAAAGAAAAGATGCAATTATTGCTTTTACAATATTAATCAATAGAATAGGATTTAAGAATAATCTTATAGGAGATTTGAAGTATTACAACTCTCAAAAAAAAATATTGGATGACTATTTGGATAATAAAATTGACTATATTATCATAAATCCATATTATTATTTGATACATCAAAAAAATTTAGAAAAACAAACGGCATTTTATTGGAGCATTAGAAGATATAAGAATAAATTTCAAAAAATGATCATAGTTACAAATATAAAATCTGGAATCAATACTATAAATGATTTGTCAAATAAAACTATCATATTAAAAGAAGATAATTATATGGGAAAAATAGTATTAAATAAAGTAATATTAAAATCAAAACACAGAGAATATCAAGGGTATGTAAAAAAAGTAGATAAGACATTGAAGCATTCAACTGCAATATTAAAAACATATTTTGAAAAAGCTGATGTAGCAATAGTTCCTATGCATGCATATAATTTAGTATGTGAGATGAATCCCATAGTTGGAAAAAAATTAAAAATTATATATCAAACAGATCATTTATTTATGCCAATGTTAAATCTTATAAATATTTCAACATCAAAAGAGATACTAAAAAGGATGAAAAAAACATCAAATAGTTTACATCTTACAAAAGAGGGACAAAGTATTTTTTCTTTATTTAGAATAAGTGGTATTGATGTTATTACTGTAAAAGAGTTAGAACCATTGATACAGTATTATCAAGAGTATATTATATTGAAAAAGAGATATGGATATTAGATATGATAGTGATTGATAGCTTTTTTAAGAAAATATTTTTAATTATTACTACAGCGTTTATGTTGGGATCTGGAATATTAATATATACAGTGATAAATATTCAAAAAGAATCTTTGTTAAATGTAATGTATTCAAAAGCAAAGGTTACAGCAAAATCTATATCATTAGTATCATCTGATGCTATGATCACAGAAGATTATTCATTTTTGGTAGAGCATATTGAAAAAGTATTAGGAGATAATAATGAGATACTGTTTACAGTGATTTCAAAAGAGGGTGGTGATAATTTATATAGTACAAAATCTAGATGGAGCTTACTTGAAAAATTACCACAAAAACTAGAAAAAGAGTTAAATTATAAAAAAAGCAGTGGTAAAATTGTACAAAATATATTTAATCATGACAAAGTATATCTTTATATATATCCTGTTGTATTTTCAGGTATAAAGTGGGGATGGATAACAATTGGTTATTCTCTAAAACAATATACTGAAAATATGAATGAGATTTATAATAATAGTAAAATTTTATTTGTATTAATCTTTCTTATTTCAATATTGATGTCGTATTTATTAACAAAATGGATAATTGAGCCTATATTAAAATTAAGTGCAGCAGCAAAATATGTAGCAAATGGAAATTTCGATATTAGTGTTGATGTCTCATCAAATGATGAGGTATCTCAATTATCAAACAGTTTTAATAATATGGTTAGAAAACTAAAAAACTCTGATGAAAAACTAAGAAATATGAATATTGAACTTGAAAAAAGAGTTAATCAAAGAACAAAAGAGTTGGAAGAGGTCAATAAAAATCTGGATCAAAAGGTTAAAGAGGAAGTTTTAAAAAGATCAAATCAAGAACAACTATTGATTCAACAATCTCGTTTTGCTGCTATGGGAGAGATGATAGGAAATATTGCTCATCAATGGAGACAACCTTTAAATGCATTGGGTTTATTACTTCAAAATATAGAAAATGCCTATGAAATGGATATATTAGATGAAAAATATATTAAAAGATCTGTACAAAAAGGGATGATGCTTACTAATAATATGTCAAAAACAATTGATGATTTTAGAGATTTTTTTAAACCAAATAAAAAAGTAGAGGTTTTTAAAATTACAGATGCAATTAACAGTACATATGAAATTATCGGTGCAAGTTTTTCAAATCATATGATCAAGTTTGAAGAGGAGTTTGAGGGTGATTTTTGTATTAAGGGATTTAGTAGTGAATTTTCTCAAGTGTTATTAAATATATTAAATAATTCAAAAGATGAATTGATTTTAAACAATATAAAAGATAAGATAATAAAAATATATATAAAAAGTGAAAATAAAAATGTATTAATTCAGATAGAAGACAATGCAGGTGGTATCCCAAAAGAGATTATTAATAAAATATTTGATCCTTATTTTACAACAAAAGAGGAAGGTAAAGGTACAGGTATAGGTTTGTATATGTCAAAAACAATTATTGAACACAATATGAATGGTCAATTAAGTGTTAAAAATGGAAAAGATGGTGCCGTTTTTTGTATAAAGCTTGAGATGGTACAATGTACTGAGACAAAATGATGGGATATAGAGTGAAAAATATAAAAATACTTTATGTTGAGGATAATATTGATATATCTGAAGAGATAACATTTTTTTTAAAGAATAAAGTGACAAATCTGGCTGTAGCTTATGATGGAGAAGAGGGATTTGAACTTTATAATAGATATAAACCTGATTTGATAATTACAGATATACAGATGCCAAAATTAAACGGTATAGATATGATTGAAAAAATAAGACAAACAGATCAATCTATTCCAATTATAATAACAACAGCATTTAATGAATCAGATTATTTATTAAATGCAATTAATTTACATGTTGATTCCTACATAATAAAACCATTAAACTTAAAAGAGTTGTTAAATACTATAAATAAAGTTATGGAACCTTTGGAATTAAAAAATAAATTAAAAATAAAAAACGAAGAATTAAATAATATAAATAAAAATTTAGACTTAATGGTTAAAGAGAAAACAGAAAAATTACAATATAACTCTTTACATGAAAATATTACAGGATTAAAAAATTTTATAAAACTAAATGAATCTATTGAATCAAATAAATATGATTATTTGATTTTATTGGATATATCACATTTTAAACTATTTAATAAACAATTTGGAAAAGATTTTGCAAATAAAATTTTAAAACAAACAGCAATATTTTTAAATAAAAATATTGAAAATGAGATGATGTTGTATAAAATAGAATCAGATAAATATGTGATATTATCTAAAAATATAAATAGGATGGAAATAAGTGATTTTTGTAAAAAATTAATTACTAAGTTTGACAAATATGCTTTAAATATTGATAATGTAGAGATATTTATAAATTTTTCAATTGGGATAGAAAAAATAAAAATCAATAATTATCCACTTATAAATGCTGAGTATGCTTTAGAAAATTCAAAAAAAATGGGTGGAAGATTTTTTAGCTTTTATGATGCCTATGATGAAGAGATTGAAAAAACAAAAAAAGAGATTCAATGGTTAAATAGAACCAGACAAATGATTAAAAATGATCAAATATATACCTATTATCAACCTATACTTGATTTAAATAGTAATAAAATTGTAAAATATGAGGTGTTAGCAAGAGCTAATTTTGAAGGTAAAATATATACACCAGAATATTTTATAGGCTCTGCTCAAAAATTAGGTTTAATAGATTCAATAACAAGAATAATAATAGATAAAAGTTTTAAATTTTTAATTGGTAAAAATATTGATTTTTCTATTAATATAACCAGAAGAGATTTATTGGATGATACTTTTAGTGATTTTTTTAAATCTAAATTGGATCAATATAATTTGGATGCGAAATATGTTACTCTTGAAGTGTTAGAAAATATAACAGTAGGAGTTTATCAAAGAAAAATTTTAGATAATTTAAAAATATTAAAAAGCTTTGGATGCAAAATTGCTATAGATGATTTTGGTATAGAAAACTCAAATTTTAGTCGTTTATTGGATTTTAAATTTGACTTTATCAAATTAGACGCAGTATTTATTAAAAATATATATTTGAATAAAAATGATCAAACTGTAGTATCTGCAATTGTAAGTATGTCAAAAGCTTTAGGTATAAAAACTATTGCTGAGTATGTTGAAACAAAAGAAGTTGCTGATTTATTAAAAGATAAAGGGGTAGATATGGTTCAAGGTTATTATGTTGGTAAACCTGAACCATATCTTATTTAGATTCTATTTATTATATATATTTGAAATAGGTCTTTGTATAATTGCTGGAACAAAAAATATTGATACTAAATAAGCACTAATTGTACCACCTACAAGTGCAACACCAAGTCCACCAAATACTGCATCAGTTGCTAGAAGTGAACTTGCAAATACAATAGCTAATACCGTAAGCAAAATAGGTTTAGCTCTAGTTGTTGTTGCAACTGCGATTGCATGATTTGGTTCCATATGGTGATGCTCTATTAGTTGCTTTGTAAAATCTACAATCAATAAAGAGTTTCTTGAATTTATACCAATCAATCCAATAAATCCAATAAGTGATGTTGCTGTTAGATAAAATGTATCAACTGTGAATATATCCATAACCAAATGTCCCAAAATAACACCAATTAATGATATAAAACTTGATAATACAATAGCTCCAGCAAGAGCAAAGTTTTCATAATATACAACCATTAGTAAAAATATTAGAACCAATGCTCCAATAAATGCTATACCTAATTCTATAAAAGTATCAATTGTAACTTTTAGTTCACCATCAAATACTACATCAAAAACCTCATTTGTTTTTTTATCTATAAATCTTAAATTTAACAAATTGGTATGAGATATAATATAATCATCTTGAAGTTCATCTTCAAGCATAGCTCTTGCATCAAGCAGTGGATATATTTGACTGTCTTTATTTGTTTGTGCTACTACATTTATCATATGATTTAGATTTTTAGATGTGATTGTTGGATCTTGCATTGTTTTTTGTATTGTAACAAATTCACTTAATGGTACCATCATCCCTTGTTTATTCATAAGTTTTAAATTTGATAATTTATTACTTAATGCTTCTTTACTAGAATCACTAATAATTCTAGTATCATCAAGTCTTAAGAATATTGGTATTTGATTCTCTACATTGTTTTTGTTAACTGCACCAATCTCCATACCTTCAAAAGCTAAATATAAAATCTTTTTAACCTGTTCAATTCCAACCTGACTTTTGATAATCTTATTGTTATCAAGTTTTAATTCATATTTTGTATAAGGTTCATCAAACAGTATATCTATATCTACAAGTGTTTCTTGCTTTTTAAATATATCTTCTATTCTTTTTGACAACTTATATCTACTTTGTATAGATTTACCACCATATACTTCAGCTACAACTTCAGCTAAAACAGGAGGTCCAGCAGGTAATTCCACAAATTTAATATTTGCACCATTTATAGAACATTTCTCTTGAATATTTGGTCTTATTCTTGAGATAAAGTTATAACTAGCTTCATCTCTATGCTCTTTTCGCTCTATATTTATCATCATCTCAGCTACATTTTGAGATGATTTTAAAGCACTCCCTTTTACCATACCAGCAAAGTCAAGTGGTTGCCCCTCTCCTAAAAAGATTGATATTGTATCAACAATTGATTCTTGTTGAAGTTGTTGTGCTATACAAGTTGTAACCTCTTGTGTTTGATAAGTTGAAGATCCAACTGGTAAATCAACATAAATAGAAAAACTATCAGAATCTTTTCCTGGTAACATTTTTGCCTTTACTAATTCTAAAGGTATTAGATATATAGATACAGCAAAAAGAATAAGAGTTACAAGGTACACCATAAATCTATTAAATTTTGATTTAACAAGATTATAAATTAACTTTTCAAGTTTTGATTTGTGTTTATGGCTCATTTAGACCCCTTTTTGCTTAATAACTTATTTACTAAATATGGTGTGAATATATATGCAACAAATAAAGACATAAAAAGTGCAATAGGGACAAATACCGGTAGAGGATGCATAAATTGCCCCATCATACCACCAACGAAAAACATTGGTATAAATGTCATAATGATTGCAAGTGTTGCAATATTTGTAGGATTTCCTATCTCATTTGTTGCTTCTATACATATCTCTTTAAGTGATTTGTCTTTTGCATCATGTTCATGAAGATGTCTATGTATATTTTCAATAACAATAATAGCAGCATCAACCAGAAGTCCTAAACTTAGCAGTAAGGCAAACAGTGTAATTCTGTTTATTGTTTCACCTATTAAAAATCCAATGAACAGCGTAAGTGCCAAAATCATAGGAACTGTGAGTGAAACAATAAGTGCTTCTTTAAAACCTAAAGTAAATATTAATAATACAGCTATAATGGCTATTGATATTACAAGGTGGAAGATAAGTTCATTAACAGCATGATTTGCTGCATATCCATCATCTCTTGTTATAACATAGGCTATTCCTTGATTTGATAACTCCTCCTGAATAGATTCCAAATATGCAAATATTTCATTATTTATAACAACAGTATTTCCACCTTTTAACTTAGATATTGTCATAGTCGTTTGAGTGATATTTTTCTTATCTTTTGTGTAAAGTTTTGCTATTTTTGTATTTTGTATATCATTGCTTTTCTCAACTTTTGCTACATCTTTTAAATAAATAGGTGAATTCATATATGAAGCTATTATAATATTTTGAAGATCTTTGGTGTTGTTAATAGAGCTTTTTACACCAAATGTTATCAGTTTGTGTTGTGCTGTTTTTGCATTTACACTTGGTAGTTCAAAAGACAATGATTTGATTGATTCAACAATTTGTCCCAGTGATATATGAAAAGCTGAAAGTTTATGAATGTCTACTAATACATTATATTGCTCTTTTGATTCCCCTTTTAGATCAACTATTGCAACATCTTTAATTTGATTTATTTTATGTGCAATTTTATTTATTTTTTGATATATCTGTTCATTTGATAAATCACCATTTTTTGAATAAAAAGCAATAGTAGCAACAGGTATATCTGTATCAATATCCATTGTTTTGATTATAGGTTGCATTGCACCTTTTGGCATAAGATCAATATTTCTCATAACCTGATCATATAGTTTTAGATCAGATTGTGATTTGTCTTGACCTATATAATATTGTACTTGAATAATACCAACTGATTCTTTTGCATATGAGTAGATATTTTCTATACCTTTGATTGCTCTTATTTTTCTCTCAAGTGGTTCAACTATAACTTTTTGAATCTCTGATGCACTAGCACCTGGCATTGCAACTATTACAGCCCCACCACTTACTTTTATTTGTGGGTTTTCCTCTCTTGGAGTTAGATTTAATGACATATATCCAACTGCAAGTATAAATACACCAAGTAGAAATGTTAAAGGGTGATTTATAAATCCTTTAGCCAGTTTCCCAGCTACATTAATTTCCAATGTTTTATTTTCCATCATTAACTCTTATTTGGTTTCTATAAATACTTTAGCATACATACCTGGATAGATTGTTTTATCAGTTTTAAATGCTATTTTTGCTGTAAATGTGTGTGTTAGAGGATTTGAACTTGGAATTATAGATTTTATATTCCCTTTTATATTAATATCCATTGATGGTATTTTAATATCTACAGTTTGCCCCTCTTTTATATATTTTAGATCACTTTCTGATATTTGAGCATCAATTTTTAGGCTAGACAGATCTGTAAGTACCATTGCTGGCATACCTGGTATTGACATCTCTCCAGCTTTTATCATTTTTTTAATGATCACTCCATCATTTGGCGCATGAATTTTTAAGTATCTGTATTGATTATTTACTTCAGCTACTTGTGATTGAGAGATTCTTACCATATCTTTAAGGTTTTTAGCACCTAGTTCTAATTGTTCAAGTTCATATTTTGATACCAGATCTTTTTTATATAATCTTTTATATCTCTCGTAGTTTTGTTTCATTAGTAGATATTGA
>Ga0256843_1000110_pt1 | contig 69618 bp, 104 predicted proteins | sample AlvinellametaG_FD_191572 | JGI IMG/M metagenome (GOLD analysis project Ga0256843, IMG submission 191572) | Pompeii worm associated microbial communities from hydrothermal vent at the East Pacific Rise, Pacific Ocean - Alvinella | ecosystem: Host-associated > Annelida > Integument > Unclassified...
AGATGGAGCGGTCTCTACTTCATACATCACCTGTTTGGTTTTCCTACCGTCTTTCACAATACCCCAGCAGCGGGTGTACCACTTACCATTTCTCCGAAACATCTGATTTGTTATCTTCATTTAAGATACCTCTTGAAAAATTCCTTTGTGGTCATGGATACTGTAATCGGTTGGAACTGAGAAGGTGTAGAGAATCTCACCACACACCTCTTCTTATCGACCGTGTCGGCCACCCTCCGAATATCTGCCTTCTTTACCGCGTAGTGATACCCGCTTTCGCTTTGAATTAAAATATGAGTTGCCATTATAATCCTCCCCAGGTGTGTACTCTCAGCCTGTTACTGATGTCATCAAGCTGTTCTTTAATCCAAATTATCAGATCCGCATGGGTCACATGGACCCCCTCCAGAACCTGGCCCTCAGTATTTACAATTGATCCATAGAACCCGGTGTCTGTCTCCTGCAGATGGGCCAGGGCCTGCGATTTAGGGTCCAATTTGTCTGACTCCACAAGGTATTCTTTGATGGTCTTCAGTATGTCCTTATAATTCCCATTCGTTATCACAATTTTCCCTCCAAAATCCTGTCTATGTCCTTGACCACTGAGGCCAGGACTTTCCTGGTTAACCTCGACCGCTTCTGTTTTCTTCTGGAACTGGGAGAGAGCTTATCAAACCTGGCTTCCCTCCGCGACTCATTGACAGCCAGCTCAGTTATCCTGGCTGTCAGCCTCCTCTTAAGTTTATGGATATCACCCATAAGACACCCTCTTCTCAAATCCGTTTTGTTTCAGGTTTTCAGATAGCTCCACTCCGTCTACCCAGAATTCAGCAAGATACCTCCCGTACTTTCCTTTCCGGTCTTTATAGGTGATAAGGGTGCCGTTCTTACCGTGGTAGTGTCTCACGACAAATTCTCTGGCACCCACCCCATGGACCCGCTCTGATGGATGGCTCGGATGAAATATTTCAGGGGTATCAATCCCTTTGAGTCTCACCCGGATTTTCTTGGTAGTGTGGAACCCAAGGTCTACCAGAAAGTCCATGGTATCCCCATCCACCACATTCACCATCCTTGCATTTTCGTATTTGAAATTCATGACATTGCCTCCATCAAAGATTTCTGGTGGATGGTACCATATATCTTCACCCACCGGACAATCTCAGCCTTATCAGGCTTACCATCCCGGTGAGTATTCGGAAGGTTCCCGTTTGTCTGAATGGAAAATCCTCTGAACCCCGGTACTGATACCACAACAGTCTTGTTGCCATTCTTATCCCTACTTATTTTCAGATTCATACCGGTCCTCCTGCCATCTGTAACCGCCTGGATTTATAGATATTGACGCCGGTGTTCAAGTACGCCTGTTCTTCTGCGCTCAGGTCCGATTTGAATCGCACCGTCGCTATACCATTACTGTCTTTAATTTTCCCTCGAAAGTGATGGCGCCATTGAAGCACCCTCACCCGGACCACGTACCGGAAAGTCTCCACCTTACCTTGATACATCCCAAGTACGTGGAGATGGTCAATTTTCTTGGTATTAATGATATGGAGAAACTCAGTCGGGAGCATGGTTTCCACCAGCTCACTCACCGGCACCCTATCAATTTTCTGTTTCAGGGTTTTTTCGATCAGCGGACCTCTGTCCAGAACCACAATCCGCTGACCCAGGGGCAACTTTTCCATCCCCGGTTCATACTCAAACGGTATGAATGTCCCGAGGCATATCAGTCCAAACAGGGCCGGGTTATAGTTGTAGGTTTCCCACAGGCCAGAACCACCATCCCCGTACCCGGATGTGTAGTCCCACGGGTCTTTGTTTGCAATACAAAAAATCATTCTACCTCCTCACTATTCATATTTTGATTCAACTATAATGTTGGAGGGATTGGGGCCAAGAACCCCCATGATCCCTCCCCTGGACCGCAATGTCGATAACACATGTATCGTATTACCCTCTACAGATATACAATCATCCGGCACACCTGCTTTTAAGAATGTTTCCTTTGCTTCTGTTATCCTGGCAGCTGGCAGAGTAACTATAATAGTATCTTGAATACTCTGAAATTCTACACCCTGCCCGTCCAGCTCTTCAAATAACCCTCTCATACTCCCTCCTTATGTTTTTGGTGTCTCTTATAAGCGGACTCCAGGCTGTAGTCCCCGTCATATCTGGGGTTTAATACTATTAACCCCTTAATATACGGCTCTGTTATCCAAGACGGCGGGTTCTTCCAAATAACACACTCTCTTGGATCAACCCCATACAGCCTTATTAATTCATTAGCGTTTACATAATGGAGATCACCGTCTGCCTTACTTGTTATGTAGCCTGGTACCACTAAATATTCCCTCATTATATACCTCCTGATCTCATAAAATACCTCTCCCCTTCCGGATATTCTTGTCTAGGGGCTAGACTCAACTGTTGCACAACAGGCTGTTCAACCCCTATGGAAAGGGGAGGAATTCGGCCATGAGGAGCCGGTGCGTATGGATACCCGGTACCTTGTCTCATGTTATTCTCCCAAAATATCTTTTACAATAGTCTCTATCTTCTTCTGAACTTCCCCCCTCTCCCTCTTGAAAAAAGGAATCATAACATCCTTGACTCCTTCCATCAAGCCCTCGTCATCTGAATTCAGAATCCCAGTCTTCCGGGACCACCCTATCCGGGGCTCAATGGTGCCGGAATCCATACCCTCAATCCAGGAAGTGAGCTGCTGTTCTTTTTTCTGCAGCTGCTCATACTCGTGTATGAGATTTTTAAGGTCTCTTATTTCTGGTCTCACCTTCTACCTCCTATTCAGGTGGCTCTTCTTCCCAGCCACACTCAGTACAAGTTAATGGATTATTTACGCAGGCTGCACATGGTGGGACTATGAAACATGTACAGTTCTCAACTGGGCCATACTCCAATATACCCTCACCACACTCAGGGCACCTGTCCCCTTCTTCAAGTCTGTTGTCTGTCATTTTCACACCTCCTCAGCAAGTTCTTCATCCCACAAACCAAGCCCACAGAGCTTGTCATAAGTTTCCAGGCAGGCTTCAGCAATCCTTACCACTTCCGAAACCGAGTCATACCCCATCTCCTCCAGCTCCAATACAGCATCATGAAACCCCCTACAACCAAGCATGGCATCCCGGAGCAGGCAACTGGCGAAATCCTCTTTACTTATTTTACCCTCATGAGCAAACCCAAGGGTGTATTCAAATACCTCTGACCCCTGGGACGTGGTAACCGTCACGTCAAACACGTCCGCGTGCTCTGTTTTTCCTTTCCGTACTGGTGTTATGTGAAACTTTTCACAATACTTCTGTAACCCGGTTTTCGGTGCCTCTGTTTTGGGCTCCCACTTCAAAATCTTTTCAGCAATATCAGCAGGTATCTCGCGGGTCAGCCACTGGGATCCATACACATACGCCTTTCCATCCACCATGTAGTCGGGGTCACGATAGAGCCCCAAATCCTTCAATCTTGACACCGTATAGGAGTAATAGTCTATAGGGGTATCGTATTTACAGGCCAGCCGCCCGTGTTCAATAACTGCTCCTTTTTGGAGGAAAATCGCTGTAGTCCTTCTCAGGGTCCATCTACCTCCCCCTCTTACCTTACTCACAACCCGCTGCGGTATAACAATTGAAGACAGGGGGTTTTTTGACTCGTTAATAGTGGTCTCTTTCAAATATTCCATTATATCAATAACCACTTTATCTACCCTGGCAGAGTGTATCTCTGTCTTGAGCCGTTTTTTCAACAGCTCTACTTGGTGCCAGAACTCCTCAGACATGCTCTTGCGTCTCTCTTCCAGCTTCTCATACTCTGGCCTTATAATAGTATTAACCGCGTCCATCTGTCTTGGTGTTCCAGGGCTCAAATCATTTCCTGACCACCCCTTACATACCTCACAAAACTCCTTAACAAACTTGTCATCCTGGAAGTCTTCGAGAAGCTGATCGTAGAAATCCCCACACATTAAGATATCCGACCCTGACTTATTGTAGTAGTCTACTGAGGACTTCAATACTCCGTCTTTAAACTCCCACACACAGAATACCTGCTCTCCGTCATCCGTTGTTCCAACATATCTTCTCATGGCTCGACTCCTCTTTGGTTATTATTTCCCCGACCTAGTGGCCGGGGTATCCTGTTACTTACCAGCCAACTTCCTGATATCCTGCATGTCATCGGCCAGCGGAATATCTGAACATCTCCCAGGATCTTCCTCCAACCCCTTGGCAAGCCGTATCCACCCAATAAACTCAGGAAAAGTGTTACAAAGTTTTATTGTGGAGGTGTAATTCCACAGTATGTTTCTCACCTTAGTACGAAACTCCGTAGCTCTGCCTGAAAGGTCAGTGACTTTTCGGTGGAATTCCAGCAACCTCTCCCTCAAATCTTGGTCCAGCAGGTCAAAGATTTCATCAGCACTCAATTCAGCCTCACATAAGCGAGGGAGGTTCCAAGAATTAGACGGAATATCAGCAGTGGGAAGAGTACAGTACCCCCTCTCTTTGGCTTCTGAGACACTGTTCCACCTACCGGCTCTACCTACTCTAATTTCTTCTCCATTAGCGTCAATTATTATCCCCGATTCCACTCTATACGTATCCAGGACTATGTGTTCTGTGCCTCTGAAGACAGAGTGGGCCTCTTTGACAAGCTTTTCATACTCCTCCCTCTTCTCCTGTGGGTAAATGTGGGCCAATATAGCCTCAAAAAGTTCGAACTCTTCCTTGACAAGAGTGTTTGTCTCCTCTCCAAAAATACTCTCACCAGCAGCCCTGATAACCATCTCCCTGTTATGATTGGACAAGGTGAATCCCTTCGGCAACCCGAGCTCTTTAGCAGTCTTCCATTTCTTTTCCATTTTAACTCCTCCCTAATAATTGGTTAATACATCTTGTTAACTCTTCGCGGTTCTCCCGAATAAAAGTAGTGATACCTTTACCAGTATCTTTCCCCCACAGGTACAGCCCCTCATCATTCATTATCCACTCTTCCCTTTCTTTATCATTCATCGCAGCAAGTCTCCACAAACTCCGTATTTTTCTTTCTTATCATTCTCCCGAGTTGTGATCCAGGCAGTACACATTATGCTGATACACAATATAGATACCCTGTCTTATGACACCACAACTTCATCCACTTACTTTCCTTTTTGATTTCCGGTCGAATCTGTTTCATAGAATTCCCATTCCTCCTGTTCACATATTCTTTGTTCGAAGGATGCTGCTTTACACAGCGCCCATATAATTACCAAGAAAGCCATACCACAGATTGATAAACCCAACCAAGTCAACATGTTACCACCCCACTGATTAATATACTCGCGATAAGCACAGCAGAGCAAACCAAAACCAGTACAGTAACTAGGGAAAGCAGGAGCACAAACCACCGTGGTCGAGATTCAACAGCCACTGCAATGATCAATAATACCAGACCTGCTGCTTCGAGCACCACCACCGACCACCCCACAACGTTGATAAAATTAAACCCACCTACCAAACTTAACGTACCTCTATTTGAAAACCAGATGGTTAGCTCTGCTGTGACTGAAACCAGGATGGAGAAACACGCCGTACCCAACAGCCAAGGTCGGTTCTCAAAACAACAAAAAGCCCAAGAAGCTACCCCAACAACCATGGATACCACAAATACCAACTCTATAATTGACATATTACCACACCCTCCAGCCTGTGGGCATACCAAGGCAGAAACATAGACCACTTCTTCTCGGCCCGCTCTTTCTCATAGTTGGCAAGATTGGCAAGGGCTTCATCAGCGGCCTCTTTACAGTGTTCATAACCAATAAACCCCCAACGACTCTCAACAACCTCATCGTCCTTATCCAGAATCTCATACCCGTACACTTCCCCCTCCATGTAGGCAGAAAACTCCTTGATCTCTCCCTCAAGCCTCTTTTCCAGTTCCTCGTCAGTGAGCCCATCAACCTCCTTCTTCGCCACGATAACACCACACTGCCCTGAATCCCAGGAGCAGGTAAAAGGGCTGGTGCTTATGACTACACCTGAGTGAATATAGGCATGTACATCCAGAATGACGTAATGCTTATCAAGAATCCCCTTGATAGCGTCATCCAACCAATAGTCTGATATATTTTCCGGATCAAAATCAGGGTGGATATCCTGACAGAGTTCGACCATCTTCTCCTGAATATCGTCCACCTGCTCATCCCCAAGAACGTACCGGGTAGAGGTATAATAAATTGTTCCCAAATTACCCCACTCTCTTGGGTTCATCGGGTCATCATCTCTGACTATTTTGTACCGTAACATGTTAACCTCCTCCTGGATTATAGGTTAAATAAACGCTGAAGCCGAGCGAGACTACAATCACAAACATCAAGACATTGTCCACCCAGTTCCACGCCGCCTTCCTGCCCAGTGCTCTTGCCACCAGCACAGATATCCTGATATATATCAACATGCACAGAAGCAGTAACACCGAGTTCACAGCCAGTATTGCATGTGACATATCATCCTCCCGGATTATCAAAACACATTTTGTTTATGAGGGCGTCATCCGCCCCCAGCCTGATGTAATCAACAATCTGCTCCGGAGAGCAGGTTACCCACGGTGTGGGGTATACATTCTGTAACTTTATTTCAGGAGTATACCACACCGAGAATAAAAGTAAAGTCTTTACAAAGAAAATCATCTCTACCTCGCTGTTGATGGGACAGAGGGACAGGGTCCACCTGTTTCCCTCTCTGGCTTCACCACGTCTTTCCGGAGTTCTGTGAGCTGGGGCTCGTCAAAGAACTGCTTTTCCTGCGGTACACCATCCTTCAACTCCTTTGGCTGAATTCCGTAAGTATTACAATTGTGTATCCACTGGCACCTGCATACCACAATCCCGTAAAACCCGGTAAATGTATCCTTGACTTCTGACCCCAAATCAAATTTAAACTCAGGCTTTTTCTTTCCAGACATTTTCATTCTCCTTCATGTGGAATAACTTTTTTCTTCTCTAGGTCCCACTTCCCAATAGATGTGGCCCACCCCTTCCACCCCCTCTTCACGGCCAGGGTGTCACCAGCCTTATTTTCGATAACGAGGATGGTGTCATGAAACATCTGCCTCTTGGAAGCCGTCACTTTGGCCCCGGTCAAGCTGTTGGTTGCTATCCAGTAACACTTCCGAAAGCTATTGGTAGCCCCCTGTTCACATATTTTGTATTTGGTCATTTAATCTCCTCCCACTCTCCAAATATTGTACTCCACCTTCCGCCGCTATACCGTTGAGTAAACACAAATAACCCATCAGAGTACACTCTTACTAGGGAGTCATCAAAATGCCTCCTGTTCTGAGCTGTCAACATAGCTTGCTCGGGTGGCATCCTCGGAACCCGGTAAACAATTGGTACTACTTTCCTCCATTTCTTTGGTATCTCTTTTATGGTATACGGCCCAGTGTCTTGGGCCAAGCCAACCGCCCGATTGAACTCAACACACCCATCTGCGTGCCCTGAAGGGGTAAATATACACAGACTCTCTTCAATGTTATACCCACCAAATCCATTCTTGGCACGATATCTAACCCTTACAAGAAAAGCGTCTCCCTCTCTTTTCACCTTATACCAAGTAATGTACTGCAGACTATCAGGATCTTTTAGATTCTTCTGAAACCAGTCATCCACCTGTTTTACAACCCCGGTTTCCGGGTCATTTTCCACAGTAAGCCCGTAAGCAGTCGAGGCAGCCAACAACATTACAATTACCATCATCATCTTTTTCATTTTTCTTCTCCTCTTAAATTGTTATAAAACAACTTAGTAATTCTTTTAACAAACTCAGCAAACTCCGGGTCACCAGTATCCCAAAGAGTGGTGTGTATTTCCACAATTCTTGAGTTTGCCCACCTGTCAAAATTGTCCTTTGTGGCAAGGGCCAAGACACCATAAGTGTCTTCTTCTTCTGTGCCGTAATAAATCCACCGACAATTCCCGACGGACCCCTCGCTGAAAATGTTTTCTCTTACTACTTTTAAGAGCTTATCCGTCTGCCCTGATTTCATTATGTCTCCTCCCTGATAAGGTTACCATAGGGGTCAACCAGGTATTTATTTCCGTCAGTGTCAAGTATCCCGTGGCTGTACCCCTTTTTGGTCAACCTCTTTGACATGACTACAGCGGCCCTCTCTGTTCTGTGGCATACATACCCCTTCCCACCATAATAGGAAGCAAGAACAGTAGCGTCCCCCTATGAATATCTGTAAACCTTATAAAGTCATCAAACATTCTTCTTCCTCCTTAGTATACTGCCGGTGTAGTTTCCCGGACTTTCTGCAATCTGCGTCTGATCTCATCTACTCCATCCAACTCAGCAGCAGAAATGAAGTCTGATTCATCAGTATCCAAAACCTCTATGTCCAAATCAGGGATATCAGAGAATACAGACTGAACAATACCACCCTCCACATGGATAACTACTTTCTTTTCATACCCGAGCAATTCCAGTATCAAGCCAGTTAGAACTTTGATGGCGTGGTCGTCATCACCAGAGTTAACTTCACCACAATAAATGTCCCACATAGGGCAATCCTGACAATCAGTTACAGTGCCGCAGTCAGCTGGGTTCTTGTTAATTACCTTTATAATATCCAACTTATCCAAAACTCTGGTTTTCATCTCCTATTCCTCCTTCTCGATTCCCAAGTTGGTTTCAGACTTCCAAGTAAATTCAGTATTCTACTCATATCCATTCTCCTTTTTCCATTTTTCACATGATTCAACAAGCACCGGGTCAGGGCCGTAAGCGTAAGAACCCGGTGTACAAACACCTGCTTCTTCACAAGACAGCCCTGTCTCGGTGTGTTTGGACATGAAAGGGCAGTCTGCACACAGCACCCCATCACAGGCCCCATTATACTCCAAGATTGTGTTCACTGTTTTCAAAAATGTCTCTTTCATGTTGGTTCCTCCTTGACTTTCAGAGTCTTTTAATTTATTCTTCAGGTTCCTTCGTTCCATTTTTGAAACAAGGATGTTACTTACCATATACTGAAATGGAGTTACTGTCAATGACTTTCAATGATTTCAAAAAACAATCCGGAAAAAGCTTCTCCAAAATTTCCGAAGAAACCGGCATCCCCAAGGCCACACTATGGCGCATCTCCCAGGGAAAAGAAATAAAACTCAAACATGCGTTTCTTCTTGTCGATTGGAGCGGTGGTGTGATTGACCTCTCAGACTTCCAAAAATCTGCAGAGGAGGCCACCGTATGAATATCACATTCACGGAGATTAAAGTTGACAAGGGGAATGTAGCCAAAAAATACATCGTAGATGTTGATGGTAGTCTGAATGTAAAATCAGCCGCGAATATCTATTCGGGTAAGGCAGAAGTCAAATCCGTCCCCGCTGAATCCTTCTCAGAATACTTAAAGGAACTTGGAAGTTATGACAATAAGTGTATAACTTTAGGTACTTTTGGAGAGGTTGGAGAAATCAAGGAACTCACAACAAGGGACAAGGTTAAAGGTGAATTCATCGCCCGGACAAAGGACTTCTTCGACTGGTGCAACAGTGGGAATATCGGGCTCATCTACCTTGACTTTGACAAACCTGTTTCCGGAACAGAGAGGGAAGATTTCCTCGGTGATCTTGATGTACTCCTACAGGATGCCCTCATTGGAGAGAGTGAAACAGAGAGGACAACAATCTGTAAGTGGATCCGGGGCTCCTCCTCATCCAGTGTCAGTGTCAAGGGTGAGACAGGCTCAGGACTCCACGTCTTCATCCCAATAAAAGGAAACGCTGATAATATTGTCCAGCTCATCCACCGCTTGTGCTGGTTGGATGACAGGTTCAGAGGGTGGAGACTCACGGAAGCAGGAACAGTCCTTCCTGAGAGCCTGATAGATGGTATGGTCGGGTCACCTGAACGGGTCATCTATACCGCAGACGCACAGATCAGCAACAGAGGAAACTTCGACTGGATAGCAGCTGTTGAAAGAGACTGCAGGTACATACCTGGAGGAGTCTTGGATGCTGAAATAGCCCGGACAATCCTTGAAACCCTGTGTGCTGACTTCCGGTACGAGTGGAATATATACCGGAGGTCAATAGAAAGCTCCCCTGAAGTCAAGCAGAAAAGAAAAGAATGGAAAACCAAACAAATCAAGAAGTACCAGAAAAAGGGTTTGAATATCAAGGAGTCCAAGAAGGTCGTAGAAGGACTCGAAGAGAAAATTATATACAGTAATTTCAACCTGTTACGTAATGATGGGTCTTACGTATCCGTCCGCGACATCCTGTGCAACCCGGACGACTGGATAGATGTCGGGGGATTTGCTGACCCTATCAAGATGGAGCAGTCCAGAAATGTAGGAATGATTCTCGGTTCCCATGACAACCTCATCCTCCACTCCTTCTCCCACGGTGGAATAAAGTACAAACTTCGGTGGGATTTCGAGGACCTGCTGAACTGGGCAGAATCCTGTGGTGTGGATGAGTTGGAAGAAAATTTCGCCCTGTTCGGCACCTTGTGTGGAATCCATGGCATTACCGGCGTCCAGGAAGACAGGTATATAGAGATCATCACAGACCGCCTGCAGTGTGGGAAAGGCGGCCTCCGGAAAGACATATCAGAAACCAAGAAACGTATAAAGAAGAAGCAGCCACCGGAGACAATTGGAGATGATTCCGAAGCCGACTGCCTGTACGACGCAAAAGAAGACGGGAGCCACATGGAGGCCGGTGCCACCCACGGGGATGTCATCACAGACTTCCTGAGCTTCCTTCCTGACTGCGTTTCTTATGGAGACACCTTATATACATGGTCAGGGAGCAGCCTGTGGACCGGCATGAATACCGGAGCAATTCAAAAAAAGATCCGGGTCCGGTACAACCATGTAGAGCGCTGTAAAAGAGTTTCAGATTATAGGTCAATTGCCGGGGCAATCGTCACGGAGGAGGATATCAGGACAGAACAGTGGGTGGAAACACCAGGCTTCCCCTGCTCTGATGGATTCTATGAAGTATCACCGGACGGATTCCCGGGAATAAGTGGTGACTCAGGGTACAAATTCATTCGCCTCAGAAAATATGAGAAAGAAGATTACTGCCGTTTCAAACTTGGCTTAAAACCTGATTTCGATTTTGAGATTGAATCAGGAATGTTCAACCACATCCTGAAAAATGTTGATAACCCTATATTATTACAGCAATTATGTGGCCTAGCAGTATGTGGATTGCTCCCACAACTCCAGAAAGTGGCAACCTTCTTCGGAGATGGCGGAGCCGGGAAAGGAACCATGTTCGATATTCTGGAGGCCCTGCTCCCGAAGAACAGACTGACATCTATCTCAATCGAGCAGATGAACGACCCAAAATACCGGATAAACCTGGCCGACTCCCGGATAAATTTTGTTTCAGAAATCCGAAAGGACAGAAAGATTGACCTGACCGGCCTGAAAGAAATAGTCGGTGGAGGTACCATTACAGGAAGGCCCCTGTACATGCCCCCTGTTTCGTTCAAGCCAAACGTAGGAATGATCCTGTCCATGAACGAATTCTTCAGGCTGAATGAAGTAGGGAGTGCTATCCAAAGGCGGTTTGGGGATACAATCGTGAAGTTTGTCAGGCGGAATGAATTCCAGATTGATGGCCTCGCCAAAATGATTCTTGAAAAAGAACTTCCGGCTGTTCTGGCCTGGTGCATTACAGGGGTGGAACTGTGGGCAGAAGGTGGTTTGGATACAACTCTGAGTAAGGCCCTGTGGGAAGACTGGAAACTTGTTGAAGATCCTGTCGCCCTGTTTATCAAAGAGTCCATCTTGTCAGGCGGCAAAGGAATACACAGAACCCTCGCATGGGACAGGTACATGAAATTCTGTGAAGAATCCAATGTCAAGCCTCTCAGGAAAGGTGAATTCTACGTCCAGATGGACAAGACACTGGGGAAAGCCGTCCGCAGGGCGGACGGCTGGATATGGCGGGGATACGCGCTTACTTAGTGGTTGTGGGGCAGGGGCTGCGCCTGCCTTTTCTACCTGTCAACAAAGAATGGAGCAACATAGCCCTCAACATCCGGGTTGCTTATCTTAACCCGGATCATTGCTATATCTTCTTCATCAGAGAATGCTAGTTCCAACTCAACGTAATCAGATTTCTGGGATTTAGCGACCTTCAGCATTTTCTCCAAATGAGGAACCCCAATGGCTACCTTCTCCGACTTCTGGGATTCAACAAGCTTGTTAAATTCCTTGACAACGTTATCAGTATCAGGGAACTCCCCCTCAAACGGCTTTACTTCAACACTATCAGTAGTCTCTAGGTCAGTGGTGGTGAGTTTAATTTTACCGTCACTCATACTGACATGAATATTGTTAAGTATTGAAAGGCTGGGTTTTTTGGGGACATTTTTCATAGCCTTCTCAAACGCCTTTACCGGAATAATAGAGGTAAAATCATCAGGGAGAGCTTCTGACCCCTGTGTTGCGGGAAATTCCTCATGTAACGTCTGGAGGGTATGTCGCCACAATGCTTCGTTATCTGTAGCTTCAAGAATACCTCCTCTCAACCTAACACCTTTAGTGACTTCATAGTAAGTAACCCTGCTAATGGGCGTCGTCATGCCTTTTAAATACTCCGCCTCTTTTGGTATTAACATAGTATACCTCCTCTAGTTTTAGTTATTGTTAATTACTGATAGGGTACCATTTTAGTGGGTACCCTGCTTCTTTCCAGTCATAAAGAAGATTGCCTACATCAACGGTATTGTATATCCAGGCCGCTGTTGTAGATTCCCCATCATTGTCATACCCCACCTTTTCCGTCACATACTTGTTCAAACTTTTTATGGGCACCTCTACTTCCACCTTGTGCCGATCCTTAAACAGACCGGACTTCCTGGCAAAATCCTCTGTGACATAGGCTTCAAAGTAGTGGTGCTTCAATTCTTTGGAGAGCCCGTGAACTACTCCCAGCGGAATGTTCGGACCGAGTTCAGCACGGATTCTGTCCACGGCCGCAAGACCGACTTGCTGATGACCGGAGCAGAAACATTGGTTACAAATTTTACTGTAAGTTCCATTACTCTTCCTCCTTTATTTCAATAATGTCATATACTTCTGGCATCAAATCGTATGTCAATACCTCCTCCATCCAGTATATGCGTTTGATTTTGGTCACAACTTGAATCGTGACCGGTATATCTTTCACCTCACCTGGCTCCAAGTCAGGCAGGTTAAACATAAATTCTCCCAGAGCTGCGCAAAACCATGGAGAATCCGCAAATTTCGAATCATGGTCCAGTAAGTGCAGGCCGGTATATGCTGATTGTGCAACCCGGATAGTCGCCTTGTGCTTACACTGTTCCTGCGGGAATAAGTGGCCCCACGTCTGGTGCATGACCACTTCTTTATGACTCGCCATTACTTTTCCTCCTCGATTGTGAAGACAGGATTACGGAAATCTACCTTCGCTTTATTATAGTTTGCTCTTTTTAATGTGTCACGTGGCACAAAATATACAGCCCTGTACTTCATGTTATCTTTTACTACCGGCCCCCTCATGAATACGGCAGCCCCCTGTTTAGCAGCCCTGACCAACTCAACCTCACACTCCTTCAGCCTGGTGATAACACTGTCTGGAATATGGCCCTTTTCTACTTTCGTACCCAAGTCAAGATCCCTTGGGTCTCCAAGAAAAGGCACTTATTTCAAAGGGGCATTTGAAGTAAGCCAAGATGGGTCCCACTCATACAACGGGTCAGGCTCCTTCCCACAGTTACCAAACATGCTGTGATAGAAATAGGGCATGTGTGGGTTCTGATTTGTCCATGGCTTATGTAGCGCATTACCAGGAAGATACCCCTGTTTGACAATAGTTTCGAGAAGCTCCCTCTTAGGCAGGACAACCTGCTTGGATTTTGGTTTCTTCAATAATTTCAATACTTTATCGTATTCAGGCCGGTCATGTTCGACCACGACTGCTTCGAGCGGCCCTACTCCCCGGTAGGACCTGTACTCCTCCACCAACTTCAGGATCAAGTCAAGGTAGGCCAGCGAGTCTTCCGGTATCCCTGCCTCCTTGAGGTCTTTCCTCTTAATTATGATGTATCTATCCTCGCGTTTCATTTTTGGATTCCTCCCATCTTTTTTTAAGCCAGTCACGAACCTTGGCTTTACCGACTCTATCCTGATAAGGCTCTACTCCTCCCAACCACTTAAACACACTCTCTTTATCAGAATGATCAAACTCGAAATAAAACTCCCGCACATCCCCGCGAAAGTTTGGGACGGCGTTAGCCCCTTTGAAATATATTATCGCGTCTTCGAGGGTTAACTTTTCTCCTCTCTCCTCATATAATTCATTAAAGTATAGAGACGCCTCATTAAATACTTTGTCGACTATGCCGGTGGCATAGTCCTGAAATTCTGCCGTTATACCTATCTCGACAATCCTCAACAGGTAATAAATCCGTGGGTAATGGCACCACTCTCCGTTTGGCCTGAGATATTGATGGTCTGTACTACCACCAGTACCTAAAACGTCGATTAAAGCGTCAGCTAAAAACGATTTGAACTCCCTATATTCTTCCCCAGCCAGTACGTCAAACACCTGCTTCAGACGTCTATACATATTCTTACACTTATAAACCCAGGGGTGACTGTCCCAATAAACGTTATTGTAGGTTTTGTCATATCTTGTTACACCGGCCATGTTTATTCCTCCTCTATTTTTATTGGCACCAAGGCACCTGATTGAGTCTCCAGAGAAGCATCAAAATGCCACCTGATACCTTCTCTGTCTTCATACGTATCTTGGGATACTTTTACTGGAAAAATATCCTCCAGGAAGATCTCAGCATCGTTCAGCATAGCCAAAATCTCAAACTGGATAGGTGTTTTATTTCTAAGGGGGCCAAAAAGTTCAGCATCCAGGTAAGCGGATACCCCACCAAGCTCAGCTATGTCATCAATTATGCCCACTTCTTCAGCGTAATCCGAAAATCTACTTATAACTTCGCCTTTTGTTTTCATCTTTATTTCTCCTTTTTAGACCAATCCCCACCAACAAAAATACCCAGGGTGAGTATAAAAAGAAAGGCCAAGTGAACATTCACTACCGGCCAAAAAGAACCCACCAACAAAATTATATTCTCAATTTTAGATGGGCGTATTTTTGGATAAGCAAAGTACAGAAATGCCCAGGCTGCAAGGCAGAAAAGTAGTGGAGCGTAGTATACTAAGCCAAATTCTGATAGTGTCATAATTCCTCCGTTTTGTTTTATACGTCAGTTTGTCTGGTTTGTCTGGTTTGTCTCATCCTCAACTAATTCAAACTTTGCGGTTGATTCAATAACACTGTTTCCGTGCTCATCTTCAAAGTCATAGCCATATGGACCATTGTGCCCTGTGACTGTAACAATGCTACCTACAGTGAATTTCCCGACTAGACTGCTTGCTTCTGTCAGCAGGCGCACCTTTTTACCTGGAGGGTTTCCAACTCTTTTTGTTTTTGATATATAAGCCATTTTTATTCCTCCCATCCCAGTGGAAACCCAGCCCCTCTCCAGTCCTGAATCAAGGCTGAGTTTCTGATTTCATAGTAAGCCTCCGCGTGACATAAGGGCCCCTCCCCATCTATTTTTATTTGTAGTGAGGTGTATTTATTGAGAAAATCTTTTGATACACGCACACGTACTGTGGAAGACTCCTCAAATAGCCCTGTGGTCCTGGCCTCCTCTTCCGGGAGAGTTATTGAGTACTCTTTAAGTTTGATACCCCTAACTTCCTCCTTAACATTTCGTAAATACAGGTGACGTGGGTGTGCCTTCTCCCTCATCTTTCCAAGCAGGCCGAACCCTACCGTATGGGTAGGGATGTTTAGGGCTTCGTAGTGGTTGTTACGGTAAAAAATTACTTTAAATTCCATGGGTTACCTCCTTATTTTGTTATTAAAACAACTCATCCGGATATGGCGGGTTCTGCCCCATTGTTAGGGCCTGCCTGTTATGCCTTTCCCTTATGTATTTTTGGGATTGGTCATGTGGTGGCTTGAGTTTGAGTTTGTCGCTGTATTTGTTCATAAGGTGCTGATTTTCCTTGAAATATTCAAGGCAAGCCTCGAACCCTTTTGGGATTAGTGGTTTATATGCTTCTCTGTGGTCTCCATTCAGGATGAAGAAGGTTGTCATATTGTTGTCTACCAGGGCGGTGGTGTCGGACCCATAGAGGCGGGTGTCTACGGAATTGTAGCTTATGTAGAATCCGTTTCCATTCTGGATGCTGTTTGGTGTTATCATAGTTTGTCTCCTTTTATGTGTTAAAAAGCCCTCAGAGGCTGCTGACGGGCTTGTTTAGGTTAATGAATGGTAGAGGTCACGAAAATAATTTGTGACCTGTAGGGCGTACTCAGGGGCTCTTGTGTCCTTGAATTTAGTATAGGGAGAATCTGGACCCTCGCAGGGGCACATGTGAGTGTTTGGAGGGCACCCCCACAAGAGCAGGCCAAGGCATTCCGGGCAGTGATCACTTGAGAATGCCCCTGGTTTGAAGATAGTGGAGGGCATGTAATTCCATATCGGTAATAATGCCTCTGATCTGGAGGATCTCGGCTGCTTCAGCTTTTCTGATATAAAGGCTGGAGGGGTCTGGGGAGTTTGGTACCTCTTCCCAGAGTTTCCAGGTCAGGTAGATTGCTCTTTTCTTGTTCATTTTTGGGCCTCTTTTTTGTACTACTTTGTAGTATATTGTGGTTTTTTCTGGGTTTTTCTTTTTATTGTTATTCCAAGCAGTTATGTTGATTGGTGTCCTACTTTGTAGTATGGATTTTGCCTGATGGAGCAGGGGTATGGTAAATTTCACGGGTATTTAGTGTTAGGAATGAAAGTTTGTTAGGATTTTATTTTTTCTGCGGAAGGTGCCTGTAAGAGCGGAAATGAGGGTTAGTGTATTTTTTGATGTATGAAAAATGACTATTTTGTGTATTTTTTTATGTGTTGGATTTACTTTTATTCCAATTAGTTAATGGATTTTAGTGTATAAAATGAATGAATTTGCTTCTGTTTTTCCTTTAGGGAAAATAAAAATATGTTGACTCTTTTGTTTGTTAGAAATGGAGCGAAATTTTTGCCTGATTTTTCTATTTACTCTTTAATGAAGAAAGATATATATAGTGGTTAGGAAAAAATTATTGTTAGAAATGTTGAGCATACCTATTTTTATTTTCCTATAGAGAAAACGAAAGCAAATTCCTTCATAAAATACACTAAAATTGCTTAAGTGCTTGAAATCCTTTTTGATCCACGATTTCAAAAAGTACACAAACCATACATTTTTCATACACTAAAAAATACACTAAAAATACACTAAATCCAAAAGCAGGGCAAAATCGGTGTGAGAATCATTCTCAGTCTATTTAAGCATTTTCTTATGCATGGAGCATTTCAAATTTTCTCATCTTGCTTCAATCATCTGTTAGAAACTCTGAATCCTAACATTTTTCAGAGCGAAAAACCTAACAAAAATGGAGGTTTTTGTACTACATTGTAATACAAAAATGGCTTAAATCCTTGACATTACTGCCGATACAAAACGCATCCCTATTTAACGATATCCTTATGCATGGAGTATTCTGCACGCGCGAACTTGCAATATGCTCAGATTTAAATTAATATTCAAAACATGGAACAAACTGAACTCATAAATGGCTTGATATCCGCTGACTTACAATCGGCGGAACATTATACAAAGCAGGCGATGGCTGCAAGTTCGGCGCCGATTTTCCTGGAAACCACCGAAATTGCTGTGCGGAATTATCGTTCTGTTTTATCCATACTTGATCAGCAGGAAGAATTTAAGTTACTGTTTTATCAGGATTTTCAGAGCAGACTAAACGTCATGTGGCGCAATTTGAAATCCTTATTGATCCGGCTAAAGAAGTTTGAGTGCTCAGAACGCAACCTTCAGCTTGTCAATAACTTTACTTCAGTTTCAAACTCAATTTCATCCTTGCTCTTGAAACAAGTTAAGGTCAATAAATCTACTAATAATCTTGCGAGTAGGCTGAAATTCTACCCTGGAAATTCCATGACTACACCAAGATTAATTGCAGAAGCATACTTGCAAATATGCGACAAATATAATGCACAACCACTTGATTCCGAAACATTTTCCCGCATGGTTCAGAATCAGATTGGAATTCCAAGTGAAGCTGGAATTTACAGAATCGGCGGGTTTTTGGTCAAGTTATTTGACCGGATGGAAATCCCAGCGGACCCAAAAATTCTGTTTGGTCCTGAATTAGGGATAGAAATCGATAACACAGAAATCCAACCTTGTAGAATTACTGAACGGCCGGAAATAGACAAAAAGTACGCTGAAATCGCCGCCAGAATGCGGAATAAGAAGCCAATACGAATGATAGCGGAAGGGTAAAAGCGTGGCGTGAGCGCGAATCTGAGGCTTTTTGGAAGGGAATTTTGACATGGATTCAAGAGCAAATTCGGTTTTGATTTAAATTTGCTCCTGAATCCAAATTTTTTGGGAGGGTGCCTAACAATCAATCGGAGTCAGGGTGGTACAAACACCTGAATTGCACATGCTTGAAGACATTTGTTTTCCTAACAGTTCCGTCAGGATTCTGGACTTCTTTGGACTCCCGTTTGGTCGTGGGTGTCCAGACTGGTTTTTCCATAACGATTGCCCAAGCAACTACTGTTAAACACGCAGACAGTTCGCCCATAACTATGATGTGATCAAATTCTTTGAAGAAAGGAATAAACTCACATAAGTAGTCTTCTAAGTCAGACATGCTAAATTCAGGGTCAATCTGGCCCCACTTGGGATTATCCAGGCTGGTCAGGTCATAGCTCCCAAACTGATCGGCCATGTCTCTGAGCTGTTCATCCGTGGCCTTATGGTTACTTATCCATAAAATCTTTTTCATAACAATACCTCCATGTTTTCTACTACAATGTATGCCAGTATAATTAATACCGGCCCGAAATATCTCATCATTTTTACACCTCTATAATATTCCACGCCCAGCAATCTGCCCTGTGAGGCATGAAGTAGTATTTTCCTTTCCAAATAACCTGGCAGCCTGTATCATTTTTATAGACACAGACTGCCCCAGACCAGTTATATATCCAATATTTCATTTAACCACCTCTGTGATCAAATACAGGATTACAGGCCAGCTACTTCCAAGTAAGAATAGAAATTTCATCCGAACCCCCTTTGATATCTTTTTTCCTGGCGGGTAATCGCCTGTTGTTCGTCGTATTCTTCAGGTGTCGGGCTGTATTTTCTCACCCTTCCACCAGCACAGCAATTCTCAAGGAACCAGTATGCTTTGTCCTGTTCCTTGAATTCAGCAATCGTCATGCCATTGCTATCATCAACATACCATACTGTGTTTTTCAGTATCTTTGGTTGTTTCGGCTGTTCATCCCTAAAGGGCCATGAACTGATGATTTCGCAATCATCATTGTACTGGCTATTTGTAAATGTTATTGCGAATTCTTTTTCATCCATTGTCTTTACCTCTACAAACAAAAATCCCTGTATAGGTGGTCACCTATACAGGGATTCAGAATTTATAGGTGTTCACCTATACCGTTTCCCGGTATAGGTGAACACCTATTTCCTAACCATTTGATGCAGCTTTGACCTTCTCGACTGCTTCTGCAGTCATGTCTTGATCAATGCCGAAGAATCCTGCGATTTCTTCAGCGCTCTTACCGTTTTTGGCAAGAGCAATGATGGAGCTGTAGTGCTCCTGCACCTGCCTTTCAGCCGCTTTTTCGGCGGCCATCTTCCGCAAGCTGGCGGAGCGCTTTTCCGCTCTTTTCTTTGCGGCCTCGATGGATGCAAAGATTTCAGTTATGGCGGTTTCATCCGCTCCTAACTCACCTGCCTTCTCTGTTAATATGTCTGAGGCCGATTTTCTGGCCTTGATCACCTTTTCTTTGGCCTTGACCGGGTTGTACCCGGTCAGGGTCATAGTGGTTGACCATTCAGCCGTGTGGCGCTCAACCGCAGTGGCAAACCTGCGGCTCAAGTTCTGCTGCAGGTTCGCAGCGTTTTTACCTTCCCCGAATACGCCCTCATCTTTCAGGGCGCGAATGGAATCGGTCAAGAACTGACAAAGACCAGTCAGGTCTTTGTCAAAATGACTGACTACTGCGTCCGTGGACGCAGTTATCTTTTCTGACAGCATTGTTTTAATGCTGTCAGATTTCTTGATATCCACTACGGCGTATGCGGTTGTACTAACAGCTTGAAATAATTCTACCTTTCTCATGATTTAATCCTCCGGTGTTGATTTAAACAACGACAAAAGGCCGTGACGGACTAATCCGTCACGGCCTACCATTAATACCCCAGCCAGTTCTTGACATAGCCTGCGGCCATGTCGATAAGCTCGGTTGTCTCTTCGGCATTGCCGAATCGGCAATGCCAAAGAGCGTTTCTGCGCTCTTTTTCCGGCAAGGGTACGCCTTTGCCGGAAACAAGTTCTTTTTCTGTCAGCCAGCTAAACAGCCGACTGATACGGGTAGTATCATGACTTATCGTCATGATATTTTCAATGGCCCGGACTGTCCCTAGACAGTCAGAGCCGTGCCAAGTGAGGCCGCCTGCGTTGTCCACGCAGGCAGCCTTAACATGTTGCCGCGCCTGGCGGCATTCGTTCAAGATATTTTTCATGATTTTATTACTCCCTGTGTTGAGGTTAATAATTTATCCCATGCCTCTTTATACCACGCTGGTTAGGACAAGTCAATAGATCGGGGTAATTTTTTTACTGTCTATTCACTTTTTTCTGGCAGGGCGGAGCAGGGCGGAGCAGGGCGGAGCAGGGCGGAGCAGGGCGGAGCAGGACTCCCTGGTAAAGGTACCACAGCGTAGTATATAAGACGTATACCAATAACTGGCAAATTGGCCTGGAGGTTGCTTATAGGCACCCCTTTGAAACAAAGATCAATTTTAAACCTTGAAATATCAATCTTAATACAGTAATCTTAAAATAAAAATGCTGAAAACCAAATGGACACAAAAAGAGATAGCCGGCACACTCAAGGTTTCACAGGCGACAGTCAGCAACTGGCTGAACAGGAGAACAACACCGACTGGTTTAGCCAGGAGATCGCTGAAGAAACACTTCCCGGAGATATACAACGCCCTGAAAGACCAGACAAAGCCACCCTCGTAATATCAGACGAGCTCAAGGAGCACTACAACGCTATTATAGCCCGTAGAGACGAGATGCTCCAAGAGCCAGACAGGTACAAGGATACGGACATCACGGCCATGCTGAATGCGACCACTAAGATGCTCCAGGCCCTCGTAGCAACACAGGAGAAGCTCTATAATGCTGAGACCCATGCCAGGTTCCAGCACATAGTGATAGAAGCTCTGTCAAAAATAGACCCGAATCTGGCAAATCAAATACTGGAACAAATAGATGCCGAACTTGAGAACGCTGAGGACTAAATTTATCCATGCGGCCAAATCCAAGGTCAACTTTTCCTCAGATGATATAAAAGAATTCATCTTTTCACATACTTATCTCAATCAAAGACCATTCTCCACCAAGCATCATGAGTATCAAGACAAAATAATTGAGATACTTTCCGATCCTGATGTGGATTTTGTCCTCAGCAAGGTGGCACAGGCCGGTGCCTCGGAAGTAATATACAGGGTGAAGCTTTCCTACGCATATTTGACCCCGAGTTATTACTCCGCTCTCATCCTCCCGTCCCTCGGGCAGGTTACAGAGGTGATGAAGGTGCGAATAGCACAGATAATTGCCGAGGCGCCCATGCTGGCACAGGCAATTGACCCCAAAATAGACTCGGCGTCCCTGAAAAGACTCCGGAACGGGTCCGTACTCTACGCTTTGTCAGGCTCAAAAGACTCAAAGAGTACCGCCATTACACGTCCGATCAGGGATATAACCGTGGATGAGTTGGCGAGGGTGTCTATGAAGACGGTTACGGCCATGTCAAACAGGCAGAGGCACCAGGAGCACAAGTCAACAACCTTTTTTTCCACTCCGCTGTACGAGGGGTTTGATATTTCTGCTGAATTGGACAATTGTGGTGTAGTTTGGGAGAATATTCTGTCCTGCAGTAGGTGTAGCCATGAGTTTTTCCCTGATTTTTACAAAGATGTGAGGATTCCGGGTTATACACACCCGGTTCGTACACTTACGGTCAGGAAAATAGCGAAAAGTAACCTGAATATACAGGAAGCATACCTGGAATGTCCCAGGTGTAACAGGCAGACACTGTTCGGGTACCCATATACGAGGTGGGTTAATACGGCGGAGACTCCTAACTTGCCGAAAATAGGGATGAAAATTGGTCCGTTCGATCTGCCGAAGTTTGTGTCCCCTGGGGACCTTATAAAGGCGATGGTGACGAATCAGGACAGGAATGATTTCGAGCAGCAGGCGCTTGGGATTCCTACGTCAAGTAAGAATAGCGCACTTGACATATCGCAGTTGAGGTTCGAATCGCAGCCTCCGGGTCCGGTCAATGTATTCGGGTTGGATGTGGGGAAGTATTTGTGGATGACGATTGGGACTGTGATGGATGCGAGGCTGTATATCCATACGATAGCTCCGATTAAGCTCAAGGATGTGAGGCAGGAGTTTCCTAAAATTATCAATAAATTCAGGTGTATAGGAGGGGTGATGGACCTGATGCCGGAGACTTCTCTGGCGAGGGAGCTTGTTATGGCGACCCCAGGAATGTGGGCGGCGGAGTATAGGGTGTATCAGAAGCCGAGGCCGGAGTTATTTACTCTGGATGTTAGGGATGATGAGGCTACCGGTAAGGTGAAGCTGGTGAGTATCAACATGTCCCCTGCCTTCGATGTGTTTTCTGATATGGTCTCTTCCGGGTTGCTTACGTACAGGACATCGGAGTATGACCAGATGTTGCTGGAGCACCTGCAGGTTATGAGGAGGGTCAGGGATGCGAAGAATTCATCAGCGGGGCAGACGGTTTATAAGTGGATAAAGCCGAAGAAGCTCTCGATTCGCGGGGCGTCAGATGAGGATCACTTGCACCATTCGTCAGTATACTGTATGGTGGCGAGTAGGATTGTTATGAAGGATATTGCCCAAGTCTATATGCCGGTTGATATACATACGGTGGATACTAGGTTTGTGCGTCAGCCAGAAAAACCTTGACATTACACCGGCATAACTGTACCATGAGTATAAAACCCACAACAGGCGCAACCCATGGGAATACTTAATAAAATTTTTGGTAGGGCATCGCAGGCTCAGACGGAAGAGGTGAAGGTGCCGGGTAAGAAGACTGAGATTACCACTCCGTCGTACCTTACGACCTCTAAGGGGTCGACGATTACTGATAATACTACTAATATCACTAATTTAGTCCTGTCTGACTCTATAAGGTGGTCTCCTACTATGTCGGAGACTATCAAGAAGTTGGTGTTGTCTTCACCGGACTTGTCACATGCGGTAGAGGCTAAGATAAAGTCTGCGATATCAAGTAGATATACAGCCTTTGCGTATGACCAGACAGGGCGGGTTGATGAGCAGGGCACGGAATTGGTCCAGATGTTCCTCACCAGGCTGAATTTTGCTGCTCCTGATTACACTAAATTTTCCAAGCCGAGGGATCTGAGGTCCCTTACATCAAGTTTTCTTTATGATACCTTTCGGTATGGGGCGGGGATGCTGGAGGTGGTTCTTGGTAAAACAAGGTTGCCGGCCTATATCAAGGTTGTTCCTGCCAGGTTGTTGGAGTGGGCTGATGATAATCCGTCTACATATCCAATATACAAGGGTCCAAATAATGTAGATATCCCGCTTAATTACCCAAATATTATATATTCTTCCTCTATTCAGGATGGGGAATCGCCATATGCTGAGTCGCCGCTACAGGCTGCGATCCAGGCGTGTCTGTGGGATTCAGATTTTGTGAATGACTTGCGCCGGGCGGCTGTGAGGAATTTGTTCCAGCGGATGGTTGGGACAATTGACTCAGAGAAATTTGTCAAGTCGCTTCCACTGGACGTGCAGACGGATCAGAAGAAATTAAAAGAACACCGGGAAGCGCTTCTCACTGCGTTGGACAGCAGGCTTAAGAATTTGTCTCCATGGGACGCCCTTGTTGTCTTTGATAATATTGCGTTTGACACGATTTCTGCAGCGAACAGGTCTGAGGATAGGACCATATCTGTGTTGCAGGAATTGATAAACGGGAAGATTTCTGCAGGGGCGAAGATCCTGCCCTCCATTATAGGTCGGGGGACTTCTTCGGATGCGGCCTCTACGGAATCCCTGTTGTTCCTGAAGAGTATTTCTGCGGCTCAGTTGGAATTTAATAATGCTATGTCGCGGGCGTTGACGTTTGTGCTCAGGACGTATGGGAACAGGGGTTACGCGAGTTTTGCTCTGGAAGAGGTCAACCTGCGGCCCTACCTGGAGCTGGCGAGCTTTCGGGCGATTGAGCAGTCGACTATTCTGGAGCTGTTATCTCTCGGGCAGATGTCAGATACCATGGCCTGTATCAAGTTGACAGGGTCTCTGCCGCCGGAAGGGTATAAACCTTTGTCCGGTACGATGTTCGGGGTGAAGAAGCCGGATGTTTCCGGGAATGATTATTCCAATACTTCAGTTTCTCCGGACGGGAAGCCGGATTCGACACAGGCTCAGAAGAATTCAGATCCTGATAATAAAGGAGTTAAGTCAAAATGACAATGAAACCAACTACTTACGATATACTCATGATACAACGGGGGTATTATGAGAAGTTCCTCCAGGCTGAAGCTTCCGTGGCCGAGGTGTTGATGGCTGGTACGATGAACCCGTCTGATGCCGATGAGAGTAGGAACCCAGCTCCTGAAGTCTTGTCCATTCAGGACAACGTGGCGGTGGTATCAATTTCTGGGATGCTTACGAACAGGCACTCTTGGGCAAATAAGTATCTTGGGTTGGTGGCTTATGAAAGGATCAACCAAGCTATTATGTACGCCATGGAGCAGGATGTCAAAGCAGTCGTGTTTTATTTTGATACTCCAGGCGGGAAGGTGAATGGCGTAGCGGAGACTGCGGATCTGATATCCAATATACCAGTCAAGACTTTTTCTTATGCCGGTGGGAGTATGTGTTCAGCAGGGTATTTTCTTGGCTGCCAGGCTGATTATGTTTTTGCTGACATGATGGCAATGGTCGGGTCTATCGGGGTGATCATGGAATTTTATGATTACTCAGGGTTTCTGAAAGAGAGGAAGATCAAGCCAGTGAGGTTCCGGTCGGGGAATTTGAAGGGCGCAGGGAGTCCTGCCTTCTCTTTGACAAAAGAAGAGATCGCCCACATCCAGGGTATTGTAACGTCTATGGCTGACAATTTTTACCAGATTGTTATGGATGCCAGGGGGATTGATATGGCGGTCATGAAGGCCCGTGATATTCCCTCCGGGAAGGAGTTTATAGGTGAGCAGGCTGTCCACGCGATTCTGATTGATGGGGTAAAACCATTCGGGGAAGTAATGACCCAAGCTATTGAAGAGGCGGAAAAACACTTGACAAATACTAGCCAAATGCTGTATGGGTAGAACACAGACTAAAAGTAGCTGATTTATAAGCCATATACGAGGTGTCATGATTAGAAGTTCTATATTATCAGTAGGTGCTGCCAACCGAAGTAAACTATTACTGTTAGACAGTATCTCGGATGAAATGCTTGCAGTAGTTAATTTATATATTGACTCACTGTGGAGTAAAAAGGACTTTTCTTCTAAGTTTGTCAGCGAGAAAGTTGACACCTGGTTATCTGCCCGATTACAGCAGTGTTTGGGAAAACAAGCCCTTGAGATAGTCAAATCTCAAAGAAAGAAGAAGAATAGGGTGAAACCAGTGTTGAAGAGAAAATCATTTAATCTGGACAGTAGATTTATAGATTTTCAGTCAGGCAACCATTTTGATTTGTGGGTAAGAATTTCATCAGTAGGCAGGCGTATTCAGTTGCGACTACCAGCAAAAGCCCATAAACATTATAATAAATTCAAAAATTGGAACAGAAGTAAGTCTGTCAGATTAATTAATAGGGGTGGAAGGTGGTTCATTGAGGTTTTCTTTGAGAAACAGGTACCAAAAAGAAAAAGCAGTGGTAAGGTTGTAGGGATTGACTGCGGCTATAAAGAACTTGTTAGGACTTCTGCTGATCAGTCTTTTGACGACGGCCTTGAGCATATTTACGAAAAAATATCCAGAAAGAAACAAGGAAGTAAGGCGTTTAAGCGGGCGTTGATCGAAAGGGACAGCTTGATAAACAAGTCACTAAACAAGTTTGACTTGTCAGAGGTTATGGAGCTGGTAGCAGAGGATTTGAAAAATGTAAAGCGGAAGTCGAAAGGCCGAATAAATAAGAAGTTTAATAACAAATTACAACGATGGAGTTACCCAAAGGTTTTGAGGAAGCTCCAGCGACTGGCAGAGGAGGCTGGGACATTATTCACTCTAATACCACCAGCCTACACAAGCCAGAAGTGTTGTAAATGTGGGACGATTGATAAATCTAACCGACAAGGGAAGATTTATCAATGTGCTTGTGGGAGCGTTATAGATGCAGACTTAAACGCAGCAATTAATATCTCACACATGGGAGTTTATAGTCCCCATGCCCTGTGTTAAGCTACTTAGTAACTATGGGTAAAGACAATCACAACAGAAGGAGACCTTCGATATGAAGAAAGCTGTTAACAAGGCTGCCCTTGAGCAGCTGTACAAAACAAAAGTGGCGGAAGAGCCTGAAGCTGAGACCAACCTCGATGCCAATGAAGAAGAGGTAGAGACTCCTGAATCCAGTACAGAGGTTGCTGAGACTCCTGAAACTAGCGGAACTCCCGAGATGGAGACAAAAGTAGCAGAGCTTGAGTCCAAAATTACTGACCTTGAGGCCAAGATTACTGAGTTGGAGGCGGCTGCTGAGAATGTCTCAAAGGAGGCTGAGGCTAAGGACGAGCTTATCACTGAGATGCGAGGTGTTCTTGCAGGCCAACTGGAACTTCGCAGGGCTGCTCTTGATCTTGCTGAAGTGGATACCAAGGAGATGGATGCTGCCACTGTGCTCAAAGAGTTTAAGGCTGCTGACAAGCTATTCATGAAGAGCCTCCCTTCCGGGGAAGTTACTCCTGAAGCTACTACTGCTAAACCTGAAGAAGAAAGGGTCTTCAAGACCATAACCGACAGAGCGGCTGCTGAGGCCCTCGGATTTGAATAAAGGAGGTCCAGAATGGGCAAAGCAACTCAAGATGTATATGGTAAGATTACCAATGTCCCTTGGAAGATTAATGACTCCGGGATTGATGACAATGACCTGAACAAGCCGGTCAAGCTGGTGTCCAGTGACACGGTAGCCCTGTGCTCTGATGGAGACCAGATATATGGCTTCATCAACTCGGTTGAGCAGAGGACTCAGGATGGAAAGACCATTGTAGGTATTCAGGACTCTGGCCGGGTATGGGTCCAGCTCTCGGGTGCCTCCAGCTTTGGAGCACTGGTAGAAGCAGGAGCGAACGCTGCTGCAGGTACAGCAAATTCCGGGACCAAGAAAGCAATCGTATCTACCCACACCAAGGTCACTGCGACTGAAAAGATGTGGAAAATTATTTCAGGAACATTCTCCGATGGAGACACCGTTCTCATCGAAAAACAGTAAGGAGAACCAAAATGGCAAAATTTATTGATGAAAATGGTAAGCTCCAGGAAGTGAATCTGGAGGGTATGAAGTATCATGCCATTGCTCAGAAAGAGGGGCTCACCTACCGCCAGGTAATTAACAGGGAGTTCCCAACCAGAGCAGGTGACCCTGATGCTTTCACCCAGATGTGTGTAAGTGCCGGTCTTCGGTTTAAGTTTGATAGCAAGCTTGGTCAGACACCAACCAATCTGCAGACTGTGCTGCGGCCCGAGGCTGGTACGAATCAGGTCGGCGGTACTTATACATCTGCCCCGCAGGTGCCTGACAGTACCGTGCTCTTTGTACCTGCCCTTCTGGAAACAGTTGAGGCGTCCCTCGCCAAGAAGACTGCTCCGGCTGTTCAGGCTTTTAACAGCCTGCTTGCCAAAGAGCGGACTATTCCGGGGAAAGAATTTAAGAGGGCTATTGTGAACTACGCCGGCGATCGTGGTCCGGAGGACTTTGAATGGAAGCGGACGGCTCAGAACAGTGAGCCGAGTATCATGCTGTCCATCACCGCTGCTGACGTGAGCCGGAACATCCCGACCTTCGGCGTGGGTATGCAGGTATCGGCAGAAGCAATGCTGATCTCCGGTATTGACATGATCTCTGATCCTCTGGAAAGGTTCTTCAGCCTGGCGACCTATAATGACTGGGTTGATAATCTGTCCCTGATCCTTACCGGTGACCCGGATGGTACTTCGTCTGATATGGATGATAACACCGCCGCTCTCACCCAGACCAAGGCCAATGTACACGACTCCAGTATCACATCTGCGGGCGTGCTGACTCAGAAGGCATGGCTCAAGTGGCTGTATAACGGCTCCATGTACGCCACCAAGAATAAGGTCGTATGCGACTTTGACGCTGCCCTTGCTATTGATGAACGCGAAAATCGGCCAAAGGTCACCGATAATAACTCCATGGATCGACTTGATGTGCCGTTTAAGATCATTTATCCGGCATTCCAGGATACTCTGGAAGTTATTGTTATGCCTGATGGGACCTGGCCTGCCAACACCATTATGGGCGTTGACAGTAACTGGGGACTGGAGAAGGTGAACAGCCTCTTTGCTAATTATCAGGCCGTCCAAGAGATGGTCCTGAGCCGATCCACCATGGTCCGAGTAGACCACGGGTCGGTAATTTACAGACTCTATACCGAGGCATTTGATGTACTGTCTCTGACCGTATAGCCACCCACAAGGAGTTTCCCTCCGACTCCTTCTCCCGAGACCCCGGCCAGTTTACTGGCCGGGGTTTTTCCATACCCACTTTGTTTTGCCACAATCCCATATACGAAGGTAACCATTCCGTAAGGCGTTATCGTGTTCTGTTTCCTCGGGTGAGAAATCAAATCCAGGCAGTTTTTTCATTCTTGATTTGGTAAGCATGTTTTTAGGGACCACCAGTTCAGATTTCATGTACTTATAATCCGGTCGTAGGTATTTATCTTTGGTGAACCCAAGATTTCTATACATTTCCCCTGTAAACCACCTGTTATCGGAGTAGCTGGTTATCGTCTTTGGTTGGTACTTTCTTATAAAAGAAGCAAACAGCTTTCCTGCCCCACCTATTACAGCTGTTTTTGTTGAGAACCTTCTGAGCTCCCACACACCTTCCTCTTTTCTGAGCCCGCGATGCCCTACAGGTGAACTAAACAGCATACACCCAATGAGGTCATTGTTGTGGAAAATGCCAAAACTCTTGCAGCCGGATACCCAACCCTGCAAGTGGTTTTCTTCTAGTAGCTCTTTTGTCCCTATACATTCGATTTCTCTGCATTCGCAGTTTCTGGCATATACCCTGTTTTTGGTTACGCCCAATATATGCAGGAGGGTTTTCTTTACTACCTCCTGATCTTCATATTCGGCCACATGAATGAGTCTGATGCTGTGGGAAGCACAGAGTTTTTGCTTTTCTATTAGGTGGTTTTTATTTTTGAATCTCTCAGAGTGCCAGAAGTTGCCGTTGAACTCTATTGCCATGTTCTTGTCTGGGATAAGTATGTCTAGCTCATGTCTTCCTATTACTCCCCTCACATTCCTTTTGATGTCTATGTGTCTGGATAAGAAGTCAGCTAGCTCTTCTTCTTTTGAGGATTTACCACCATACCTACATTTTGGGCACCCTTCTCTGAGTAGGTGGGATTCTGGGGTCTGGCTGAATACGGTGTTGTGTTCAGTACAGATTATATCAACTCGTTTTCTGCAGTCCTCATAATTTACCTTAGAGTAGTCATATTTGTCTCCATACTTGGCCTCGCAGTTTTTCACCCATTTATTGTACCCCGTGTCAGTATGGGTCAGCCGTGTAATTAGTTTAGCACATTCTTGGCACCCACTCCCTTTTAAATGCGTTTCCGGGGTTTGTTTGAATACTCCGTGCGTAGGGCACATTATGTCTACTTCTTCTCTGCTAGATTTATATCTAACAGCATTGTAGTCATAGGTCTCTCCATGGATGTTTTTGGCCTTCATAATGAAACCAGCAGTAGACATTGTCATTCTTATAGTATGGTCATCATCTGCGCATTTTCTACAGCCGCTGCCCTTTAAGTGTGTTCCAGCCCGTTGAAAAAAAGGCCCATGTGCAGGGCACACTATTTCTATCTTATTGTTGCTTCCAGTGTATTTCGAGAGACTGTAGTCATATTTATTGCCGTGTATTTCTTTAGCCTGCTTGATAAACTCCTCTGTGGTCTTTTTTAGTCTCTCGCTATTTTCACCATTTTTGCAAGCCATACACCCATTCCCTGCTAGGTGGCCTGCTGCTCGTTGGCTGAACTCACCGTGAGTTGGGCAGATTATTCTGACTAGCCCGTTACTGCCGGTGTAGTTCGCCAGCGAGTAGTCATATTTGCCGCTGTGCTTTTCTGTAGACCTTTTGATAAACTCCTCCGTGGTCAACTTTCTTCCTCTAGCCATCCTATTCGTTCCACCTTTTTGCTCTGATTTTTACGTTCCTGGATCTATCCCTGTCCCATACCCGACTCTTGCAGTGAGGGCAAGCTACAGGTTTTCTCTCTGTTCTTGGAATCCACTCATATTCACACCTTTTGCATTTGAGTTTGGTAATTTCCAAAATTTTCCTCCTTTATATTGATTAAGATAATGTTGATATACACAACAATACACCACCTGCTTCATCCTGTCAACAATTTCTTGCATTTCTTTTGCCCACCGTGTACAATCCTGAAAAGTATGACACCTTATCAAATTTTAACCGGAGGCAATTATGGCTGAAGAGAAAGCTAAGGAAATCAAGGAGGCCAAGGAGGCCAAGGAGGCCAAGGAGGCCAAGGAGGCCAAGGAGGCCAAGGAGGCCAAGGAGGCCAAGGAAACCAAACCTACTACTAAACCATCTGCTGCGAAACCAAGCGGAAAGAAAATTAAAGTTGTTTCCAAGAAAAGGCGCCAGGTGAATCCGTTCACCCGAGAAGTGTTTGATGTGAACCAGCCGATCTTGGCTGTGAACGACTCGTGGTTACAGTGTCAACTCAAAGCAGGGATTCTGCATAAGGCTTAATTATGCCAATCACTGATTACACATCATATGATGAGGTCAGGTCAGCCTGTGGTCTGTCTACTGATGACCTTCCTGACGAGACGCTTGCTCTGGAGATGTATGGCAATGCTCTGGATCTCAGGCTGGGTGAGGTGACTCTTCCGGACGATCCGCCCGGCCCAGGGGATCTGGCTACCAGGTTTGTTGAAATCAAGGCTTTGGATGAGTCGGCCAGGACAACGCTGGAACAAAAGTTATATAACCTCACCAGGCTTTATGCTACATATGCTGTGGCTGTAGAGGTAGCTACATCTCTTTCCATGAGGGCTGCCAAGAGTATAAGCGACTCAAAGACGACAATTGTCAGGTTCTCTCCTGAGAGTACATATGAGCTTGTCATAGATAAGCTGAATGACCTTATGAGTACCACAAGGGAGAGTATTGAGAATATTGTTGATTCATCAGTTGATGTTTCTGAATATGTTGTGGTTGTCTCTCCAGACACAGACCCGGTGACAGGCGTATGATCAGCTTAAAGCAAGCAGCTAGAGCTTTTGATGACCAGACTTTTTCTGACGTACACGGCACAACAGCTGATTTTGCCGGGAAACTGCTGCCGTTTAATGACAGTACCCGGTCTGGTCCTGCTACCCAGCGGAGGATTCTTGATACCTCTGTTGATTCTGTTATTCCAACAGAGCGGGAGATAGTATCTGGTGGTATTGTTTATATTGTGGCCCACAGGAATGTGGATTTTTTCAAGGGTGAGATCATCAGAGTTAAGTATCCGGTGCTCCCTGCTGCCGGTACCTACTTTATCAGAACGATAAGCCAGGTCTTGGCCGGGACCGGCGGCACCCCTGCAGCGTATTTGATGCCGATGTATATCAGGAGGGCTATATTTGAGGACCAGGCTGATTATGCCGGAGGCTATATCATATACGGGAGTTCTTATTATTCTATCCACAGTGGGGAGATAATCAGTGACGGCTCCCAGTATTATGTGGCCAGGGAAGATTCCAGGGTGGATGAGGCCGGGTTCGGGGCCACTGAGGTCACTGACCTCGTTGCTCCACTACAGAGTCTGGATGTTGTCTTGAATTCTGCTAGTTATGACCCTGTGACTGATGAGTATACACCGACAACTTTATCGGCGGTAAGCGTGTTTGTCGAACACTACAGTTTGGATTTCAAGAACGTAGCCTTGGGGTTCGAAGGCATAGAGGCCGGAGACAAGGCGTTGTCCATGTTGAAATCGGACGTGTCTTCTATTAAGCCGAATGACCGTGTTGGGGATTATGCTGTGAGGTCGGTGAGAGACCGGGGGGATTATTGGACCGTGCATGGGAGGAAGGTATGATTAGGACTCATATAAAGCTTGATGAACAGTTTGAGGGGAAGATGGCTACAGCCAGGAAGGACGTGGCTAAAGCCATGATCTCCACAGTGCTGGATGAATTTAATCATATGCTTAAAGGCGCCCCCCAGAGGTACGGTAATTTTGTGGCTAATTTCTCGATAGCGCCAGGGCTCAGGGCTGGTAGAGTTCCGGCCAAGTTATACTTTCCTACCAATACTGATGAAAACTCTTGGTTTGCGAGGGGGAATTTACCGGCTATTCAGGTTGCCCAGAGTAATGTGAGTAACCTGGCCAGCAGGATGACAGCCCATATAACCAAGTCGTCAGGGTGGATGTCCGGCATGACTGTGTATAACAGGTTGGATTACGCTGAGAGGGTGGAAGGATATTCGGAGTTTACTCTCAGGGCGGAAAACAAAGGCGGGTCTCACCCGCTGGCTAAGATGGAAGCTCGGCTGGCGGCCAGGTCAAAGAAGAAAGTAGTATATGGGTCGCCGGAATTTGAGGCTCTGGTTAGGAGGGCCGGTGATGTCTGATATATTTGAAGATACCAGACAAAGGCTGATGAAGGTGGTCAGAGATTTTCATGCCGCTGAATACCCATCACTGGAGGTGAACTACCCGGACAGGTTTATTACAGACGTGGAGAAGGTGTCTGGCCCTTTTATCACAGTTGAGCTAACTATGAGATCAAGAGCAATGGGCCTGCCATTAAAAAATCTTGTGCGGGTTTCGGGAGAGCTTGTCCTGAATTATTATGTTCGGGAGGGGGCTGGGTTGGCTGACAGTACCAAGTATACTGATGCTTTGATGACTTACTTGGGTCTGTCAACAATTGACAGGGTGACCTACCTGGAAGTCCTGCCATATGATAACAGTGGTATACCCGGATTTTCCGGAACTATGAACTCAATAGAGTTCTATATTGATCACACAAATTTAGCATAGGAGATTATTATGCCTGCTTCCAGTTCTGCCGGAATATTTCGGTACTTGAAAGAAACGACACCGGGTGAGATTGAAACCGGTGGTCCTCAGATTTACAGAGTAACAGACGGGACTCTCTCCCAGACCACTGAAAGTTCTGAGGATAACGAGCTCAGAGCTGATCGTGGCCGGGGTGATACCACGTTGGTATCCGGCTCTGTAAACGGCCCGCTGAGTATTAACTGGTCCCATAAAACCCATGATGACTTCCTGCAGTCACTTCTGGCTTCCACTTATACTGAGGTGGGTACTGATGGTGTGAAGACAGTATCTGATATGGCTTTTGATGGGTCGGCCCATACGATTACATCAGGGACTGCTGCCCTCCCAAGTCTGGAGAAAGGACAGTGGTTCCAGATATCAGGCGCCAATACTGCGGCCAACGATGGTATCTATAAGGTCAGTGACTCAGTAGCTCCTACGACCTCCACCATTACTCTTGACACGGCGGTGAAGGACGCTACCACAGACGCCGCCAACTCAACTACCATATCCAGCGCTCGACTCAAACAGAGCAACTCTGCTCTGGAGTCCTACACCATCGAGCGGGAGATGGCTGATGTATCCCAATTCCTTACTTGGAAGGGCGTGTATGTGGCTTCTCTGAATCTGAACTATTCAGTAGGCGATAAGTTGAACGGGGCGTTTAACTTTATTGGTACTGAGACAGAAGAAGGACCGAATACCTCCAGCCAGTTCCCTGGGATCGGCTCTGAGGTTGCTGCTACTACTTCTGGTTATTTCAATACAGTAACAAATACCCATGTTTTGCTGGACGGTACTGCGATGGGTGAGAGCTGTGTTGAATCTCTCACGATTGATGTTCAAGGAAATTTGCGTGAGAGGCGGTGTCTTGGTGGTGGGTTGGCTGCTTCCAGTCTCGGCGCAGATCAGTTTAAGATATCTACCCAGGCTAATATCTTCTTCGGTACGACAGCTTCTGCCAACCTGTATAAGAAGAAGCTTGCGGACTCTGCCCTGACCTTTGCTGTGTGCCTGCAGGATGCAGATGGGAATGGCGTTGCGGTTACCCTCCCAAGAGGGAAGATATCCTCTGCAGAGATTACAGGTGGAGCACTCGGTTCCGATGTTATGCTGAACTTGAGCTTCGATGCTGTGACAAGTCCAGACTTCTCCACGATGATTATTTTTGATCGTCTTGGCTCTGTAGCGTAACATCATCTTCAAACTCAAAAATCTGGTGTTGTTCGATTAACCTCTGAATGACACCAGATTTGCTTATTCCAGTCCTCTCACAGATCAGTTCCAACTTCTTCCGGTGGTATTCAGGCAGTGTTACAGGTATTGTTTTGTTTCCTTTCTTGACAGCCATCTTTTCTCCTTGCTTTCTATTTAACTTTTGTGTACTATCGTACAGGTAAGTACAATAAAAGTCAAACAAAAGGAGAAGGAAATGGCTGATTTTAACAAGTTGTATGATTTTGATGAGGAGCTCGCGGACAAAGGGGCCAAGATGATTGTTGGACCTAACCCGGAAGAGGACTATGTTTTTGTCAGGAGGATCCCGAATCCTGAGTACCAGCGTGAGCTGGATAGAGTCCTCCAGGCAAACCACAAAGTTTTGGAATATTCCAAACAGCAGGATCCCAAGAAGTATGAGGAGCTGAATGGTAAGCTCCTTGCAGGCGTTATAGCCAAAACAGTGGTTACCGGGTGGGGTGTGGTCAAACTGGATGGAAAAACATTGAAGTTTAATGTGAAGAATGCCACCCTGCTGCTCACAAGGTATCCTGAGTTCCGTGGGGATATCATTGATTTTGGCCGGGATAGGAATAACTACCCTGCCAAGGTAGATGTAGATGAGGTAAAAAAGTAGTCGTCCCATTCTATGAGTGGACAAAAGAATGGGGCAACCACCTGCCAGTCCTACGTCGGGCGAAGGAGCTTGGGCAGGATCCGGAGGCCCTAAAAAACCGCCCAAGGCTGCCGGGGTATATGGAAAGTATACTCCGGCACTTCTATACCCTCTCTTTTTCTCGTAAATACGGGCATTCCGGCCCACTTCCGATTGACATCCTTACCATGCTTGGGTACAATGACCGTATCGCAAAGATGGATCCTGCAGATTTTTTGGAGCTGATGCAGAGCTTGGATGAGGTTTACCTCAGACAAAAACCAAAAGAGGAAACGAAACTGGTCTAGCCAATGGCAATAGAATTTGATATAAAAACCGCGGAAGGTGTATCCAATCTTGATAGGCTTACCAAAGCCTGGGACAGAAACCGTGACCGGGTGAATACGGCTACGGCTGCTTATGAGAAGCAGACTCAGCGGTTGGGTAGGTCAATTCTTGAGAACCAGAAGTTGGTAAGGTCGTTGAATACCTTAGAGGGGGAGTATATCGAACTCCAGAAAAAGACCTCTGGACTGTCAACAACCACTAAGGTACTGGGTAACAGGGTAAAGATTCTTGAAGCTGAACTCTCCCTGCTCACAGCTGAGATGTCTAAACTCAGCGCTGCCAACTCAAAAGTTAATGCCTCTACTGCCAAGACAGTAAAATCTCAGACACAGCTGCGCTCTGCTTTCCGGGGTACAGCCGGTGCACTCGGCGGCCTGTGGCTGGCCTACGGCGACATCTTGCCTATGATGGCTGCTTTCTCAGCTTCCGCAATAGCCAAAGATGTGCTGACCCAAGGTGCTGCATTTAGGTACACTACAAAATTCATCACTGTCCTTGGTGAGGAGTCTGGCACTTCTTCAATTTCCGTAGAAGAGTTACGTGACCAACTGCAGAGTTTCGAGGGGCTGAGGAAAGGCCCACAAGAGTTGGCAGCTGGTATGAAAGAGTTCTCTAAAGCTGGGGTAAGCGCTGTTACTGCTTTGGGTGATATCGAGGAGATGGCTAGGTTTGCTACTATAGCTGAGTTGGATATGTCTGCCGCTACCTCCCTTATAATTGGTCAGGCAAATGCGTTTGGTGAGACATATTCTGACTCCGCTAATATGGTCACTGCTGCAGCTATGTCCTCAGCAACGAGTATTCAGGAGATGGCTCAGGCCATGACCAACACCACGGAGCTAGGGTCTATTTCCAAAGTACAGTTTCATGAGATAGCCACAGCTTTGGCTATTATGGCAAATAACGGTATCCGTGGATCTAAGGCTGGTACAGCTCTACGAACCTCTATCATGCGTATGCAAACCCCAACGAAGAAGCTGCTGGGGCTTATGGGTGATCTGAATATCGAGTGGTCTGCTTTTACTGAGGATGGAAAAGTCAAGTCAGTGAAACAGATGTTCACTGAACTTAATAATGTGACGAAGGACCTCACATCTGAGAAGCGGATCGAGTTGTTTAGAGAGCTGTTCGGCCTCCGAGCAATGAAGGGTGGCGCCAACATAATAGCCAATATAGTGGACAAGTTTGATGAAATGGACACTAAGGTGAGGGAGGCTTCGGAGGGGGTTACCCTTCTACAGCGGACTCATGAAGAGATGGCTGATACCACTATGGCTAAGTGGGATGAACTCGGTGTTCATTATGAGAAGTTCATCACCGGTCTGAAATCTTCTTGGGTTGCCGACCTCGGTATCTACTTGGCAGATTTGGGGATTTCGTTTTTTGAGCATTTGGATTTGGTAGGGAAATGGGAGGAATATGTAGAAGCAGTCGGTACACTGTTAAGTGAGGGGTTGAAAGGAAAAGCCAAAGATGGCGCTGAGGATTTCGCCAAAGTGTTTACAGCTAAATCAAAGCCAGCCTGGTATGAGGGAGGTATACAGGCAGGATCAGAATGGGGGAAAGGGGTAAGAGATGCCCTGAATAGCTTACCGTCTGCAGGGGATAGTAGTAAGCCATCTCAGAGTTCTGCGGCTATTTTAAACGGTCTGCGAGACAACGCTATTAATGGGAAAGTCTATGCTGAGATCACCAGACTCAATGAGGCTTATTCCGTTTCCGCCATAGCAGCCGACCCATGGATGAACCCAAAAATTCAGAAAGAGCGGGCTGATGCCATGGAGCGGGGCCTGAAGCTTGAGAATGAAATGTTGGTCAAGAGGGAAGAGGCCAACTTGAAAGCTGCTAAGTCTATGACAGACATGTGGCTGGCTTATGACAAAGGTAAATTAGAAGCTGATATAAGGGCTGAGAACGCTTTACAGGCTAAAAGGGAGGAGGTTGCTGAACGCCTGTCCAGACTCCATATGTCCGATAAAGAACTTGCTTTAGCCGATCTCAAAGAGAGGTTTGACAAAGAGACGGAGTATATGGACCACACTTCAATCTTATACCAGCAGTTGTCAGAGATTTATCGGTATGAGGCTGATGAAATAAAGGGCATTAATTTTGATCTCGTTAAAGAGCTGAAGAACCACTGGGATGATTTTAGTGACAGCTTGAAGTCTTCTTTAAGGGACGGCCTTTCGCAGTCATTTAAGGTCTTGGTGTCCGGGTCGAAGAAGTATGAGCAGCAGTTGGCTACTATTCAAGGAAAAATACACCAGTTGCAATACGACAGTCTGTCTTCAGGGGTAGAGCAGATGGAGTTCTTACAGCGGGAGTATGATACCACGTTGGATGCAGCACTGGGGGGGAATGAGTCTGCCCTCCAGCAGTATATGGATAACCTTGATACATACCTGTCTAAAGCGAAAGAGGAGATGGACCCGCAGGAGTACACCCAGATATATGACCAGGCTATGCAGGATCTTGATGCTCTTAACAAGGAATACTCAGATAACACTAAAGCTAAGTGGGCCGAGCTGAAGGAGGTATGGGGGGATCTGTGGGATAGTATGCTTGACAAGTTGGTAGACACGTTGGCTGACATGGCTGTGTCTTGGGCTGCCTCCCAGGTGTCCAGTATGTTCTCTGGGTGGAAGTTCCATGACGGGTTGTGGAATCTTGAGGATGACGAGTTGCCGGCTATTCTCCAGAAGGGTGAGATGGTTATTCCAGCGACACATGCAGAGCAGATCCGTGAAAACCTAATGGGTATTGGTAACGGTACTGGAAATGTTTTTGATGCTGTAGTTGCCGGGACTTCTCTGATGGACCTCACCGGGTGGGAGGATGAGTTCTCAGACCACTTATCCTCAGCCTATAAAGACGATTACGTTGCGGCTGCTCTTGGTACTCTTGCTTCCGGCAGCCCTCTCACTGGTTTACTGAGTTTCCTCGGTCCGCAGGTAGGTATTCAGAATACCGGCCAAGCTCTAGCTGAAACAGGTCTTGATGTCATGGGTATCCATGGCAGCTGGTCAGATGCAGGGTTTATGATAGGCTCAGTGTTGTCCACTATGTTGATGGGAGGGCCTCTTGCTTCCGTGACAGGGCTGAATAACCTTGGTGGTTTTGTTGGGGCGATTGCTGCTGATATGATTGGTGACGCTCTGGATGCCAGAGAGTTCGAAGCTGTCAGGGATGAGCTGGAAGAGAATTTTAATTTAACCCCATCTCAGCAAGCCCAGGCTGTCCAAAGCATGGAAGCTTTTCAGGCAGAGTGGGGCAGATTATCACCAGTGCAGTCCCTTGCCACCAACATATCAATGATGTCTTCATTCACAGGAGCAAATCTAGGGTTGAATGATTTGTTGGCTTCTGAAAAAGAAGCTCGTAGGGAAGAGCTGGCTAGAGCCAGAGAAGACAGAGAGCAGGCTCTCAGGGAATATAGCTCTTATTATGAGGACACGTTTGGTGAGACATACAGCGGATATTACGCGCCTCCTGGGTATACCGAGTCTAAGATAGATGATGCTCTGAATGATTTTTTTGATGAAATAGATTCTATCAGCGAAGGTTCGAGTGAAGGACCAGGGGTTGGAGAGACTGGTGGTGGTACGCCAGATCATGAGCCCGGTGGGTCTTTCGGTATGGCTTCTGGCGGTGTTGTGGACAGGTTGCTGGTACCACGGGGCGAGGACGGTTATATGGCCCTGCAGTATGGTGAGGGTGTAGTTGATAGAGACACCATGAGTATACTGTCCAGAGAGATGAAGAGTGGCGGATTCTCTGCTGTGGTGGCTGCTATCCAGGAACTGAAAGATCAACTAGCAGCTGCCAACTTTGCCATCGCCAAGAACACACAGGATACAGCTAAACTCTTGAGAAAAATGGATGCTATCGGGTTAGGAGTTCGGACATGATTGTACTTGAGCCTATTACTATTACCAGTTTCACTTCCTCAAACGTCCCTGAAAATGATGAGACTGAGTGGGATTCCACTACATCCTATGTGGTGGGTGATCTGTGTATGGTCGTGGCAGAGCATAAAATATACGAATGTCAGGTTGATAATCTGAATAAATATCCGCCTGATTATCTGGATGACGGTGATCCGGACGCTGACCCGGTTGTCCCAAATACCTGGAAAGAGGTGTCTGCTACAAACAAGTGGAAGATGTTTGATAACAAGACCCAATCACCAACTTCTCAGGCTGACGATATCACAGTGTCTTTCACTCCCGGAGTGTTATTTAATGGGGTGGCCCTTCTCGGTGTATCAGCGGAGACTGTAACAATCACAGTAACCGACCCGGATGATGGTGAGGTGTATAAAGAAGAAGTGGAGATGCTGGATTACACAGCCATTATTGACTATTACCAGTGGTTCTTTTATCCCATGGTAAAGAAGACGGTGGTTGTGAAGCTTGATCTCCCAGCTTATTCTGAGGCTACTATTGAGATTCAACTCACAGATTCAGGAGAGACCGTTGAACTCGGGGAGCTCATCATAGGTACCCAGAAGGATATCGGTGACGCTGTCTTCGGTACCTCAGTCGGTCTGGCCGATTACTCTCAGAAATCTGTGGATAGCGATACCGGTGAGGTCACTCTTGAAGAAGGTATCTATAACAACACTGTTGATTTCCGGATTGAAATGGACAGTAACAAGGTGTATGATGTCAGGAGATTCCTGGCACAGTACCGGGCTACCCCGGTCTTGTATGTAGGCCATGAGGATTATGAGGCCACAGTGATTTACGGTTTTTATAAGGATTTATCAATAGTTATAAGTAACGTGGCAATTTCGGCTTGTAGTCTGGAAGTCGAAGAATTGAGTTGATAGGAGAATCAAATGTCAAATGTCCCTTCATATACAGGTACAGTACCCAACAGGACCCAGGCTCAATCGGAGTTTAATACAAACGTCCAGGCGTTCCTGAGTTATATCGCTCTGCTGGCCCCGGAGATAAATAATGCGGTGGCTGAGATAGCTGCTCTTGAATCGCTGGAGTCTTATAGTTCTACGGTCACATACAATACCAATGACGCTTGTATCGGGTCGAATGGCGTCACATACAGGTGTACAGCTGACGGGGTGACTGGGGATGACCCTGTTACGTCCAGTACCGGTAATTGGAAGAACATTACCCTGTACTTGGGTCTGCCTGATCAGGATGGGATGATGTTGAAATCCACCACAGATGGTGTGTTGAGTTGGGCATTCGCCGGCCTTGGTGAGATGCCATCTGGTATTGAGATGGAAGGTTCTTTTGTTGGTGGGGATTACACCAACGGGACAGATGCTGTGAACGATATTGACATTCAGCCTTTTGTCTTCCCATCTCATGATAATACAGACATCATATCTTCTACGGCTGTCATTACGGCGGCCACTGATGGCTCAGGAGCAAATGGGATGTTGGGTGGGGCCAAACAGTCTGGAGACATTCTGGACATTTGGGCGTTGAAAGGTACCTCTGGAACCTGCGTGGGGTTTACCAGGAACGGGTCTGAGACAATAGGAGGAGTGACCCTGCCGTCCGGGTACGCTGATGCGTATAAGTGGATCGGGACAACCGGCCTATTGGATGTTACAGATCTGCCAACAATAGTTTGTGTTGGGAACCAGTTCACTTATTTGTATGATCTGCAAGCTATTTTTTCTGGTGTATCCATAGGCACTACTTATGAACTGAAGTCCCTGTCCGGAATCCTCCCTGATGATAGATACTATGCTTGTAGGTTTGGCCTGCAGGATAATGACTCAGCGCAGGTGGCTTTTTCTATAGATGGTGTCAATGATTATTACACGGTTGATACATCTACGGCAGGTATGACTTCATGGGGCTACAGGATGACCCAGCCTTCAGGTCATATTCCGATACTGGATAACCAGATATACGTGAAGCAGAGTATAGCAAACGCAACAGCTCTGCTTATGCAGGCTGCACTCTTGAGGAGATAACTATGAGATATTGGAACGCTTACACTGAGACCGGAAAAGAGCTGGTAACCAGTATTGATATATCAGGAAAAGGGAAACCTGTTGACGGATATGATATGTACACTTTCCCAGCTTCTGAGTTTGTTAAAGGCAGGGAGCCATCCTTGTACCTGGTTGTGTCAGACAGGCTGCAGTTAAGGTCGGAGCCGGATATACTGGCTGACCCAACGACAAAGAAGAGAGCCCTAGAAGCGAAGAAGCGTGATGTTGAAGCGTTGGTCGCTGCCAAGCAGCGTGAGTTGTATGAGTACAATGGTCATAAGTATTATCCGGATGAGCGGCTCATGAATGCTATCGCTACAGCCTACCCATTCAGGCCGGATGACCATACCTTGGATGTGAAGACGGCTGAGAAAATGACTGACGGGGTGAACAATGTCTGGGTCACTTTGACCAAGGCGGAGTTGGCCGGGTTGTCCATGGGTTTCCTGGCTAGACAGTCGGATCTCTGGGACTATGGGTACAAAACTCTTAAAAACAAACTTAATGAACTGTGCCTCGATTCCACTAAAACCTATAAAGATATTCAGGAGTTTGATATTGAATCAGGATGGCCGAGTTAATAACAGGTACGACGGTGGCCGTCCACCGTGGAAATTCATGGTGGTCATACCGATATCACGAATAATAAATTTCTTTCGAAGGAGGAAGAAGAGATGAATTTTTTACTTAAATCAGCTGTCCCCATGTTGGTTGATATTGTAGCCGACATGATTACTCCAGAAGGTGTTACGGAATTCCGGAAAGAAGTCATCACGATGTTGGAGAAGGCTGCTATCTCTTCTGACCTGGCGCTGGATGATAAAACTCTTGAAGTCTTCATCAGTACCATTATGACTGAAGAAAATTTCGAGCAGTTCGGAGCAGGGATGGTTAATATAATGAAGGATTATGTCAGGAACTCTGAAACAAAGTACGATGACTGGGTTATACCAATCCTTGATAGTCTTCTTGAGGCTTTTTCTGTGGAAAAAGTTTAGTGTTTCTGCTACACTGACTGAAACATGAACTCAAATCTGTGAGGAAAATATGCTCAAGGGTTTATCAGAGGTTATCAGTCAGGAGGCCCTCTTGGGGGTGCTCGCTGCTTCAGGTGGCATAGCCAGAATAGTTGTAGGTACCCACAAGATTCAAGATGTTTCCTGGATTGGTGAGGCCGCCAGAATTCTTTTTGTGGCTCTTCCCGTCGGGATAATGTCCGGCCTTTACATTATGACAAAATTCCAGTCTCCCGTACTCCCCCTCGCAGCTTCTTTTTCCGCTGGTGTAGTGAGCCTTAATGTGGTAAGGTTCCTATTATCAGCCGAGGGGCTCAAAATGCTGAGAAGCCTCATTGGAGGAAAGTGATGCGGAAGATAAAACTGTTGAAGAGAGTAAGCCGGTGTAGGACAGTCATAACCCACTTAATTGTATCATGGCTGCTCACGAATATGGCCCTAGCTTTTGTTTTATATATGTCCTGTACTAAAGTGGAAGTTATAGCGTCCATGGCCTTGTTCACTCTGGGGCTCAAAGTAATGCAATATGATTTGTGGAAGATCAGGCATGACAAATACAAGAAACAACAGGTGGTTAAAGGGTGACTATTGCACCTGGTTTCCGGATAAGGTTTTTGGTGTTGATATTGGTCTTGCTTGTTATGATCATGACGCCGCCTACGCTGCAGGCCATTACCGGTTGAAATGGAGTGGGGACAAAAATCTTTTTAGAGACGTGTGGGAGATTGGGAACAGACAAGAAGGCTGGCGGGAGCCGGCCATAAAAGCGGTGGCCGGCCTCATGTTTGCTGCCGTAGCCACAGTTGGGAATTTATTTTGGTTAAGGAGCAGATATGGCACTGACAAAAGTAATTGATAATGTAGCAGTGGAAGTTGACTTGGCATCAGCTACAGAGATAACAGTAACCTCCCGTGCACTACTGGTGGCTGAGGGGTTTGAAGGTACAGACGAAATAGCAGTCGTCTACATTTTAGGGCCGTCAGGCAGTTACACCCCGTTACGTAATGAGTCTGGGACAGTTACACTTGTCCTGAAGCCTAATGTGGCTGAAGTCCCAGGGCCGGCTAAATACAAAATAACCAAGACGGCTACAGAGGGGGGTACTTATGTCGGTTACGAAGAGTAGCTATGTAATCTATGTACCTATTACTGTATCCAATGACAGTGTTGTCCAGTGCCCTCTTGGTAGGTGCTTAGGCAGGCAGGCTGTCACGCTCGGGTCTGTTAATAACGCTGAACTTTCTACACTGATCACCAGCCGTAAGGCGTATCCTGGAGTAGCCGGTACCTTGTCTATTACATCAGGGTCGGGAGAAATATCCGTGAACGGTGGAGCGTGGACGTCAAGTAGCCTGTCTATAGCTAAGGGAGGCTATTTCCAAGTACGCACAACCAGCTCTGGGTCATATGACACAGCTGTAGCTATAGTTGTGGATATAGACACATATACTGATACGTTCACCGTTACCACCAAATCAGAGGAAGTGTCAGGGTTTCCATACACTTTCCCGTTTACACTCGAATGAGGGCCGCCATGAAAAGATTGTCAATATTACTAGCTCTAACCCTGCTTCCTGTAGCCTCGTATGCTACAGATATAACCTATGCTGATAAAACTACTGGGTCACAATTCACATCTACCGATGCGAATGAGATAAAATCTGCTGTGAACAGTAAAGTTGACAAGACACAGGTACTGACTAACGTTCCATCAGGTGCGGTGTTCACTGATGACCAGACGGCCAGTGAGATTTCATTCACTCCGAATGGGTCAATTGAAGCAACAGACGTACAATCAGCAATCCAAGAGGTTCGGGATGAGGCTGGTTCCGGATCAATTGTTTATCCAGGGGCCGGAATACCGAACTCAACAGGCACAGCCTGGGGAACGAGCTACTCTTTAACCACACTGGCTGCTGCTCTGGACGACGAAGGTTGGGTGTTCACCGGCAGCGTTGACATGACAGGTGCTTCCTCGGTATCACTCGGGCCGATCAAATTTGCGGATTCTGATGGATCTCCATCAACTGTAGGCGAATTTAGATATGATAATAACGTCACTGGATTTGCTGGAGGGTCGCTTGAATATAATAACGGCACCGTTGTTAAAAATGTAGTTGATTACGACAAAGATTCTCCACCTACTACAACGGGACAAGTTCCAACTTATGATGCGACAAATCAAAAAATGGTGTGGAATATTCCGTCTGGAGGAACATCACCGACGATACAAGCAGATGACCCCGATTCGTCAAGTCCAGTAGGGTTTTATGGAGCAACTACATCTGGTCATTTTTTCTATAAATCATCACTTGGATTGTTCGATTTTGCTTCTGGCACTTATACTTTAGATCCTCCACCTACATATACACTTAATTTATCCATTACTGGAGGAGGAACAGTTACTATTGACTCAACTGGATACACATCATCTGGATCACCTCACGCTATCACAGGGCAGTCAGGAACAGTTAATATGACCGCCGCCTACGGAACAGGGGAGGATACTATTACATGGTCTGGTGATACTGTATCAGGCACTTATCCTGATTACACGATAGACATGGGATCTGCAGATAAAACAATTACAGCAGCTTTTAGTGAGGCTGCTTTTTGTTCCACCCAAAGTGTGATAACTGAACAGACCAGTGAAGGAAGTTGGGGTAACAATATTTCAGATCAAGATGCAGAGGGGCAAGGAGTTGTATTTGCTTCTGATGCAAGTATTTATTCGATTATCGTTAAAACACACACAAAGTATGGGACTTCACCAGCAAAAATCAGATTTGGTACATCAGCCGATTTATCATCTAGTTACCTGGCTGAGTCCGCTCAGGTCGATATCGATACCGATGCAACCGAATACGAGTTTGTTTTTCCGACGCCGATATCTGTAACATCTGGAACTCAATATTACTGGGTAATATCTAACTTACAAGCAACTTATTATTTTAGTTTAGAGCGATCTGACACTGATTCAGTACCCACGCAAAGCCGATGGTACGGCAGCAATCAAATATTTAATGCGTCAGCGAGTAATACAACTGATGATTATTTCTATAGGATTAAAAAATGCGACTAAAATTAACACGATTAATACAAATCATAGTAACAGTAGTTACTATCGTGATTGTTCCTTCGGCTATTTTTGCGCAGACTTATTACGTGCGAACGGACGGAGGAACATCATCGGAATGTACTGGACTGGTTGATGCTGCTTATCCTGGCTCAGGAGCAGCGCAGTCCTGTGCGTGGAAAAGTCCAATGATAGCACTTCCGCCATATGATCATTCTGGCAATCCAACTGGAACACCCTTAATATCAGGAGGTGATACACTTATAATCAAGAACGGTGATTATAAGATAGGTGCCCAAGATTGGGCAGTTAATGAGTTCAATTATTGCTCATATACAAGCGCATCAAGTTGTAATATGGCGCCGATACCAAAGGGAACTCCAACAAACCACACCAGAATACTAGGTGAAGGATATGAAGATTGTCAAACAATCGGAGTAGAACTTTATGCAACAAGAGGATTAGGTGTTTTATTAAGTCTTAATGATTCCGATTATGTTGATGTGCAATGTCTAAGACTCACCGATCATATGGCGTGTGCATCATCAACGTCATATAGTGATGATAGCCGAGAATGTATAAATGTCGATGCTGATGGTGATTGGGGAAATAATGGCATTCAAGCAGCCGACATGTATAATTGGCAAACAACAACCGACGTAACTTTAAAAGATGTTGAGATACGAGGTCTCGGCGCCAACGGCATAAAAGCAAGCGCTTATAAAAATTGGACATTTGATGGTGTTAAAATAATAGCTAATCAAATGGCAGGTTTTGATGGAGAAGTAAGTCAAAAAATCGTTGACTGGCCCAGGGATGATAATCCTGATGATCTTGGAACAATGACTTTCAAAGACACTGAACTAGCTTGGATGGGATGTATCGAAGGTTGGCCCGATACAACTGTACATGACGGTTGTGACTCGAATTACGGCGACGCTTTAGGAACTTTCATCGTGGGAGGGAATTGGACGTTTGATAATGTATACGTCCACCATGTTATGTCGGATGGAATTGATTTACTATACCATATATCAAGATATAGTAAATTGCCTTTTAAAAATGGATCACAAGAAATAACTCCGACTACAGGGTATCTTGATCAAGTTGCAAATAATAATCAACAGTTAGTTGGAGGAACTTCCAACGCTGTTGGTACAGTAGTACAAGTAGTGGTAACGAGTGGTACATGGGCAGGAGGCGATGCTGCTGGATATATTTACATGACTAGCCAGTGGGGAGATTTTACTACGGACGAGACAATAACACGTCCTGAAGGCGGAAGCGCTGTTGTATCCGGTTCGGCTATAGACCTTGATCCAGGGACAATTACTGTTAAGAATTCCAGATTTGAAGCTGTCACCGGAAACTGTATGAAAATAAGGGGCAATAAAGTAATATATAACAATGAAGTTATTCATAATTGCAGATATTTTTCTGTAGGAAGAGGAGGGGAGAATTTAATAGCGCCAACACCAAATAATATTTTGCTATGTAGAGCCGGTGCAAGCACTATATCAGCAGGATTAAAATACGGTAATTGGGTGGTTGTTATGAATAACAGTATAATAACGGAATCGTCTGGTGGTATATCAATAGACGGAGTAGTCGACACTTGGGGAGGGCATGATAGAAACATGGGTACAGAAGAGGCCTGGTTATATAACAATATATTTTATGCTATGCAAGGTGATAATCATGTTACCTATGCTGACAACGTGGCGGCAGAATATGAAAACAGCATCAACTATCTAAATAATATTGCTTATAATAACTGGGATAACACTTCATTTGTGGACGGGAATAATAATGTTATCGCTGATCCAAAATTTGTTCATGTTAGTTTAGACGGAAATAGCGTGACAACTGACGATGTATTCGACATACATATTCTCGATGATTCCCCTGCATTAGATGCTGGAACAAATATAGGTGTTGACGCTGGCGGACATTCTACTGTCCCGTCGGTTGATAGAGTTGGTGTAACGAGAACATCCCCCGTCACTATAGGTGCATACGAATTAGCAACGGGCGTTACTCCATCTTGTTCAAATACTGCGTCCTTGTGCACAAACCAAACAGACTGTGAGACAGCTAATTGGTATTGGTATAATGATGTGTGTAACTCATCACCTCAGCAAACAGCAATGACAAAATCACAGTTCGGGACAGGAACACCAGCTTTATTCGGTTCCGGCACACCCGTTTTATTTGGTGAATAATATGCGCTGACCGTGGCAGAAGAAAGCAATACCCAATCCTGAACTTATCCCTATCACAAAGGCCGAAATTTTTGAACTACTCAAGCCATGGGGAATAACCAGCTATGAGTTAGTTGACCGAGATTGGGTACTTGTTCCTGACGATTATTGCAGGGCTGTAGCTCTTGCCAGCAAGGTGAGAGATAAACGATACATACCAGAAAAAAGAGACTGTGAGAATTTTACCCACTCATTGATTGATGCTTTTAATACTGGTGATGGCTGGATTTTTGGTGGTTGTAGAGGTAGGACAAAATCAATTGGCCCACACGCATGGTGTTTTTATATCAATGAAAATAAGAATGTCAGGTTTGTGGAACCCCAAACATATGGGAGGATTGATGATATTATTTCAGTAATGTCATTTTACACGATATGAAATTACGAAAGAAGATCGAAGAATACGATGAGTTGGTAAGGTTGAAGAAAGAGGCCATAGCATACCTTGAGTTGTATGAAGACGACAGGATGAAGCCAGTGTTGGGGCATCATATCAGTCAACCATATGAGTATCCATCCTCACAGTATAGCCAACGGGAGGATACTTACTGAGCTTGAGAAAGAACTGCGAGCTTCAGCCATTAATGCCATAAAAATGGCTTTGGTAAGAACCAACCACAGGACAGAAAAATTACAAAAGGAGCTGTCATAAAATTTATCATCAAAGCAGAACAAGCAGCAGATGAAACTGTTTTCGGGTTAATCCTCAAAATGCTGGCTATGGGTGCGGATAAGGAATCTTGGGCCGGTGGTGTAACATACTTCATCACTAAGAACGAGGTGCTAGCTAAGCCTTACATCCCTGTCGCCATTGAAAAGAAGATTGATATACAGGATTATCCGCTTTGGTTGAGAGTTCCTGATGCTGTGGTCGATGACTATGTTCCGGCTGACTGGCCTGATGCTACTGACCTTGACGAGAATGACGAGACTCAGAAGAAAAAGTTTTGGGAATATACTCCTGTCAAAAGAGGAATAAACGGAGAGTCCCTCGTCCGGATGAACCATTTCCCTGGTAGAGCAACAGCAGATAATACTTTCAGTTCAACCTCGGTACCATTCTCACCGGAAGAAACCGACAGATACCTTACCTTGGTTTCCGGGGATGTATCAAAGGTCGTTTACGGGTCTATCTTAAACCAGTGGCTGGCGGATAACACAGCCCAAGAGTCACCATGAAAAATTTGATTGAATCCATATGGAGGAACGAGGGGTTCAGGCCAAGACCCTACCAGGACCACCTCGGGGTGTGGACTTTTGGAGTTGGGTTTACTTATATTACAGAAGATGAGTCTCTTTATATCCTCCGGGGCCGCGTTAATCAGTTATATACCTGGCTCGATCCTGATATAAGCCCTCTACGAGAGGCTCAACAAGAGGTTCTTGTTGAAATGGCGTACCAATTAGGATATGATGGCCTCAAGAAGTTCGAGAAAATGTGGTTGGCTATTCAGGCCGGCGACTGTGAAACCGCTGTCAAAGAAATGCTGGACAGCAAGTGGGCCTCACAGACGCCGAGCAGGGCCAACCGCCTGGCTATAAAATTCTATGATGGAGGGCGTGATGAATAAGAAGCTTTTTATCCCCTTGTTACTGGCCCCTTTCCTACTGTCCGGGTGTTTCCTGACCAATGTACAGACAGGAAAGCAGGTCAAAACCGAGACCAAAAAAGATGGTACAGTAATCAAGACCGAAACAGACAGGCCACTAGGGGACACCCAGTTTGACTACCAACAGTCTGTTCAGAAGGCTGTGGAAGAGGCGGCCAAATCAGATGTGGCTCGGGCCAAGGCCATCAGGGACGTAACTGTCAACACTATGAAGACAGCACAGACCAAAACAGAGGCTACTTTGGTTGGAGTGTTTGGTGCCCTGGCCCTGGAGAGAATGCAGTCTGCTATTCCGCAGACACTAAACTCCATGCAGGATCGTCCTCTCACGGCATCAGAAGCCGGGATAGAATATTTGAAACAGATAGCCAACTTCGCGTGGACTGTTCCTGTTACTGTTTCCGTAATGGAGGCCAACAAGACAGCCAGGACAGCGGCTGAAAATTCAGGCTCACATACCACTGTCACCGGGACCGGGAATTCGACTTATGTGAAGGACACCAAAACAATTTCCAATAACACCAACTACATTAAGGGGGATAATAATAACCCGACAAATACAACCAGCCAGTCAGCGGACTGTCCGACTGGTAACTGTGGGTCCAGTGGGTTTACCCTTGACTCCTGTATATCGAATCCGCCTGGCGGGGTTATAAATGGTATTCCGTACTGGACTGCTGCCGGGTGCTCTTGTGAATCTCATGCCGCCGGGAGGTGCTAATGAAGAGTAAAATTATTTTGAAGGAAGCCGTGCCGAATAAGGAGAGGAAATTTGGATCTCAAACCAAATACTTCCCGGCCAAGTTGGTATTGGACACGGGTGAGGAGATTAAAGCCCTGTTTACTTATGACCAGTTGGAGGTGGCCCGATCCAGGGCCAGTAGGAATTTGGAGGATTTCCCGGAAGAAGAATCCTTCTGGGATTTCCTGAACCTTTAATGAATGTAGCCGGTCGGGGATCCGACCGGCTTTTTCTTATCATCCTTCCATCTCTCTTAACATTAACTCTAGCCTAGCAAGAGCATTCCATGCGGCGTGTCCTGCATGTAGGATACCAAAGTCTTTTGCTATTGCCTCACCCTCAGCTTCTTTAAGTGTGTGCCGGTATAAGGAGTCTGTATACCTTTCTATGCCGTTTGGTACATCCATCCACCCGTTATCAGAATATTTAGCTGCGCCAAAAGTTCCTACTTTGGCTACTTCCGAGAGGGCCCTTGGGAACCCATGCAATACCAGCCCAACCCTGGGCTTCCCTTCATCAAGTTTGGCCCCCGGTTCGTGTGGGGTTCTCCCTGTGGGGTCTTTTTCAATCTCCCTCATGCCTTCTTCACCTCATTTATACAGTATTCAAGTGTATCAGCTTCTTCCTTATCCTTAAATCTGGTCTCCACGAAGCGGCCATGGTCAAGACACATGGTGGTCCTGTCTGTCTTATCAGTAGTTATGCCGGTAAATCTCCCGGTGACTATTTTTCCCTTGCGGTCATTCCACCAGTCTACACCAAGCAACCTCTCTTCATCCGAAAACCCATTACCTAGCCTGGACACCAGCTTACCACAGGAGGTCTTTACGATCAGGCCACCAAGGTGGTATGCCCATTTCTTCCCCTTATCCCCGTGATAGGCTTCAATGATTTCAAACTCAGCCTCAGCTTCCGGCTTCAGTTTCACTCCATATGGGGTCCCGGACTGCTGATCCTTCCAGAACAGCTTGTCAGTCTCTTTTACCATGGCGCCCTCTTCATCCCTCTTTCTGGCAGCACGGTAAAACTCCATAGCCTCTTCAAGCGAGCCGACTGTAGTCGTTTCACTTAATTTGATCTGTCCTCCTCCAGAACAACAGCGTGAGTCCAAGAGAATTGTATCCTGATAAGACCGCTTGGATACCCTTGCTTCGAACTCTTTCTCAGTAATAAACCCCCATGTGACGTAGTGAATGTCCTTTATCCTCTTGGGGTCTCCTTTGCCAGATATAAAGGAGTTGATTATTCCATTTCCCTCTTTTCTCGGTAAGTACCTTCCGTCCGGTCCCATGACAAGGAGTTCCCCCATCCTGACAGTGGGTTCCCCGATTGTAGCGTCAACCAGAGGAAGCCAGCTATTATCAATTACCTTCCTGAACTCAGGCCCGAGGTCAAATGTACTACCATTCCTGGACAAGAAATAATCTTCCCCCCTGGCTGTGAACAGGTAGGCGAATTGCCCGTCCATCTTCAACTGTGCTACCACTGTCCCTCGACTGAAGTCAATTTTGTGGATACTGGAGAAAGATTTGTACCGCTGGTATGGTACCTCATACACCCACCCCTTCTTCACCCCATTGAACACTTTTGCACGGGCGCCACACCGCAGGTCTTTCTTCAGTATTTTTAACACAACCTCCCGAGCGGGCCCGGAGCCACAGGCATCTGAAAGCTCCTGGGCTTCCTCCATGGTTGTTCCTTTTTTCTCTGCCATGGAGTCCAATATGCTGAAGATAGTTCCTCTGTGGACAGGTTTCGGCTCTGTTACCGGCTCCGGTAGGTCTGTCAGATCATATGACCTATCTTGGTCCAGAGCGTATTTCACCACCCTGTTGAACAGGGCGTTGTCTTCATACTTCTTAATGACTGCTTTCTTCTCTTTCACCCCGGAAACCGAGGCTATCTCATCAATGATTCTCTTTACCGTTTCCATATTATTTCTCCAATGACCCCCACTGATCAGCTATGGCATCTGCCATGCCTTGAAATGTTTTACTTCTGTCTCTTTTCCTGGTCTTTTTGTCAGCGTTTGAACACCATTCCGGTATCCACTTCCCTGAGCTCTGGTACTGAAGTTTACCATATCCGTCTCGTGTAGGTCTTGAACCCTTACAGGCAGAGCAGTCTTCACCAACAGGGAAAGTGCGTCCACAGGCACAGGACGTTATCTTTTCCAACATGTTTGTAGGCTTCAGTTCAGGGAGATTATGTAAAGCAAACCCAGTTTTCTTTTGTATTGGCTCCCCAAACCAGGCCGGATGAACATACTGTACCGGTCTGATATACTTAAATATCACACTTAACGGGTTTTCCAGAGCAACTCGTGGCGAGTATGCTTTCGCCAGCTCCCATAATTCTGTAGTCCATTTGATTGCTGCAATTCTTTCATAGTGTTTTGGCTTCCCTTTCCCGTAATGCCGATTCCCGGACAGTGCCATAGCCGTACAATCCGGGTGAAGCACTATCAAGTCCCATCCACCCAGTTTTATGGCCTCCATCACATCCATTTGAAGGTGGAATTCCGGGTGGCGCCCTCTGGTGGGCTGCAGATCACAAGACCACGCTTCGTGGCCTCTGTCAAGGAACGCCTGACAAACTGTCTGGCTCTCTTCACAGCCTATTAGGACTCTCATTACTGTTCCTCCATGGATATCATTTTCATAATTTTATCAGGGTCATACCTCTTCACTTTGTAGTTACCACAAGGCCGTGGTTCACAACAGTACCCACCACGAAAAGCACATTGAGGTACCATATGCCTTGACAGGTCTGGGTCAATACCTCTCAGGGTGTTTTTGACGGCCTGGATAACTTCCCTTGTCTCGGGCGATGCTTGATAACAAAGCCTTTTTTGGGCTATGTTGATAATGCTCTCAGCATTACACCACAGCGTGGTGTCTACCGGAGTGTACCGGTTCTCAGTCTTATCCCCTCCTCGGTCATCCCTCTTTGATGTGACAAACGGGACCGTGGTTACATGCCTGACCAAATGGGTCGACACAAAGGCATAAATGTCCTCCAGTATTATTTCAAATATCTGTGTCCTGATGGGGCTGTGCATCCATGTGTATATTTGGTCAAGGTTTGCGTGACTGACAAAGCCCTTCTCCATGGTTGCTTCAATTGCTCTTCTTGCTTCTTTAATACCCGTGTGCTTAATAATTGTTACATTCATCCATTTTCTCCTATGATTATGCGCTGATCACATACTTCTACCGAATCATTGTCATGAGTAATCATTATATTCTGGCCGGGGATTGACTTGATAGCTGCGATGATGGCCGCGGCTGTCTCCCTGTCAGCGCCATCAAGAGGCTCATCCCACAGCATACACTCACACCTTTCCGCAAATATGGCTCTCAGGGCAGCCCTCAGGGACACCCCGAGAACAGTCCTCTCAGATCCTGACAGCCTCTTAAAGGGTTTTCCGTTTACCAAGAACCCTGTCTCTGTCCTGACAACTTCCACCTGGTCCCCCATAATACTGGAATATTGGGAGCTGACATATACCAAAATATTCGACCAGACTTGGTTCAAGACTTTTACCTTGGCTGTCTTTACATTGGCTACCAATTTCCGGTTTCTTTCGTCTCTCCTTATAGACTCTTTTAATTCTTCTATTCTTTTCTTCTCCCCCTGTATCACTGCGTTGTTGGCTTTTATAGCGTCCTGCGTTCTTTGGATAACTCTTTCCGCCCCCCTCTTCTGCTCTTCTACTCTTCTTATTTTCCCTCTCAGGGCTTCATTGTTGTCCCTCAGAGCCTGGGCTTGGTCAGCCATGTGTTTGTACTCGGGAAGCTCCGGTCGGTTACTGAGGGCTTCCTGAAGACCTTTCAGCTCAGATTCTGCGATTACTCTCTTTTTATTCTTTGTTTCTATTCTGCTGGTGAGACTCTTCACAAGCTCTGCAGAGGCGTCGTATTCCTGAATCAGCTCCAGATTTGTTTGGTAATTCTCCTCAGACCAGCTCCCTTTAACAGTAGGGTCATCAGCATACTGTACTTCGTAAGGCACTACAGACCGCTTAATGATGAACCCGACATCCTGAAACCTGTCAAGTCCGGCCTGTATAGCGTCATTCTCCTTCTTAATCTGCTCAAGGGTCTCTATATCCTCAAACTCAGTAAGCTTGGCTTCTACTTTGCTTAACTCCTTTTCCTTCTTCCTGATCTGGTCCTGGAGTTCTTTGTTGATTTTCTCATACCTATCTGATAAGTCAGTACCACAGGTCCTGCAGACCATGTTCTCACTAGAAACAATCTGCTTTCTGAGGGCCCGGATGTCAGCAGACAACTCGGCGGCCTGGAGCTCGATACTTGTCTTGGCTTTTCTCTTGAGAGATATCTCTTCCAGCAGGCTCTCAACATCCCCTTCCCACACAGTGTCCGGCTCTTCCAGCCCAGTTGCCCACAGGTACGCCTCTCTCCTTCTGACCATGGTGGGCCACTCAGACACAAATTTCCTGGCTGTTTTGACTTCATCTTCAGAAAACACCGGGATATCCGCCAGCTGTCTGATTAATTCCTCTGCCTCTTTACCGAGATCTTTGATAAGTTTTTCTTTCCATAGGGCCTGTTCTTTTAAGGACTTTACTCTTCTCTCCTCATCCTTGACCCGATCCATTTCTTCCATAAGCAGGCCTAGGTCTGAAATGGCTTTTCTTTTCTGCTGTGTAGTCTCGGTGATAAAGTCCTCAAGTTCCTTGACTCTGACTTTGTATGGCTCTAAGTCCTCGAATTCCACGGTTCTAGCTTCAGCCAGTCTTCCTTTTGCTTCCTCCAGAAATTCTTGGTAGATTTTTTTACTGCCGTATGGGAACGCTTCCTCCACCTTTTTAATAATTTCATCAATCTTGGAAAAGCCTGCTACTGATTCGATGAACTTATTCACCTCCCCTGACTTACCGGACAGGACCCCGGTCACCATATTCTGTTCGGCTGCCATTATTTTATCTTCTGACCCTGGTTTCAGCCCGAGCTGCTCCCGGATGAAGTCGGAAACCTTCGCCTGTCCTGAGATTTTTACACCCTTCCCGGTTACCATGGCTGATGACTTGGATCTGGTGACCACATAGTCTCCAATTTCTACCCTGACCTTGAGGCTGGACTCCTTTTCGCCCTGCCTGACAGTATCAGCAAGGTTGGCTTCAAGCATACCTGCTCCGAACAGTCCATACAGGGTGGCCTGGATGACAGCAGTGGACTTCCCCCGCTTGTTCTTCCCGGTCACCACAACAAATCCGCTCTGGTACTCGATTTTTATATGTTCGTGGATACCAAAATTCCACGCTTCAGTTGATTTCAATAACATTTTTCACCTCCTCCCGGAACTCCTCGTCAATAGCGGATATAAGCAGGTCCACCACGTTGAAATCTGTGACCTCCTCCTCTGAGATATTTCCTACCGTATAAGCCGGAACTTCCACTTTATTTGAAATCACAAATGCTTCTGACTCTTTCCTGAGCTTTGAATAAGCTCTCAATACATCAGGCCATTCCTCAGTAGTACAGGTGCCAGCTATCTTTATGAATGGGAAGTTGGCAATACCCCCACTGAGAAGGGTTTTATAATCGTATTCCTTGTAAATCCCTTCAATGACACACCTTGAACCATCCGGGGAATAGGATCTGGTGTTGAAGACAGTAAATACCTCTACTCCCGAGGTGTCAGTGTCAATAATGTAACAAACTTTCTCTCCACAGTTTGTCAGGTCGCTTATACTGGTAGGGATCTGGTTCCCTGGAATCCACACATTGTCCAGATCCCTCTGAATGTGCTCGTGCCCGGCGATTACAGTGGCGTCCTTCTCTTTAAGAGTCTTTATCTGCTTTTTGGACAGGTTGGGGCTGCTATCCCCAACAGCAAAGGGGGAATCGACATTACAATGGCAGATCATGAAACAGTTTTCCGGGCAATCTTCCACAGCCTTATCAAATTCCTCCTGATTAAACATGTGGGGGATAAGATACAGCCCCTCAAATACCGCTGGTTCTCCTCTTACCAACATGGAATTGGTGATTAGCGCTTCTGTCATCTCTGCCGAGGAGATGGTATTGTCTTTTACAGCCGCCCTGCCCTCCTCATCATGGTTGCCGAGCATAATAACGACTCTCTTCCCCCTAGTTTCCTGATTAAAAGCCTTTATGGTTCTCAGGATGACATGCTCGGGTACAGTCCTCTTATCATACAGATCACCGGCCACTACAACGGCATCATACTCCAATTCCTCAAGGAGCCCTTCCAGAGTATTGAACATCCAGTTTTCCATAGCCAGCCTGGATTCCGGTGTGGCTCCTTTCACTCTTCTGACCCCAAGGTGAAGGTCATTCAAAATTAATATTTTCATACTCTTTTACCTCCGTGCTTGTACCCTCTGGTCTTGTTTATTTCCAGCTTCTTGGACACGGCTTCATCCATATCTATCCCCAGCCCTGAAGTCATATCCAAAATCCGTATTAATTGGTCAGCACACTCCTCAGCAAAATTCTCTTTATCATCCTTTCTGAAAGCCTCTAAAGCCTCACTTGTTTCACTCGTGATCAGGGCTAATACAGCGGGTATTTTGTACTCTGTGTTTTCCCAGTCGCCCGGAGTGGTAACATTCCACCCATTTGCTTTATTTATGGCTACAATTTTATTTCCCAGTTCGTTCAAGCTCAGTGCTTTCATTCTATCATCTCCAGTAACTTTTCGATAAATTCTTCGATCCCATTAAGCTCCACCCCGAGGCCATCACCAAACACCCATGACGGTTTTCCTGGAGCGAGACTCCTTACCTCAGCCATAAACAACCTGTCCGGAACATAAAAGTGTACCAGAATTATTCCGGCTACACCGGCCATAGACCAATCAAGCATGTCGGTGTGCTGAGAGAATTTGGGGAGCCTGAGCGTTTTTGATTTTGATGTTTTACACTCTATGTGGGCGGCGTCTCCCCAGTTTGAGACAAAGAAGTCTGCAGGTTGGGCTGGTATTCTTCCGTGAGCCGCCCTTGCATCAGGCAACCTGCGGTACTTGAATTTTTTGTTATCTCTCTGGAATTTTATCAGCTCTGTTTCCACAGCTTCTTCCAAATATTTTCCATCATTTTTCATCTTTCTCTCCTGGTTTGGTCGAAGCACACCATATTGATTTTACCTTCCTCCCTACGGGTATCTCTTTAGTATCGCAGCGCTTGCCGCTGTCCAATCTCCTACCTATAGCAGGGGCTAAATCGACTGGTACTCCTTCCGGCACCCCGTCAATTATGTAACCTATCACCTGGCCTGCTTCATTGAACACATTTTATACATGGTTTACCCATTTCCTGCCTCCTCAAAATTAAACCCTTCTGTCTCCCACAACTGTCCCAATACTACACAGTTATGTACCCCTATCACGGCTTCTCTGACTCTTTGGCACACAGCACAGGTCTTGTATGTAGCGAACACACCGTCCCATACTCCTGTCAGCTTGTGGTACTTCTCACCGGGAAGTATCTCAGACCCACACTCACAACAAGCGTAGGTTTTTCTTGCGGTCGGGGTAGTCTCCCAAAAAGTTGTCGCCGGCTCTGCTATGTCGCACATATTCTCTCCTGTATTTTATGGGGTAGATTGTGTTTCCGGATGAACTCATTTCGGGCTTCGCAAGCTTCCCAGGCGGTGGGGAATATTCCAAGATAGGCGTATTTTTTGGGGAGCCTGATACTTGAGATAGAGACTGAGAACTTATTCGACTTGGTCTTTACTACCCCTGTGTATCCGGATGTGTTGTCCTTCCTCGTCCTCTGGTTGTTTGAATTTATCTCAGGTGTGACCCACCTGCAGTTGCTTGGTTCGTAGTCCCCTTCATTATCAATCCTATCTATCTGCAATTTATCTGAGTACCCATTTGCTAGCGCCCACGTGATGAAATTGCCGGCATCCCTCCAGTCTTGGCATACTTCTATTCCCCTCCCTCCATAGTTTTTATAACTGTGGTCTTTTGGATTAGCACACCTGCTTATGATATGTTCCCATATAGAATACAGCCTTGTGTCACTAAACCCGTGCTTTACCCTGTTTTCAGTTTGAACGCATCCACAGGACGTTGTGTGACCCACCCTTAAATTTCCTCCTGTTACTGTGCACTTACCACCACAGTCACATACGCAGTCCCACATCTTCTGACCCCACTTATCTGTACCTGCTGAAGAAACTACCGTTAATCTGCCGTGCCTATTTCCTGTCTCGTCTATTGCTTTCGGCATCTTTATCTCTCCTCTCTTTTTGCCAATAAGGTGACGTGCAATGTGGGCACCGTTTCGGTGTCGTTTGTATCCTGGGGAACCACGTATGCCCGCATCGCTTACAACATAACTCTTCAACAACTCTTTTCATTGTTATACCTCCATGGTGGTAGTATATGCCATATTACTTGATTGAGTCAACGACTTTCTGAATTTTCTCTGCATCGAACTCGTCTCCAATCTCTATGAGGGACCCGTAGTTCTTGCCCACCTCTATACTGGACCGGAAGTCTATCTCGAAGTCGCAAAACCTCTGACACATGATCGGGTGTACCACTTCAATGAACCCCACTACATCGTCTCTATGGACAATAAAGTCCACCTGGTCATGGGTTGTACCAAGAAAAAACGCGTCAAATTTCTCCAGTATTTTCTCTTTCCATAGCCTCCTCAATACCAGTTTGACCTGGGACGCTGCGCCCCCTTGCACGATATGGTTTCCTGCTCCCCGGAGCACATGGGCTTTATTGGCATGGGTGATCTCTCTCCAAATATGTCTGATTCTACCCATCGGGGTTACAGCCCAACCCCGCTGTTCGTGGATCTCCTTCATCCTGTCGATCCATACCTGAACCCCTGGAAACATCTCATCAAAAGCATCAAGCAGTGCCTGTGCTTCGTCCTCAGAACACAAGAGGTCAGTAGCCAACCCTGCAGCCTGACCATCATAAGTCTTCCTGAAGTTTGCTGGCTTCGCTTTTTTGTTCCTGATGTCAGCCAGGGCCTTGTCTTCCTTACGCTTGGCAGCGAACTCCTCATACGTCATTGGCTTCTCTGCCTTCTGATTGTAAATAGCTGTACCGGTCTTGGAGTGGATATCATCCCAGTCACCGGTGAAACAGGCAAGCATATTTTCATCCTGGGAGTGCCAGGCTATATGAGCCAACTCCTGAGAACTGAAGTCCAGTGATACCCACAGGTACTCATCCGAATATGGGGTGTAGACCTGTCTAAGCTCTCCATCCTTGGCAAGCTGGGCGTCATTCGGGCCGGAAGCTGTCCCCCTCCCAGACTTCTGTGCTGAAATCTTGAACTGGGGGTGAATGTAACCATCAGAATAGTGAGGCATATTCTTATAGGGCTTGTAATACAGGGAGGCCATGGTTCTGGTCTTCTTGGCTTTTAATAAAAGCTCTATCAGTTCCCTAGCCTTTTCATTGTCATCCCCTTGCAAGTCATATACAATTGCATGTTTGAAGGCGTCCTCATTCGCAGACGGATTACCCTCCTTCTGCCCTTTCTCCCTCATCTTGTCAGTAACTTTCCCGCGAATCCGGACAGGTAGCCCCATGAAATCATACATAAGAGAGCAAAGCTGCTTTGGACTCTGCAGGTTTAATTCTGGATCTGGAGCAAAAGCATCTGCAACCAGAGTATTCAGGCTGTCCAGATCGTTCTCCCTGACACAATCAGCAAATGCGTGATCACCCTGCTCTTCAATTATACCCGCGATCTTGTCCAGTTTTCTGACCTTGAATTTCAGGTCCCAGCCTGTGTAATCCTTATACAGTCTCTTGATCTCTTTGGGAGTAAGCTTGGTCGCCGGTACAAACACACTTCCGGGCCATCGGTGGACAATCTTTTTCGGTTTGACTTCCTTCTTCGGCTCGGGTTTCAACTCCCCTTTTTTCATTTTGAGGAAGTCTTCAGCCGATATCCTTTTCGGTTTGGACTCTTCCGGGAAAACCTCCTCCTCCCAAGTCAGAGTAACCAAATGATCCTGAATCTTTGAATAGAGTTCCTGGAACTCCTTCTCATTCTTCTCATCCAGCTCCTCCAGCTTCTCCATATCCGGGCGGAACCCGTTGATGAACTTCTCAGTATACATGAATTGAGCAGGGACATCACAGGTCTCATAACAATTCCATGACCCCTCGTAATCCATAACCGCCCTGAACAGTCTGTATAGAGCCGCCGTACAGATGGTGTCATCACACCCATAGGATAATACCTCTTCCCCTGTCAGTTCATTCATGTCCCTGCCTCCTGTCACCTCTTCATAGGTGGCCTGAGCGTAACCGAGATGGCTGAGAGAGTTATCTTTCAAACCGGTGGGTAACAGCTCATCCACATACCCAGACATGATCTGAGTGTCATGTAGGAGTTGTGGTAACCATCCACGATCAAACCTGAGCTCATATAACAACCTGAACACAGTTAGTTCGAAGTTCGAGTTATGGACAATAAGGGGTACCCCGGCGTCCTCATCAGGGAGCATGTTAAGGATATCTTCTGCGTCCTTGTGAGAGATGCAGTCTGTATCCTTATGTTCAATGGGAAAGTAATACGTCAGGTTACTGTTTGGCCCAGTCGTAATAGAGAACCCGGTTATGACCTGCCCGAGTACATCCAGAGGCATTTTGCCCTGTTTGTTCTTATTGGCTTCCATCCACTTCTTGCCCGCCTCAGTTGTATAAGACTCAATATCAATTGAGTTCAAAGGGGCGGACCAGAGGAGCTCCTGAAGCTTCTCCTTAAATTGTGGTGTGAGTTTCCCTTTCGTGATCAGCTCTTCCTTCGGATCGTACTCAGGAAAAACATTCTGGAATCCTTTTGGATACCCTGCTCTCCACTCTATATCCAGCCCAGGGTCGTGGAATTTCACACACTCCCAAGTATCATAGACATCCGACTCTTGGTCGATAATCTTCTGGAACGGTGGGAACTCCTTTACATAGTCTTCCAACTGCCTGATTGTACCATCTTCAAACATCTCGGCCAGATCGTCCATCACATCCACATCAAATTCGGCCATCATTTTGATGGCAGTGGCCTCCCCGAACCCTTTCACACCTGGCAGCTTATCAGATGTGTCACCTACCAACGTCTTGAATACCTGAATCCGTTTTCCGGTAAGCCCAAAGAACTTGTCAGGGTTGATCTCACCCTTATAATACACATCTCCGGCTGCCAGAAGATCCTTGTCCCCCGACCAGATAATCGAATCCATATTGGCAGCCATTTTTGCAATAAGGTCGTCAGCCTCCCACCCATCTTTATGAGCAACAAGGCCCCCATACCCTATGATAAGTTCTTCTACCATGCTCTGGGCCTTGTAGAAAGAATCCATCCATGCAGGGTGTGAGGGTTTCCGGACACAGTACCCAGGTATGATAGCCCTCCTCATCTCTTTACACTTGTACCCGTCCTTCACCATGATGACCTGACTGGGGACCATATCAAGATCCTTGAGGGTCTTCTTTAAGCTCATCAGGAACACATTAAACCCGGTTTCCGGGTCCGGTATCTTGACAATCTTTCCTTCCCAATCTTCCTGGGAAGCTGTACTCTTTCCAGCTGAAACGTGCAGGCAAGCCTTTAGTATGTGGCTGGAATCCATGATTAATCTCTTCATAGTACCTCCTCCAGAAATGCCAGAACGTCATCTGATTGAACGTAACATTCTGCCCACCTGTTGATAGTCCCAGCGCAGATACAAAGCTCTACACCCGGCTTCAAGTTCTTAATGTCATCTATATAGTATGATTCATACCCGGTCGGACCCCCGCGGAAATACAGAATATCATTCCTCACTTCCATCGAGAGCTCCCTTGTTGTCTCTTCTTTCACCCGGTGGATAAAGGTGTCTGTGGCATTTGACCAGTGCCCTTTCTTCACCACCCACCTAGCTTTTATCTTCTTCATCCCGTTTTCCTCATGTAATAATTGACAGTGGCCCTCATATCGATATCAAGATCCTGTTTTGAGAGCCAGCCCAGGTAACTTTTCGGTACGTCCTTCATCCTCTCCCCCTTGTGCTTGCCCCACGGCATCAGCTGTAGCACCAGAGGCTCTTTTGCCCATGGGATGAGAGCCTCCACTGACATCTCAGCCCCTTGGCAAAGGTATTTCAACAGGAATGAGGTCTGAAGTACATCCATCCCAGCGCTATGGGATACCATGGCCGGCAGGTCACAATAACAGAGCAGTGTAGCCAGCTTGTGATCAGGGGCGTCAGGGAGCAGCCTCCTTGACAACCTGAGTGTGCACAGCTCATCCACGATATTAACGTGGGGTTCCAGCAGGGGCCGGTCAAAAGCGGTATTATGAGCCGCCAAGATTATGGGGCCTTCCGGGAATCTGACCTCAGTTATCTTTGGAAACTTCCCAGATTTTATGTCCTCGTCCCTGATTCCGTGGACACCAGCGGCCGCGCAGTTGATTGGTTTTTCCGGATCTACAGTGTGGACAGTGGGAACCCCTACTGCCATACCTCTGTAATTTATCTCAACCCATGACACCTCTACAATGGCCTTATCGTCCTCCAGGCCAGTCGTTTCGGTATCCATCACGAATATTCTTGGTTTATTCATTTTGTAACCCCCCAATTACTTAAGGCAATATCATGAATAATGGCCTTTGGTTTAAAAATCACCTTATAATGGTATACACTGGCTACTGCAGGATCTAACTGTTCTACAAAATAGGATACATTGTCAGACAGCCCCAAGAAATGCTTTTTGTACACATCTTCCCCGGTTTTACACGTCACTTCAAGCTGGCCTCCCTGATCAGAAATAGAACACAACCCCTCTATTGAAAGAAGGTATGTATCCGTAATCCCGTTAAAGAATACTACCCTCCTGTTGATCTGAAACATGTCAGCTGCCTTTGACAGATTCTTCGAGGCAATATCAGAATCTGTACTGCACGAGGATAATACTACTAGGCACAGACCAGTGAACAATAAAACTGCTTTACAAACTGATTGGTTGCTTATCATAACTAAGCCCTCCATACAAGAAAGGCCGCCCGAAGGCGGCCACAGTTAAGGATTAATCACTTACCGGAGTGTACTCCGCCAGAACGTCCAGAGGAACCGGCTTGAAGTCTGTGGTAGTATAAGACATATCACCGGTATGGGAGACAGCCACGACTCTCATGCAGTGCCTGTGACTGGGCACCATCTTACCCTGCCTCTCAAAGAGCATGGTCTGCATGGTAAATTTCTTGAGCTGTCTGGAAGAAGTAGGAGATACTGAAATCTGGACCACTCCAAGTTCCTTGGCTTTATCAGCATTCTTCTCGGCATTGAAGATCACTGCGAAGACATCCCTGTATTTGGAGACTTTATTAGGCTCATACCCGGCATTTTCGATCTCCTCCTTCCACTCGTCAATGGTGATGTCAGGTTCGCCATCCAGCCCAGGTATGACTTTTCCATCATATGAGGCCCGGCAGAGTTTTTTGGCCTTCTTATCACTCTGCTCTGCGTCAGGTGTGATCATCCAGCGGTCAGAGGTAGAGAGAACCTGAACATCAATGAACTCTCCCATAATAATGTCGCCACAAACGAGGGAGCCGTTCGATCCAACAACCCGGTCAAACAGATTCCCGTATTCCTTAGCGTCAAAGACGTTTTCTAGGGATTTGATGGATGGCGCTTGAGGGAGTACATCAGTGGAGACATCTGTACCGGCTGTGGTGGCTGGCACTTCAGCAGGGGCTCCCTGGGCGGTTTCTTCAGGAGCAGCTTCTTTAGCGGACTCCTGAGTAGTTTCTTCGGCAGGCTTAGCGGCGGTTTCGGTGGTAGGCTTCTTAACTTTGTTTCTTACAAGACCCATAATGGACCTCCTTTCAAATGGCGCAGGCTACAGGTTAGCTGTTATTGGTTTCAGGTTGTAGGCTGCAGGTTATAGGTTAGTGTTCCGTAAGGGAACAGGGTACAACATACTTACTTTTCAAACGAAAGTCAACTACTTTTCCTCAGAAAGTTCCTTCAAATACTCGGTAGCCTTAATTTCCAGGATACTCAGAGATTTATCAGCCACGTTCTGGATCCTCTCGTTGTTGGCTATTTTAGGGATCAGCCAGATAGCCGCTGCTTCTTTCTGTGTTGGCACAGCTAAGACAATAAACATGAAAAGCGCCCCTACAAAGGCCAAGAGCCACCCTACTTTCTTCCCGCCTCGAATAGTGTGGCTATCCCCAGGCTCCACCAAAGCAAAAAGTGTGAGAATAGCTGTCACTACCAGACCAACAACACCTGTAAGGTTTATGACATCCAGCCTGGTAAACAGGTACATCGTAAATGGTGTAATCATTTTTCTTCTCCTAAAAGTTCTTTTAATATTTCTTTTTTTGTTTTTTCTTCAGCAATTACAGTATCACCCAACAGGTCATCCCGTAGGGACCTCTCTGTCCTTACCACCTCTGCCATAAGGTCATCCTTCTCAAAAAATTTGGTCATAAGAGTTTCTTGAATCGTCCCCATGGCTACCATCACAATTGCAAAGACCGTCTGTTCTTGGCCCTGCCTGAAACATCGTGCACACGACTGGATAAAGTCACGCGGTGTATATGGCAGTTCCGGAAACACCACGTAATGGCACATAGGAAGATCCAACCCATACCCACCACTCTTCGGGTGACACGTAAGGCCCTTCAACTCCCCGGCTTTAAAAGCAGAAATATACTTCTGCTGTCTGGCCGGTGTCTCCTTGCCGTACACCGCCCCGATACCGTACCTTCCCTTTATCTTCTCATTGGTAATGGTATAATTCCCAAAACACAGGAACTGGTCAACCGACCCGACAATACCATCCAGCACTTCGAGTCCAACAGGGTCTTTCTCATACCCCCCATATTCTGGATTGAGTATTAACCTCTGTGCCCAGTGGTACAACTTCATGACTTGCTTGGCGTCAATAAGCTTTCCTTTTGTTGACACCATCACTCTTTCCTTCAACACCTTTCTATACATAGTCAGGTGCTTTGGATCGAGGTCGTACTTCAGCAGCTTCGGTACCAGCGGAGGTAGATCAAGGTGGTCGGTAGCCAGCCGCCGAACCGCGTTGATCATCAGGTTCTCCTTGAGCATGTCAAGATTTTGATACTCTTTCGGAGACCCAAAGTAATCCACCTCCTTTACATGTATCCTCTCAAACTGCCCGAATGAGTCATACAGACCAGGGGTTTTGGTTTCAATCAAACCAAAGGCGTCCAGTGGCTTGTTCACCGGGGTCGCTGTCAGCAGAGCGCTTCCTCTATTGATCCTTGGATAGTTGATCACAATCTCCTTTGGCTTCAACTTCCCAGGGACCTTCTCATACTTCTTTATCTCCGCACCATTCAGCATTCTCCATATAAGATTAGTATGATTGCACAGTACCGTGGCTTCATCCACGATAAAGTAAGCGTCAATGTCTTTCAGCCTCTCATAATCTCTCTGAAAAATTTGGAAAGACATGACAAGGAAATCAGTATCCAGCTTCATCTTCCTGCGTTGGGCCGGTGTCCCAGCGTAGAGAGTGACTGAAGGCCCCATAGGTTCAATGGTGTCATGCCACTGCCTTGTGAGAGCAGCCGGCATGAGGACAATACACTGTTCAAACTCCCCCATTATGAGCTTATAACAAGCTATCATAATTGCCTCAATGGTCTTCCCGAGGCCCATGTCAAGGAACGGGGCACAGTGTTCTGCCACGGCAAACCTGTTGATATCCTCAACCTGATATTGGTGGAGTTTCTCAAAAGGGAGCTTCACCTGCTCCAGTACAATTTCTACCGGGGTTTTCATTTACAACTCTCCCTTGGAGGAAACCGCAAAGGCAAGTAGAATCAGTACGCCTAAACCATATAAAATAGCTGCCTTCATAACAACCTCCCCACCTGGCAATCAAGTTTCAACTCAGCGTCCTCCTCTTTATAAGCCTCAAGAAGCATATCAGGCAGATTCGGAGCCTCTTTAAGAACCTCATCAAGGCTGACCTCCCCCTCTTTTGTCACAACGTACCCAGACTCTATTTCGATATACTCTGGAATGTGCTCCTGATATCTTGTCTGAGGCCGCCCTGCATAATAGGTCATCCCCGTAATAACAAGTAACGCGTCTTCACCTTTATACGTAATACTCACTTTCATCCCTACCTCCTGATACATAAGCTTTGGTAATATCCCCAACAGACATATCCGGTGGGGAGTCCAGAACAAATTGGTAGAGGTCAGCCGTAGAGTACAAAGTATTTATCCTCGCTTTGGCCGACTCTCTGGACATTTTCTTGATGTTGGTCACAGTGACCCTCAGAGAGTTACACTGCCTACAGCAACCCCCAAATTTCTGTTTATCCTTCCTGCTTACCTGGGTTCCGCACACCCAACAGGTCGGATTCGGATTTGGTTTTCTTCCTGGTTTCTTACGTTCTTTCATTCGCCATGCTCCTTAAAGATCAGTTCACATAAAACGCGGACCCTGTCCACAAATTCTTGGGTATTTGTTGCTACTGCTGATATACTTGAATTAACCATGGCAACAACATCCTCTTTCTCCTCCCCTGTAATAGCCACCCTGTGGTACTTCCCTCCGCCACAGTAATATACCAGTGTAATTACTGTCTCATCGTCCCTGGCCCTCACTTCCAAATTAAGAATTTTCATTACCACCTCCATTCAATCAATTCATACAGCTTATCCATGGCCCGGTCAACCTGCTCATAGGCGGGGAAATTTCTTCCCTCTGGATCTGTAAATTCTTCCAGCCTGCGGATAACTGGCTCAATCTCCTTCAAAGTCTGAATCTTTTTCTTATCCTTGAGTTTCGACATGAGATCCGCGTGACACCTGGAAGCAACATAAACATACCCGGCTGCAGGGAAGTCAGTTATGTCACCAACAAAGGATTGCCAATCTGACACCTTGGCTACCGCCATGTTCCACGATCTCATGTCCCTGTCCGGCCATGTACAGGCTATCTTTGTACCAAGCTGATACCCTTCTCGGCACAACTCATGAGTGTCAACCCTGGCAAACGCTCGATTCTGATACAGCATATAGAAGCTCCCGGCCATGGTAGCCAAGAGCGTGGCTGTCTGAACCCTTGGAGTTACCTCAACCCTCGGCTCAATTTTCTTTTTCCAGATCATCATGAGTTCAGGTCCTCCAGTTTATACACCCCTGCTTTGATCTTCTTTTCAGTCTCCGGCTTCGTCTCCAGCAGGAAAATATTCCTGTACTTTCCGGTAGTTGCTGAATAGTCCCAGTATGTTTTATCCAGTAATACATCTCCATTACGTTTCCTGATAGCGATAACAGTCTGGTATGACTGGAAGATGGTACCATCTTGGGTCCGTATGATAAATTGATTCGGCACATCATTTCCTGCGGCTTTCTGCAGGTTCTCAACTCTTATTCCTTTCAATGGTTTCATCGTTCCCTCCTTATGGGGCCTTCAGGCCCCAGGTAAATTATTTCTCAAACGTCCCTACCGGGATATCTGACAATTTAACACGCCCTGTACTCTTCGGACGCTTTGATAAGTTCCTCAGCCTTCTGGCCTCAGCCCCAATCAGGCGAATAGCCGACTGTACCTCCACCCCCTCCGCTCTCTCCAAGGCAATGGATACATAGTCCATAATACTCCTGAACTCTTTCTCTGTCATAGTAAATATGTTGCCAGTTCCTGCCTTTAGAAAAAGAAAGAAAAATACAACACCTCCTGGTTAAAATTAATAATTGACAGACTACCCTTTATGAGCTATTCTGTCACTATGAAAACAACATTACAAGTAAAAATACTACCTACACAAAAACAGGCTGAAACCCTCCTTGCTACAATGAGGCAGTTTAATACAGCCTGTGACTACATCTCTGAAATAGCTTTCAGAGAAAAATGCTTCTCCAAATTTGCTCTGCATAAAATAGTTTATTACGATGTTAAAGAAAGGTTCTCTCTGTCTGCGCAGATTGTTATCAGGGCGATAGCCAAGACTATCGACGCATACAAACTTAACAAGAAGAGCCAGCGGACTTTTCAGAAGTATGGCGCAATCGTTTACGATCAGCGCATATACTCTCTCAAGGCGAATAACAGAGTTTCCCTGTGGACCCTTAATGGCAGAGAGATAATGCCTATAGTATTTGGTAACTACCAGAAAAAGAAGTGGCACCAAAGAAAGGGGCAGGCACAACTTGTTTATAAAGACAGCAATTTTTACCTGTTGATATCTGTTGAGACAGAAGAGATGCCGCCTGTTGACACGAGCGGCTATCTCGGAGTTGATCTCGGCATTGAAAAAATCGCTGCCTGCTCCAATGGTATGGAGTTCTCTGGCAAGGTAATTGATGCTTGCCGGGAAAAGTACCAGAAAACGAGAGCTGCTTTGCAAACTAAAAGTACGAAGGCCGCAAAGCGCAAACTTAGAAAAATCCGCAATAAAGAGTCTAACTTTAGAAAGCACATCAATCACGTTATATCCAAGAGGATTGTTGAATCCGCTACACGCTCCTGTTCTGCTATAGTCCTTGAAGACCTCAAAGGCATCCGCAAACAGATGAAGGCCAGGAAGCAACAGCGGTCCCGGATGCACGGATGGAGCTTTTTCCAGTTGAGACAGTTTATTACGTACAAAGCCATATTGGCAGGCATTCCGGTCGAGATTATAAACCCAGCTTACACAAGTCAGCGTTGTTCCTCCTGTGGCCACACGTCTAAAAAGAACAGAAAGAGCCAGGCTGAATTTGTTTGTATGTCCTGCGGGTGTAGTGATAATGCTGACCATAATGCCTCCAAAAATATTGCTGTGCTTGGCCACGTAAACAGGCCACCGCTTAATAGTAGGAGTCGAGATAACAAAGACCAAATACTTGGTAATTGCGTTATTGCTTGAGATTACTTACAAAGTCGCCCACCCCGGCGGCTGTTTATATGGAAAATCCTCCTTTCAGCCCTGTGATACCAGCAGCCTGCATTGCTTTTCTCAATGAGGTGTCCTGTTGTTCATCTTCTGGCTTCCACAGCAGGGATTCTCTCTGGGGCCTCACAGCAGATGGCTCAGTCTCTATCTCATACATCACCTGTTTGGTTTTCCTACCGTCTTTCACAATACCCCAGCAGCGGGTGTACCACTTACCATTTCTCCGAAACATCTGATTTGTTATCTTCATTTAAGATACCTCTTGAAAAATTCCT
>Ga0256843_1000111_pt1 | contig 69262 bp, 66 predicted proteins | sample AlvinellametaG_FD_191572 | JGI IMG/M metagenome (GOLD analysis project Ga0256843, IMG submission 191572) | Pompeii worm associated microbial communities from hydrothermal vent at the East Pacific Rise, Pacific Ocean - Alvinella | ecosystem: Host-associated > Annelida > Integument > Unclassified ...
ACAAGGATTTTGATTTAGTGATAAATTAAATTATTTTAAAAAAATTTGGATAAAAGAATTAACTAAAAAATCTCAATTATTTTCTAATTTTTGATTCAAAATTTCCTAATAGAATGAAAAGAGCCTTTCTTTTTTGACATAATTTATATTTTTTATATACTAAAAAAGCTAAAATATTAACTGTTAAAATAGATTTATTTTAAATCAAAAAAAGTTGAAAATGGGTAACTTAGGTTACTCACCCATTTTCTAGATTTTTTTTGATTTAGTAAATAGTTAATGTTTTAGCAAACAGAGAAGCTTAAGTTACCCTTTTTTGTTTGCTAAAACTTGAAAAAATAAAAGTTTTTTATTTTAGTAATAATTTATTTTATTACTATTTTTATATGAAAAAAATAATAATTAGTCTAATTGTCTTGATTTCTTTAAGTTTAAATACTTTTGCAGTTCAAGAATGATATTATAAAGAACAAACATCTAAATATATTTCTGATGAAATAAAAAAATCAGAATATAAATTAAAAAAACATTTAGAAAATTGATGATTATGTGAATCTGATAAAATACAAGAAGATATTATTAAATGAATTGAAATTTCTATTAATACTTTTCAAAAAAAGATTAATGATAGATATGAAAGATATTCTTCTCAATTAGAAAATTATACTGAAAGAGAAGATATAATGTATGATGATTTAGAAAAATTAAAAGAAGATTATGAAAAAGCAGATAATCTTTATAGTGATTTTACTGCTAGAACTTGAGATTATAATTATGATCTATTAAGAGATTCTAATTACAAATATGATTTAGTTGATAGAAAAAAGAAAGAAATTGCTAAATTGATAAAAGAATATTCTAAATATATAGATGAATTTGATAAAAGTGATTTAGAATATTATAAAGATAATACAATTCTTAAAGAAGAAATTATTTCTTGAATTACTGAAAAATGTTTAGAAATGAAAGAAAAGATAAAACCAAAGAAAAAGGGGTTAACTAAAGTCACTAAAAAAATAGATACAAATAATAATGATAAAAAAGAAAAGACTAAATTAGAATTAAAACAAGAAAAAATAGTTAAAGTTTTAACAAACTATTATAAAAAATCTCCTAAAAAAATAGAAGCACTTTATCCAAAAGTATTGAAATATAAAAAAAGATTTAAAGAATGAACAACTAAATATATTTTATTAGAAACTATTGAAAAAACTATTTATGATTTAATGAATAAATAAAAAATCTGAAATTTTTAAAATTTCAGATTTTTTTGTTTTTAATTTTATTCAAAAGGTAATTTCATAACATTTTGTTTTTTGTTTTGAAAACTATTTTTTTCTTCAGATTCATTTAGTGAAATTAAAACAGAATCCTCTTTCTTTCTTATTTTAAAAAATACTCAAGTTGAAAATAATATTGTAGCAATTATATAAAAAGTTAATCAATTATAATAAAAAATATCTTTATTTAAAATTTCTAATCATTTTATAGTTCTAAGAGAATTAAATCATAGAATTAAAAAAATTACAGAAGAGAAAAATAAGATACTATTATCTGTTACTTTTTTATTAAAAAACATTTTTATTTTATCTTTAGTTTGTTTTGAAAAAAGAACAAATAGACTTAATAGAATTAATATTAGACTAACAAATCATACTAATCAATTTATTTTAGAAAAAATTCATTGAGTTAATATTCAGTTGTATGGTAATGTAAACCAAGGAATAAACATAGAATAAATCACAATAACTATTGCAATTAATATTGTTAGTTCTGAAAAAGTAAAATGAGAAAACTTTATTTTAATTTTATTTAAAAAATTAAGAGCTTTTTTTCTTTTTATTCTATCATTATGACTCATATTTTTAGTAATTTTATAATTAAGTTAATTATTATTTATATTAAGTATTTTTTTGATTTTTACAAAAAATAATTTGCTTTTATATAAAAAAGATATATATTAAAAATAATATTTTATATAAAAAAAGTATATGATCACACATACAAAAGCAATAACAGTTAATGGTTTAGAGAGTTCTGTAGTTGAAGTAGAAGTTGATATAAATAATGGACTTCCTGCTTTTACAATAGTTGGTTTACCTGATCAATGAGTTCAAGAAAGTAAAGAGAGGTTAAAATCTTCTATGAAATCTAGTGAGACAAGACTTGCAACTACTAGAATTACTGTAAATTTAGCTCCTGCTACAATTAAAAAATCAGGTCCAAGTTTTGATTTGCCTATTGCAATTTGAATTTTGAGAAATGATTGATGGATAACAGAAGATAAATTAATTAATGATTCTGTTTTTGTTGGAGAATTGGCTCTTGATTGAAAAGTTAGAGTTGTTGATTCTGTTTTACCAATTACTATTTGAGCAAAGGAAAAAGGTTTTAAAAGAATTTTTTTACCAAAATCAAATGCTGTTGAAGCTTCAATAATTCCTTGAATTGATGTGATTTGAGTAGAAACATTGAAAGATTTAATAAATATTTTGAATTTAAATATAGAACCAAATATTCAAAAAAAATTAGATTTTACTAAATTTAAAACTAGTTGAGATAATTTCTTAGAAAAAAATGATTTTAAATATATTTTATGACAAAATCATGCTAAAAGAGCTTTAGAAATAGCTGCTTCAGGTGGGCATAATATTATTATGGAATGACCTCCTTGATCTTGAAAGACTATGCTAGCAAAAGCTTTTTCTACAATATTACCTGATTTAACAGTTGATGAGGCAATTGAAATTTCTAAAATATATTCAATTTCATGACTTTTAACTCCAGAAAATCCAATTATAAAACATAGACCTTTTAGAACAGTTCATCATACAGCCTCTTGAGTGAGTATTATTTGATGAGGAAGAAATGCTAGCCCTTGAGAAATTTCTCTTTCTCATAAATGAGTATTATTTTTAGATGAAATTTTAGAATTTCAAAAATCAGTACTTGAAGTTTTAAGACAACCTTTAGAAGATGGGGAAGTTACAGTTACAAGAGTAAATGCTAGTTATAAATATCCAGCAAAATTTACACTAGTTTGAGCTTTAAATCCTTGTCCTTGTGGTTATTTAACTGATGATTCAAGAGATTGTGTTTGTAGTCCAAAACAAATATTAAATTATAGATCAAGATTATCTTGACCACTTTTAGATAGAATTGATTTATTTATAGAAGTTCCAAAAGTAGAAACTTCTAAATTTTGAAATAAAGATAGTTATGAGTGAGTAGAAACTTCTCAGCAAATAAAACTTAGAGTAGAAAAAGCAAGAAAAATTCAACAAGATAGATTTAAAGAAGTTTGAATTTCTTCAAATTCAGAAATGTGAACAAAAGAAATAAATACTTATTGTCAATTATCTCCAGAAAGTGAAACTGTTTTAAAGCAAGCAGTAAGTTCAATGAATTTATCAGCAAGAGCATATTATAGAATTTTAAAATTATCAAGAACAATAGCTGATTTAGAGGGAACTGAAAATATTGAAACTAATCATATTTTAGAATCTTTAAGTTTCAGAAAAAAAGAAGAAATATAAAATTGAAAAATATATAAAAAAAGCTAGAATATTAATATATAATTTTCTAGTTTTTTTAGAAAATATATTTTTAATAAATAACATAAAAAATATGAATTTCAAAGAATATGTAAAATTAGCTATTAGAACAGATTCAAGAGAACCTTTTTTATTAGAAATACATAAAATAAAAGAAATAACAAATACTTTATTTCATAGTTCATTATGAATTCAAACAGAAATATGAGAAATTTTTGAAAATGTTTTTGTACAATGAAAATGAGAAAATATAGATGTGATTAATTTGAAAGAAGAATTATGAGATGTTATGTGGTATGCTGCAATAGCTTGTGATGATTTAGATTTATATAATTTTGAATTTGATATTAATTATACAAATGAAGAAAATTATAAATCAATTGAAGAATTTTTATATGTATTGAATGATGTTTCTATTTATATTTTAGATAGCTTCAAAAAATCACTACTTTATAATAAACCTTTTGATTTAGTTTTATTTAAAGAAAGATTAAATAGATTATTAAAATTAGTTAGTAATTTAGTTAGATTCATAGATGGTGATTTAGAAAAAATTTGTAAAATTAATATTGAAAAATTACAATTACGTTATCCAGAAAAATTTACAACAGAAAAATCAATTAATAGAAACTTAAAAGCAGAAAGAGATATTTTATCACAATAAAAAAAATTTTTATGAAACAATATTTAGATTTACTTAGAGAAATAAAAGATAATTGAATTGGTAAGGATGATAGAACAGGAACAGGAGTTAGAGGGATTTTTGGTATGCAGGCAAAATATAATTTGGATGATTGATTTCCTTTAGTTACTACTAAAAAAACTTTTCTTAGAATAATTATAGTAGAGCTTATCTGGTTAATTAGAGGGGAGACTAATATTAAATATTTGGTTGATAGAAAATGTCATATTTGGGATGAATGGCCTTTTCAAAATTGGTTAGATAATTCTGGTGAAACTGAAAGAGTAGAAATGTATAGTGAGCAATGGATGGAATTAAAAAAAGAATTTATTAAAAAAATAAAAGAACTTCCAGCTGATGATGAATGGGTAATTAAATGGTGAGAATTATGACCAGTTTATGGGCATCAATGGAGAAATTTTAATTGAGAACAAGTTGATCAAATAAAAAATGCTATTGAGCAAATTAAAACTAATCCTACAAATAGAAGAATTATAGTTTCAGCTTGGAATCCAGCTCAAATAGATAAAATGCTCTTACCACCTTGTCATGCTTTTTTCCAATTTAATGTTGATACAACTAATAATAAACTAAATGTTCAACTTTATCAAAGAAGTGCAGATATGTTTTTAGGAGTACCTTTTAATATAGCTAGTTATTCAACACTTTTAATTTTAATTGCAAAAATTACTTGATTAAAACCATGAACTTTTACTCATACTCTATGAGATGCTCATATTTATAATAACCATATAGAACAAGTTGAAAAACAATTAGCAAATGAACCTTTTCCTCTTCCAGAATTAAAAATTAATAAAGATATTAAAACTTTGGAAGATATTGAAAAATTAGAATGGGAAGATTTTGAATTATTAAATTATAAATCTCATAAAGTTATAAAAGCTCCTGTTGCAGTTTAAAATTATATTTAATAAACAAAAAATAATTATGAAAAAGATAATAGTATTTTTACTAATAACAATATTTAGTTTTAGTTCAGTTTTTTCTTATACTGAAAGTGAATTAGAATCTAAAAAGAATGTTTATAAGAATATTCTTACTAAAAAATTTGAAAATAAGTTAGAAAAATTTTCTGAGAAAAAATTAAAAAAGATTATAGTATTAATAGATAAATATATATTAAAATATGAAAATGATGAAAAAAAATCTGATATAATTAAATTAAATAAAATAGCAATATTAATTGCTTTTAGAGAAATTATTAATGAAAAATTAGATAAAAATTTTTGAGATATAAATAATATATTAAATGAATCAAATAAAAAAACAGAAATTATAATGATTACTGATAAAAGGTGTTGAGATTCTTGTGCTTTAGATCCAATTATTACTCAATTAAGACAAATACCTGATTTAAGTAATGCTAAAATAATAAAATTAGATTATGATGAAGAAGAAGCTAAAGATATTTTATTAAAAAATTGAATAATTAAACTTCCAGCTGCTATATTTGAAGAGAATTCTATAAAAGAATTAAGTAATTATTTAGTAAAAACTAAAGACTGAAAATATAGTTTAGAATTAGGGTGAACTTTTAATCCTTATGAAAAAAGAAGTAAAAAATGATTTAGAACAATTGATAAAAAAATTCTTTATGATATAAAGAAGAATAGTTATATAAAGTGAAATAAAAATTCTGAAATTTTATGGTTAGAATATTCTGATATGGAATGTCCTTTCTGTGCAAAACTACATAATTCAGGTATAAAAGATGAATTATATAAAAAATATAATACAAAATTATCATATTCATTACAACATTTTCCTTTAGATTTTCATAAAAATGCATTTTCATCTGCTCAAGCCTTAGAATGTATAGCTAAACAAAAGTGAGAAAGATATTATTTTGAATTGGAAGATATTATTTTTTCAGAAAAGAAATCAGATATTGATTTTGTTATTGATAGTGCTGTAAATTTATGAGCAAATAAAGAAGAATTAAAGAAATGTATAGAAAATAAAGAATTTTCAGAAAAAATTTATCTTCAACAAAAACAATGAGTAGATAAATTTTGAATTACTTGAACACCATGAAATGTATTAATTAATATTAATACTTGAGAATATGAAGTTATAAGTGGAGCTTATCCTGCATCTTCTTTTATTGAAATAATAGATAGATTATTAAAATAAATAAAAAAACTAAATAATAAATTATTTAGTTTTTTTTCTTTATTTTTAAATGGTGGGCATAGATGGAGTTGAACCATCGACCTCACGATTATCAGTCGTGCGCTCTAACCAACTGAGCTATACGCCCTTAAAATTTCTTTTAAGCAAGAGAATTATATTTATATAATTTATTTTGCAAATTTAATTTTAAGTTTTTTAAATGGTCGGAAATGTGAGACTCGAACTCACAACCCCACGCTCCCAAAGCGTGTGCGCTAGCCGATTGCGCCAATTTCCGGATTTAATCTAAATGGAGCGGGTAATGAGACTCGAACTCACAACCCTCTGCTTGGAAGGCAGATGCTCTAGCCAATTGAGCTATACCCGCAAATTTTTAGACAAGAGAACTATATTCAAAAGAGCTTATTTTGCAAATTTTTTTTAGACTTTTTTTGTATATTTTATATAATAAAAATAAATTAAAAAAATAAAAAAAATGTGAAATAAAAATAAAATTATTATTTGAATTGATGAAGCAGGTAGAGGGCCTTGGCTTGGCCCAGTTTCAGCTGTAGCTTTATGTTTCAATCCTAAAAATATGCCAGACAAAAGTTTTGTAAAGAGGTTATGAGATTCTAAAAAACTTTCAGAAAAAAAGAGAGATGATCTATATTGAAAATTAATTGAAATGAGTAGATGACCTAAGCCACAAATATTTTTTTGATTAGGATTAGTTGATAATTTTATAATTGATGAAATAAATATAAGACAAGCAAATAGGGAAGCAATGAGAAGAGCAATAAAAGAACTTTCAAGAAAAATTTCTTTTAAAAATATTGAAGTATTAATTGACTGAAGAGATAATTATGATTTTGAAGAATTAAGAATTAGACCAACTTATATAGTAGGTTGAGATTGAAAAATTGTAGAAATTTGAGCAGCATCAATAATAGCAAAAGTTTTTAGAGATAAGATTCTTGTTCAGTATGCTACACTTTATCCTGATTTATGAATTGAAAATCATAAATGATATTGAACTAAAAAGCATTCAGAAAATCTTAAAAAGAAAAAAGATATAACCTGAATTCATAGATTAAGTTATAAACCAGTTAAAAAAGTTTTAGAAAATAAAAAAAATAATGAAAAAAGTACTAAAAAATAAAATAATAAATATTCCACAAACAGATAAATTTGATAGTAAATTTAATTTTTCTGTTTTAAATTTTGATAGTAATCAAGAAAATACGTCCTGAAAGAAGTCCTCTTGGAGGGTTGAAATAATTAATATATCTGAACTACTTGAGGAAAAGAAAAATCTAGAAATGCTTGAAAAAGCAAATACTAAACCAGCTAGTTATTCAAATGTTTATTCTCCAAAAGATGAATTAGAAATATTTAAATATATTTTTAATCAAGCTATAGAAAATAATAAAAAAATTCATATTGTTTGAGTTACTTTGAAAGAAGAAATTGAAATATTAGAAAAATATTATTTTGAATTATGATTTTTTAAAGAAGAAATTAATTGTTTTGAAATAGATTATTCTAAAGTTTTAATAAGTGTTTCAGTTAAAATAGAAAATTTAATGTGGAGAGGAAGTGATTATAAAAGAATGTGAAGGAAAATATTTTTTAATCCACCAATTAGAGAGTCAGGTCAAGTAAAAGCTATGTTTAAATGAATTAATAGATGAAGTATTGCAGGTATCTTTTTTAATAAATTAGATAATAATATTGTATCTTTTTTTACTAAACAAATTATAGAAGAAAATATATTAGCTATAAACCTTTCTAGAGTATTAAAATTTAATTTAGCTGATTTTTGAATTAAATGAGAAGAAACTGAAATGATTATAGAATTTTAAAATAAAAAAATTACAAATAGAATTTGTAATTTTTTTTTTATTTTAAAAAGGAATATCTTCAATTGAAATTTCTTCTTCTTGTTTAGGTACTGATTTTTTTACTGCTGGAGTAGAAGAAATAGGATTAGAAGAATTAGGAGTAAAATTAGCTCCTTCAGAATTTTCACCTTTCCTACCTAACATAATTAAATTTTCTCATACAATTTCAGTTCTATATCTTTTAGAACCATCTTGAGCTTCCCAATTTCTAGTTTGAAGTCTTCATTCTAAGAAGATTTTTTGACCTTTAGTAACATATTGACCAGCAATTTCTGCTAATTTCCCCCAAAGAACTATATTATGAAATTCAGTTTGTTCTTGTTTATTTCCAGAACTATCTGTCCAACTTCTATTAGTTGCTACAGAAAAAGAAGTTACATTTTGTCCATTTGGAGTTTGTTTTAACTCTATATCTTGTGTGACATTACCTATCACTTGTGCTTTATTTAAGTCCATAATCTAAAACGGTTAGTTATATAAATGTTGTTTTACTTTGTTTTGTGTGTAAAACCGTTTGTTTTAATAGAGAAAAAATTAATTTCTCAAGAATATAATATATCTTTTTTATATCTTTGCAAACTTTTTTTAGAGTTTTTTAAAAATAAAAAAAAATAACTAAAAATTAATTTAGTTATTTTAATAAAAGTTATTTTATTTTTCATTAAAAATATGTACATCCCTTTGAGGGAAAGGGAAAGAAATTCCTTTTTTATCAAATGTTCTTTTTATATCTTCAAGTATAGCAAAATATGTTGGCCAGTAGTCTGGAGTTTTTACAATAACTCTAAGTTTGAAAATTACAGCACTATCAGCTAATTCTGCTAAAAATATTTTTATAGGTTCTTTTTTTATTACTCTATCATCTTTTTTAGCAATTTCCATAAGAGTATTTTTTACATTGTCTGTATCTTCTGAATATGCTACTCAAATATTAAATTCTACTAATCTTTTTCCAACTGTTGTATAGTTAGTTAATGTTTTACCAGAAATTTCAGAATTAGGTATAATAATTATTTTTTTATCAGCAGTTTCTAAATATGTATTAAAAATTTGTATTTCATTTACAGTACCCATTGCTCAGTTTACTTCAATATAATCTGCAATTTTAAATGGTTTAAATAAAAGAATCATTACTCAACCAGCAAAATTTTGTAAAGTTCCAGACAAAGCCATACCAATAGCTAAACCAGCAGCACCAAGAATTGCAATAAAAGAAGTAGTTTCAACTCCTAGCATTCCAGCAGTAGTAAGTATTAATAATACTTTTAATATTGCTGATATAATTGATTCAACAAATTTTTTAAGTGCCTTATCAATTTTTGCTTTTCCCATAGCTTTATCAGTAATTTTTATTATAAAATTAATGATTTTAAACCCAATCCATAAAGTTATTAGTGTACCAATTAATTTTGGTGTATAAGTCATAACTCATTCAATAGCAATATCTGTATATTTTGTTATATCTAAATTTTCTAACATATGATATTTTTTATTTTTAAAATAATGTTTTTATTATATTAAATATTTATTTTTTACAATTTTTTTATATAATAAGTTTATTAAAAATAAATAAAAAAATATGTTTTCTTGAATAATTAAAAATAAAGCAAAAATATTAAAAATAGATAATTGAGTTTTTGAAGTAGAAAATATTTTTGAAAAGTCATTAAAAATTTGAATAAGTATTGCTCATGATTGAGCTTGTATGACAGTTACAGAATCTACTTCTGAAAAATATAGTTTCTTTGTAATGGAAGAATCTATCAAAAAAACCAATTTTAGAAATAAAAAACCTTGAGATAATTTTAATATAGAATGAAGTCTAAAATTATCTGATACAATGGACTGACACTTTGTTTCAGGTCATATTGATACAACTGGAGAAGTAACTGATATCAAAGAAAATTCTGACTGATCAAAATATTTCTACATCAAATTTGATTCAAAATATTCTAATTTAATTATAGAAAAATGAAGCATTACAATTAACTGAGTAAGTCTCACAATAGTTGATGATTTATGAGACAGCTTATCAGTTTCAGTAATACCTTTAACACAAGAAATAACTAATATATGAGAACTTAAAATATGAGATTTAGTAAACCTAGAATTTGATATTTTATGAAAATATATAAATAAATTACAACTTAATAAATAAAAAAATGTCTGATTATAAAATGAAACAAGCTGATTATTCAATTTTGGATAAAGATATCAAAATTGTTTTTGTGACTAGTGAATTTAATAGAAATTATACTTCTGCTTTGGAAGAAAAAAATGAAAGTTTTTTAAGAGAAAATGGTTTTAAAAATATTGAAAAATTTTTAGTTCCTTGAGCTTTTGAAATCCCTGCTTTTTTAGAAAAAGTTATAGCAAAAAAAGAGCCAGATTTAATAATTTGTTTTGGTGTGGTTGTTAGAGGTGCAACAACTCATTATGAAATGGTTGCTGGAGAATCAGCTAGATGAATTATGGATGTTTCTTTAGTTAATCCAGATTTAACAGTTATAAATTGAATTTTAACTTGTGAAAATGAAAAACAAGTGGAAGAAAGAATAAGTGATACTTATGCTCTTTCAGGTTTAAATGTATTAGTTGAAACACAAAAATTATGATAAAAATTATTTCATGAATTGTTATTAAATGAAAACAACTTGGTAGAACAATTTGATTTCCTACTGTTAATTTAGAATTAAAAAATTCAGATTTAACTGATTCTACTTTTAAAATAAATATAGTTATTGATTGAATTATTTTTTCTGGTGCTTGAGTTTATAGAAAAGAATTATGACTTTTTGAATGACATATTTTTGATTTTGATAAAGAAATATATTGAAAAGAAATTGAAATAATAATTTTAGAAAAAATAAGAGATAATATAAAAATTAATTGATTAGAAGAATTAAAAAAATTAATAAGTTATGATGTTTCTAATATAAAAAAGATAAAATATACAGTTCTAACTTTTTGAAGTTTTGATGTTGTTCATAAATGACATTCATATTATCTAAATCAAGCTAAAAAATATTGAGATAAATTAATTACAATAGTAGCAACAGATCAGAATATTGAAAAATTTAAAAAATTTAAACCTCAAAATAATCAACAGAAAAGAATAGAAGATATAAAAAAATTGAATATTTCAGATGAAGTAATGGCAGGAAAAGAAGAAAATTTTTTAAAATGGATAGATATTTATTCTCCAAAAGTTATTTGTTTTGGCTATGACCAAAGATGAGTAGAAAAAGTACAAGAATATATTTCTAAAAATAATTTAGATATAGAGATTATAAGAATTAAGTCTTTCAAACCAGAAGTTTATAAATCAAGTTTATTAAAAAATGAAAAAAGCTAACATATTTATTACAGATTCAGATTATTCTTGTGATGATAAATCATTTGAGTATTTACTTTGATTTCAACCTAGTATGGGTTGAATGATTTTAATGAAGAAAAAATTGTTTATAATACTTGATTCTAGATATTTTAATAGAACTAAAGATATAGACAAAAAAAATATTTATAATACTTTGGATAGGGAATTAGAAATTTTTTATGTAAAAACTAATAATATTATCTGAGATATTATTGAAATTTTATGAGAGAATAATCTAGAAAAAATTATTTTTGAATGAAAAATTGCTTGAGAATATATCAAAAAAATATCTAAAAAATCAAAAATAGATTATAAAATTTTAAAATGATGATTTTTTAAAGAAAAAAGAATTATTAAAAATTCTAGTGAATTAGAAAAAATAGAAAAAGCTATAAAAATTATTGATAAAACTTTTAACTATATTACTAAGTTAAACAAGACTTGAGAATTAAAATGAAAAACAGAAAATCAAATTAGATGAATAATTATTAATAAAATATTTGAATTTGGCTGAACTGATGAAAGTTTTTGAGCAATTGTAGCTTTTGGTAAAAACTCAGCTTTACCTCATCATTTCACTTGAGATACTATTATAGAAGATTGAGTGTTATTAATTGATATGTGAGCAAAATTTGGCTGATATTGTTCTGATTTTACAAGAACATTTTGGATTTGAGAAAAAAATGAACAATATGAAAAGTTTTCGGAAATTCATAAAATAGTAAAACAAGCACATATAAATGCTTTTGAAAATACAAAATTATGAATGACAGGAAAAGAAATTGATAATTTGACTAGAAAAGTTATAGAAGATGCTTGATATTGAGAAAAATATATTCATTCAACAGGGCATTGAGTTGGTTTAGATATTCATGAAAATCCTTGGATAAGTTCTAAATCTGAAGATAAAATAGAAAATTGAATGGTATTTACAATTGAACCTTGAATATATTTAGAATGAGAATTTTGAATTAGATTAGAAGATATTGTGATTATGAAAAATGATAAATTAATAAAATATAGTGAGGTGGAATTGTAAAAATCCAAATCCAAAAAAAATATAAAAAGTCAACTAATAGTTAGTGGCTTTTTTTGATTTAATATTATTTTTATGGTATTATTTTACAAATAGATATTTAAATAAAAACAAAATATGAAGAGAAAAATTATATCATTTATAAGTATAATAGCATTAGTTATAGGAATACTGCCTTTAAGTTTTTCAGTTGTAAATGCTGAAAATACTTTATCATTTACCAAACTTAGAGAAGTTGATAAATGAAGTTTTAATGAATATTGATATAAAATTACAAAAGCTTATACAAAATTAGATGAGGCTTTTCAAGTTGATTATGTTTTAGATTCAAATGTTTTAAATGAGCTTTTAAGCTTAATAGAAGAAGCTAGAAAATATCTTCCTGATGATTTAAATAATGAATCAAAATATAATAAGGCAAAAATTGCTTTGAAGAAATGATTAAAATATCCTAATAATGATACATATTTTGAAAATATCAGAAAATCATTAGAAGATTTTATTGAAAAAGCTAAAATTGATTCTTTGAAATGAAGTATTATAGCTACACCAAAAGAATGAAATGCACCATTAAATACTACACTTAGAGCAGAGGTAGAAGACCCTTCAGGTACTCAAATTTCAAGAAATGCTTATGTTTGGTGGATGAATGTTAATGGTAAAAGAAAAATTATAGGAACAAAAGCTTCTATTAATTATACATTTGTTGAAGAAGGGACTTTTACAGTTTTTCTTGATGTTAAATCTTCACATAAAAATTCATTTTGAAATAGAGATGTATTACCTTATTCAAGTAGTGTTAAAATAAAAGTAAAAGAGAAAATTGCTTCTGTTATTTTAAGAATTTCATGACAAAGTTTAAATTTTGATAATGAAATTAAATTTTCTCCTGAAACCGCTGGTTATGGTTTAATATTTGATGCAACTAGTTCTGTTGCAGCTAGTGGTACAAAATTTGTTGAAACAACTTGGGATTTTGGTAATTGAGTTAAAAAATCTAATTCAGGTTCTCCAAGAATTGAAAGAGTTATTTATTCAAGAGAGTGAAATTATGATGCTACTTTGCAATTAAGAACAAATCAAGGTAAAGTTATTGAAAAACAATTTAGAATATTAGTTCACAAACCAATAGCATCAATTTCAGTTAATTCTAGTGAATGATATATGTGAGATAATTTTAGTTTTAAAGCAAAATCTTATTGAGCTACTAAATACCTTACATATTCTTGGCAAATAATTGATACTAAAAATGATAAACCAGTAGCTAAAAAGGTTGGTAGTGTTTTTACTTATGCATTTAAGGAAAAAGGACAATATAGTGTTGCTTTACAAATAAAAGATGCAGCAGGAAATATTGATGTAGATACAATGACTATTAGTATTAATTCTAGACCACCAATAGCTAATTTTAAAACAAGTATTCCATATACTAATAAACCAAATAAAGTATTTTTTGATGGAACTAGTTCTTATGATCCTGATTATTCTGATGATTGAAATTTAAAGTATACTTGGACAATTGATGGACAAAAAGTAAATTTAGAAGAATCTAATGAAGATGGTTCTAATGGTTTTTATACTTTTGATACAATTTGAGATCATTCTGTTATTTTAGAAGTTGAAGATTTAGATGAAATTACTTCTATATTAAGATGATCTGTTAAAGTTAATTCATTACTTGATGTAGATTTTTCTATTTATCCTAGAGTAGTTCAAAGAGAACAAACAGTTAGATTTATAGCTGAATCAAAAAATGCTAAATTTTATGAATGGGACTTTGGTGACTGAGATGTTAAATCTAAAGCAAGTTCTAAAATAACTCATACTTATAATAAAAGTTGAATTTTTCCTGTTAAATTAACAGTTAGAGGAAATAATAGAACAAAAAATACTTATATAAAAAATGTTTATGTAGGTGATTCAAAAAATCCAGTTTCAGTAATAGATATTACAAAACAATGAGCTTTTGATTTTAGAAAAGAACAAAAAGCTTGTTCATGAAAAGAGGCTTATATTATTTCAAGAAAAGATAATATTGTTTTATCATGAAAAGAATCTATTGATACTAATGGTAAAGCTTCAGGGCTTTCATATTCTTGGGTAGTAGGACAATGAAAATATAAAGTTGGACAAACAATTAATGAAAGATTTGATGAATTAGGATGTTATAGAATAAAATTAACTGTAAAAAGTGAAAGAGATAAAACAACTAATTCTTCTGAAATTTGGGTAAAAGTTAAAAATATGACTCCAACTATTTCAGGATTAAAAATTGTACCAGTTGATTTAAATACTGATCCAGTAATTGTTAATGTAACTGCATTAGGAACAAAAGATCCAGATGGAGTAATACAATCTTATTTATGGTATTATACTACTGATATAGATAATGAAGCTCAAGATTTTAGAATAACAAAAACACCTAAAACAACTTTTGTAATTCCAAAAATTCAAGGAACTTACTATTTTGGTGTAATGATGAAAGATAATAATGGAGCAAAAGTAAATTCAGAAGATTTAGTAAATAAAATTTGAAATAACTTTATAGAATTACAATGAGATAATAGTAATACTCCTTTAATTGATTTTTCAAGTTCTGATTCTTCAGTTGCTATTTGAGAAGAAGTGAGTTTTAGAGCAGTTGCTAAAAATATTAGATGAGATTCTATTGAAAAAACAGCTAAATTTTCTTGGGATTTTGATGGAGATTGATTTTATGATAAAGAAACAGATAAAGGTATAATTACTTATAAATATAAAAAATCTTGAACTTTTTATCCAAAAGTAAAAGTTAGAAATAAAGGTTTTTCAAATACAAGAACATTAACTATAAATGTTTCTAATAAATTAACTTCAGATTTTAAATATATATCTGTATGAAATAAATTTATTTTTGTTGATTCAAGTAAATGAACAATTGATAAAAATTCTTGGGATTTATGAGATTGAACAAAAGAAGAAAATAAAGAAAAATTTATTCATAATTATAAAGATAAAGAACCAGTTCATTTTGTAGAACTAACTGTTGCTGAATGAACAAAAGTTAAAAAAACTACAAAAGAAGTAGAAAAAGATTTAAGAAATCTTATTAAAACTAGAAAAAAATGATTAAATGTATTTTCTTTTCCAGGATTAAATAGTGATTGAACTATAACTTTGAAAGAAGAAGAAAGTGTGTTTATGTATATGTGAGAATCAAAATGAGATTTTGAGTTTTATGGAATTGATTATGATATTGATTATGATTCAGATATTAATTGATGAAAAGATGATGATATTGATAATAAAAATAATTCTAGTTATAAAACAGGTTCTCCAGATGAAATTCAATTAAATGATAATAGAGAACAAACTATTAGATTATTTCTTCTTGATAAAGAATGAAATACAGTTGATTCAAAAGACATAACTATTATAAAAGAGTATATTGAGGAAGAAAAAGAAATAAAGCTTTGAGAATTTACTTGAGTAACAGATGATGAAAAAGTAAAAATTGAAAATTTAAAGATTTCTATTTCTAAATTACCACAACAATATAGAATTAAAGCAATGCAATTTGTTCAAAAAATGCAAGAAAACTGGTCTGATGAAACAGAAAAGGTTAGAACAATTATTGCTTTTGAAGAATTTTTAGATACTACTTGATATGAAAATAAAGATAATATTATTGATTTATTAGAATCTTTAATTAGTGAAGATACTACAGATGAAAAAGCAGTTGCTTTTGAAGCATTAAAAGCCCTTATTCCTAATGATATTCAATGTAGTGTAGAAACTTGAACTTGTAAAGAATCATTAATTCAAAAATTAGAAGAAATAAAACTTAGTTCTGATACTGAAGGTAATAGAGAATTAGCAAAAGAAATTCTTACACCAATCAGTACTGATAAAACTATGACATCTAAACAAAAGAATGATTTTAAAGGTATTTTACAAATTTTAGTTTATTCAGGTTCTAATAATGTTCCAGAAGAAATAATTAATGATGCACCTTGAAAAGATGATCCAGAAACTTCTTGAACAGGTACAGTTGAATGAAATGATAAATCAGATTTAGGATGATTTTTAAAAACTGCAGGATGGTGGATAGCATGAATTGTTTGAATTATTATTTTTATAATGTTTATCTTTTGGATAATAGATTTCTTAAAAAATAGAAAAGATTGAGAATCTTTTGAAGATTTTGTTGATAATAAAAGTTCAGAAGAAGAAAATATTTTATGAGATTTTTCTGATCCATTAGATGAAAAAAAAGAAGAAAAAAATAATGATCCACTTGAAAATGAAGATAATAAACCTTCTGCAATGTTTAGTGAACCAGAAAAAAATACTGAAATTAAAGAAGAGAAAAATGAAGAAGTTAAAGTTGAGGAAATAAAAAAAGAAGAAGTAAAAAGTGATAATACAGAAGAAGATATTCCAGATTGGTTATCTTGAAGTATTGAAGAAACTAAAACTGAAAAAAATGAAGAAGTTAAAGCAGAAGAAACTAAAACTGAAGAGAAACAAGAAGAAATTAAAGTAGAAGAAAAAAATATTGAAAAAGAAAAAGATACACAAGAAGAAGATTTTTGATTTTCTTTAGATATACCTGAGGAAGAAAAAGATAAAGAAGTTAAAGTAGAAGAAACTAAAACTGAAGAAATTGAAACTGATAAAACAGAAGAAAATATTCCAGACTGGTTATCTTGAAATAATGAAGAAACTGAAGAAGAAAAGATTGAAGAAGAAAAAGTAGAAAAAGAAAGTAAAATAGAAAAAGAAAGTAAAATAGAAGAAAATCTTGATTTTGATATTGAAAAAGAAACTAGTATTGAAGAAGATAATTCTGATAATACTCCAGATTGGTTAAAAGATTCTTTAACTGAAAAACTTCCTGAAAAAGATGAAACTGAAGAAATATCTGATGTTAAAGAAGAAACTAAAGAAGTTAAAAAAGAAGAACCAGAACCTGTAATTATTGAGGACAAGGCAGAAGAAAAATTGAAACTTGATTCTGAAGATGATATCCCAGATTGGTTAAAAGGTAGTTTGGAAGAATCTAAAAAAGAAAAAGAAAAAGAAGAAATAGAAAATACTGAAATAGATAAAAAAGAAGAAAAATCTCACATGTGAGATAAAGTTAAATTAGATGATGAAGATATTCCAGATTGGTTAAAAGGTAGTGTTGAAGAAAAATCAGATAAAAAATCTGAAAAAGATTCAAAGAAAAAAACTACTAAAAAAGATTCAACTAACAAAAAGTCTGATTCTAAAAAAACTAAAAAGGAAGAAGAATCTAGTGAAAAAAAATCTGATAAAAAAGATGATGAATTATGGGATGATTGAATGACTATTCCAGATTGGTTAAAAACAGATTAAAAAATGAAAAAATAATTTTTCATTTTTTTTTTTTTTGATTTAAATTCAAAAAAGAATAAACTAAAATTATTAATATTATAATAAATATTTTATGAAAAAAGGAATAAAAGCATTTACACTAGTAGAACTAATAGTAGTAATAACAATTCTAGCAATTTTATCTACAATATGATTTGTATCATTTTCAGGTTATCTAGCATGAACAAGAGATACAAATAGAGTAGCACAATTAAAATCAATGAGTGATGCATTAGAATTATATAGAACAAAAAAAGATTTACCTATTCCAGACTATAAAATAGATATTAAGGTTGGTATTGCACCAGATGAAGAAGTAATAGCATATCAATGATATATATGAAAAAATGTACTAGAAACGATAGAATATACAGAAAGTTGATTAGACCCAAAAGATAAAACATATTTTTCATATTATTTAACAAAAAATAAAAAATATTTTCAACTTTTAGCTTTTCTTGAAGAAGAAAATGATGATGTAGTTACATTAAATATAAATAAAGTTCAAGCAGTAGATTATAGTGATAGAAAAATAATGGTAAAATGAAAAAAATTATGAATTTTAATTAATGAAAGTAATACACCAATTCAAGAAATTTCTGAAATTACTTGAAGTTGATATTTAAATGTAGAAATAACTAATAAAGTATACAAAGCAATTCTTGAAAATTGAAACAAAGAATTCTGAATAATAAAATGAACTGGTTCAGTGTTAAAAATGTTAGCTTGAACTGCTTGGGCTTGATGAATAAGAAATAGTTGTAAAATATTACTTGAGAAAAATTCAAAATTTAAATGAAGAGATTGATATTATTTAATTAATCAAGGATCACCTATAAAAACATATTGTGATATGACAACTAATTGATGAGGTTGGACAAGATATGTAAATATTATTTGAGATTATAGTTTTGATGATGCAAAACAATGTTGGTTGGCAAAAAGTAATTGGGTTAATGGAAGCTGAACTATAGAATGTTTTAATCCAAATAGGCTTAATTTTATAGTTTCTGAATATATGGTGAAACAAAATTCTCAAGATGATTGAAACTGAACTTGGAATAAATGGACTAAGAAATTTAAAAAATCTTATCCTAGTATAATTGAAAAAGTTGAATATGTTGCTACATACAGATGTAAGTGATGACCAGAATATATGGATGTTATGGCAGGTTCTTCTAATTATCCAAAGAATGATTTATCAAATATTGGTTGGGTTTGGATGTGATTAAGTTTCTGTGATGAATATAATTGATATGAAATTTGATGAAAAGCATATTCTACTAAATTTATTAATTGTTCTAACTCTTGATTTTGACCAAGTTGTGGTGGTCGGGAAGATCATGTAAAACCAGCTCAGTTATTTATAAGATAAAATTTTGCAAAAATAAAAAATAATACTAAAATACTAGTATTATTTTTTATTTAAATTAAATGAAAAGAGAGATGACTATTTGAAGTTTAGTGTTGCTTTTATGTTCTTGTTCTATATGAATAAATGAGAATATAAAAAAAGAAGAAGTAGAAAAAAATAATAAATTAGAAAAATTTTTACAAGAAAAAAAGAAAAAAGAGAGGGAATTTATAAATAGCTTAGATTTTAAAACAGATTCATCTATTACTAAATATGTAGACAATAAAATTAGTTTTAATAAAAAAGATTATATACCAGATAATTTAGTAGATTTAAAATGAGAGTTTTTAATAGATTTTAAAGGAAATCAAAAAGTTAAAAAAATTACTTTAGAAAATTTAGAAAAATTATCAAGTGATTTTTATCATACTTTTTGAAAGAAATTAAAAATAGTTTCAGCTTATAGAAGTTATGAATATCAAAAAAGAATAAAAGATTGAGGTTGCTCTGATATTTTTTGTGCAAAGGCAGGTTATAGTGAGCATCAATCAGGTTTGGCAGTAGATTTTTGGGAAGCTAGTGAAAAAAATAGATTTGAAAAAGATTTAGTTTTAAAATCATATTTTGAATGGATGAAAGATAATTGAGCTAAATACGGTTTTACTAATTCATATCAAAAATGAATAGAAATTGATTGATATACAGTAGAACCTTGGCATTGGAGGTATGTTTGAATTTGATTAGCTCAAAACTTAAAAAAACAAAATATTACTTTTGCAGAATTTTATTATAAAAATATAAAAAAATAAATGTTTATTTGGCAAACAAAAAAATGGTGAGAAATGCTTTATTCAAGTGGACAAGTTGAAAGTATTTTTAATGTTGAAAATATTCAAATAGAAAAAAGAAGTATTGGAATGAAACAATATTGATTTTTTATATTAGCTTGAAATCTTGAAAATATATCAAAAAAAGAAACTTTTGAAAAAATAAAAGAGTTAGCTGAAAAAGAAAATGTTTTATTTGTTCAAATAGAAACTCTAGATTATTTGGAAGAAGAAAATATTTATAAAGATTTATTTAAAGATAATATTTGATATTATAAAAAATTTATAACTCCTTTTACAGCAGTTATTAATTTAAAAAATACTGAAGATGAAATTTTATCTTTAATGAAACCTAAATGAAGATATAATATTAAATTAGCAACTAAGAAATGAGTAGTAGTTAAAAGTGTAGAAAAAACAGAAGAAAATATTAAAAAGTATTATAATTTAATGCAGCAAACTACTTCAAGAGATAAATTTTCTGGAAATAATTTAGATTATTATATTATATTTTTAAATAAATTAGAGAATTCTGAATTATTATTAGCTTATAAAGATGATGAAGTAATAGCAGGTTGAATTTTTGTTTTTGATAAAGAAGTTTCTATATATTATTATTGAGCAAGCACTTCAAAAAAAGAATATAGAAATTTAATGGCACCCTATTTACTACAATGGGAAGCTATTAAAATAGCTAAATTTAGGAATTCACAAATATTTGATTTTCTTTGAGTAGCTGATCCAAAAAGTAAAAATGATCCATTATCTTGAGTTACAAGTTTTAAGAAAAAATTAACACCTGATATTAGAAAAGTTAGTGAAAGTTATATTTTTATAAATAAAAAAGTAAAATATAATTTATTTAAAATTTTAAGAAAAATAAAATCCTTAATTATTTAATTAAGGATTTTATTTTTCAACATCTTTAACTTTATCTTTTCAATTTTTCCAAGCATAATACCATAAAGAAGTAGTAAAAACTTCTAAAACAGCAGATAAATAACTAATAAAGGCTAATAATAATATAAAAAGAATTGATAAAATTATTATTGATATAGTAATAAAAATTTGTGTTGTAAAAAATCAAATTGCAAGAGATATTAAAACAGGGAATATTAATATAACAATAAAATTAAATATAACTCTGAAATTTAATAAAAATATCAAAAAATATAATTTTACAGTTGTCTTTAAATTTAAGATAGCTATCTTAGCAGAAGATCAAATTGCTTCAAAAACCTTTTTATTTCATAATACTATTTCATATTTAGAATAAGAAAAGAATATATTAAAAATCATTGAGAAAAGAAATAAAAAGAAGTATCACCAACTTATTTCTGTTATATATTCAGTTCAAATTAACCTTAATGTGAATAAATAAAAATTTATAATTGATAAAAATTTAAATTTGGAAAACATTTGATCATATTCAAATATTGGTAAAAATTTGAATAATCATACTCATAAAACATCACTTGTACTTATTTCTTTTTCAAAACCATCATTTTCTTTTCTGTCAATATATTTTATTAATGCTCATTCAAATATTGGAACTAAAAGAACATATAGTAATAATAAAACTAATGCAATAATTACTACTTCCCAAAAATAACTTGTTTCAAAAAATTCTAATATTAATTGAAATGCCTCACTTTTCTTTCCTGCAATAACAATATAAGTATAAACTGTTTGATATACAAGCATTACAGTTAAAAAAAGAATCCCTAAAACTCAAGGTAAAAAATAGAATTTTTTTACCTTATTATCAAGGGCTATCATTTTCCAAGAAGGAAGAATTATTTCTTTTTTAAAGTTCATTTAAAATAATGTATTTATTAAAAACTTAATGTATCATAGAAAACCTTTATTGTCAGTAATTGCTTTTTTATCTTCATTTACATATGATTTATAAATTGGTTCAAATCTATAAAAATCTTCAGGAATTTCTTTTGATAAACTATATCATTTTATATTTTTATCAACTAAGTTTGATAAAAGAGGAGTATATAGAGTTTTAGATAAATTATTTTCTTTAATAATATTTAAAACTTTCTTTTCAAGCAATAATTTTTTATCATCAGGAAGAATTTTTGATTTTAATTCTTCTAAAACAATATCTAAATCTAGTTTTCTAAAATTTGAAAAGTTATATCATTTTTCAATTTGACTAGAATGATAATATGGATAAATATTAAAATCAAAATAAGATAAATTAACTCAAGTTAAAAGTAAATCATAATTCTTTTTTCATTCTAATATTAATCAATTTAAATCTTTTGTTGATATTTCTCTTAAACTAACTTTTATTCATTTTTCAGATAATTTGTCAGAAATATATTTAGCAGTTTTTCATATATCTATTTTATTAGATACATAATATAATTCTAAATTATATTTTTCTAATTTTTCATTATAAAAATATTTTTTATCAAGAGTTTTTAATTTTTTAATTTTTTCTTCTATTTTTTTATATTTTTCAGATTTAGTATAGATAATATTTTTATCAATTTTCTTAATGATATTGTTTTTATTTTCTAATTTTTCTCAGGTAGAAGTTTTAATATTATTTGTAATTTCTTTTTTATTTTCAAAAAAATCTTTTTCAGTTTTTTTTAATTTTTCTTTGTTTGAATCTCTATAAAAATTTATTTCTTCTTGTAATTCTTTTTTTCAGTCAATTACGAAATATATTTTATAATTATTATCTCAAGTATTAAAATTTCAAGACTTTTCAGATATTCTATAAGCAAATTCATTGCTATGAGGAGTAAAACTTTTCAACTTATAATCATTTATATAAACTTCAGTTGTATTTGGTTTAGTTTTTCATTTTAATAGATAATCATTTCTAGATACAAAATTATATTTATCAACCCAAGATGGAGAGAATATTATATTAGATTTTGAATTAATTATTTTTTCTTCAGCAGAATTTAGTTCAATTTTTTCTTTATTATTAAAAGAATCTGGAATTATAGGAGAGCCTTCTTTTATTTTACTTTCTCATGATATATTATTAATTTGTTTTATTAAACTTCATGAGCTATTAGAATTTTTTTCTTTTTCTAAGCTTTGTTTTAATTTATTTTCTAAATCTTCTAAACTATAATATCATTTTTTATTTAAAATATTTTTAAATGTTTTATTAGAATTTGTTTCTTTTACATATATATCAGATAAATATGGGTTTTTAATTTTTTTGAAATTCTTTTCTCATAATTCTTTTATTATCTCATCTTTATTAATCTCAGATAATATTAATTTTCTAAAATCATTATTAGTTATATTCCTAGTATTTGTAAAAAGACTTACATATTGAGGTAAACTGTATTTATGTTCACCTAATTTAGGTACACTTCAAGCTATAAGATTATTTTTATCATTAAAAATATTTATAGAATTTTTATTTTTTAGAAAATTAGAAAAATCTGGAAAAACTCTAAAAATAATTGTATCAATATATACATTATTTTTATAATAAGATGTATTTTTTTCTAAAGTAACAGTTGTTATATTACTAGTTTCTTCTTTTAAAATATTTGTAACTTTATATTTTCATGAATATATTCAACTAGAAATTGAAAAATTTCATTCTATTTCTTTTTGAGAAATGATATTTAAAATTTTTTGAGATACTATTGGTTGAAAAAATATTTTTAATATATTTATATCTTTTTTTGTATTTGTGAAAATTATTGAGGTTTTTGTTTTCTCTATTGTTGTATTCTTAAGTAGGGAATTCATTATTGGATTTACTTTTGAATCTTTCAAAGTTTTAAAAGTAGCTATAATATCATCAGCAGAAATTTCATCTCAGTTAGACCATTTTATATTTGTTTGTAAAAAACATTCAATTTTTAATAAATTTCTTGTATCACATTTTGCTAAATCAGGTTTTATTGTTTTAGATTTAACATCATATTTTAAAAGACTTCTATAAACTATAGAATTAATATATTGATCATTTGCTGAACTATTTTTTAAAGGATTTAAACTTGGAGTTTGACCAATTAAAGCTTCAGAAATACTTCATCATTTAATAGCAGTTTCTTTTGCATCACTATATATATATGAGTATATTAAGTGAGATGTTGTAAGTACCACAAAAATTATACTTATCAAGAACAAGTATTTTTTTAATCTTTGGGCAATATAAACTTTGTCCATAAAAATAGATTATTTAATAAAAAAATCATAAAAAAACAGAAAGTTAAAACATTCTGTTTATGTAGAATAAACAAGGTATTTAAATCCTTGTATAAGTTTAAATTATGAAATTACAAAATGTATAATAGAAAGTGCAATAAAAATAGTTCATAATAATACAGTAGTATTATGTAAAACTTTTTCAGATCATCTTCTAGTTACTTCTCCCATTCATCCTCACATACTTGTAAGATTAAGAGAAACATTTTTATTTTGAATAAGTATTACAGCTATTAGTAAAATTCAAATTATTACTTCAGCCATAGTTAAATATTGTGCCATTTTTATTTTTTAGAAAATATAAGTGAATAAATCATATTCAGAAAAGTGAAAATTACAACAGCAATTATGAAATTCACAGTTCAGTTTATTGTATATGAAATACCAGGTATTTGTAAGACTACATTTATTATGTAATCAAATAATTTTAATAAAATTCAATTAATAATAAAACCAATAAGAAAGAAAAATAATAAATAGAAAGGAAGTGATAATAATTTTAATAATGGTTTAATAGTAACATTCATTATACCTAATATTATACCTCCAATAATATATGTTTTCCAAGCTTCTATTGAATTATATCAACATCAATTACATCATAATATTATTCCATCAACAACTCATTTATCTGGGTTAGCAGAAAGTAGGTAAGTCATAGCAAATAGAATAACTGCATTTATGATTATAGAAAACAATATTCTCATATTTTTTAAACTTAGTTTTATTGATTAGAATTATAACAACTTTTTTTTTAAGAGCAAAAAAAAAAATGAGTTTTTTAATAATGTATTATTAAATATTATTTTAAGAAATCAAGTTTAAGTTTTTGTTTTTTTTATTATTATATAGTAGTATATATTTATATTTATTAAAACAAATAAAAATGAAAAAAATATTTTATTTATTGTTTTTCTTTATTTTAGGAGTTTGAGTTGTTTTTGCAGCAAATAATTTTTTAAGAATATGAAAAAATTGGGATGCAAATGTTTCTAATACAGAAGATGCAAATGATAATTTTACACTATCTTGAAGATTAGATTTAGAAGATTCAAGAAGTGATAAATATGAGTCTGGTTATAGATGAAAAATAACTTGAGTTATTAATAGTGATTTGTTTTGAGAATTTACTATTGATGATGATGATACTTTATGAGTTGTTGAAGATATTGAATTATATGAAAATAATTCAACTTGACAATTTTGACCACATCCAGAATGTTGAACTTCAGATAATGTTGAAAAATATACTATTTTATGAAATATATATTCATATTTTTGGTGAAAAATGACTATAGAATCTAATTCATATTTTTGTTCTAACCAATTTATTTATTTAGATTTAAAATCAGATAGTTTATGAGAAAAAGAAGTTTGAAATGTTTTACAAGATAATTTAGAAGATTATTTTTCAAAACAAAAAATATCAATATCAGGTATAGTTAAGTTAGAATGAAATGTTGATAATTGAATTTCAAATAGATGAGATTGAATATTTAATAGATTAGATGTTGATATGTCTAAAAAAACTATAGTAAAAACTAATATTAATAAAAATATTGCTAAATTATTTTATACTTTTTCAAATAAAATAAGTAATTTAAAAGAAATATCAGATTTTAATGTTTCAGATATAAATGCTTATTGAGAAAATTTTTATTTATATGATTATTCAAATTATAGCAATTTTATTAGATTTAATTGAAATAACTATATAAATGATTGAGAAATATTAGAAATAAAGTCAAATATATGAGATAAGATAGAAATTGATTGAAAAAAAACAATTATTGTAAAATCTTGAAATATTTATATTAATTCTGATTTATATAATAAAAATGATTCAAATTCTATTTTAACTATTATTTCTAAAAAAGATAAGAAAACATGAAAATGATGAAATATTTATATTGATGCAGATGTTACCAATATTGATGCAATATTAATAGCTGATTGAAGTACATTAAGTATTGATGTCGATTTTGATTGAAATTTAAAAATATTATCAGCTAAAAATAATACTAATAATTTAAGAAAACAATTACTTATTTATGGTTCAGTATTATCTTCAAATAATATTTGAACAGATAGTATTCCATTTTGAGCAGATTACCATGAAGATACTTCATATGCTCCAGAAGATGATAATATATATGATTTTTGAAATTTAAGAACATTTAATGTTAATTATTGAAGTTGAGATTTAGATTGAGATTGATATGATGATGATTTAAAAATTGTTCCAATAGATTGAAATTGATGATATTTAAAAAATGCTTGGGCAGCTAAATGTGAATGGTTTAATTGAGAAAATTGTGATACTGATTTAAGAAAATCAACTAAAAGCAATCCACTTATTATAGAATATAATTCTAATATACAAAGTATTTCTCCTTATATTATTACAAATAAATAATTTAATAAATAATAAAAAAACTATGAAAAATACAAAAATAACAAAAAGTAAATATTTTATATCTTGACTAATATTTGCATGATTAATTATGTGAACTTGAGTTTTTGCATCTACTACATGAGCAGGAACAATTTGAAGTTTATTTAAAAAAGTAGGTTCTGATTATAGATTAATGTGAGATAATATTGAGAATAATACTATTGATAGTTCAGAAATTGAAGATAACACATTAACATCTGATGATTTATGAATAAATAGTGTATGAAATAGTGAATTACAGGATAATAGTATTTGAAGTAGCAAAATTATTGATTGAACTATAAGAGAAGAAGATTTAGATCCAAATCTTGAAATATGAGTATTTAAAAAGAATGGAAATTTTGCATACTATAATTCTTGAAAAGTAGGTATTTGAACAGATATTCCAAGAGCTCAATTAGAAGTTCAAACACATGATAGTACAATACCTGCATTTATGGCTTGATATAATATAAATTATTGAGTTACTCCTTGAATAAGTTCAGTTGCAATGTGATATAAAACAAAAGCAAGCTGAAGTGGCTCTTTTGTTGTATGATATGAATCAGAGGCAAGTTGAAATTATTCAACAGCCATATGATATAAGGCAAAAGCAACAACATTTAGATCTGTAGTAATATGACACCTATCTGGAGTATATTGAAGTAGTTGAACAGCAATATGAAGTAGGGCAAATGCATTATGAATAAGTTCATTAGCAATTCATAGTTGAAATGCACATTGAACTGGTTCAGTGGCAATATGATGAGAAGCATTATGAAGAGATTCATTAGCAATTTTTTGAAAAGCAATATGATATAATTCAATATCACTTTGAAGTTTATCAACAGCAAGTTGAAGTTTATCAACAGCACTTTGATACTATTCAACAGTAAATTGAAATAGTTCAACAGCAATATGATTTGCATCAACAGCAAATTGAAGTACTTCAACAGCACTTTGATACTATTCAATAGCAAATTGAAATAATTCATTAGCAATGTGAAATTTTACAGAAGCAAATTGAGAACATTCTCTTGCAATGATATGATGAAAAACATATTGAGATGGATCAGTAGCAATGTGAAATTTTACAGAAGCAAATTGAGATAGATCAGTAGCAATATGATATGATGTAAAAGCAACTTGAAGATATTCAATGGCAATGTGACATGCTATAGAAGCAAGTTGAGATAATTCAGTAATTTTTTGAAAAAATGGACAAACAGATTATGATGATGTGCTTGCAGTTGCATATGGTTATTATGGTGCTGAAAATACAGCCTGAAAAGGTTTAGTTTTTCAAGTAAAAAGAAATGGTAATGTTTATGCTGTTGGTAAAGTTTATACTAATAATAAGGAACTTGCAACAAAAGAATATGTTGATAGTAAAATTAATTCATCTGGCTGAAATTCTGATAATATATGGAATCAAAATGGTAGTGATATATATTATGGCTTTTGAAAAGTTTGAATATGAAATGATACTCCAGAAGCTCAATTAGAAGTTCAAACACATGATAGTACAATACCTGCATTTATGGCTTGATATAATATAAATTATTGAGTTACTCCTTGAAAAAGTTCAGTTGCAACATGATATAAAACAATAGCAGATTGAGATTATTCAGTTGCAATGTGATGATGAACAAAAGCAAGTTGAGATTATTCATTTGCAATAGGTCAATATTCAGAAGCAAGTTCAGATGAAAGTATAGCTATATGAAGATATAATAATGCAAATTGATGGGCATCAACAGCTTTATGACAATATACTGAAGCATCATGACAAACTTCAATAACAATGTGAGATCATACAAAAGCAAGTTGAAATACATCTACAGCTATGTGACGGAAAACAATAGCAAGTTGATCTATTTCAACAGCAATATGAAGTCATACAACAGCTAGTGCATATGCTTCAACTATAGTATGAAAAAATGGACAAACAAACTCTAATGATGTGTTCTCTGTAGCTTATGGGTCTAGCGGTGATGAAAATACTGCTTGAAAATGACTTGTTTTTAGAGTAGAAAGAGATTGAAATATTTATGCAGATAAGACATTTCATAGTTATGGTGCTGATTATGCAGAATATTTTGAATTTGATAAAGGAGAAAAATTTAATATAGGTGATATAGTATGATTAAATTTAGAAACTTGAAAGGTAAGAATATATCAGGTTTGAGATGAACTTATAGGTATAATTTCTGAAAAACCATCAGTTCTAGGTAATACTCCAAATTGAACAGAAAAAGATATAGAAAATTGGAAAAAAACACATATAATAGTAGGTTTAGTTTGACAATTAGATTTTAATAAAGAACAAGTTAATATTAAATGAAGATTAGTTTATACAAAAGATGGTAAAAAAGTATGATTATTGTTAAATACTTGAAAAATTTTAATTAAATAATAAAAAAATATGAAAAAATTAATTATATTATTTGTAATTATTGGATTACTTACATCTTGTGGAATACAAAATATAGAGAAAAATTATAAGCAAACTGAAAAAAAAATAAATATAGAGGTTAATGAATGAATTGAAAAAAATAATATTAATTTTAATAATAAAAATAAATTAAGTTTTAATAAAATTGAAGAAAAAATTATAAAATTAAAAGAATTAAATTTATCTGAAGATGAATTAATGTTTTTGAATGATGAATTAGAGAATATTTTAAATAGAAATATAGAAGAATTAGCTTTAGAAAAAAATGATTATAATATTTGTGATAAATCTAGAAATTCAAGTAACTGTAAAAAGAAATTAATTTTAAAGAATCAAAAAATTAATGATTGTAAAATATTAGTTGATACTTGAAGTATAATATCTTGTCAAAATGATATAAATGAAGATTTAGCAGAAAAAAATCTTGATGAAACATTTTGTGATAAAATAATTGATGATTCAGAAGAACTTTTTGAAGTCAATAACTGTAAAAATAATATTTTTATAGAAAAGGCAAGGAAAACTCAAGATATAAAAATATGTAATAAAATAACAGAGAAAATAGAAAAAGAAATGTGTATTGATTCTTTAAAAAATTAGGGTTAATATAAAAAATATGCTTTTAAAAGCTCTTTCAAAAATATTTAAGCTGATGCTTAAATATTTTTTGTTTGAAAAAATACTTAAGTTTTGAAGAAAAAAATTATAAAATTTGAAATTTGATAATTCTTTTTAATGAATACTCATTGCATTACTTATTTTATAGACAACTTGATTGATTGGTGAAATTGCTTCATGTAATTTTCTTCTTAATACATAAAAATCTTCCTTTAATAATTCTAATAGAATATGAACAGGATAATTATTTTCATAATCAATATAAGTAGCAAAAGCCATAGAAAAAACTTTTGAGGAATGTTTTTGTTCATCTAAAATATCTTGTTGTAGTTTAGATTGAATAGCTGCAACTTGTGAAACTTTAAAACTATTTTTTTTATCATCTCAAAAATATTCTTTATTAGCATTTTCTATATTTTTATAATGATTTTTCAGATAATTTAGATAATAATTATATTTGCAATATTCATAAGCTGATTCATTAAGTAAATTTTTTTTAAATTGAAGGGAATTTCATTCTTCTTTATTTTGAGGTGAAAGGCATTTTAATTGTTTGTATATTTGATCTAATTTTTGTATTTTTAAATTAAATTTTTGATTAACTCTTGATTTTAAAGTTCATCAACTATCTTTTTCAATTAACTTTTTTAAAACCAATTTATATCAATTTTTTTGAAGTTTGATTATAGCGCATTTATATATATTATTTTGATTTTCTCTATATTTTTCTTTTGCTGATGTAAATAGTCTTTTTCATCATGTTTTATCTTCTTTAAAATAATCTTCAGATTTATGATTTATTTCATCCACTTTATATACTTCACAAAAGTTTTTTACTTGACAGTTATATCTTTCTTCTCAATTTTTTGTTCAACAAGAAAGATCTTCTTCAGCATTTGTGAAATTTATGCATAAAGTTAGAATTAATATAATTTTAATAAGATTTTTAAAAATCATTTTTTGTTTCATTAAAGAAGTTATTTCATATTTTAGTTACTATTTTATAGTTTTTTTCTCAAGTTTCAAATTGATTTTCACTATTTATTTCAAATCTAGTATTTCATCATAGATTTATAATATTTAAACTTCAAGTATTATTACTAGAATCAAGTGTTCAAGTAAAAGAATTTGAATAATTTATTATTCAAGAAGAAGTAATAATACTGTTATTCATATAATTATAATTTATTGGTCATCAACTAATAATTCAAATATCAATATTAAAATCACTAATTCAAGAGAAGCTTAAGTTTAATTCTTCCTGTTTTTTTAGAGAAAAAATTCTTTTTTCTTTATTAGAATTAATTAACAATTTATTATCAGAAATATCTATTATATTTCAAGAGTTTATAGAAATATTTATTTTATTATTATTTTCTATAAAATTATTTATTTCTCCAGATGATTTTATGTTTTTATTTATTTTAGTACTTATGGCTATAAAAGTAATAGCTATAATTAATGATAACATAACAGACCATAATAATATTGAGGCTTTTTTATTTTTTTTCATATTTATTTTGAAAATATTATTATTTATAATATTACTCTATTAGTTAATTTTGTAAAAAGATTATTTTTTGTTTTTTAATTAAAAATTAAAAATAATTTTATTCTATTGTAAAGTTATTTTTTTTGTTTTAAAGTTCTGTTTGTGATATTATTAGAGTAATATAAATATTTAATATAAAATATGTCAGATAAAAATACAAAAGATGATATTCTTGATGAAGAAAAAAGGGAAGAATTAGCTGAAAAAATTCTTGAAAAAGAGAAAATCAGTTATCATTCTAAAACTTTTAAAAAAATTGAGGATGAGGTAAAAGAAGCCTTAAAAAATCAAAAAACTGATGATGCACTTAGAGATATTACTCTTGGAGCACTATTTTTGGGTAGTTCTGATATTCATTATGATTGTTATGAAAAAGAAATAATTTTGAGATTTAGAATTGATTGAGTTTTAGTTGATATTTTTACTCTAAATCATTTAGAATATAAATATATTTTGGAAAGGTTAAAATATGCTTCAACTTTAAAATTAAATATTTCTAATGTTCCACAAGATTGAAAATATGAACTAAAACTAGAACATAAAAAAATTGATGTCAGAGTTTCAACTCTACCTACTAAATATGGTGAAAATATTGTTTCAAGAATACTTGATGCAACTAATGCAATTATTGATTTTGAGGAATTAGGTTTTTTCTGGACATCTAAAAGAATGATAGAAAGAGCTATTACTAAAAGAAATTGAATGATTTTAGTAACTTGACCAACTGGTTCTGGTAAAACTACAACTCTTTATACTACTGTTTCAAAATTAAATACAAGAGATAAAAAAATTATTACATTAGAAGACCCAATAGAATATGAATTACCTTGAATTATTCAATCAGAGGTAAATGAAAAAAATGGTTTTACTTATCATATGTGATTAAAAGCATTACTTAGACAAGATCCAGATATTATAATGATTGGGGAAATAAGAGATTTTGAAACTCTTAATATTGCAACTTCAGCATCACTTACAGGTCATTTAGTTTTATCAACTCTTCATACAAAAAGTGCAGCAGAAACTTTAGACAGAATTATTAATATGTGATTACCTCCATATATTTTAGCTTCAGCATTAGATATTATTATTGCTCAAAGATTAGTTAGAAAAATTTGTTCAGAATGTAAAAGAGAGAAAGAGAAAACTCCTGAGGAAATTGCAATGGTAAAAGCTATGATGATGGATATTGGTATGTGAGAATCTCTTATAGATTGAATAAAATTATATGAATGAACTGGTTGTGAAAAATGTAATCATTCTGGTTATAAATGAAGAATGTGAATTTATGAAATAATAAATTTTAGTCCAAAATTAAGAGATTTAATTAGAGCTTGAGAAACTGTTGAATGAATAATAAAAGAAGCAAGAAAAGGTGATTTAATAACAATGAAAGAAGATTGAATCTTGAAAGCAATTAAAGGTCATACAACAATAACAGAAATATTAAGGGTTATATAATAAAAATTAAAAATAAAAAAAATGTCAAATTCAAAAATATTAGATAGCATATTAGGTTACGCTATACAAAAAAAAGTTTCAGATATACATATTACTTCTTGAAAAGCTATTACATATAGAATTAAGAAAAAATTAGTAAAAATGGAACAAGCAGGAATTATTGATGATATAAAAATAAAAACAATTCTTCTTGAACTTATGAATGAAAATCAAGAAAGAGTAAAAGAATTTTTTAAAAAAAGAGATGCAGATTTTGCATATATTTCTGATGATTGAACATCTTTTAGAGTAAATACTTTTTTTAAATTATGAAAAATTTCTTGTGTATTAAGAAGAATTGAATCTACAGCAATGAAAATTGAAGATTTATGATTACCAGAATGAGTTAAGAAATTTATTTCTGCTAAACAATGACTTATTTTAATTACTTGACCAACAGGTTCTTGAAAATCTACTTCTATGGTTTCAATTTTAAATGAAATTAATAAAACAAGAGGTGAGCATATTTTAACTATTGAAGATCCAGTAGAGTTTGTTTTTCAAGATGATAAATCAATTTTTTCTCAAAGAGAAGTTTGAAATGATACAAATAGTTTTACAACAGCTTTAAGAGCTGCAATGAGAGAGGATCCAGATATTATTATGGTTGGAGAAATGAGAGATAGAGAAACTGTTGAAGCAGCTATGGAATTAGCAGAAACTGGTCATTTAGTTATTTCAACTATGCATACTTCTGGTTCAGTTGCTACTATTACAAGATTAATTAATTTTTTTCCAACTGATATTCAAAATTCAGTAAGATATAAATTATGAGATATATTATCTTGAGTTTTATCTCAAAGATTAGTTCAAAAAGCTGATTGAACAGGTATTGTATGAATTTATGAATTAATGCATATGACAACAGCAATAAAAAGTTTAATAAGAGAGTGACAATTAAATCAAATTTCACAAAATATTGAAATGTGAAGACAAGATTGAATGATTCTTATGAAATCTTATGCAGATAATTTAGAAGAAGAAGGAATTATAAGTAAAGAGTCATATAAAGATTTTTTTCAAGATGATATGTAAAAAGATATTTTCTATAGAAAATATCTTTTTATTTTGTCAATTTTTTTTACTATATTAATTAAAGAATTATTTAGATTTTTATTTGTATTTATGATATTGTATTATTAGTTAAAAATATAATAAAAATAAATAATTTATGTCACTTAAAAGTTTTATAGAATCATCTAAAGTAAAAATAAATAAATCTTCTACTAATAATAAAAAAGTAGAGGATTTGTTTGAGGTTTCTGATGAAAATAATAAAACTAAACATGCAGTTTCTGATATGAGTTTAGGGAAATATGGAAGCAAATGAGATGATAGTAAAACTATTTGAATAGTGAATGATATATTTTTGAATGCTATGATGAAAAAAGCTTCAGATATACATATAGAACCAAGAGAAAAGAATTTAAGAATTAGATTTAGAGTTGATTGATATTTTATAAATTATAAAGATTACCCATTAAAAGAAAAAGAATCTATACTTGCTAGAATAAAGATTTTATCATATTTGAGAATTGATGAACATAGACAACCTCAGGATTGAAAAATTAATTATAAAATGTTTGGATGAAAAAGTATTGATATGAGAGTTTCAGTTTTACCAAATATTTATTGAGAAAAATGTGTTATTAGGTTGCTAAAAAAAGATGAAACACCACCAGAATTAAGAGAATTATGAATTATGCCTTACAATATGGTAAGAATTAAAAAACATTTAAAAGATCAAAATTGAATGATTTTAGCTGTTTGACCAACTGGTTCAGGTAAATCAACTACACTTTTTTCAATGTTAAGTCAGTTTGATCCAGAAGAAAATAATATTTCTACTTTGGAAGATCCAGTTGAATATAGAATAAAATGAGTAAATCATACTCAAATTCAACCAATTATTGGTTTTACTTTTGCTAAGTGATTAAGAAGTTTACTTAGACAAGATCCAGATATTATTATGGTTGGAGAAATAAGGGATGAAGAAACAGCTAAACTTGCAATTGAGGCCTCAATTACTGGTCATATGGTATTTTCAACTCTTCACACCAATTCAGCAACACATACAATTCAAAGGTTAGTAAATTTATGAATTGACCCATTGCTTATTTGATCATCATTAAAAAGTATAATTTCTCAAAGATTAGTAAGAAAATTATGTGTACATTGTAAAGAAAAATATTTAGCTTTTCCAAGAATAGAAAAATATATTTTAGGAAAAGTATGAAAATATATGAAAAAGAAAGATAATTTAAGCTTATATAAAGCTCATGAAGGAGGTTGTAAAAAATGTAATAATACAGGTTATTCTGGTAGAATTTGATTATATGAAGTTTTGGAAATGACTGATAAATTAGAACAACTTCTTTTAAAAAATGCAACAAGAACACAATTAGAAATTCAAGCAATTTGAGATTGAATGGTTCCTATTAAAGAAGATGCTTTACTTAAAGTAGTACTTTGAGAGACAAGTTTAGAAGAAGTATTATCAGTTTTAGGTTATTAAAAACACTCTAAAATATATTATATTTTTGTCAATCAAAATAATTAAAAAATTTGCATATATTTCTTTATTATTATAATAAGTATGATATTATAATATAGTAATAAAGGAGAAATGAATACACAATTGCAGAAATTATTTGATAAATATGAAATCTCAGACAAAGATTGTTATGAGATAAATCAGATTTTTCAGATTGTTGATGATGAAAAGAAACATAAAATATTAGCTAATTTTGAATTATTAGCTAAGAAAATTAAAAAAATAGAAGAAGAAATTATATTAGAACAAAGTATATTATTAGATAATATATTACCTGATATAAAAGCACTGTTAAAATAAAAAAATACAAAAATAAAAATAAAAATAAAATTATGTCTGAACAAAAAACTAGCAGTGCCTTAGATAGACACTTTAAAAATCAAAAACCTAAAGCTTCTAGCTTGGAATATTTGGAGAAAATATTAAAGGATATTGATCCAGTTTATATTGAAAAATTTAAAGAAATTAAACAATCTATTGAATTGACACTTTTAAATAATCCAGAAAGTGAAAATAAAGTAGTTTCTTATTTATCATGAGTAAATGAAAAACTAACTTTAATTAATAGAAAAAGATGAACATTAGTTAAAAAAGAAACAAATGCACTTTGTGTATAAAAAATTTTTAAAAAGATATTATTTAGTTATACTAGATAATATTTTTTATTTAACTGAAAAATTATGTATTCAAAATCTTTTTATATAACAGAAAAAATTGGTAATAATTATTTTAATTTTGAAAAAAGGAAAAATCCAAAACTATTTGTACCAGAACTAATTAGTATAGATGATTTTGATGAGATAAAATTATTGAAAAAAAATAATGAAAAGATAACTTTTGAGGATTTTTGATTTGATGATAAATTAAGTACTAATTTTTGACTAGAAAATTTTTATGAAATAGAATATTTTTGAAAAAAAATTTATTTATTTGATAATCATAATCATGCTCTATATTTTTGGTATTTAGCAAAAAATAACTGAACAATAAAAAATAATTCTACTCTTTTTCATGTTGATGAACATGCAGATTATAGAGAACCAAAAACAATTTTAGAGAAAACTGATCTACAAAGTATTTTTAATTACACAAATTTTTCAGATATAAATGTAGGGAATTATATAATTCCAGCAGAAAAACAAGGTTTAATTTGAAAAACTATTCAAATTAGGAACACAAAGAATTTGGAGGATTATTTAGAAAATAAAAATGATGTAAATAATAATATTATTTTAAACTTAGATTTAGATTTTTTTCAACCAGATTTAGATTTTATAGACTATAATTTAAAGAAAAAAGTTATATTAGATATTGCTAAAAAAGCTGATATAATTACAGTTTCAACTTCACCATTTTTTATAGACCAAGAACTAGCAATAAAAGTATTTAAAGATTTATTTTGAGAATAGGTCTTTTTTACTGTATTTAAAAAGTATCTTTAAAAAACTTTTGACAAAATAGGGGGGGGGTGAATACAATCCCATTGCTTTAATATTAAATCCCAAGCTATTTATTATAAAGGAGGTTTTGAGTGGTCTAATTTTAATAGCAAAATGTTTTAACATGCTGTATAGAATTTCAAATTTTCAAAATAAAAATTTGAGTTTTAGAGAATAATGTCTATATTTAAGGAGACAAAAATGTTGAAAAATATACTGGGAGCAGTTATACTCACAATGGTTATAGTTAGTGGTATTTTTGCTGGGGAAAATTTCAATGGTGGTATCATATATGCAGATAAGTTTTATCAATCTGTGAACTCTGTAAAAAATAATCTTATACAGAATAACACAAAATTAAATGAAGCTTGTGGCCCAACCTCTCTATCTTTTGTTGCAAATTATTTTTACTATAAAAAACATGGTGAATCAGCATCTATATTTTCTTCTGTTAAGAAATCTAAATATTTTATAAAGAATATATATAATAATATATCAACTGCTGGTTATAATACTGTAACTAGTTTGGATGAATTAAAAGGTGCTGTAAAAAGATATTTTAAGTGGAAATTTCCAGGAACAAGAAGAAGAGATTCAGGTGATCAATTTGATACAAATAGAAAATATCTTATTGAAGCACTTAGAAGTGATAAGATTGCATTAGTAGTTTTAGATGGATATTATAAAAAAAGTCCAGTTTATAAAGCAGGAGAATACTATAGCCATATAGTAATGATTTATGCATATAGACATAGAAAAGATGAAAATGGTAATAAACCTCTTTCTAGCTCTAATTCACATAATAATGATCAAATGTATTATTTTGATCCTTACTTTGGTAAAGTTCATTCAATAACTGTAAAAGAGATAAAAAATGGTGCACTTGATTTAGTGAATCTTGCTTATTTACAATTAGCAGTTAGATAATATATACTAGGGAGGATTTTTTTCCTCTCTCATTTTTAATAAAAAATTATGAAAAAAATAATAATACTAATTTTAGTTTCATTTTTATTATTTTCTTGTTGAAATAAAGAAAATATTAATAAAATAATTAAAGAAGAAAATAAAATTATATATGAAAAAATAGGTAAAAACTATTTATTGTCTATAAATAATGAAAAAGATTTAAATTTAATAAGTGATTTGTTTTCAAAAAAAGATTTAAAAAAATATGAAATATGATTTAATGTTCCCTATAAAGAAGAATATATTAAATATTTTGAAAAACTTTCAAGTTTTGAAAAATTATCATTAGATATCTATAAAGATGGAAGTGATTATAGTATTGAGAAATTATTAAAGCTTATAGCTGAGAAATCTAAACTCAATAAAGATAAATCAGTATTAGTATTAGCTTTTATGAATAAGAAATATTTTTCAGAAAAAGAGTATAAAATATTAGAAAATATTAAAATATCTGTATTGGAAATACGATGATTTAATATAAAAGCTGAAGATAAAAATTTAGATTTTAAAATTAATAAATTATTAAAAAATTCAAAGTTTTTGAAAAAAATAATTATTCAAGATTATAAAAAATTTGATAAATAAATAATTCCAGCACAATAAGTGCTTTTTTTATGCTAAAAATTTTACAAATAAAAAAATAATTATATAATAATTATATTAAAAAATAATTATAAAAATTATGACAACTTTTACAATAGATAATCCAATAATTGAAGAAAAATATACTAGTGAGGAAATAAAAAGTAAATTTTTGTTTTTTATTCAGACAGAATTAAAAGAAGAAAAAATTGATTTGTATGAGGTTTCTGTTATGCCAGATAAAGTTAAAAAAACATATGAAAATTTTGATGAAATTAATTTTGTAAAAAGATAGAAATGCAAAAAGAAATTTATATAAATGAAGACATAATTAAGTATTTAGAAAAAAGACAATTAATCAAACAATATGAAAAAGTTGAAAAATTTCTAAAAAAATGAAATTTTAGACAAGTAGATTTGAGACTTAGAGAACCTAAAAAAGATAAAATTTATTATTTTAAAATCAATAAACAATTTAGACTTTGGTGTAAAATTGAATGAAACAAAATTTTTATTTTTGAAATTGATAATCATCAAAATTAATTTTCTAGCACAATTAGTGCTTTTTTTATGCTAAAAATTTTACAAATAAAAAAATATATATATAATCCAGCCATTATTTTATTTATAATTAAAAAGTATGAAAATTGAAAGAAAAGATTTACCAAAATCAGTTGTTGAACTTACTATTGAAGTGCCAACAAAAGATGTTGCTAAATATAGAAAAAAAGCTATTAAATATTTAATAGATAATGCTGATATTAAAGGATTTAGAAAAGGTCATGTAACAGAAGATGTTATTGTAAAACATTATGGAGAAGATTATATTTCTCAAATGACTGTTGATTTTGCTATTGATAAAGTTTATAGAGAAGCATTAAAAAAAGAAAATTTATTACCAGTTGCTCAAGGTGAAATTAAAGAAATTATTTCTCAAAATCCATTAAAATTAAGAATGGAAGTTGAAGTTTTTCCAGAAATAAATATTAATGATAAATATAAAAAAATTAGTCTTAAAAAGACTAAAGTTGAAGTAAAAGACTCAGAAATTAAAGCTGCATTAAAAGATATAGAAGATAAATTTACTACTTTTAAAGAAGCTACAAAGGCAGCAAAAGTAGCAAAAAATGATAAGGTTACAATAAATACTCAAGGTTATGATTCTAAAGGAAAAGAATTACCTAATACTAAAATGGAAGAATATCCTTTACAAATGGGTAAATGAATGTTAGTTCCTGGTTTTGAAGAAGGTATGGTTTGAGCTAAAGTTGGTGATAAATTAACTTTAGATATTGATTTTCCAAAAGATTATCATAATGCTGAATTTGCAGGTCTTAAAACTAAATTTGATGTTGAAATTACTAAATTAGAAAAAGCTGTTAAACCAGAATTTACACCAGAATTTATTGAACAATTAAGAGGTAAAAAATTAGATTTAGATGGTTTTAAAGAATTAATTAAAACTGAATTACTTGATGTAAAAGAGTCTAATGCTAGAATGGAAGAAGAATCTAAACTTATTGATGAACTTTTAAAAGTTACAAAAATGGATTTAGGTGATAAAATTCTTGAAGAACAAACAAGAAAAGTTTTTGAAGAAATTAAACAAAATATGGCACAAGATAATGTTGTTATGAAGGATTATCTAGAATCATTAAAAATGGATGAAGAAACTTATAAAGAAACTAATGTTAAACCAGTTGCTTTAAAAAGATTACAAGGTGAATTAATTTTAAATAAATTATCAGAAATGGAACCTAAAAAGGCTGAAGTTACTGATAAACAAATGGAAGATGAAATCACAAAGATTAAAGCTTCTTTTCAAAATTCTGAAGTTTTAAAAAGATTAGAAAAATTATATGAAAAAGGTTCTAATTATTATAATGAACTTAAAACAAGAATTGGTTTTAGAAATCTTATTGAAAGCTTTTATACTAAAAAATAAAAATAAAAAAATCTAAATAATTATTATTTAGATTTTTTTTGTACTTTCTTTTTAGTAGTCTTTTTAATTTTTTTATCTTTTTTTTCAATATCTTTTATTTTTGATATATCTTCTTCTTTTCTTTTTTCTTTTTCTTCTAATTTTTTAAAAATAGCATCAGTTAAAAAATCTATATTAGATTCAACTTCTTCATAATATTTTTCAAAAAATGTTCTATGAGGTCTTATTAAAAGGTATATTAATACTCATAGTGGTCAAAATATTATTACAATAAAAATACTTATTATTTGTAATAATATTGATTGAGTTCTATTGCTTATATCTTTTATTACCCAAACAATAACAGCTACCCAAACTATTAAAAAGTAAATAATTACAATAGCAATAAAGGTTTTTATAGATATAAAATCCATTAAAAAATTCCAGATTTGATTTTCTCACATAATTTTATTTTAAATTATTAATTTTCCATTTTTCTATTTCTTTATGATTACCAGAAGTTAAAACCTCAGGAACTTTCATTTCTTCAAATATTTGTGGTCTAGTATATACAGGATGCTCTTTTTGTCTATCAAAAAATTTAGAAAAACTTTCTTCTTCTAAAGATTGTTGATTTCATAAAACTTTAGGAACATGCCTAACTAAAGAATCAATTAGAATTTGAGCAGATAATTCTCAACTAGTTAAAACATATTCTCAAATGCTAATTTGATAATCTACATATTTTTCTATAATTCTTTGATCAATTCATTCATAGTGACCACAAATTATAATTATATCTTTATTTCTAAAATTATTGTAATAATCTTCTACTTTTTCTTGATTTAATAAATCTCAAGATGGTGACATATATATTACAATATTTTCTCAATTTATTTTCTTTTTTACAAAATTAATTGCTTTAGAAAGAGGTTCTGGACTAATAACTTGTCAATGCATTCAGAAAGCTTTATCATCAACATGCATAAATTTTTTATCAGAAAAATCTCATAATTTATATAATTCTATATTAAATAAATTATTTTTAAGACTTTTTCAAATGATAGAAGTTTTTATAAAACTATCAAATGCTTCAGGGAAAATTGTGATTATGTGAAAGTTCATAGTTAATAAAATTGAAAAATATAAAAAATCTTTATAATTAGATAAAATAGTATTAATGGAATTATATGCAATTAAAAATAATCACAAATAAAAAAACTTGGAATGAATTTATTGAAAAAAATGAATTTGATTTTTATAGTTTTTTATCTTCTTGGGAATGGACTTTGGTTCAAGAATCTTTATGAAAAGAAGTTTTAAAATATTGAATTTATGATAAAGAAAAACTTATTTGATTATTGCCTTTAATAGTAAATAAAGCAAAAAGAGGAACTTATTTATTTGCTCCACATTCACCTATTATAGCTAAAAATAATTTTAAAGAATTAATAGAATCAGTTTGAGGTGAACAATATTTCTTTGAAGTATTAATTTGAATAATTGATGAATTAAAAAATATTTGAAAAAAATATAAAGCTAACTTTATTAGATTTAATTCTCCAATAAAAAATACAGTTGAAAATAAGTTATTATTTAAAGCTTTAAAGTTTATAGATGCTCCAATGCATGAACATGCTGAAGATACACATTTATTAGATTTAACAAAAACTGAAGAAGAACTTTTACAAAATATAAAAAAGAAAGATAGATATTATATTAATAGAGCAATAAAAGAAGGTGTTGAAGTTGTGAAATGAAATACTCCTGAACAAATAAAAATATTGTGAGATATGCATTTAGAGCATTCTAAAAAAGTTGGTTATCATCCATTTTCAAAGAAATTTATTGATAATTTATATGAAATTTTTGGAGATAATATTACAACAATTTCAACAAGATTTGAATGAAAAGTAGAAAGTATTTTGATGACAATCAGATTCTGAAAAGCTTGTGTTTATTATATTGCAACTAGTGATGTTGTTCATCATAAATTTTCACCAAACTATTTATGCCAATGGGAAGCTATAAAACAAGCAAAAGCTGATTGATGTGAAATTTATAATTTTTGGTGAGTAAGCCCAGATGATAATCCAAAACATCCAATTGCTTGAGTTACAAAATTCAAAAGAAAATTTGCAGGATATGATTATTCACTTCTACATGCTCAAGATTTACCACTTTCACCAAAATACTGGTTTAATTGGATTATTGAAACAATTAGAAGAAAAAAAAGAGGTTATTATTATAAAAAATTAGAAAAATAAAAACTATGTATAAAATTAAATGACAAAAAGAATTGTCTTGAACAGTTAAAATATGAGGGAGTAAAAATGCAGTATTGCCTATAATTGCAGCTTCTTTGCTTATAAAATGAAAAGTTAAATTAACTAATGTCCCAAATATTGGGGATGTTTATACTTTTTTGGATATTATAAAAGAAATTTGAGTTAAAGTAAAATTTGAAAATCATATTTTAGAACTTGATTCAACTGAATTAAAACATACTGATTTTGATTTAGAAAAAATGAAAAAAATCAGGGTTAGTATTTTATTGCTTGCTCCACTTTTGGATAGATTAGGAAAAATTTCAATTCCAACTCCAGGTGGTTGTAATCTTGGGAAAAGACCAATTGATGACCACATAAAATGACTTGAAAATATTGGTTATAAATCAGTTATTAATTTTGAATCAATTGATTTAGAATGAGAAACAAAATCTTGAGATATGGAGGTAAATAGTGGTTTTTGAGTAACTGTTACAGAAAATTTATTAGTTGCAAATGTTTTAAGAAAGGGAATTACAACTATTAGATTATCAGCTATTGAACCTCATGTTATGAATTTGGTAGATTTTTTAAGAAAAGCAGGAGCTAATATTTCTATTAGATATGACCACACAATTATTGTAGAATGAGTTAATGATTTAAAATGAGATTTTGAATTTGAAGTAGTCTCAGATTATATTCAATCAGGAAGTTATATGGTTATTTGAGCTTTATGTTCAAAAGATTTTATTGATATTGAAAATGCTAGAGTTTCAGATTTATTTTTCTATATTCAAAAATTAAGAGAAATTGGGGTGAAAATGGATATTTTAGAAAATGATAAAGTAAGAGTTTATAGAAGTAGAGAGTTAAATGCTACAAATATCCAAACAAATATTTTTCCAGGATTTCCAACAGACCTGCAATCACCATTTGCACTACTTATGACTCAAGCAAAATGAATTTCAAAAATTCATGAAATACTTTTTGAATGAAGACTTGGTTGGCTAGTTGAGCTTGAAAAAATGGGACTTAATATGAGATTATTAAATCCACATGAAGCAGAAATTATAGGTTGAGTAGACTTTAAATGAACTACTGTTACAAGCTGGGATTTAAGAGCAGGTTGTGCAGTTGCTATTGCAGGGCTTATGGCAAGTTGAGAAACATTAGTTACAAATAATGCCTACATCAAAAGAGGTTATGAAGATTTTGTGGAAAATTTACAAAAATTAGGAGCTGATATTGAAGAAATTGAAATATAAAAAGCATATTAAAATATTGCTTTTTTTTGTACAAAACTTTTTAACAATAAAATAAAAAAAACCTTGATTTATTTGTAAAATATGCTATATTTAGTTTAATAAATTATAGAAATAAAAAAATATAAATATGCAAAAATTTGATTCAATTGACCAAATGATTATGGATATAGAAGCTCTAAAAGAAAAGGGTGAAATGCAAAAAGCAATTTCTATTTTAGAGAGTAATATTATTGAATATAATGATGATTATAGGTTTTTTGAAGAATTAGCTGATATTTATCTTTGAGAATGAGTTTTAGATAAAGCTGTTAAAGCAGTTGATTTTGCTTTAAAATTAAATGAAGAATCAGCTACTTGAAATTACTTAAAATGATTTTTATGTTTAAATTATGAAAAAATTCCAGAAGCAATAAAATATTTAGAAAAATCTAATAAATTATTAGCAAATAATTCTGAAGTTTTAAGAAATTTAGGTTATGCTTATGCTATTTCTGGTCAATATGAGAAGGGTATTTATATATTAAAAAGAGCACAATATATAAACCCTGAAGATGTTTTGATTAAAGAAGATTTAGCTATGGCTCTTATTGGAAGTGGGGAAGTATTAGAATGAAATGCTATTTTAAGACAAGTTAGAAAAAATGAATTCATTTAAAGTAAATAAAATAAATCAAAACCAAATTATTACATTGGTTAATGTTTGAAGTTATAAAGTAAGAGTAGCTATTTGTAGCTTCTCTTTTTCTGGAGTAAAAATTCTTGGTTATGGTGAAAAAAGGCAATCAAGACTTGATATTGTGAATAATGAAATAAATAATTTATCAGGGCTTTGTGAAACTATAAAAGAAGCAATCTTGAAGGCAGAATTAAAAGCTTGAGAAAAATCAAAAAAAATTGTAATTAATCCTTTTTTTACAAATACATTTTATTATTCAAAAACTATTTCTTATAAAAATTCTGATTATAATAAGGAGTTATGAAATAAAGATATTTTTAAAATTATTTCTAATATTGAGGAGATAAGTATGTCTTCAGTTTCTAGAGAAATAGAAAATAAATATTGATTAGAAAAAGATGAATTAAATCTAATTTTAACAAATATTTCTTCTATTTCTATAGATTGAAAAAAAATTCATTCATTGTATAGACAATCTTGAGAAGATATTAAAGTAAAAATATTAAATACTTTCATTCCAAAAGTTAATTATGAAATTATAAAAAATATTTCTGATTATTTAGAAAAAGATATTTTTAAAATTATTCCTGAAGAATATGCTATTATTAAATTATGAAATAAAATAAAATCAGAAGTTTTTATTGATATATGAAATTCATCAACTTCAATTTCAATTAAAAATAATGATGATTCATTGCTTTGAGCTCTTAGATTAGATATTTGAATCTGAGATTTAGTTAAAGATATTTCAAAAAATGATAATAGATGAAGAAGTGAAATAATTAAAAAATTAGATAGAGATGATTTATTTAAAGAAGAAAAAAAGAATTTTTTAATTTATTTTTCAGATATATTAATTGAATGATTAAAAGAAATTTTATGATGAAATATATGTCCAGAGGATTTTATTTTAGTTTGAGGTTGAGCAAATAATTTATTTATAAAAGAATATTTATCTCAAGTTGATTTTAATAAAATGTGAGTAAAAATGATATGAAAAATTAATTTTGTTTCAGCTTCTATTGATGAAATAAGAAAAATTACAGCAGTTGAAGATATATTAAAAGTTTCAAATATAAATATAATAGCTCAAATTATAACTACAAAAAATATTATATCTTGTGAAAATGATATAATGGAAAAGGCTTTACAACAAAGTATTTTAAAATTTTTAAAATAAAAAAAGGAATTAACAAAAAAAATAACTCTTTTGTCCTATGGACATTTACTCTTTACAAGAGCAAAGTGTACTAATATTAGTACAGTGTAACCTCTTTCCCTTGAAAAGGGAGAGAATTCAAGAGAGAGTTATTATTTGTTAATTCTTTTTTTTATTTTTCAGAAACTTTTTCTATGAAAAAGTCTTCTAATGTTCACTCTATATCAGAAACTTTTTTTCATTCAACAATTATTTCTCATTTATGAATTATTGATATTCTATCACAAATACTTTCTACATCAGCTAAAATATGAGTATTAAAAAATATAGTTGTTCCAGATTTATTTAATTCAACAAGTAAATCTTTTACCATTTTTCTACCAATTGGATCAAGTCCACTCATTGGTTCATCAAGAAAAACTAAATTGGGGTCATTGATTATTGCTTGTGCTAAACCAACTCTCTGAAGCATTCATTTTGAATAAGTGTGTAAGAATTTATCTCCAGCATCTTCAAGTCCAACTCTTTTTAATAATTCATTAATTTTCTTTTCAAGTTTTTTTCAAGATAATCAGAAAAATTTTCCATTAAAATCAAGAAACTCTCTTCAAGTTAAATGTTTATAAAGATAAGTATTTTCAGGCATAAAACCAATCTTTTTTTTATCATCAAGAGTTAATCCAGGAGTTTTGAAAACCTCAATACTTCCAGATTCAGGGTCAATTAAACCCATTATACATTTCATAGTAGTGGTTTTTCCAGCTCCATTTGGTCCCAAAAAACCATATATTTCTCCAGTTTTCACAGAAAAACTAACATCTTTCAAGACATGCTTTTTAGCAAGATTTTTATTAACTTTTTTTACTTCTAATATTTTAGACATTATTTATTCTTTTATTTAATAATTTTTTATTTAATATATTATATTTAGAAAAAATATTTTTCAAGTTAAAAAAATCTTCTTTTTTTTGACAAAATAAGTATTTTTCATAAAATACTGACAAATTTATTATTAAATAATTATTTATGTTAGAAAAAGCAAAAGAGGGTTTAAAAAAAGCTATTCATCATTTGGATGTTGAGTTTTCAAAGATTCAAATGGGGAGAGCTAATCCATTATTAGTTGAAGATGTTATGGTTGAACAATATGGTTCTTTAACTCCACTTAAAAATGTTGCAACTGTTTCTTGTTTAGATAGTCAAACTCTTTCTATTAAACCTTGGGATAAAAGTGTTATTGGTGAAATAGCAAAAGCAATTACTGATTCAGGAAAATGATTAAATCCACAAAATATGGCTGATAGTGTTATTATTAAAATACCACCAGTAACTGAAGAAAAAAGAAGAGAAATGACTAAAATTGTTAAAAATATTTCTGAAGATTCAAAAGTTGCTGTTAGAAATATTAGAGGTGATGTTATGAAAGATATTAAAAATGCTGAAAATAATAAAGAAATTTCAGAAGATGAAAGAAAAGATTTAGAAGAAAAAGTACAAAAAGAAGTTAATGAAGCAAATAAAACTATTGATGAAAGAACTAAAAAGAAGAATGAAGAAGTAATGAAAGTATAAAAAATCAAAAATAAATTTGATATATAGTAATTTATTGTTATAATCTGCCAGTAAATTACAAATTTAATAAATAATAATTAAAAAATGGCTAAAGGTAAAAGAACTTATGTAGCATACTATTCTACAGAAACAGGTAATATGGTTCACACAACTAATATTCAAAAAAAGAATTTTCAAACTAAAGGAGAAAAATTTCCTATTTTAAGAAAATATAATAAAATTACAAAAAAACATGAAATTTTGAAGGCTAAAGAAATTAAAAAAGGGTAGTTTAAAATAAAAAAAAATCTAATTATGAAAATAATTAGATTTTTTTTGTTTTAATAATTTCAAGATAATATATTTATTGCATTTTTATATCACAAATTTTCACCATTTAAAGATTTAGATATTTTAGCTATTGTAGCTGAACTCATACCAGTTTTTTTCTCTATTCTAGAATAAGAAATACCTTGTTCTAGCATTTTTGCTATTTCAAATTTTTGAGCTATTTTCAATAATTCTTTTTCACTCATGGAATCAAGTAAAAAATCCAATATTCTATCTTTTGAATTTTCTAAAGATAAAAAGTTTAATATACTATCTAATTCAAATTCAAGTTCATTTTTTTTCATAATTGTTAAAAAGTGTTAAAAACTATCATAAAATCACTTTAATAAAATAAAGTCACTAGTTAATAATTACTTTAATAAAATAAAGTAGAAAGTCAAAAGAAAGTAAAAAGTTTTTAACTTAGTAGTATGTTTTCCTTTTGTATAGCTGAAAAATACCTGTTAAAAACTTTTGCTTGTTTTTGTTAAATGTGATAAAATAAAGAAAAGTGTTAAAATAATAAAAAAGAAAAAAATGAGTAAAATTTTTACTAAACATAATTTTGATTTGAAAAAGAGATTTCCTTTCCTAGATTGGATTCCTGAATTAAAAAATCCTAAAATTTTAAAAGCTGATATAATTGCAGGTATAACAGTTGCAATTATTTTAGTGCCCCAAAGTATGGCTTATGCTCAATTAGTTGGTGTACCAGCCTATTTATGACTATATACAGCATTCTTACCAGTAATGATTGGTGCTTTATTTTCTTCTTCAAGACAACTTTCAACATGACCAGTAACAATTATATCACTGATTACTGCTACAACTCTTGCTCCATTTTTTACAAATTGAAATATTTGAACTCCTGAATACATAATGTATGCGGCCTTACTTGCAATTATGATTGGTATAATGCAGGTTATCATGTGAATTTTAAAAATGTGAAATATTTTCAATTTTCTTTCTCATAGTGTTATATTAGGTTTTTTGAATGCAGCAGCTATTATTATATGAGTTACTCAATTAAAATATGTTTTATGAATTGATTTACCATCAACAGAACATTTTTATCAAACTATTCCAGTTTTGTTTAATGCAGCAATTCAATCTACACATATTCTTACATTAATATTTGGAGTAACTGCTTTTTTAGTTTTAGTTTTATTTAAAATATTTAAACCAAAGTTTCCTTCTTATTTATTAGTTTCAGTAGTATGAATATTAGTGGCATATTTTATATGATTTGAAAATTTATGATGAAAAGTTGTTTGAGAAATAAATGCTTGATTTGTCTCTTTTTATAACCCATTTACAACAGAATATTTTACTTGGGATATTTTTCAAAAACTTATTCCTTGAGCAATTGTTATTTGATTTTTAGGTTTTACAGAAGCTATTTCTATTGCTAAAGCAATTTGAATAGAAACTAAAAAGACTGTTTCAACTAATCAAATGTTATTGTCAGAATGATTTGCAAATATTTCAGCTTGATTTTCAAAATGATTTCCAGTTTCAGGAACTTTTTCTAGGTCTGCTGTGAATTTAAGGGCAGGAGCTCAAACACCTTTTGCATCAATTGTAACAGGTTTAATTATATGAGCTGTGATTTTATTTTTCACACCATATCTTTATCATTTACCTATTGCTATTCTATGAGCAATCATTATTTATGCAGTATTAAGTTTAGTAAAAATTAAACCAGTAATACATTCTTGGAAATTAAATAAAACAGATACAATTGTTAGTATAATAACATTTTTGGCTACAATTTATTTTGCTCCACATCTTGAGTATTGAATTTTTATATGAGTATTTTTATCACTTATTTTTCATATTCAAAAATCAATGAAGCCTAGATTTTCTAAATTATGATTACATCCAGATTGATCATACAGAAGTTTAGTTTTACATAATTTGGTTGATAGTGAAAAGGTATCTATTTATAAATTTTATTGAAAATTATATTTTGTTAATATTTGGTATTTTGAAGAAGTATTAATGAAAGATATTGAAGAAACAGAGGATTTAAGAGTTATAATTTTAGATTTTTCAATGATACCAAATCTTGATTCTTGAGCTTTAGAGGTTTTAAAGAGCATGGTCTCTTCATTAAAAAGTATTTGAATTGATGTACATTTTGCTTGATTAAATTCTATAGTAGAAAAGCAGTTTATAAATAGTTGAATTACAAAAGTAATAACTGAAAAAAATATTCATTCTAAAATATATTTTGCTGTAAAACACTTAAGAGAATCTAGAAAAGATTTAGATTTAGATGTATTTTGGTGAGAAAAAGATAATAAAGATATTTTTATAAAAAAATATAAATAGAATTAAATTAATAAAAATTTGGTAATAAATCTTGTATTTTAAAATGAAAAATATATACTTGAATTTACTAATATAAAAAAACATTTTTGTAAAAAGTGAGATATATAATTAATTACTAATATAAAAATAACAATTGAGAAAAATAATTTTAAAATCAGTATTTTTAATATCAGTAATATTATCTTCTTGATTTACAGTGAATGCTTGGGATAATAAAAAAACTGAAAATATTACAAATAATATAGATAGTATTAAAAAAAATACTATTTTAAATTGAAGTTGAAGTTTAGATAAAGAAGTATTAAATAAATCAAAAATATATGTTATTAATAATATATCTGATATAGAATTTAATTTAAAATGAAAAAAAATTAGTTGAGAAAAATTATTTTTAAAGATAGATAAATTTTTAACTAAAAAATCTAAAAATAGATTATATAAAAAGAAAATATATTATAGTAAGATATTAAAAAGTTTAGAAAAAAAGAAATCAAGTAAAAAATTATCTGAAATTGTTTTTATTTTAAATTATTGATTGAATAAAACTTTAAAAGAAATTGAATATACCAAAATTCATGAAATTATAATTTGAAAATCTGAATTAGGAATTCCAATAAAAGCATATTATAAATGAAATCCTAAGAAATGATTTTTCTGAATATTTGCTAATATTCATTGATGATATGAATATTGAACTTATGATACAGCTTTATATTTAAAAGAAGAATTTGAAAAATCTTGAAAAACAGGTTGGTTTATAATTCCAACTATTAATCCAGATTGATTAAAAATTGCAGAAAATGATAATTTTAAGAAAAAATATTATTTAAAAGCAAGAGTTAATTCTAATAATGTAGATCTTAATAGAAATTTTTGTACAAAAAACTATAAAGTTAGAAATTTTACTAAAAAATCAGATAATTGAAATAAAATTTATTATGATGCTTGAGAAAAATGTGAATCTGAACAAGAAACACAAAATATTGTAAAAATATTAAAAAATTATAAATTTAATCAAATAATATCTTTGCATTCTAAATGAGCAATTTTTTATATTCCAGATAATACTTTGGAAAATAAAGAAATTATAAAGTTTTGAAGAGATATAAAAGAAATGCTAGTTGATTATGATTATGATCCTACTTTTAAAACAAAATCAGAACAAAAAAGAAAAACTATTAAATATGAAATTGATGAATGATGAGTTGATAAATATACATGATTAATGGAACAATATATTTATGAAAATTATAATATTCCAGTAATTATTATTGAATTTAAAGCTCATTGAGAAATAGAAAAAAGATTATTTGATATAGGAAATAAATATTTAAAGAATTAAAATACAAATTATGAAAAAAATATTATTAATTTTTATCTTACTATTTATTAGTTTTTTAACTTCTTTTGCAGATTGGAAAACAGATATTGATAAATGAGATTATAAATTGTTTTCAGAAGTGTATCCAGATAAACAAGATATTTATGAATTTCAGTCTGTTAAATTAAATGATAAATGAGAGTTTGTTATTGAATATACAAAAGATCACTATGATAAATTATTAAAAGTATACTGATGAAGGAATATGCTTATATTTGATCCAAAGAATACTAAGAAATATAAATTTAATACAAAAACAGAATTCAAATGAAATAGTGTTTTTATAACTATTCTAAAAGATGAAAAATTAGATTTGGCTTATGATATAATGTTAAAATGTGATAATTATGATTCTTGTGATGATGAATTTAATTCTTTTGATTGATATACAGATTTTTATTTTTATAATTTATTTCCATACTATTGATGGAATTGAGAAGATGAATATGAATTAGAATTTAAAACAATTAAATTAATTAATGAATGAAGATTTAAAGAAATAAATAAACTACTTTCAAAAGAAGATTTAGAAAAATGATATTGAGTACATAATTGAGTAATTACTTTTGATATAAATGGTTATAGTAATGAAATAGGTCATGACTTTTTGTTAAAAAAATATAAAGCAATTAATTATTCTGATAAAGTTTCATTTTCAATAAAAGATAAAAATAAAATAATTAATTTTTTAAAAGATAATATATATTATGAAAATTATTTTTGATGGTGATGGAAAGCAAAAAAAGAATGAAATAAAAAATTATTTATTTTAAATAATGATTTAATAATTAAAGATAATGTAAAAAATATTCATCTTACTCTTAAAAATAAAAGTAAAAATAGGTATTCATGGATAGATTATAGATTAAATAATGAATTTGATATAACTGATAGAACTTGAAAAAATACTATAAATAAAATAATTAAAATTAATTTAAAACAATTTCAATATAAAAATGTATTTAATGTTTCAGAGTTATTAAGATATATTCATTCATTATGATATTTTAAGTGATTAGAAATTAAAGATATTTACAGAATTGAATATTGAAATTGAAATAAATATTATGAGTTCTATTTTTGATATCCTGAAGAAGATATACTTCCTATTGTAAATAATATTAAATCTCCAAAAAATGTAAGTACAAATCCTTATTTGGTTTCAGTCAATTTCATTTTAGCATTATTGTATTTACTTGCTTTTTATTTCACAACCCAACTATTTAATTCATATTTTGAAGAACTTGCTAGTAAAAGTAAATGGAATGAGAAAATTGGTAATTTTACTACTAAATATTTGAAATTACCTTTTCAAAAATTGTATAATTATTTAATTACAATATCAAAAAAGAAGAAAAATAAAAAGTTAAAATGATACTTAAATAAAATAAAAAATTTTTTAATTAAACATGAACATCATATTTATATAATTCTTTGATTTCTATTGCTTTGAATTATAGGACAAATAGTTGTAGATGATTTTGATATATTGTCATTAAAATGATGGTTTACAATATTTATAATGATGTTTATTCTAGCTTTTATTACAGTTTTTAAAGATTTACTTCTATATTTATTTAACAAAAAAGAATCAAAATCTAAATTAAAACTTGAAAATATGCCTTTAGGTTTTATATTTGCTGGAATAGTTGCTGTGTTTGGTAGATGGATTGGATTAATTCCATGAGTTATGTTTGGTTCAGTTATAAAATTGAATCCAGATGATAAAATAAAAGAAAAACTAGAAAAACCAAAATTATTATTTAAAGTTTTATTAATAGTATTTTTAGTATGATTATCATGTTGGATGCTAACAATATTATTTGATTCTCAATCTTTTATATATAAATTCTTAATAGTTACTTATTTTGGACTTATAAATGATGTTTTCTTTGCTTTATTACCATTTTGAATGCTTTGGGGGATATTTATACTAAAAGACAAAAAAATTAAGGTAAAATGGTTTATATTAACATTTGTGATATTCTTTTTTTTACTTCATACAATTATGAATTCAGATTGAGATTTAAACAAATTATTGCAATTTGATTGAAACTTTGCAATATTAGTATTGATATTAATTTTCTGGATGATAATTACAGGAGGATTGTATTATAAAACTAAAAAAGTTAGGAAATAATTAGTTATAATTTAATATTTAAATAATAAAAAATGGAAGATTTAAATCTAAAAGAAAATATTTCTTTTACTGAAAAAACTGCTAAAAAATCAATAATTTGATGAGTTTGATTACTGTTTATATCTTTAATAATATGAATTATTTGAATTTATATATTAAAAATAGAATTAACTTGAGATAATTTGACATATATTATCTCAGGACTCTTCTTATCATGATTATCATTAATATTGTTTCCAATGTATTTTCAAAATAATATTAAAAAGGAGGAAATAAAAAAAGATATTGAGATAGAAAAGGAAAATATAAAAAATGATATCAATTTTTCTAATAATGAAGAAAGATTATTATATTTAGTTAAAGATAATGATTGAACAAAAACAAGAAAAGAATTGAAAGAACTTTTTGAAAAAGAATATTGAAAAAATTTAGATAATACAGTTATTTATAATTTATTAAATAAAGGAGAGAATAATAACTTTATCTGAAGTATAAGAAAAAAATATTGATTATGAACTTTATTAGAAGAAACAAAAGATAAGAAAATAAAATTAACAGAAGAATGACTTAAATTTATATGAGAATAATTAGTAAATAATGAAAAATAAAAATATCTGACTTGTCTTATCTGGTTGAGGAGTTAATGGTTTTGTTTATGTTGGGGTTATGAAATATTTGGAGGAGAAGGGGATTAAGCCTGTAATAATTTGATGAACATCAGTAGGTTCAATTTTTGGTGCGTTGATTTCAGCTTGATATTCTTGGAAAGAAATGGAAAACTATGTTTCTGATTTAGAAAATAGAATGAAATGATTTAAAGATGTTAATTGGAAAAATATTTCAAAAACTACTGTTACAGCTAATATTAATCATACAACATGATTAATAAAATGAGATAAAATTAAAGTAGAAATTTGAAAATTACTTGAGGCTAAGAATATAAAAACATTTTTAGATTTAAAAACACCTTTTTATCTGCATACTGTAAATATAAATACTGCAGAAGATGTTTGTGTGTCATCTTTAAGTAATCAATATAAAAATAAAAATGTATTAGAATATATTAGAGCTTCTATATCTATTCCTTGAGTTTTTGAACCTTATGAAATTGATTGAAAATATTTTGTAGATTGATGAGTTAGATCAAATTATCCAGTTTTATCTTTACCTAAAATAGCTAAAGAAAACAATATCAAAATAGATAAAGTATTAGCTATAAATATATTTCCAGAATTTTCTGAAGAAGATAATTTTCATAAAGAAAGTTTTTTAGAAATTCTACTTAGAAGTATTTCAATATCTATACTAGACCAGTATGATGCTGATACAGAAGTTTTTGTAGAAAAATACAAAGATATAGAATTAATAAATATCAATATTAATAAAATATTTAAGAATGCTATTTTAACAGCCAAAATAACAGATGCTATTGATTATTGATATAATGAAATTAAGAGACAATTAGAAGTGAAATAAACATATAAAATTTAAATGATAGGCTTTTTATAGTCTATCATTTTTTTATTTCACTTTTTCAACTTCAACTCATTCATTATAATACTAAAAAAATTGGTGAATCCTTTCAATAATTTTTTTCAACATGTCAGTATTCTTTTAAAAAATAATAATATTTTATTATTGCTTTTCTAAATTTATCAAAAGAGCTATTTTTTAACTCTTTTTTAAATAATCTATTATATCATACTTTTATTTGTAATTTACTCTTAAAAGTATCTAAATTTTTTATTTTTGTATAGATTATGAATCTATGTAAATAAATAATATAGAAATGTATTGTGGTATTTGTTAATCATTGAATTTTTAAAAATAATCTATAATTATTTAGTAAAAATGTATAAACTATATCTTCATTAAAATTTCAAGGTATATTATCTATTCTCATAATTTTTTGTAAAATAAAAAAAGGTAAATGTAGATACTTTATGATAAGGGACTATCGTAAAGCGTCTTTACCTCTTTTTTTTATTAAGTATTTTTAGTGTATTTTGGCTTGATAAAGCCATAAATGGTACCTGAAGAGGGAATCGAACCCTCACAGCCAAAGCCGGGGGATTTTGAGTCCCCTGTGTCTACCAATTCCACCATCCAGGCAAAAGTTTGTTTTTAAATATGGTGGAGCCCTATAAAGGGCCCCATAAATTACTAATTTTATTTAGTATGAGGATATTATATAAAAAACTTTTAAATTGCAAATTTTTGTATAGAATAAATTTAGTTTAATTAAAAATAGAAAAAATGAAAAAGAAAGAAAGAACATTAAAGGAAATGATAATAAAATTATTTGAGCCTGTTTTTGCTGAAAAGAGGATTTCTATTAAAGCAATTATTCCAGCAATTTTTAGAAGTATATTGTGAATGATAACAGTATATTTAGTAAAAGAAATTACTAATTTAGTTGGTAAGGATTGAAGAGAAGAAGTTTTATTTTTATTAATATTATTAATTTGTTCAGTTTTTCTTTGGTATTTTATATTAATTTTTACAAGAAATTGGATTAAAGTAATATTTTGGCCAATTTTTAGAAAATATTTATATACTGATGTTATTAAAAAATTTTTATATTCAGATAATAATGAAGTAGAAAAAGTTTGAACTGGAAAATTAATTGCTATGTTTAATAAAGGAATATTTTCTTGGGTAGAAATTCTTTCAAGAATTTTGACAGAAGTAGTTTCATCAGTAGTTTTTATTATATTATCATTAATATTTATATGATTTATAAATATTTATTATTCTTTATTAGTTTTGTTAGTTTTAATTTTTATATTCATTTTAACTATAATTTTACAAGCAAAAGCTAAAGAATATAGAGTTTTAAGAAGAGATGTAAATATTGGTATAATGGCAAAATTTGTAAATATTTTAATTTCAAAATTTGAAGTTTTACAGAATTGAAAAATTGATAAAGAGTTAAAAGTTATCTGAAATAACTTAGAAAGAAATATTGAATATAATAAAAAAGTACAAAATTATAATATTACAATTGAATTATTAACAGATGTTTTAATTGATTGAAGTAAAATTTTTGTAATAATTGTTTTTGGTTTAGGTTTATGAACTAATAAAATTAATATTTGAGAATTTGTGTCTTTAATGTCTATTATTTATGTTTTGGATCAAATTTTTAAAAAATCTATTGCAACTTATGTTGATTTTACAAAAATAATTGTTGATGTTGAAAAACTTTGGGATTTTTTTGATTCTACTCCAAAAATGAAGTGATATAATATTGGTAAGAATTTTGAATATAAAAAATGAAAAATAGAAATAGAAAATTTAAGTTATTATTATGTGAAATCTAATCCAGTTTTTAAAGATTTTAGCTTAAAATTAAAATGATGAAAGGTTACAGCATTTGTAGGAAATAGTTGAAGTTGAAAATCAACTCTTGTAAAATTAATAGCAGGTTATATTAGAGCAAATAAGTGAAATATAATAATAGACTGACAAAAATTAAATAAAATAAGATTAAAAAGTTATTACAAAAATATTTGATATTTGACACAAGAACCAAGTGTTTTTGATTGAACAATTTTAGATAATCTTACTTATGCAATTGATAGAAAATTAAAAACTTGAGAATTAGAAAAAGTTCTAAAACAAGCAAAATGTGAATTTATTTATGATTTGGAAGATTGAATAAATACAGAGATTTGAGAGAGATGAGTTAGGCTTAGTTGATGACAAAAACAAAGATTAGCAATAGCTAAAATATTTTTAAAAGATCCAAAAATAATAATTCTTGATGAACCAACATCAGCACTTGATTCTTTTTCAGAAGAACAAATAACATATGCAATGCATAATTTATTTAAAAAAAGAACAGTAATAATAATAGCTCATAGACTTCAAACAGTAAAAGAAGCTGACGATATAATTTTATTAGAAAATGGAAAAATTAAGGAAAGAGGTAATCACAAAGAACTTGTTAAATTAAACGGACAGTACAAAAAGATGTTAGATTTACAGAGTGGGTTTTAGATTCAAAAAAATGTGAAAATTTTCACATTTTTTTTTGTTATTGCAAAAAACTAATAAAAAGTTATAATATGAAAAAATAGTTTAATAAAAAATAAATGGAAAAAAAATATAATAAAAAAAGTTACTGAAATAATAATTTTTGAAAAAATAAAAGAAAATCAGCTGGTCAACAAGGTGGCTTTAGCTCCTTGAAAAGAAGAAAAGTTGCTCCTGAAGATACAATAATGGGTATTTATTCACAAATGGAGGGTAAAGATTTTGGTTTTGTAGATGTAGAAGGGGAGGAAAAAGGATATTTTGTGATTGAAAGAAATAGAAATTGAGCTTTTCATTGAGATACAGTTTTGGCTGAGAAAAAAATGTTTAATGGAAAAATTGAAGCAGATATTTTTAAAATTGAAAATAGGGCTGTTAAAAATGTAGTTTGTATTTTACAAAAAAAAGAATGAGCAGGTTTTGCTTTTGCAGTACCAAAATGAGGGATGTTTAAAAGTGATATTTTTATTCCTGGAAAAGATTTATTAAATTCTGAAAATAAAGATATTGTAAATGTTGAAATCACAGATTTTGAAGGTAGAAATCCTAGATGAAAAGTTGTAGAAATATTATGAAAAAAATGAGATTTATGACTTGAAGTGAATTCATATATTGCTGAAACTGGTTTTGCTCAAAAATTTGATGAAAAATTAATTTCTGATTTAGAAAATAAATATAAGGATTATAAAATTTCAAAAGAAGAAATACAAAAAAGAAAAGATTTTAGGAAAATGTTTACATATACAATTGATGGGGAAGATGCAAAAGATTTAGATGATGCAATTTCTATTAAAAAGAAGGAAAATTGAAGCTATAAATTATATATTCATATTGCTGATGTTGCTCATTATGTAGAAGAAAATTCAAAACTAGATAAAGAGGCTTTTAAAAGAGCAACTTCTGTTTATCTAGCAGATAGAGTAATTCCAATGTTACCAGAAATTTTATCAAATAATTTATGTTCTTTAAATATTGGTTCAGATAAATTATGTTTAACTTGTGAAGCAACAGTTGATAAAGATTGAAATTTAGTTAAATCTACTGTTTATGAGGGAATTATTAGAAGTAATTTTAGATTAACTTATAAAGAAGTTGATGAAATAAATTCTGGGAAAATAAGAGTATGAGATGAACTTTTTTGTTGATTAAAAGCTAATGATGAATTATTTGAAAATATTCAATTAGCAGAAGAATTAAAGAAAAAAATAAATACTTCAAAAAATATTTCTTGAGTTTTAAATTTTGATTTTCCAGAAACTAAATTAGTTTTAAATGAAAAAAAAGAATTAGTTGAAATTAAAGAATATCCAAGATATGAATCAAATAAAATGATTGAGGAATTTATGGTAACTGCAAATGAAGCTGTTTCTAGAAAATTTGCACAATTTCCATTTTTATACAGAATTCATGAAACTCCACTTGAAGAATCAAGAGAAAAATTAATTGTTTTACTTAATTTATTTTCTATAGATTTTAAATTTAAAAACTTTGATACAAAAGAAGTTTGAGATTTATTAAATCTTTTAAATGATAATACAAAAATTACTAGCTGACAAAGAAAATTTTTAGAGAAATCTATTTTAAGAACACTATCAAAAGCAATTTATAGTGAAGAAAATCAAGGTCATTTTTGACTTTGAGTAAAATTTTATAGTCATTTTACTTCACCAATTAGAAGATATCCAGATTTACAAATTCATAGAATTATAAAAGAAAAATTACAAGATAAGTTAAATACTTCAAGGATAGTTCATTATAAAAAAATCTTGCCTTCTATTGCTGTACAATGTTCAGATCAAGAAAGAAAAGCAGAAAAATTAGAATATAAAGTAAGAGATTATTATATTTGTGGATATTACAAAGAAAAAATTGGAGAAGAGTTTGAATGAGTAGTTACAACAGTTCTACCTTATTGAATTTTTGTACAATTAGCAGATACTTCAGAAGGTTTTGTTGAATTAATACCAAAACATTGATCTTGAGAAGGTTGGGAATATAATGAACAATTGATGAGATTTGATAATAAAAGTCTTAAAAAACAACTTAATTTATGAGATAGTTTAGAAGTTATTTTAGATGAAGTTGATATGGAATTATTAAGAATTAATTTTAAGATAAAAAAATAGAGTTTTTTACTCTATTTTTTTGTTTTATTTAAAAAACTATGTTACAATTTTTATAATATTTATATTTAGATAATTTTATAAAAAAGATGTGGAAAAAGTTTATTAATTCAACTACTGATTTACTTGATAAAAAACTAAAAAATGGAACTGTTATGGTTGTAATTATTTCAATTTTAGTTACTCTTTCATGATTTTTAACAAATCCAGTAAATGCTAATTTAACAGCAAATGTAATACAATCACAAAATAAAAGTATTGAAATTAATCAATACATTGTTATTGCTGGGAAAAAATATAAAATTGTTTTAGAAGAAGTTAAATAATTTTATAAAAACTTAATTTCAAAATCTTTATATTTAATTCAAATCTTTTCTAATTTACTTAGTGAAGATTTTTTTATTTCTTCAGAATATAAATATAATTCATTATTTATAATTGGTTTACTAGTTTTTACTAAAATATTTTCTCATTTTAATTTGATTGAAATTAAATATGAAGTTATATCCATATTTTTTTTACTTTTAAAAATCTCTATTATTGTATTCCAAATAATAGATTGAATTATCACCTCTTTTTTTCAGGCTCTGTTTATTGCACTTGATAAATCCATATAGCTTTATTATTCCCCTCCTTTACAAGGGAGGGGCTAGGGGTGGGTTAAAACATTACTACAAATTCTCATTTAATTTTTCAGGGAGTGTTGTTGAAATAATCAATAATTTCAGTTATATTTCATCTTTGGAAATCTTCAAATTTTTTAGTTAATTCTCTTCAAACTACAACAAAATGCTCTTCTCAGAAGTAAGTTTTTATTTCTTCTAGAGTTTTTATAATTCTATGAACTGATTCATAAATTACAATAGTTCAAGCATTTTTTTCTTTTTTAATTTCTACAAATTTCTTGAATAAAGTTTGTCTTCATTTTTTTACTGGCAAAAATCAGTAATAAGAAAAATGGTTCATTTGCATTCAACTTCACATTAAAGCTGTTGTAAAGGCAGTTACTCATGGAATTGGAACTACTTCAACTCCTTGTTCAATTGCTTCCTTTATCAAAACATATCATGGATCAGAAATTCAAGGAGTTCCAGCATCAGAAATTAAAGCAATATTTTTTCATTCCTTTAATTGTTCAATTATTTTATCAGTTTTAGTTTGTCCAGAATGAGAATGGAAAGAGATAAGTGGTTTTTTTATTTCATAATGATTTAATAAAACTCAAGAAGTTCTAGTGTCTTCACAGGCAATAGAATCAACTGATTTTAAAGTTTCAACAGCTCTATAAGTTATATCTCACAGATTTCAAATTGGTGTAGCAACAATGTATAGCATAGGTTTTTATTTTTGAATATTAATTTTTTCAACTTTTTCTTTAATCATTTTTAAATCATAAGTTAAATTTGTAACAACTTTTTCATTTTCTTTTTTAAGAATATCAATACTCTCTTTATGTTGTTTTTGAGATTTTTCTAAGATTTCTTCAAATTTTTTCTCAATTTTTTCTAAAAGTCTAGGTTCTTTATCTTGCATTTCTGCTTTTAGTTTATTTACTTCATCTGATAGGTTTTTATTTTTATGGCTTACAAAAAAGTTTGAAAATTTAAAAACAGAATAAATTATAAGTATATATAATACAAAAAATATAGAAATATAAGTTACAATATTTATTTCAAAACTAGTAAAAAATAAATTAATTTCAGCTTTTGTGTTTAATAATTGATTATTTATTAATAAAATTATTACATAAATTAAAAGGGGAAATAATAATATTATATTTAATATATTTTTCATATTTTATTTTTAGTTAGTTAATTATTTTTATTATATTTAATATAAAAAAAACTGCAAATTAAAAGCATAATTTTAATTATGCTTTTTTTATTATTAAGGTTGCAGGCTTTCATTCTATTTGTTTTGAATAATTTCAATTTTTAATTAATGTTTGTAATATAGGTTTTGCTTTTTCTATTCAATAAGTTACAGTTTCTCAATTTGCCTTTACTGTTAATTCTCAATTGTTTAAATTTATACTTTCAAAAACTTCTTTTTCTGTTAAAAAGATATTAGCTATTATAGAAATTGAATATTTATCTTTTCAAATTTCTATATTTTTTCAATTTTGAGATGTTTTTATTTTTTCTTTTTTTCAATCAATTATTATTAATCATTCTTTTAATAAATCTTCAAATGATTGATATTTCTTAACTTCAAGTTTTTGTCTTTCTTTTTTTAGTTCTTCTTTTTTTTCTTTTGATATAGAGGGAGAATTTTCTTCTTCTTTTAATTTTGTAATTTTTTCTTTTTTTTCTTTTTCAAATTTTATTTTCTTATTTGCTTCTTCAGTTTTTTCTAAATTATTTAGTGTTTCAATAAATTTTTCTAGTGAAATATATTTTAATTGAGTTCATTTTAGTTTCTTATCTTGAATGGAATTTAATAAGTTATGTAATTCAATAATTTTTGAATCCTTAGATTTTCAATTCAAAAATTCTTCCCAAAAATTTTCTTTTGTATAGTCTATAGATTTTGAATCAAGATATTTATAAAAAGTTTCTAATTTTTTAGGGTTTAATTTTTCTTTATTTCTAAAATTTCAATTTTTCTCAATTTTATCAAGTGGAGATTTCTCTTTGTCTTTTTCTATAAAAGTTTCTAAATTTTTTACTGATTTTTTAGTTTTCTCAGAATTGTTTGAAGTTGTTTCTCATCATCACATAAACATTTCAAAAAGTTTTCATAAGAATGGAAATTCTGTTTTTAACCAATTTATTAAATCTCATAAAATATCTCACATTCACATTTTTTCAAATGTATTTTTTACATTATTTACTCAAACTTGAATTTTATCAAATTTTTTTGAAGTATTTGATAAATTATTTTTTATTGTTTTTAATATGTCTCATTCTGGTTTTTTTATAGATTTAATACTATTAAATGCTTTATTTAAATTACTAAAATCTTTATTTTTTTTATCTCTTTTAATTTCATTAATTTTAATATCTAAGTCTTCTTGTATTCAATTAATTCATAAGTTAGTAAAGAAATTTTTAAATTTTTCTTTCTTTTTATTATTATCTTTTTCATTTTTGAAAAAATCTAAAAATCATTTTAATTGTTCTGTAATTCAATCAATTATTCATAAATCTATGTTATTTACTTTATTAGTTAGATAACTTAATAATACTAATTTAATATTATCTTTTTCTATTTTTGAAAAGTCATTTCATAATTCAGAATCTATATAAAAAGATGTTCCATTAATTAATTCTTGTAAAATTTTATTATATTCTGTATTTTCAGAAATACTATCAAATGATGTATTAGATTCTTTTTTTACTTCTTTATTATTTTTTTGTGTATTTTTGATTATTTCTTTTCATTTTGGGCTTTCTGAAATTGGTGTTCATTCTGTTGAAATAATTTCTTTTCAGTAATTAGTTTCCATTAATTTAGGTTCTACTACTTTTGGTATCTCAGACATGTTTTTATTTTAATATTATTATATATAATATAACTGTATCATATTTATTTTATAATAGCAAAAAAACAAGATTAATTAATCTTGTTTTTTATGATTTTCCTCAATTCACTTTCAATTTCAAATAAATGGTCTTATTTCACTAACTATGAAAGTATTTTCTTTTGTTTTATCTCAAATTAATTTTATTTTTATTCAAGTTTTTAATTCTAATTCATGTCTTATTATAGTTTTATCTGATATTAATATATTCCATATTTTTCCATTTGTATCTTTTAGTTTTATTAAATTATTATTTTTCTCTAATATTATACCTAAAAGAAGCCCAGAATCTTCATTTTGCCATATTTGTTTCATTCTAGAAAGTTTATCTCATACAAATATTTCTCTGTAATTAGAAATATTATTTTGTATTTTTTCTTCAACTTTTTGAGAGAATCAAGAAAAGTAAAATGCCATTCATAATAAAAAACTTATTATAATATTAACTACAACTATTTGCCATAAATAAAATTTATATCATTTTTCAGTTTGTTTGAAATTATAGTATGATAATATACTTGAAAAAAATAAAAATATTAACCAAAAAATAGGTAGGAAAGTAGTTGTTATTTTTATAAGTCATATTTTATGACTTAAGTACCAATCTGCTTCTAATAAATATCAGAAAACTATTGCAATTGATAAAGCTCAAACTAAAATACTAAAAAATAAGAATAAATTTATAAAAAATTTTTTTAATATAAAAAAATTTTTAGAAATTGGTTTTATTTCTTCTTTTTTTATTTTATTTATCAGATTATTTTTAAAATCTTTGTTCATAATATTTTTTGTTAATTCTTATTATCCCTCTCTCTTTGGGAGAGGCTAGGTGAAGGCTATAAAAAATTTATTAATTTTAGGTCTTCTGCTTTTTGTTTAAATTGTTTTTTTCATCTATTAATTAAAGTAGCTACAGTTCATTCAGGTATCTTTAATATATCACTTATCTCAGAATAATTTTTTTCTTCTAAAAATTTCAATATTAATATTTCTTTATATTTATCATCTAGAGAATTAATTATTTCTCAAATTTTTTTATTTAATTCTTTTTTTGAAATATTTTCTTCTATATTTTCTCAGCTTTCAAATAAATCTAGAAAATTAATATTATCATCATCTCACTCTAAATTTATAGTTTCTTTTTTTGAGTTTTTTTTGAAATAATCAATAGTATGATTATGTGCTATTCTATATATCCAACTTGAAAAACTATATTCATTATTATAAGAATTTATTTTTGTATATGATTTTATAAAAACTTCCTGAAGTATATTTTCAGCATCTTCATATGAAACATTTGTTATTCTTAAAATATATTTTAAAAGTTTTTGTTCATATTTTTCTACAATACAATAAAAAGCATCAATATCTCAAGAAGATATTAACTCAACTATTTCATTTTCATTATTTTTAGAACAATCTATCATTAAAATTATTTTATAATATTTTAATTAGTATACTAATTAATACTGAATAATTAAATTTTTCTTTCAAAAAAGAGGTATAAAAATTTATTTTATACCTCTCCAATCATCATTAATTTATAAATAATACAATTTTTATTATTAAAATCTCATATTAATAATTTTCTTGCTTCTCTAGTTTCTATAAAAGAAATTTGTCCTGAGTGTCTTTTTTCTCAAAGAACTTCAGTTTCTATTATTTCTTCAAAAATTTTAAAGAATTCGTCATCTAACAAAATATTTTTTATAAAACTAAATTTTTCTAAAAATTCTTTAAATATAATGATATTTTTTCAATTTATTTCTTCTTTATTTTTAATAATTTGAAGTAAATGAAATAATCTTCAAATACTTAGACTATAATTCTTTTCAATAATTAAAAAAAGTGACTTTTCTAGACTATTATTAGAATATTCAAGTTTTTTGTCTTTTGCAAATTCTCTAAAACTTGAAGTTATATAAGTTTCAATAATTATATCAAGTGCCTTGTGATAAGAACTAATAACAGAAAAACCATCAAAGTTTGGATTATTTCTAAAATTATAATAATTTATCTCAGCTGATATAATATTTTTAATGATTTTTGCTGGAATATTTACAAGCATCAATTCACCAAAAAAATCTTGAATTTTATTTGATACTATTTCCTCAATATTATCATTTAAAAAACAAGTTTTTTCTTTAAGAGTAGAATTATTAATTTTTGCTTTAGAAATCTTTTTTTTATCTTCAGAAATTTCTTTTTTCATCCAATTTTTTGCAACCTCTAATTTATGTTTTAATAATTTATTTTCTTCTTGTAATGTAGTTAATTTTGTCATAAAAGGGGATTATACACTACCAATTCTATATTCAATTTCTTTACTTACAAATTCTTTATCTCTACCATATTTTAGCCTTGAAAGTTCTACAAATGCTTTTGCAATATTTTTGTCTCAAGTTTCTAAATATGCATTTAGTGGAATAAATGAAAAGGGAATTGTGGGTTGATTATCAACTGAAATTTTAATTACTCATTTATATTTATCCATATTTACTAAATCTTGGTCTGAAAAAGTTGGAGCAAAGTATTTACTCATAAATTCTCAATCTTCAGGTCAAATTTTATAACTCATAACAGATCATACATTACCAAAAATGGCTTTTTTAAGATCTAAACTTGATTTAGTAAGTGCATCACTACTTTCTAATTGTCCTAAATATTGATGAGCAATATTTAATGAAAGTCTATATTTTCTGGCTTCTGATAGAATAGATTCAATAGAATCAGTTACATAATTTTGAAATTCATCAATATATAAATAACATTCTTTTCTTTCTTCTTTTGGAATATTATCTCTTCTCATAGCAGCCATTTGAATTTTTGAAACTAACATCATTCAAAGTAATTTTGAGTTTAGATCTCAAAGTCTTCATTTAGATAAATTTACTAACAATATTTTTTTATTTTGCATAATATCCATTACATCAAAACTAGATTTAGTTTGGCCAATGATATTTCTCATCATTTTATTTGTAATAAATTGACCAAACTTAGCAGCAAAATAAGGAATAATTTCAGCTTTTTCTTTTGCTCACATTGATGCATAAGTTTTTTCCCACCAGTTTTTTACAATAGGATTTTTTACATGTCTAACATGGTCTTTTTGGAAATCTTGATCTGTAAAAAGTCTAACTACATCAGTAATTGCTCAACCTCCTGGATAATCCATCAAAGTTAATACAGCATTTCTAAAGTAGTCTTGAATTCTTGGACCAAAAATTTCATTACCAAATAATTTTATCATTATATTAAGAGCATCCATAGCTACAAGTTCTTTTTCATCATCTGTATGAGCTTCAAGCATATTCAATCACATTGGTCTATCTAAATCTGATGGATCAAAATAAATAACATCATCTGCTCTTTCTCTTGGAATAAAAGGCATAACATCTCTAGCCAAATCTCCATGTGGATCAATAACAATAACTCATTCTCAATTTCTTAAATCTTGTCTAATCATAGATTGAAAAATACTAGATTTTCAGGTACCAGTTTGTCCAATTACATAAAAATGTCTAAATCTATCTTCAAGTTTTAATCTAACTTCTTTTGAAACTCATCTATAGACATTATGTCATAATAGTAATCCTTCTTTTGGAAGATTCGTTGGAGCTTTTACAAGTTTGAAATTTTGCCATTTTATTTCAGGAACTTTATTATATTTTATATGAGGGAAATGATATATTGAAGCTAATTCTTCAGTATTTAAAATCATTTTTTTTAAATATATAGGTTTTTTAAAAAATCTTTTTTTGTAATTTTTTATTAAAAAACTATTAATATGGTTTATTGTATTTGTAAAACCATTAAAATCAGGATATGAAAATTGAACAAAAGCAGATTTTATATTTTTTAATTCTGTTTCAACCATTGTTTCATCATTTCAAGTAACAATTACTCTAATAATAGTTTCAAAACCTGTTTTATCTCATTTTTCATCTACAGTTTTTGCTCTTTCTTGACTAAGAGCTGATGTTTCATCTCATCATCTATATGAATTTTGTTTATCATCTTCTCAATTAGACATAAGTCCAGTAATAGCCATCCAAACTAATTTAAAAGGATTTAGTGTGAATTTAGACTTTTTACCACTCATTATTTTTGAACTTTCTTTAGCAGAATGATGTTGCCAATCATCATCAATTGGTCTTAGTAATATTTGAATTACAGCTGATTCATCTTCTTCAAGTTTAGATAATGCTCATGTAATATTATTTATTGGATCAGATTCTAACTTTTGATAAGTTTTAATTGGGTAAAGAAAGTTTTTATCTGTATTTATATATGTTCATTCACAATATTTTTTATTTTTTAGAATATCAATTTCTTCAACTTCCTCAATTAGAGCATCAGTATAAAATCAATTTATTTGTTTTTCAATAAGAAATCTATATTTTCTTGGAACAACTGTATAAAAATAAATTTCTCATTCATGTGCAATATATTCAAAGGAAATTATATCTTGTCATAATATTTTTCTGAGTATTTTTTTTGAATAAATACTTTTGAGTGAAGAAAATAATTGTTCTCAAAGACCAATCATTTCTTTAAAATCTTTAGTAGTTTCTTTTTTATCATCTAAATCACTTTCTTTTTTAGGCATAGTTACCTTTAAAAATACAAGATTTTTAGATCTTTTATAATCTTCTTTTAGTCTTATTGCTTTAAATAAGATAAAAAGAGGTATTATTATTACTAGTAATGAAATTATTAATTCTTGCATTAAGTTATTTTTTATAAATATTTTAATTATTATATCATTTTTTTATTAAATTTGGAAATTTTTTATATAAATAATGCTTGACTTATATATAATTTATTTTTCAATTTTTTAGAAAGATAAATTTTGATTTTTGAATCTTTTCTTATAATATGTAATATATTATATTTTAATTATTGTTATTATGTTAAAAAAAATATTTATATTTATTATTTTATCATTATTTGTAGGGAATATATCTTTTGCAAATGATGTAAATAAAGATTTTCCTTGGTCAGGAAATTATACTAAAATCATAAAAATTTGAGATGATTGAAGAACAAATTCTGTACAAAGAAATAAAATGGAGTGGAATTATGCTTTAAAAATTAGTAAATATGATGTAGCTTTATATGATGAAAAAGTTTTTAAAAATCCATATATTTATAATAAATCTACAGAAAAGTATGAAAAAAGTAATTTAGAAATAAAGAGAGTTTTAAGATTATTTAAATTTAGTGATAAATATAGTCATTCTCACAGAGATGTTTGATTTGATTTTTGTAAAGAATTATGATGATATCTTGCTAAAACAAATTTACAGAAGGTTGATTATAAATTTTCTTTTTATAATAGTGAGAATTCTAAAGCTAAAGATTATAATACAACAAGTTATTTTTATCCTAGATATACCGATGAATGAATTAAAAAATGATGTTTAAATAGTTGATGAGATACTCCTATTATTAAATTTAGAAATGAGTTAGTATGTTATTTTAATGTATGAAATGATTGAAAACTTTATGATAATAGAAGTTTTTCAATGTGAGATGCTTTTTATACTTTAGATTGAAAAGAATTTAATGATATAAAAAGTATTAGTAAAGAATATCATATAAAAGAATGATGGTCAGATCAAAGATTTTATATTGATTATAAAAATGTTTTTAGTAACAAAAATGATGTTATTAAATATATGAATTGAGGTTGGAAAGATTGTAAACAATATATAAAAAACACTAATACTAATACTAATACTAATACTAATACTAATACTAATACTAATACTAATACTAATACTAATACTAATAATTGTTTAGATAAAATTAATAGTTCAAGAACTTGGACATTAAAAGAAAATTTAAGAAAAAAGTTATATATAAAAATAGATAAGATTATAACTAAAAAATTATCAAGTTATTCTGATCAGAAGAAAATAGAAATATTTAATTGAATTAGAAAAAAAATTAAATTTATAGATAAAAACTCAATATTAAAAAAAGAAGCTTATG
>Ga0256843_1000112_pt1 | contig 69024 bp, 67 predicted proteins | sample AlvinellametaG_FD_191572 | JGI IMG/M metagenome (GOLD analysis project Ga0256843, IMG submission 191572) | Pompeii worm associated microbial communities from hydrothermal vent at the East Pacific Rise, Pacific Ocean - Alvinella | ecosystem: Host-associated > Annelida > Integument > Unclassified ...
ATGATGTTCAATTGATGGCTGGTTTAGTTTTAATTGGAGGAAATTTAGCTGAAATGGCAACAGGAGAAGGTAAAACATTAGTGTCTTCCTTAGTTTGTTGTTATAACTTTATACAGGATAGAAAAACTCATATAATTACTGTTAATGATTACTTGTCTCAAAGAGATATGAATTACCTTGCCCCTTTATTTAATTTTTTTAATATATCTTTTTCAAATATTTGTATCAAAGATGAAGATAATATTATTGCAATGAAAAAATTAGCATATTCCTCTGATGTTGTTTTTGGAACAAACAATGAATTTGTCTTTGATTATTTAAATGATAATATGGCAAAAAATCATTCAGAAGTAGTTCAAAGTGATTTAGATTTTGTTCTCATTGATGAAGCCGATTCTATTCTCATTGATGAAGCCAGAACACCTGTAATAATTTCTGGTTTATATAAAAAAGATTTTTCAAATGATTTTAAAAAAATCTTTAATATTATTCACCATTTGCAAGAAGACATTGATTTTGAAATTTTGAAAAAAGAAAAAAATGTTATTTTAACTGACCTTGGTATTAACAAAATAGAAAAACTTCTATCTATTGATAATTTATATTCAAGAGAAAATCAACATTTAGTTCATATAATTGCTCAAATATTGAGAGCTTCTTTTGTTTTTTATAAAGATGTAGATTATATTGTTAAAAATGATAAGATTATCATCATTGATGAATTCACAGGAAGATTAACACCAGAAGTCAGATACTCAAATGGGTTACATCAAGCATTGGAAATTAAGGAGAATGTTCTAATAAAACCTGAAACACAAACAATCGCAACAACGACATATCAGAGCTATTTTAAATTATATAAAACAATTTCAGGAATGAGTGGTACTATTTGTTCAGATTCTGTTGAATTCCTTGATATTTATAATTTGAATTGCTATAAAATCCCTTTAAACAAACCAAAACAAATTACTAAATTACCAGATATTATTTTTAAAAATAAAGATTTAAAATATCAATTTATTGCAAAAAAAGTAAAAGATATAAATAAAACAGGACAACCTGTTTTGATTGGAACTCCTTCAGTTGAAGAAACAGAAGTTTTATCTTCATATTTAAAAAAAGAAGATTTGAATTTTGTTGTTTTGAATGCCAAAAATCACTATGAAGAAGCTTCTATTATATCTAATGCAGGAAACAAAGGAAATATAGTTATATCTACAAATATTGCTGGTAGAGGTGTTGATATTAAAACAACAGATGAAGTAGAAGATTTGGGAGGGTTATTTGTTATTGGTTCTGAACGATATGACAGTAGAAGAATTGACAATCAATTATTAGGTCGAACAGGACGACAAGGCAACAAAGGAACAATACTTTTTTGTTCTAGTTTGGAAGACCAATTATTAAAATATTATGGTTCTGATAAATTATCTTCTTTTATGGAAAATAGTTCTTTTAAAAACATTGAACAGGTTAATTCTCCTTTGATATCAAAGCAAATTAATAAAGCACAGAAAAAGATAGAAAATCTATATTATGAGGAAAGAAAAAGACTTTTTGAATATGATATAGTCTTAGACCAACAAAGGAACATTATTTATAAATTTAGAAAAGAAGTTCTTATTAATGATTTAAGTTTCATAGAAGATAAGTTTCAAGAATATTTAATTGTTTCTATTAAAAGTTTATTGAATAGTTGTAATATCATTGAGAATAGTTTTTATAATGAATATTATAATATTAATAGATTAATTTCCTTACTTAAAAGTAATTTAAATATCCAATTCTTAGAAAAGGACTTAATTGAAAGAGATTTTGAAGATTTGTTATTCTTCATTAAAGGTGTTCTACTTGATTTTAGAAAAATTAAATATGAGTCTTTCAATTTAAAAGAGGAACAATATTTAGATATTGAACAGCAGGTTTTTTTAGAAACAATTGATAGTTTATGGATAGAACACCTTTACAACATTGATACATTAAAAGAGGGCATTAATCTTAGACAGATAAATCAAAAAGACCCTTTAATAGAGTTTAAAAGAGAAAGTTATAAAGATTTTGAAACTCTTTTAGAGGATATTAAAATATCTTTTTCAATTAATGTTTTAAAGCTTTCTTTTAAAAAAGTTTAAACTTAAATGAAACTTAATCTATAAAATTAACCTATAATTATTATTTATTAATTTTAATATTAGTGTTATAATAAGTATGTTAAATTAATTAAAAATGGAGTTAAGTATGAAAAAATTATTTATAGGTTGTTTAGTCTCTTGTAGTGTTGCATTTTCTTTAAGTGCTGCTGATACTTTCAATACAAATTCTTGTTCTGGTTGTCATGGAAAAGATTTTTCTAAATCTGCTTTAAATAAAAGCAAAATTGTTAAAGACATGAGTAATAAAGATATTAGAACAGCATTAAAAGGCTATAAAAATGGAACTTATGGTGGTCCAATGAAAGCATTGATGAAAAATCAAGTAAAAAAATATTCTGATAGTGATTTAGATAAAATTGCTGATTTTATTAAACCAGAAGATACAAATAGTACAAAAGAAGTAGAAAATGTATCTGTTGATAATAACACCACAAAATAGTGGTGTTATTCTTTAATTAATTCTATTGTTTTAATATCTTTTTTCTCTTTTTCATCCTCTTCTTCTTTAAGAAGCCTATTATAGTATGGGTTTGTTTGAAATTTTTCTTCTATCTTTTTTTCTTCTTCTGTTAGTTTTTTCTTTCTTTTTAACATATTGTATTCTATAAGCATTTTATAGATTTCTTTTTTTAGTGTTGTATTTATATTTATTTTTAAGTTTTCTATCTCCCACTTTCTATTTAACAAAACATCTTCTATTAATTGAACCTTTTTATTATATTTCTCTTTGAATTCTATTGAACCATTGTTTATTTTATAAATTGAATTATCTTCAAAATAGTTTTCACTGTTTTTTATATGTAGTATTCCTATAAAAATTTTAATATTATCTTCTGTTGTTTCTCTTGTTATTATTTGCATTCCTTCATAATTTATATTTTCCCATATCTTTAAATATAAAAATTCTTCTAAATATGAAGTTTCAAGTTCTTCTTTGTTATAAATTTCTTTTTCTTCTATTGAATAGTTATTCGTTGATAAAAATGATATGTTTTTGTTTTTTATTCCTATTTTTTGTATATTATTGTTTTTAAAAAAATTGTTTTTATCATATATTACACCTGTAATATAAAATAAGTTATTATCGATTTTATTTATTAAGTCTTTTTTTAAGTAAAATTCTATATTCATTGTATTTTATTCCTTTCTTTTCTTAGTGTTTTATTATTATATATAAAAAGTTATATATTATTTTATATATTTGTTTATTTTGCTTTATTTTATTCATTTTTCTTTATAATTAAAAAAAAAGTAAAGGATTTATTTGAAAAATATACTTTTTTTAACACTCTTTTTATATTCTACATTGTTTTCTTTTGATTTTATAAGTTTTAAACATAAGGAAACAAAGGATAAAATTGATAAAATATGGATTAAAGAAACTCAGTGGTTTAATGAATTTTCAAATAATGAAAATAGAAGAGCATTAAGAATCATTAAAAAAGACCTAAATGATATGATCTATAAAGATATATATATCCTTGATGAAGAACAAAAATATGATAAATTAGCTTTATATACTATGACTTATGATGTGTTATTATTTGATTTATCTTCTAATTATAAAGATAAGAAAATTTTAAAACAGGAAACAATACTTTGTTCTTTATTTTTAAATAATTTAATTGATAAGACTTTTTTTATTGATAATTTAGTAAAAACAAATAAACTTTTTTTTAAAGAATTTTCAAGTGTCAAGAATAGTATAAAATTATATAAACACAAAGAAGATTTAAATTCATTACTTCTTATTATGAATAAAATTGCAAATGGGGCTGGTTATGAAAAAATATCAGCAGAAGATTTTAAAAATCTAATAAATTAAAATACTTTTTATATTTAAATGGTATTTTGATTTTACTATAATTTATAGTTAATTCTTCCCCCTTTTTTATATCTTTTTTTGCTTCTAATCTCAATGGAAAATATTTTATTACAATATTTTCTTCTTCTGAATGGTTTAAAAAACTGAATTTTGTTTTATATGGTCTAACCATTACAGTCTTTTCATCTAATGGATTCCACTCTTCTTCTTTATTATATTTTATCTTTATTTCCCAAGGTACAACTTGCCCTTCCAAATAACATAACTTTGTTTCTTTTTTTATATTTTCTGTTGCAAACAACCCTTTTCCATGTATATTACTATCTTTTATTTCTGTTTTTTTTACATTATCTATGATATCTTCAATCACAAATTTTCCTTTTTTAAAATATATTTGGTGTATTAAAACTTATTCCAATACCTATTTTTGTTAATCTATTGTTATAGTCTATTAAACTTTCACCATATCCAGTAAAGATTTTAAAAAACAAATGAACATTTTTTTCTTTGTTCACATTATAATAATTACTGAACTCAATCCCATATTTCCCAGTTAAAAAATTACCATTTAGCTTTAACATTGTATATATATTACTGTTTATATATATTAATTTTAATTTATTATATCCTATATAATCATATAAATCTTTATTGTCTGTTAAATCTTTATTTCCTAAAAATGGAAAATTAATGCCTAAGTCTAAAAATAAATGTTTATATTCAAATAAAAAATCTGCTTCCATATAATTATAAGATCTGGATCTGTTTTCTAAATTATATTTTGAAGCCATTATTGTATTTGTTGTTATATTCCCTTGTCCATTTGAATTATGAGCTATTTTATATTTTATTCTTTTTAGATAATTTAAAAGTTTATAATTTGTCTTTACAGGGACAGAAATTTCAAATTCTGGTTTATGATTTGTTTCTCTAAATGGAGAAGAATCAACATAGATTTGCCACCATGAATTTTGAGTATATGATACTGAATATATTTCATTTAAACCAAATATATTTTTAAATAAATCTATTTTTAAAGATATTTGAATTTCAGCTTCTATATTTGTATATTTATCACTTAATGAATAACTTTGATATTTCCCATTTGTTCTATATGAAAATGGAACTATATAATTTGCTCTGTATGGGTTTATAACAAATTTATCAAATGTTTTTTTTGCTTTAATATTTGTTTTTTTGAAAATATCTATGTTCTTTGTTATTTCACTTTCATTTTCCACTTCTTTCTCTATCTCTTCATTTGAATAATTTGAAAATTCTTTATAGTATTTTAGAGCTTTGGTTTTGTTTTTTTTAACAAAATAACCATTTTCATACATTTTTGCCAAATAATAAAGAGCAAGTTTATTATTTTTTTTTTCCTCTTCTTTGAATATATAAAAAGACATTTCATAATTTTCTTTTTTATATTCTTTTAAGGCAGTTTCAAAAATATCTTCTGAAGCATTTAGATTAAATATAAATACAATATGCATTATTAATATTATTTTTTTCATTCTTTACTCTTGATATATTTTTATATAAGTATAAAGAATTATATATGAATATATTAAAAATGTTCCAAATAAATTGTTTTTATCTATTAATTTCAAAGCACTTCCAAATGATTTTTTTATTTTCTTATTATAAAAGTCAATTGAATAATATTCATCTAATATTAGGTGTGTTATATATCCTGCAAAGAACAAAAATCCAATTACAAATGTATTTAATCTAAATACTTCCATTTCTTCATTTATTAATGAAAAAAATTGTATATTCAATATAGAGGTAAATATGGCAAATGGGATTGAATGCATTAACCCTCTATGTATTGTGTTATTATCAAACCATTTTATAAAAATATATATTATTAAGAAAGTAAATAATACTTCTATTAATATTTGAATTTGTGTTATATTTAAGTTATTTATATTTATGTCTATAAATATAGCTTCTGAACTATATCTCATATTTATTAAAAATAAAATCAATATTGCCAATAAATATAGGAAATTTTTAAAAATTTTGTATGGAATTGTATTCTTTAAGTCTATATCTGGCATAATACTACCAATTATACCCATCACCAATGATACTATTATAGTTTGTATATTTATTTTCAGCATTTCAATATTTTCTTTTAATACCAATGAACTTACAATTATAGATATTAATATCAATACTGTTATTGATATTCCAAAATTTTTATGTGTTTTATAATTTGCCATTTTTTAAACTTTTTTAGTTATTATAATGTTTTGATTTTATATTTTTAAGAAAGATTTTGAGGAGCTTTTCATTTATGTAAAGAACACTTACTTTAAAGTGTTCTTTATTTTTTATTATATTTCACCCTTTTGGAGTTTTATTTCTTGATTCATAATTATATCTTGTCTATTTTTATCTATTTGTTCTTTTGTTTTTTCTCCTGAATTTACTTTTTCAGCTTGTAAATCAAGCATTGAATTTTTTAGTTGAGTTCCTTTTTGTTCATATATTGAAGAATCTTCTTTTCCTCTATAATATTCTTGTATTTGAGAATTTGTTGCACTTCTATATTTATTTTCACTTCTTACTTCTTCATAAACCTCTTTATCATTTCTATCTTCTGATAACTCTACTTTTTTATCTTCTTCTGATAATCCAAGTTTTTTATCAACTTTTGCAACTTTTTCATTTACTTCCTCTTCTGTTGGCTGTTTCCAAGAACCACAATTTGTGCAGTCTAAATTATATTCATCTTCTTTTAGCTCACCTGAGTTTAATTCTCTGTCTAATTCATTTTTATTATCTATACCACTTAATGCATTATCTATTTTTTTTGCTTTAAACTCCCCTTCATTTAAGTCTTCATTTACAACAACACCACCTGTTAAAGTTCTTGTTGTACTTTCCATATAATTTTTATTTGAAGTGTTTATTCCAGAACTACCTGATTTACTTTGAACTATTCTTTTTGTTTGAGATAATTCTTGTTTTGTTTTTGTTGTGCTTATTTTGTTATTTTTTTGGTCTTCTATCTCATTTGAATTTAAAGATGACATTGTATTTATTTGATTTGTAAATTCTTGACTTCTTAACTGTCCTTTTTCTGCACCCGAATAATCACTTTGCCTTGCATTTATATTAGTTTTATTAGCTGTTATAGCAGCTCCTGAATTACTATAAACAGTAGTTATTCCCCCATTTTCATCTATTTTCTTTTCAACACCTTGATCCATTTTTGCTCTTACATTAGCAGATTCATTTGACATTTCTGAAAATGCATTATTTTCTTCTTCTTTTAGATTTGTTCCCTTTCTTTCTTTTTCTGCTTCTGTTTTCATTACTTTATTTAAATCCACATCTGCACAAGTGTGATTTTCTTTGAATATCATTTCTTCTGGTCTGTTTATTATCTCTTCACATTTTTTCACATGTATTAATTTATCTTGAATACAACTACAACCATTATTACAGTAATCACCTTTATAATATTTTGGAGGTTGATTTAAAGTATCTGTTTTAGCACAAACGTCTGCTTTGTATGAAAAATAATTATCTTTATTTTTATACACTTTTCTTTTAACAACATTATCATTTCTATCAAAACCTTCAGATATTGTTGTTTCAGCTTTAAATTTTAAACATTGGTCATAATCTGATAATATCTTTTCTTTATCATCATAATCATTCATTTTATCTATTTCTGCCATTAGGTCTAAAGAACCTGTTAAAGATTTTGAAGCCCCAGTTTCATTATCTTGAACCATTTCATATAAATCTATAAATTCAATCATAGCTCTTTTAAATGGGAATGTATCTTCATTATATAGAGGTGATTGTTCATCAAATATTGCAACACCTATATCTATTAAGTTTTTATCCACTTCATTTTCTTTTATTATTGGATTTTTACATTCATAAGCAACTTCTGCATTTGCAGTTTCACAAGGTTTATCACTTAATCCATTATTATTTAAATAGTCTTGATAATTTTGTTGTGCAACATCCAATTCTGCATTTGCTACATCAACATCATTTTCTGCATTTGACACTTCAAGTTGTTTATTATCATAAGTTATTTGTGCATTATCAACTCTAGCTTGAGCGTTATCAATATCAGCTTGTGTTGCATCACTTGGCAATGCATTTAAGTCCTCAATTGCTTTTTCTAAATCTAATTGTACTTGACCCAATTCTTCTTTTAATTTTGTTAAAATATCTGTTTTTTCATTTAGAATATCTGTTTTTTCTAAAACCAATCTTCCTTCTTGTGAATCTTCTATATTTACAGAATTTTGATCACAACTACCACTTGTTAGTTCCCTTTTTGAAGTATCCATTGTTAATGAAGAACATATTTCTTGTTGGAATATATTTTTATCTCCCCATTTATCTTTAAATGGTTTATCATACATTCTATATGCCAATATAGTTCCAATTGTTTTATCCAGACCTTCAACAGATTCCATAGCATTTGTTATAATATTTCCATTTTGGTAAAATTTTGTTTTACTAATTAAATTAGAACAGAAATTTTGTATATCTTCACTACTTCCATTCACTACCTTAACCCAATTTTCTTTTGTTTCTTTACCATTTTTTGTTAAAAAAACTTCTGGTCTTGTTTCATATGATACATTTTTATTGTTTAATAAATTCTTTGGGTTTGTTCTTAAAAATGTTGAATTAAAATTCACTCTATCAATATCAGCATATCCGTCTGTATGTAAATCATTTCTACATTTATCATATGCTTCTACATTTAAAAAACCTGCTAGATTTTTGTGAAAAGCAACTTGTAATCTTTCTAAAGCATTATTTAGTTCTTGTGCAACAGTTGTTCTACTTTTATATTGTATTTGGTTACAATCTGGACACATTGCCCATCCTCTTGCTGGTCTGTCTGTTATTTTTTCATAATATTGAATTATATTTCCACCTTTTATTGCAGGTGATGAAAATATAGGACTATAAAAAGAACTGTTTAAATTTCCTAAATGAATAGTAGTTCCTTTTACATTAAATGTATCATCTCTATTTATTGCAGAATATTTATCTATACTTGCTACTCTGTTTAAGAACCCTTTTATAACAGAACCACTAATTTCTGGTCCAGCTCCTGCAATTAAAGAAGATATCATAGCCCCTCTACCAGGTTCACATCCTATATGCTTTAATGATACTTCAAAATGTTCACATTGTTCAGCTTCTACAAGAGAAGTTCTTCCCGTTACAGCACCAGAAATAGTGTCTCTCCAAGCTCTCCATAAAGAATAATATTCAGAAGAAGGATTATTATCCCCTTGATAATCCCCAAAGAAATAGTTATTTGTTTTTTTAATTATTGTTTCCCATATTTTCAATCTTTCTCTTATCATTCTATCAGCTTCATAATCAAAATATATTGCATTTGCACATATGTTTTCTGTATTTCTCAATGCATTATCTAATATTACATTTTTTTCCATAGAATAATTTGAATATAGATTTAAAGAAAATGCTGAGAAACTTCTTTCTATATCTCTTGCTATAAAACCTATTAGTGAAGCATTCGCAATTTTATCATTTAAATCAGTTAAAGAGATATATTTTCCATTTTCAAAATAAGAAACACCAGCAGATTCATTGTTTTTAAATCTTAATGTTTCTATTCCATCAGCATCTTCATATGTTTCTATAATATTTTGGACTAGTTCATCTTTACTTATTGTATATATATTATAATTACCATCAAAATCTTCTACATATACTTCATTAACATATAGTTTATTCAAAATATTATATTCATCATTTGCTATGTTTTTCCAATCATTATATGATTTTAGTATAGTTTCTGGCTTCATGTTTTGAGTTGTTATTGGATTTTCATCTTTATTTATTATATTTACAAAGTTTTTATAATCCATAGCTGTCATATTTAATTCCAACGCTTTTGTTGGTATTGTAACAGTTGAATTGTCAGAATACTCTATACTGTTTTTAAATTGAGTTTTTATATCTGTGAAAATGTTATCTTCTACACTATCTTGAATATATGGAGATAACTCATTTAACATATTATCCACTTCTATTAAGTATGAATCTTTTTTTGCTTCTAATGCTTGAGTTATTACATCATTATCTTCTAATGAGTAAATTCTTATTTTTGATTTTTGGAAATTAGAATTTTTTTCATCAACTACCATATTTTTTATATCTCTTACGTCTTTAAATGTAAAACCTTCTGTTCCTATTTTATTTATACATTCACTCAAATCTTTATTAACAGAAACCTTCCCCAATAATGCTTCTACTGCTTGGCTGTAATTTGTTAATTCTTTTGTGTTTACAATATCGCCTTCTATATTATGGTCTTTATAATATTTACTATCTTTAAAATCTAAAAATGTAAATGGAGAACCTCCTCTTTCTGAACCTTTACCTGAAATTATTTTTTCATTTTCAAACGGATTGTATATAAAATCATAATCTTTTTGTTCTCCTATATCTTCAATTGCAACACATATTCCTCTCTTACCTTTTGAAGTTTGCACAACTGTTTTTAATTCTTTACCTTCTGAACATTTAAACACACCAACATTTAAAATTTCTATATCATATTTTTTCTTTCTTGCTTTAAATTTAAAATGGAATATAGGAAGATTGTTTATATCATATCCAGTTATTTTTCTGAATTCTTCCACTTCTCTTTTTGAACCATTTCTAGCAGCTTCAACAAGGTTTTGAAATTCTTCACCTGACATTCTAAATGCTAATGTGTCCATTGGTGTCATTTGTTTATTAGTTCCAGGCTGTGTTCTTATAACTGTTGGATTCCCCCAATAATCTTCTCCTAAATTCCAAGTTTTGTCAGCTATATTATAATTGAAAACTCTGTTTACTAATGTCATTAATTTATCATAATCTTCATCTGCCATTTTCATTATTGAATAATCAGTCTCAAAAGGAGGTATTTGAACTGATTGAACTGATTTATATGGTGCTATCAAAAGTGCTCCATAGTGAAATACTGATACATTATTTGGAACTCCATTATATCTATATCTTATAACTCCATTTGCATGAATTTTCTTACCATATATTGAATATCCACCATTCCACCACCAATACCATCTTCTTTGAGACAATCCATCATTTTGAACAAATTCTCCTTTTGTCCCCCAAGATTTATTGATATTTACAAACATATTATTTCCCCACCACCACCAGTAGTTATTTCTTAATGTTTCAAAGTAAATATCCATAGCAAAATTACCTTGTTCATCTTTATATCCATGATTTTCTTTTAAATCTTGTAAGAATGAATGATCCCAATGCTTCCACATATCATACCAGTTAGTATCTCTATCCCATTGAATAGGATAATTTGCACCAGCATCACTTCCTCCCCACCAATACCACCAAGGGATTACTCTAAATACTATTCCTTTCTTTTTTACTGGTTCTATATTGAATTCTGCACTTAACTCTGATATTGTTGGTTCTCCAAGAGCTGTTAATGCTATATTTTGTAAATCTTCTATTGAAGCTTCTTCTTTTGATATTGTTAAATAATGTTCAACACCATTTGAAGTAGAGTAAAAAATATCTCCAAACATCCCATACATACTTTGTGGAGTTTTTGAATTTATGTTTATTGCCCTATCATTTATTTGTTTTATTTTTGGTATTTCTCTATATTTTAATGCTATTAAATATTCAACTACTCTCTTTTTTCTATATTCTTGCATTATTTTTTCAAATACGTCTTTACTCTTTTTCCCTATTTTTTCTGTATTTTGTGAATATTTATCATTTTTTGCAATTTTACTTTTAGAAGTTAATTGACAAGTATTTGTTGTCGCTTCCTTTGCATTTTCAACTGCCATTTTTGCTTGTTCCAAAAATTGTTCATATTTTACTTTTTGGTCTTCTATACATTTTGTAGAAGGAGAAGCTTTTAATTCTGGAAAATATAATCTCCCACTTCTACCTTGAAATGCTGGTTGTGATTGAACTGCTGGTTGAACTTCATCCGCCGTTATATCATCATCTATATTTACTTCTACCTGAGCAAAAACTTCTGGTTGATATGATACTGCTTCTAATGCTGGGTAATAAGGTCGACCACTTGGTAAATCTGATTTTTCAGCATTTAAAGCAGGTTGAGCTTGAATTTCTGGTTGATATGGAATTGCTTCTTGGTATTCTGTTGCTATCCCTTCTAATACTTCTGCTTGAGCAGGTATTTCTGTTTGAGGTAGAATTTCTGCAACAGCTTGAATTTCTGGAAGATTTGGTGCTCCATCTACATAAGGAGTGGCTTCAACAACTTCTGTATCGTTCCCATCACATAAGATTGCTTTTCTATCTTTTATTGACCAATTATTTGAAGGAGTTGAACCACAAGTATCTATATATGTATGAGTTCTCTCATCTGCTGTAATTTGTCCTGTTTCTGAATCAACTGTTATTGACCCATTTAATTTATTTATTTCTTCTTCTGCTGTATTTATATAAGCATTCAATCCAAAGTCAGTAGTACAATATCCTTCATATGTTGTGTTCACAAGATTCCCTTCTTCATCTTGTACTGTATAAGGATAATCTTTTCCTCCTTCTTCATATGTTGGTAAATTGTCTAATTTACTTGGATTTAAATATGCAACAACAGATAGAAGCATTTCACCTTCTGTTCCATTTGGGTTACATAGAACTGCCATATCAGCAGTAGGTTTTGTCCAACTTAAATCATTTGTTACATTTGAACAAGTTGTTACTTCTATTAATTGTGGGGTATCAGGATATGGTTCATATTTTTTTGAACAATCACTAGAAAGAACATATCTTCCTTTACCTTGATCTATATTTGCCAAATCATTTTCTATATTTGCTTCTAGATTTGAAAAAAGAGATCCTGAAAGTAATATGCTAAAAGCCATTAAGCTTAATTTATACTTCATGCACTAGCCTTTTTATAAAGTTTTTTTTATTATAATAGGTTTTTATTTTTTAAGTATTTAAATTAAGTCAATGCTTTATTTTTATGTTTTTTTAATATAATAAATTTTCAGAACACTTTTCACATGATTTTTGACCTGCTATTTTTATTAAATCTTTTTCTTTATTTAATTTAAAACAATTTTCACATTCTTCTATTTTATATTCTTCAAAAGCTTCTAAAAGCTCCTCTATTTCAACTTCTTCCTCTAGTTCATACTCTATTATGACTTCTTCCGCTGATAACCCTTCTTCTATTATTTCACTGAGTGTATCTTCTATTTCATTTTCTTTTATTTTAAATATATCATTTAATGAATTTTCAGCCATTATTTTCCTTTTTTTTATTTTTCATTATATAAAATTTTTTATTATTTTTTATTGTTTTTATAAATTGTTATTTTTTGATTTTAATTGTTTTGCTATTTCTCTTATTTTTTTAACATTATTTCTTTTATTTATATTTATTGTCAATATTTTTTTTAAATGTATCAAATCTTCTTCTTGTATATATTCAAAAAATGTTTGTTCTGGCACATATGATTCACTATTGATATATTTTTCATTAATATAATCATTTATTATTTCAAGTTCTTCTTCTGAAAAGAAATTTTCATAATTTTCAAATTCTTCTAAATTTTTGAACACTTTTTTATATTTTAAATATGTTTCTTTAAATTCATTAAAATCTCTTTCAATGAATATTTTTTTAACTGTTTTTTTATTTCTAATTGATTTTGCAAATTTATCAAAAATCAATTGCAATTGTTTTTTTATTATATATTCATTAAATATATCTTCTAATTCTTCTTCTGTGATTATTTCAGTTACCTTCCATTTTTCAGTATCCAGATATCCTTCTTCATCTTCAATTTTAACTTCAATTTCAATATCAGATAATTTTCCTTCTTCAAATTCAATATCATTGTCAAATAGCATATCTTCTTCTATATTTTCTTCAAATACATGCAACAAGACTTCTTCTATTGTAATTCCATTTTCAATTATTTCATAATCTTCAACATACTGTATTGTTCTGCCAATGCCTTCACCATATTGATAATTTTCTCTTTCTTTTGTTATTTGTTGTTTTGCTATTATACTTGACATTTTTATACCCTTTTTGTCTTTTTGTATATTATATTTTATTTAGTAGATTTTTTAATTAAGTGTGGATTTTTAATAATTTGTAGAATTTATGAGAAGTTATACACATAAATTTTATATAAGACCTAATTTGGTCTTATATTTATTTTTGTTTTGCTAATCTTTTAGCTCTACGGCTACCATGAGACATTTTTCCTCTAAGGTTTACTGTTTTACCCATTTTTTTCCTTTCTTATTGATTTTGATTTTTTATTATATAAAATTTTACTTTAAACATTTCTTAAAGATGGAAAAAATTCATTAATTTTTTCTTCTTCAATTTCTTTTAGTAATTTTTCTTTTAATTCTTTTTGAGAGTGTGCTAGGCAAGTTGTGGGGATAAATTTTTTTAATATTTCTTCTTCTGTTTTATTATATTCTTTTACTAGCTCTTTGGCAACTACTACATTTCTTGACTTCATTTGTTCATAAATTTCTTTTATTGTTAAAACTTCATACATTTTATTATATTTTTCAGATAACTCTTCAAAACTTCTAAAATCATCATATTTATTTAAAATGTAAATTCCATTTTCCTCTTTTAATTCTGATTTTAATTCTTCGATAAATAAATTTATTAAATTGTTTTTCATTTTTATTAAATCCTTTTTTTATTAATAATTTAAATTATATTATATTAAAACTTTAATTTAGCTGAAGAATATTATATTTTTATATCTTTTAATAAATTTTCTGAAAATTTAATAGCTTCTTTTGTTATTTTTTCCCCACTTATTAATCTTGCTATTTCATTTGATTTATCTTTATTTGATATCAATTCCTTTATTTTACTTTTATTATTTTCTTTTTTTATTAATATATGTTGATCAGCAATTGAAGTTAATTGTGGCAAATGTGATATAGTGAAAATTTGATATTTTTTTGACAATTTTTTTAATAATCTTGCTATACTCATTGATTCTTCACCACTTAGATTTGAATCTATTTCATCTAAAAATAATATACCTGTATCTTCATAATATTCTGTTCTCAAAGACAATAATCCTAATCTAAGCCTATTGAATTCCCCTGTACTTACATTTTTAATATCTGAATTATTTATCTTTATGTTTATAAAATATTCTCCTTTATTTATATAACTTTCCACTTTTATATTTTCTAAAAATAACATATTTGTATACTCTATATATTTCTTTTTAAATTTTTCTATATTTTCTTCTCTTGTTTTATTTACTTTTTCTTCTAATTTTGTTTTTTTATTTAATAGCTCTTTTAATTTTTTTTCATTTAATTCTTTTGTTTTTTCAATATTATTTAATTCTTCTAATTCTAATTCTTTTTTATTTAATTCTTTTAATATATTTTCTATATTCCCATATTTTTTAATCAATGAAGAATAATTAGTTATTTTATTTAATAGCTCTTCTATATTTAAATATTGCATTTCTTCTATATTTGATTGTTCTTTATCTATCAATTCTCTTATTCTTTCTATTGCTTCTATTATCTCTACACTATCCTCTTCAATCAATTCCATAAATTTATATATATCACTTTCAATATCAAAAAGAATTGATATTTTATTTATCTTATCTTTTATTTTGTCTTGTTGTGATAGTGTCTTTTTTTGTTCTAATAATTTTTCATATTCTTCTTTACTTGGAGAAACTTCTTTTATTTTATTTATTTCAAACTCTAAAAAATCTTTTTTTTCTTCTAAATCTTTTTCTATTTTTTTTAGATTTTCTATTCTTTTTAACTCTTTTTTATATTCATTCTTTGCTTCTCTTAAATTATTTAAATTTTTTTCATGCTCTTTATTTTCTATTGAAGATAATTTGTCTAATATTTCTACTATCTTTTCTTGTTCAAAGTCAGAATATTCCTTTGTATGTAGAAATGTTATTATTTTATTTCCTATCTCTTTTATTGTTTTTTTTGTTATTAATTTGTTATTTATAAAATACCTTGTTTGTTTTGCAGTTGTTTTTGAAAATATATATTCTTTTTCTTTTTCTATTCCATAGTTTTCAAAATCAAGTTCTTTTTTTAGTATTATTTGTATATCTTTTGCAGTTGTTTCTTCTAATCCGAAAACACCTAATAGAGATTTCATCAACAATGACTTTCCAGAACCACTTGGACCGGTTATTACTATTAGACCATTTTTAAAATTTATACTTTCATCTTTAAATGAAATAAACTCTTTTATATTTAAATAATCTATCATTGTTTTCCTTTTTTTATTTAAAAAATTATATCATAATTTGTTAAAAATATATAGATTTTTATTCTTTTAATTTTTATATTTTGTTATAATGTTATTAAAAAAGGATAATATATATGAAAAAAATATTTTTTATTGGATTATTAATAACTTCTACTTTTGTTTCTGCTACACCTGTTGTCCAAACACAAGAAATAGAAAGCCCAGAAGATTTGTTTAAAGAGGTCCCTCTTTCTGAGATGAAGCATAAAATGCAATTAATTTTAGACTATAAAAGAGGAAATGTTGAAGACATGCAAAAATGTCTTGATGAAGCAAAAACAAAAAAAGAGCTTTTTAATTGCAAACCTACAAGGGACTTCCCGAAAGAAGCACTTCCAAATGTTCCAGAATAATTTTAGGCAATTTTGCCTAAATTCCTTTTAATACTTTTCTTCCATTAATTTTCGTTATTTATTTTTTCATTATAATTTTATTAAAAAATAAACACACTTCTAATGGATATATATATGAAAAAAATTGTTTCCTCTTTATTTACTTCTTATAAAAACTCTTTATTCGATATAAATTTAAAACACTCTAACGCAAAGTATTCTTCTACATATATATCAAAAAAATCTGAAATATCCGAAAAATCATATAACCTTTCAAAAGCATTTAAAATAAATTCTCTTCTTTCAATATCAGATGAAGAAAAAATATTAAAAGAACTTCTAGAAACATATATATTTGACAAAAATTATTTAAAAGAAGAACTTTCTGTTCTTCAAAAAATCTCCACAAAAGAATTTAGAAAGATTCAAAACAGTATTAAACGAAAATTGATTAAAGAAGGAAAAGAAGAATATAAAAAAGCCATAGAATATTTGAAAGACAAAAGCATTGAACATATTTTGAATGGCAAAGCAGAAGATTTACCAGAGTTTATTGTTAAGGATATTATTATTAACTTTAATGAATTACAAAAAGATATTTTAGATATATCAGATGAAGATTTAGAAAATATTCTATCAAAAACCATAAAGAAATATTCAAAATTTCTATTTAATCAATTCAAAGAATCTACAAAGGTTATTAAAAATATTGTTAGCTCTGAAAGTGTAAAGGTCATAACTTCTTCAATTACAGATCTTGGAACAGAAGAAAGTAAAAGACGTCTATCCAATCTGTTTGATAATTTAGAAACTCTCCATAAATTAGATAAAGTAAAAAAAGGAACCAAGGAAGAAGCAAAACTTTTAGAGCAATTGACCCCATATAACAATAATCCATTAATTCAACAAACACCATTTGAAATTTATTCTGATTTGATTGATGATAAAGAATATTTTTTAGAAATGTATAATAAAATAGAATCATTTAAAGATATCAATACACATCTTTTAAAGAATAAAAAATTTTTAAAATTAATAACAAGTGCAAGTTCTCAACAATGGCATAAAAGTTTAAATATAATCAAAGATGCTTTTATAGATTTATCTTCAAAGGTTATAACAGATAAGATACTTGACAATAATGGAATAACAACCTCCACATTTTATCTGTTTGAAAAAATAAAAAACAGACATATATCTTCTGAAGAACAAATTTTCATGTATTCAAATACTGTTAATAGTGATAACTTAATTGAACAGTTGTCAGTTGGAAAAATTATTTCTTTAATTGAACATAAAAAAGATTTATTGTGGCTTGAAGAGAACAAAAAGAGAGAGAATAAAAAAGCTTATGAAAAGATAAATGGTCTTATTAATGGATTATTTAAAAGAAATCATTATAAAGATTTTATTAAAAAGATATCAGGATTTGAAAAATCATTTGAAAATAAAGTTCAAAAATATATTGATATGTCATATACTATTGTTAATGATATTGACATTCCTACTAGAGTTAAAAAAATCATTGGAAGTGAATATGAAGAACTTTCAGAACAAGCTCAAACAGTATATACTAATATTATTACATATAGAGAGGAATTAAATGTCATTGAGAATAATTTAGAAAAAAGTGTCAAAGATAGTATTGAACTTGTCAATGAGACAATTAACAGCTCATTGACACACATTGAAGAATTAGAAAATTATATAGAAGAATTAAAATATTCTATTGATAATTTTACAGATGATGTTTCTTCTGATAACAAGATAACTATTGAAGAATTAGAACAAGCTCTTTCTTTATCCATAGAAAATTCAATTAAACTAAAAAAATATATTGAAGATTTAAAAAAAGAAGAGTTAAGCTTGAAATTAAGATATAAAGATAAAATAGAAGAATTCCGAAAGTTTAAATCTGATATTGAAAATCTAGCAGAAGATATTGTTTCAGACACAAACGCTACATTAGAATATATTGAAAATAAATCTTCTGAATATTCTAATATTCTATCGGAAATTAAAGAGTTTGATATTAAAGATTTATCAAAAAAAATTTTTTCAGATACTTATTCTGTTTTAGATATTATTAAAAAAGACATTAACACAATAAAGAATGCTCCTGTTATTATCAAAAATAAGTTTTTTTCACTTATCAAATATGATACTTATAAATCTATTATCAGCAATATTAAGGATTATACAAAATTATCAGGCATTCAAAAAGTAAATAAATTTGTTTCTTATTTGGAAAATGTCAAGCAGTTATCAATTGACTATGGCTATAAAGAAGATTTAATAGAATATGAAACAGAGCTTTCAAAAGTTGCACAACTGAAAATGAATTTTTATTCTGATATATTCCCAGGTCATAATCAAGAAGAAACATTTCAAATTTTTCTTAAAAATTTAAACCTTCTTATATATCAATTATTAGATATTTTTAAAAACAAAACATTTGAAGAAATCTCAGAAGAGGTTTTTTCAGAGGCATTGTTAATTTTATCTAATGGTTCATTAAAAAATAAAAAAGGTTTATTTTTTATAAAGGAGTTGAATACTCTTAACACTCTCAATACTCATTCTTCTGAAAAAATCTTATCTAGATTTGATATTAATGAAAGTAATGTTAAAATACCTCCAATAGATACTAGAAAATTAGAAGAAAAAATAAATAATCTTTTGGATTTAAAATTAGACTTACATGATAAAAATATTTTTAAAAAATTATTTAATAAATTTAAAAAGAAGATTCCATTTTTTCAAAACAAAGAACTATTTAAAGAAGATCCATTGAAGAATGAAGACTTTTTTGACAACTTTGATTCTTTACTATCAGAATTAGAAGCTTATGGTTCTGGGATTTATTTAAATTCCGGTTCTTTTAATTTTAAAGAATTACCTTCTGCATTTTTATTATTATTAGATACTGAATTTCAAAAGGATAATGAAGACTTGTTATCAAAAGAAGAAATATCTCTTTTATCTGAATATTTTATTGATTTTTCAAATAATATCTGGGATATTAAAAAAAACCTTGAACAACTGGATATATTAATAATTTCTTTTAAAGATAATAATCATTCTGCTTATGAAAAACTCCTTCCAATCCAATCAAAATTGAATGAAAAAGTTATTCTTTTTGACAAAAAAATAGAACAAATATTTGATGTTGTTAAAAAGAATCTTCAACATCTTTATAATTTGAGATTATCTTTATATCAAAACAAAGAATTTATTTCAGAGAACAATCAAATCTATATAGAAGAGATATCTTTATTAATTAGTAAAAATATTTCTTTTTTAAATTCTTTTTATAATATAAGCTCTTTATCAAATGATAACAGAAATAAAGAACTTAATTTTGATGTTGAAGAAGATTTTATCTATAATGAATATTTTAAATCTGTCAATGTTGATATTCCTTTAAGTGAAGATTTAAAACAAGAACAGAAAAGATTGTTCTCTTCTATTGACAAGAAAGATATTTTTGATTTCTATATAGAAACACATAAAAATATTGGTTCTCATAATATCTATGACAGTGAATCTTTTAAAAATCTTTCTTTAAGCTCTTTTATTGATTTTAAAAATGAGAATAATTCAATGGATTTATTAAATGAAGATTTACAACTTATTTCTTCTTCTATATATAAATCTTTATTTGGAATAGATTATTTTAAAATAAAAGAGGATTTATCTAATTCAATAGAAGAATTTTTATCAATAGAAAACAATGTTAATTTAATTAAAAATATGCAAAAAAAATATAATATTCAGGATATATTTTCAGAAGATTTTAAAACTTTTGATTTTAAAACTTTTTTATATAAGACACAATTCTCAGGAGAAGAAGAAAATAAATTTAAACAATTTTTAAGCACTCTTGTTGCTTTTAACAAATTTGAAGATTTTTCTTTTTCATTTAAAGATTTAAATGGAGTGGAAGCAAAAAAGGTTATTAAAGACAAAAAAGATGTTTTATTTAATAGTGTTCCTTTTATTTCAGGAGTTGAAACATTATCTCTTGAATATAATATTTCTTATAAAAACATAGAAAATGATAATGATATCTCTTTATATTTTAAATTTACTGCAAATAATAATAAAACAGATAAACAATTTCAAGATGAGATTCTTTCAAAGGATTTTTTTGAAGATCTTCCCCATTTATTGTCAAAAAATGATACAACAACACATCACTCTTTTTTTAATTCATTTGTTGTTTGTCTTAATACTCCTGGTTTAGATAAAACAAACCTTATTGATTTTTTTGAAAATACTTTACAACATTCAAAAGAGTTTATTGATAGAGATTTAAATTTAACTCTTTATAAAAATGAGAATCCAGAATTAAGAAAATTCTTAGATAAAATAAATGTTATTATTAATAATAAAGAATCAAATAAAAACATAGGTTTAAAACTTTAATCTTTTTTTAAGGAATTTTTAGATAAAATCTTTTAATTTTTTAATAAAAAAGGATTTTAATTGAAAAAAATTATTGTATTTTTCTCTCTTTTGTTTTTCTATACTTCAGCATTTGCCATTTCTCAAAAACAATTAGAACTCTTACAGATTGTAAGAGATGTTGCCAAACTCACCCCATGTAAAAATGGCAAAACTTACCCGGATACCTTAGCCGCAATTTGCTTAAGAGAAAGTAGTGCAGGTAAAAACCTCATAGGAGATTTTCATAAAAATACTCCTATAACAGAAGCTTCATTGGGTGTTATGCAAATAAAGGTATCTACTGTTAGATATGTTGCTTTATATACAAAAAAACTTAAATGGACACAAAAGAAAAGTGATAAACAAATAGCAAATTTATTATTTTCAAATAATAGATTTTCCGCCACTGTTGCTGCAAATTATTTTAGAATTTTAATTGATTATAGGAAAACATATTTTTATGCTGTTAGTGGCTATAATGGAGGATATTATAATTACACATATTACAAAAAAATCATTAAAGATTTAAGATATATACAATATTTTGTTAAAAAAGGAGTTTTAACTTAATTTAATCCATTTCTTCTGTTTAATCAGAATATTTTTCATTATTAATTAAATATTCTTTTAATTCATTTTACTATTTTTTTGACAATTTCTCAGTTCCATATCTTTTTTTTTATGTTTGTTTTTAAAAACTCTATCCCATTGAGACATTACTTTTGAAGTTGCTTCTATTTCCAATGTTTTAGCATTTATTCTTTTTTTAATTATTATAATGGCAATAATATAAAATTTTATATATATAATCTTTTATTATATTATTGATTTGTTTTATCTATATATTGCTCTAATAGACTTTTCATTATTTGTTCAGCAACTGTTGATATTATTGCTTCTCCATGAATTTCAAAAATCAAGTTTGAAAATTTTCTTATTTTTGTAATATTTTTTGGTGGTATATACTCTTTTGATTTAATATATTCTCCATTTTTATAAATATAGCCTATTCCAAATAATGCCATATACTCTTTTGGTGTCCATGTTCTATTAAAAATAGGATGACAAGTATTACTATTTCCTATTCCATTTTTAGTTGTTAATGCAGAAGAAGTCTTATTTAATGAAGCTCTTTTATATGTGGCAGCCTCAAAACCCTTAATAGGCATAAATATATACATATATTCTTCTCCATTCTTTATTAATAGTTCTTTTGCTCTTTGAACAGCTTTTTCTTCTATTGTTTTTCTATCTTTAATATCTTTTATTTGCCATCTTCTCCCATCTTCTCCCCATTCCTTTTCACCTTCTCTTTTCTTCATTTCTTCTGAAACAAACTCTATATAATCAAGTATATTGTTTTCTTTAAAATATTTTTTACTATCTTCTTTCACTACAAATGTTTGATTATTTTTAACATTAAATTCATTGTTTTTATTCTTTCTAACTTCTATTATTTTATAAGGTCTATTAATTCTTTCTTTGTTTTTATATGCTGATTTGCCTTCTGGTGTATTTTCTAACCATATTTCAAATCTTTCTTTTAATTTTTGTCTAAAATGCAGATTTGGGATTTTATTATTATAGTTATTATCTTTCCATTCTATTAACTCTTTTTCAGCTTCTTTTTCTGTTATACTCATATCAATATATATTTTATTATCTTTAATTTTATATTCTTTATTTTTTAGAAGTTCTTTATATTTATCTTGTTCTTCTATATCTATTATCTTTATAAGATCCAATGTTTCTAATGCATCTCTTATTGTCTTACCATCATAGCCTTCTTCTGAGGATTTTTTATAAATTTTTTTTGGAAAATCTAAATTTAGTCCATTTTTATAAAAAATAACAAACCCTCTTTGTCTTACTTGACATCCACCATATTCTTCACCTCTTATAGTTTTTAATTTACATTCAAAACCATATTTTTTTAATGAACTTTCAATATATTCAAATGTATTTATTGGTTTAATCAATTTGTCATTCTTCAATTTTTTTTCTAATTCTGATATTTTGCACTTTATGTCTGTTTTATTAAATGCCAATATATAATTAAGTTCAAATTTATTTTTATTTGCTTTTATCTCTTTTGAATTTATTATATTTTTATATTTTTCTGGATTATTTGTGTATATAAAATATTGATAGTTTAGATAATTTCCATTTTCATCTTCTATATATTCATTGTATAGTTTTTCTACACCTCTTTCATATAATAATGCTGGAATTTCTTCATTGTAATATATAACAACATTTTCTATATATCCAAATTTTAAAGTATTTCTTTCTTTACCTATTTTTTCAAATATTTTAAATACTGATTTTATTAATTGATTTCTAAAATCCAATGGAGAGGATTTAAAGGCATTTAAACCGGAAGAACCTTGACAAGGAGGAGAAAATGTTCCTGTAATAGGTTTTTCTTTTAAAAATGTTTTTATTATTTTTCCTTGTATCTCTTCATCTGTTATAGAACCTGATATCATATTTGTATTTTTATAATTATCTCTAAATATGTTTGCTCTTTCTTCTAGTAATTCATTAGCTAGAACTGTTTCTATTTTGTATTTTTCTTGATTTTTCCCCAATAAAATGTTATTTGTTCCATATTCTCCAATACCACTATTTGAAAATAAAGAAAAGTTTTTAATTTTTTGCATATTTAATCTCTTTTTTAAGCTTAGTTTAATTATTTTTATTATACAATAATAATAAAAAAAAAGGAATATGATTTGAAAAGAAAATTAGTAAGCATTCAAAAAGTATTAGAAGTTTCTCCAATTGAAGGAGCAGATAGAATTGAAAAAATCACAATTAATGGTTGGACTTGTGTTTCAAAAAAGGGAGAATTTAAGAAAGGAGATCTTTGTGTCTACTTCGAAATTGATTCTTTTTTACCACTTGAAGATCATAGATATGAATTTTTAGCAAAAACTTCTAAAAAGAAAATGTATGATAAAGAAGGAATTCGATTAAGAACTATCAAATTCAGAGGTGTTCTTTCACAAGGTCTTGCACTTCCTATTTCTTTATTTCCTGAAATTAAAGATTTAGAAATTGGTAAAGATGTGACTGAGCTTTTAAATGTTATTAAATATGAAGAACCCATTCCTCTTCAACTAGCTGGTGAGGTCGTTGGTCCTTTCCCTTCTTTTATACCAAAAACAGATGAAGAAAGAATTCAAAATCTTCCTGGACTTTTTGAAAAAGAAGAACTAAAAGAGATTCCTTTTGAGGAAACAATGAAATTAGATGGAATGTCTATGACAGTTTTTAGAACAAAAGACACTTTTAATGAAAAAACTGAAATCTTTCCAGAAACAAATGAACAGTTTGGTGTTTGTATGAGAAATTTTGAATTAAGATTTAAGGAAGATAATGCTCTTTGGAAAAAAGCAATTAATTTAAAATTGCCACAAATTTTAAAAGAACTTGATCTTGAAATTGCTTTACAAGGTGAATTAATGGGTGAAAAAATCCAAGGAAACAGAGAAAAAATCCTTGGTCATGAATTTTTTGTTTTTAGGATTTTTGATATTAAAAAACAAGAATTTTATACACCGGAAGAAAGACTTGCTTTAATTGAAAAAATTAACAAAACTTATAATGTTGATTTAAAGCATGTCCCTGTTCTTAATAGAAATATTAAAATTTTCAAAGAGGTTTCTTCTATTCAAGAAATGCTTGAAAGAGCAAAAGGGAAATCTATTTCACATAACATTAGAGAAGGAATTGTTCTAAAATCAGAAGTCCTTTATAATGGAAAAACTCTTACATTCAAAGCCATCAATAATGAATTTCTTTTAAAAGGAGGAGAATAATCTATTTTCTTCTCCTTCTTTAATTTTTCCGTTATAATTCCTTATATTTAAATTTATAAGGGACTTCAAAAAATGACACAAAAAGAAAAACTTTTACAACTACATAATCTTCAAAATACACTTAACAATATGACAAATGGTTCTGAATGGACAAATGGTATTACAAACAAAGGAAAACAAATTAATTGGTATAATTGTATGCTACTTGAAGGTGCAGAAGCAATAGATTCAACTCCTTGGAAACATTGGAAGGCAATTGAAGGAAAGACGGATTGGGAAAACATAAAAATTGAAGTTGTTGATATTTTTCATTTTTTATTATCTGAATCTATAAGATTATATGGTATTAATAAAAGCCATTATATTTCTAATGATATTTTAACTAGTTTTGAGTTCAATTATTCTTCTAGTGATTTTAAAATTTTTAATCAAGAAATGAAATTATTTATGTTCAAAGTTTTATCTTTGGATTTAGAAGTTGGTTCGAATAATGTATCTTTTCCAGAATTATTTTATCATTTCTTTAAATTATTAGAGCTTTGTAATATGACATTTGATGAAATGTATAATCTTTATATAATGAAGAATGCTTTAAATAAAATAAGGCAAGATAATGGATACAAAGAAGGTAAATATGTTAAAATATGGGAAGGAGTTGAAGATAATGTTTATTTATATAATCTTTTAAAAGATCAACCAAATTTAGTTTATGAAGATATTCTTGATAATCTTCAAAACAAATACAATTCATTAAAAAAATAAGTTTTAAAATAGTAGAATATTCTACTATTTTAAACTAGTCTTGTAGCTGCAATGACTTTTTGAGAAACATTCATTTCTTTTAGTTTTTCAATTGCCTCTTTTTTTGTATATGCCTCTACTTTTATATCACCTGCCTTGTATGTTAATAATTCTTTTTTTATCTCATTGTTTGCCATGAATTTATCCTTTTAATACTTTTTTAACAATTTCAGAAGCCATTTTACCATCATATTTCCCTTTATAAGCCTTTGACAATTCACCCATTATTTGACCCATTTGTGTTTTACCATTTTCAATTATATCTTTAACAACTTTTTCTAATTCTTCTTTTGTCATTTTTTTTGGAAGATAGCTTTCATAAATGTCAATTTCTTTTGAATAACCTTCTGCCACTTTGCCCTCTTGTTTCTCTAACATCAAATTATATGTTTGTGAAGCATTCTTTTTAAATTTTTCAATTACTTTTATAGCTTCTTCTTCATTTGTCTCTCTATTACCATTGTTTTTACCAACACTTTCAATCTCCCCCACCAATGTGGTCAAAACTCTTGATAATTCTTTATTTTTTTCTTTTCTTGCTTTTAAATTATCTTTTTTTATCTGTTCTAAAATTTTATTCATTTGAAACCTTTGTTTTAATTTTTAAAATTCTACAATTTTTATTATTAAAATAAACTTAATTTTTTATATTCTTTTCATATTTATTATTTTTATATATTTTTCAGCTTTAATATACTATAATTTTATATATTTAAAATTAATAAGGTAGACTTTTATGAAAACAAATTCTTATGGATTATGTCCATACAAAATAAAAGATAATGAGTTTTATATACTTTTAAACAAAACAAGCAAAAACAGTAATTATAATTTTTTCAAAGGAAAAATTGAAGATTTAGAAACTCCTCAATCTTGTGCAAAAAGAGAATTTTTTGAAGAAACCGGTGTTGATACAAATATCAATTATTATGAAGAATTTTTTTCTCAAAATAGTAAAAGAAAATTAATTGGTGTTTATTTAATTGATTGGTCTTATTATGAAGAAGTTAATTTTTCTTTTGATAAAAAAGAAATCTATTCTGGTGATTGGATTAAACTATCACCAGAAATTATTTTTTCTAAAAACCAACAAAAGATTTTTAATAAAATCTTTTTGTTTTTAAAACAGAAGGAAATGTGGCTTAAACATATAATTGTTTAAAAGTCATCATCAAATGTTAAACTACCTTTTGAATAATTTGCCACATTTCCTTCAAAAAAATTTGTTTTTTGGTCATTGAATTTTGCAAAGTCTTCAACCCATTTAATAGGATTTCCTACATTATAGATTTTTTCAAACCCAACGGCATTTAATCTTTCATCTGCAAGGTATTGAATATATTGCTCAAGTATTTCATCTGTTAAACCCAATATTTGTCCCTGCGTAATATATTTACCCCAATCTGATTCTAATTTAACTGCTTCTCTGAACATCTCTATTACTTCTTCTTTTAACTCTTTTGTAAATAGTTCTGGTCTCTCTTTTTTTAATGTATTTATTATATTTTGGAATAAAACTAAGTGTGTTACTTCATCTCTTTGAATAAATCTAATCATTTGCGCAGACCCTAACATTTTACCAGCTCTTGCCAAAGTATAGAGATATGTAAACCCACTATAAAAATATATTCCTTCTAAAATTTGATTTGCAAAACAAGCTTTAACAAAATTTTCATCTGTTGGCATTTTTGATAACTCTTCATAAACTGCTGCTATTCTGTCATTCTTTTGTTTTAACATCATATCTTTTCGCCATAGTTCATAAATTTCTTCTGAATTAGTTGAAATTGAATCCACCATAACAGCATACGACTGTGAATGTAAGGCTTCCTCAAATGACTGCCTCACTAATATTAAGTTTATTTCAGGTGATGTCACATATGGATTTATGTTGTCTATAATATTGTTTGTTTGTAATGAATCCATAAAAATTAATTGAGACAATGCTTTATCATAAGCAGTTTTTTCAGTTTCTGACAACTCTTTATAATCTTGAACATCCCTAGTCATATCAACTTCTTTTGGAAACCAAGTGTTATTCAACATCATTTCCCATAAATTGTAAGCCCATTGATATTTAATATCATTTAATTCAAAGATACCAGTAGGGTTCCCTCCAAATACTTTTCTTTCATTAACTGTTTCTTTTGTATTTGGATTGTATATTTTTTTTCTATCTATTTTTTTTGCCATTTTTATTACCTTTATTTAATTTTTATTATCTCTTTTTTTATTTTCTTTAGAATTCTTTTTTTAAGATTTTTTATTATACCATAAGGTTGTTCTTTGCCATAAAAATCTTTTAAAAATGTTTGAAATTTTATTCCTTCTGCTGCTTCTTTTCCTCCAACTATCATATATTTCAAATGATTTTCCATCTTTTCTTTACCTGAAAATTTCATTTTTGTGAAAGTCATATTTGCGTAAGGCTTTATCTCTTCTAATATTAATTTGTTTATTTTTGTTGAAGCTTCTCTTAATTTTTTTCTAATTTTTTCTAATTCTTTTTCTTTTCCACCTGCTCTTGTTTCATAATCATACATTGTATAATATTTACCATCTTCATTTTTTGTAAATGTATTTTCCCCATATGGCTTAAATAACATATTTGGGTATTTTTTATCTATTTTTTCATCTAATGTTCTTTGAATTGAGCCACTCATATATGAATACAATCCTTCTACCGAAGCATATATTAACTCTTTTTTACCAAAATCTGTTTTTTCTATCCATCTAAACCATTCTCCTTGAAGATATAATTCTCTATATCTTCCAAATTGTAAATCCCACCATTCCATTTGGCTTTCTGTTTCCATATTTTTAGGGTCTGTGTATTTTTTTTGGTATTCCCACCATTTTTTATCCCATTCTAAAAGATTTTTAAATTGGAATAGATTCTCTTCTTCATTTAATCTCCCATATTCAGAACAAGAAATATAGTCATATTCTTTTTTTCCTTCTTTTTTTTGAATTTTTGTATTTACCTTATATGTTTGTTTAGGTGTTAATTTATCAAATGCCTCACTTAATTTTTCTCTTGTATGTTTTTTAGGAAATTTTTTAATTACTTTATATTTCTTTAATTCTTTAAATAACATTTTGTCATGTTTTGATTTTTCCATTTAACAGCCTTTTTGTTTTCATTTTTTATCATTATATCATTTTTATCTTATTTTGTCTATTATTATTTTATAATTGTTTATATATCAAATTTTATGAAATTATATGGAAATATTAAGAAATAAAGATAATACTGTCAGCAAATTTATACACAAAGATGGCTCTGAAACTGCCATAAAAGTTGTTAAGTCTATTGTCAATGAAAAAGAAAATGATAATTTATCAATTTCATTTGAAGATAGGAATAAATATTCTATTTTCATTTCTGTTTCAAGAGGTTGTCAATTTAAATGTTCTTTTTGTTATTTAACTCTAAAAAATAGTCAATATAACAAACTTACAAAAGAAAATATTTTAAATAATTTAAAAGAAGCTTTTTTAGAAGAACTTTCTAATAACCCTTCTATAGTTTCTATATATATTAAGCTGAGTTGGATGGTAATGGGAGATGCCTTTAATCAACCATTATTAGTTAAAGATACAACAATTGAATTTTTAGAATGGATATTTGAAAATAAATATGCAAAAGGTTTGGATGGCGTTGATTTATCAACTATTTTTCCGAATAATGTTCAAAATGATTGGAAATCTATTTATCATAGTTTAAATGATTATTTGTATAAATATAATTTTAATCCAGCTAATAATAAAAAAGATAATATTGATTTGGACTTTAGTAATAGTTTTGAATATGATAATAGAAGCCCATTTAGAATTTTCTATTCATTAGGCACTGCTATACAAGAAAATAAGAACAATATAATACCAGGAACAAAAAATACTGTTAAAGCTATTATAGAATTATTGGATTATTCTGAAAACAATAAATATAATGTCTTGCTACACCATATGTTCATAGAAGGATTGAATTCTTCTGAAAATGATATTCGTGCTTTTCTTGATTTATATTCTAAAATACCAGAATTAAAGAAGATAGAAACAAGAATTTTAAGATATAATTTTTGTGATTTGTCTAAGTATAAAGAAGAGGAAGATTTTAATAATATAATCAATCAAATACTACCTAATGTACCAAATCTGAAAGTTCAGATTTCAGCAGGTAGTGAAGTTAAGGCTGCTTGTGGTCAATTTATTGTAAAAGTTTTTAAATAGTTAGAAATATTTTCTAACTATTTTTTATATTTTCACAAAACTCTATTCTTTTTTTAATAATCTTTTCTCTTTCTTTTTTATTTTTTGTTTTTATCTCTAACTCAACAAAATCATTTATTATTTTATCTAAGAAATCTTCTGAACTTTTTGCTCTTGTTATATACATTGAAAGCAGCTCATTCTTATGTTTGTTGTTTTTATTTATAAGTTTCTCTATATATTTAAATTCATTTTTCATTTTATACCTTTTTTTATCTTTATTATATTTTATTTATATCTTTTTTAATTTTTCAAAAAAATAGCTTAAATTTTGTTATTCATTTTTATATTATTATAATTCTTATACAACTTTATCAATTTTTAGGGACTTCTATGAAAATCTGTTCTATTGGGTGCAAACTACATAAAGAAGATTTAAACAAAAAATCTATTTCTATATTAAAAAAAACATTAAAATCAAAAAAACCAATAGAACTTGCCTGTTCAAAACATAACCAATTTACAACAAAAGATATTAAAAAAATGTCTTTATTTTCTTTTGATAGCAGTAAGATTTTTTATCATATAGATTATGATATTTTTGATATTAATACTTATATAAATGATTTTAATAATAAAACAATTCTTTTGGATTCTCTCATTGAAGAAATTGAAATGGCTATTATGTTGAATTCAGGAAATATTATTTTACATCTTGAAAAAAATGTTCATGAAAAAATAGATTTAACCGATTTTGAATTTTTCTTAAATAAAGTCATTATGCTTTTTAAAACCCTTTATTCTACTTTTCCACCTTCAAAAGACCTAGTTATATATATAGAGAACACTTATTACTCAAAAGAACTTTATGATAAGCTTATTTTGACATTAAAAGAACATGGCTATAATGTTGGTTTTACACTTGACATTGGAAATATTAAGATTTGGACAAATAATAGTTTATATGAATGGTTAGAGCTTTCAAAGAAATTTGTCTTAAAGAATGTCCCTTTACATTTTCATATACACTCTAATAATGGAGTTGAAGACAGACATATTCCTTTTCATGAGGCTTTTAATAATGAAGCTGATTTTATTGATATTCGACAAAACAGTGACAATCATTATTCTAGCAATACAGTATTTTATATTAAAAACATAATTGAAGAATATTCAAATCATAAGAAAGTATCATTTATCTTTGAAATCGATATTTTTAAGGTGAACAAAGAAGAAGTTTTCTTTTGTTCTTAATTTAATCAAAAAACTCATTTAATTTTAATAATATTTTTTTATCTATCATTCTTTTTCTTAATAAATCTTCTTTATTATCAAACATCCAGTTTAAATAATTATAAGGAACATTCTCAATAGGCACACCTTTATATTTACCAAAATTAATTACAATATTTGTTTCTTCTTCTTTTTCATTCAAATTTTCAAAAATTTCATTATTTTCTAAATAATCTTCATTTATCTGATATATATGACTATTTTCTGATAAAATATATAAATTCTCTTTTGCTCTACTTACTGTTACATATATTAATCTTTGTGCTTCTTCTTCTTTATCTCTTTTGAATTTTTCACCTCCAGCATTCATGTAAAAAACTGTATTCCATTCTAATCCTTTTGAACTATGTATTGTTGTTATAGTAATTCTTTCTGTCAATTCATTTTTTTCCGTTCTTTTTGAACCATTTATATACTCTTCTAATAATGATAAAATTTCTCTTTCTTCTTTTAATTCAAATATTTCATCAAATAAAATATCTAATTTTTGTTTTGCTTCTTCTTCTCGATCTGAGTTCCACAATCTACTTATATTTATATATATACTATTAAAATAGTATTCTTTTATTTTCTTCATTTTTTCTTCAAAATCATTTAATACAATTATTTTTTTAAGTTTTTTTAGTTCTTCTTCTATTTTTTTAGGAATTTTTTTGTTATTTTCTTTGTTTTTTAATTTATCTATTTGGATTTTTTCAAAATCATTTATTGATTTATCACCTATTCCTTTTATATTACTAAGAATATATAGTAGTGAATCTGTTTTGGTTCTATCTAAAACATATATATATAGATGTATCAAAACTCTTACTTCTATTGATTCTCCAATTGATTCTCCACCTAATTTGTTATATTTAAATTTCATTCTTTTTAATTCGTTCTCTAAAAAATAGACTTCACCAGTTCTATTTATAATTCCTATTTTTTCATTCATAGGTAATTCCATAATTTTATTTACAATGAATTTTGATTGGTCTTCTTCTTCTTTACTCAATAAATATTTTATTTTATTGTTTTTTACTTCTTTATTAGCACTTTCACAAGGAATCCAATTTTCAACTTTTTCAATCATCTTTTCACCTAAATGATTAGTTAAATCAACAATGTTTTTATTACTTCTGTAATTTTTAATAAGCTGTATTGTTTTGGCTTCATATTTTTCTTTTGCTTGTAATATATTTTTTACTCTTGCGCCCAGAAAACCGTAAATTGATTGGTATGGGTCTCCTATAACACAAATATTATCTTTATTTTTAAGTAAATATATTATCTCTGCCTGAATTGTATTTGTGTCTTGAAATTCATCTACAAATATTTTTTTAAATATATATTGCATTTCTTTTCTAAAATTATCTATTTTAACTAATGCATATAGAGATAAAGCCATAATATCACCAAATGATATTATACTCTGTTCTATTTTATGTTTTATATAAACATTTAAATGATTATTTAGTTTCTCTATAATCTTTTCTTTTTTAATTTTGTTTTGTTCTAGTAGTTTATATGCTGTAAAACCAAGGCATTTTGATTTAATTATTGTATCAGCTATCTTTACTTCTGTTTTCTCTTTATTTTTTTCTAATTTTCTCTTATATTGAGCAATAGTTCTATCTATTTCTTTATCTATTTCCATTAAAGCTTTCTGTTTTATTATTGAATATAATTGTAATAAATCATTAGCTTTTTCTATGTCTTTTATATTTAATTCATTTATAACACTATCAAATGTTTCTATTACACCTTTCCCATTTATCAATTCTGTATTTAATATTTTTCTTGTGAATGTTATTTTGTTCGGTTTTTTCTTTATTGTATGTAAGTAATGGTTTTCTATTGCTATATTTATTAATTTTTTTGAATTGTCTATAAAATCATTTTTAATAATATTTATAAAAAATCTATTGATTTCTTTTGGCATTATTATTGTTGTATTCTCTTTTAGACCTATTTTGGAGAAAATATTTGAATTTGTAAGTAGTTTTTTAAAAATTGAATGGTATGTTCCAAAGAACATATTTTGATTTTTTACATTGATATCTTTTAATGCTCTCTCTTTTATTTCATTTGCTGCGGAGTTTGTAAATGTTAGAACAAGCAAGTCTTTGACATTTAAATTTTTCTTTTTTATCAAATATTCTATTTTTGATATTAATGTTTTTGTTTTTCCTGAACCTGGACCTGCTATATTTACCAATGAGCCTTTTTCTTCTACTACTTTTTGCTGTTCTTTATTTAACATATAACCCTCAAAATTTTTTATGATATTATATCATAATTTAATAAGAAATAATAGCCAACCCACCATTCGAATGACATTCTCCATTTATTCTAAAATAAGTATCTACAATTTTTTTCAATTAAACCCATTTCACTCTTGTATATATTTTGTGTATTTTTCCTCTTGCACTCTTTTATCTCTTCCTTCATGAAATCCTCTATCAACCATTTTATTAAATCTATTTCTATCATTTCTTTTGATAGATGTTCTTCTTTTATTCCTTTTCTTATTATTAAACCATCATTATTTCAGGTTCCATGTCATTTTTAAATACTTTATATTTCTTTGACATCTCAACTTCTTTTTTTATATATAATCATATTGTTTTATTTTTCAGTTTCTTTTAAGTATCATTATAGTATAATTTTAAAATAAATAACAAATGAAAGGGATTTAATATGTCAGAAAAATTAACATTAGATGATGTTAAACACACATTAACAGAAGAACACATATCAGATATGGATAATATGTCGGATAAAGATTTAATTAATGTTTGGAAAATTCATTCTTCGAAAGCAAAAAGATTGAAAAAATCTAAAAACAAAGATGAATATAATTATGCTTATTGTGTTTCTCTTTATTCAATGTATCTCCACAAACAAATTCAGGCAAAAGCTGAAAAAGAAAAATTAGCTACACTTAATAATAAAGAAGAAGATTAAATTTTTTCTTCTTTTGCTTCCCCTTCCAAAAAATCTTCCCTTAAATCAAATAAAAACCAAACCAGAACCAGACCAGCAAGTAACACATACCAAAGATGAAACAACTCTTCTATTTTTACTCCATTTAACATTATAATTCCATATATGAAGTATGCAATATTATGAGATAGTTCAGCAAAAATCATTGTTGCAAAATCTATTTGATTTATTTTTATTTTCTTTGATAATTCCATTACATATATATAACTATAATTAGCATAAAAACTTCTTCCAAAACCAAAAATAAAAAATAGAACATATAAATACAATATATTCTGCTTCAATATATCATAATAATTTATTATTAATAAAAAAGGAATAGCATATATTATTATCCCCAATATTCTATATATTCTTACACTTACATATTTTAGTATATATGAAGATATAAATTGTGAAGCCTGTCCCATTACCATAAAAGATAATATTGAAGCTGTTTCAACAACAGAATAATTTAGTACATTTATTAAAAATATAACCATATATAAATCATAAAAAGGTCTTGAAGCATTTTGAAAGAAATTTATAAGTGTAAAATATATTTTTTCTTTTAGCAATTCCCCTTTATAAAAATTAAGCATTGTTTTTAGATTTTTAATAAATGATTTTTTTTCTATTTTCCCTTGATAGTTATCTATTTTGTTTTGTATTTGATTATATATACTTTTTTTTGTTCTTGCTACATATATTAAAAATAATATATAAAATAACATTGATACTGCAAAAACCATATATTCTTTACCTTCTATTAAGAATATATATGAAAAAATTATAGGCATCACAGCTTTTAATAAATATACTATTGATGTTTTTACCGCATTTATCATTGCATTTTTATCATTACTTAATAATATTAATTTATATATATACCCAATTTTAACAGTCATCAAACCCCATCCCATACCTTCTAAACCTTTTGCTATATACAGCAATTCTTTAGGGAGATTATATTTTGTAATTAGTGTTAAAACTAATAATGATAATATAAATAACAATAATGTTATATTCAAAAGATTTTTAAACTTTATTTTATTTTCAAACATTGTATTGAAATATATTGCAGAACTTAATGTTGTTATTAAGAATATATTTGTAGCAAATGACAAAATTGTTTCTGAATATCCATAATATTTTGTAAGTATCATTGGCGTCAATGACACATATGACCAAATTATTATATTATATAATATAAGTATCACATTTATACTTTTGTTTTCTTTTAAGAATCCAATCATTTTATCTTTCTTTAAGTTTTTTTTAGGTAATATATGATAATTTATTTTTTTGAGGTTTATTTTAAGTGAAAAATTTTTATAAAATTTTAGATAACAAACATAATATTGATTATACAAATGAAGAAAAGATTTTAGAAATTATAAAAGATACAGTTTTACAATCTATAACTTTGAATACATTATTTAAAATAAATTGCTGTTTTTATAGAGAAAAAGAAGCCAAACAATATTTCTTATTGGATTTTTCATATAAAAACATAGAAGATAATTTTACTATTTCTTTAGAAGAACTTTTATTAAAAAAGCAGAGTGGTATTTCAGTTGAGCTTATATATAAAAACGCATTATCTATGAAGTACATAGATAATCATCAACAACAGTTAATATTTTCTTCTATTTTAAAAAAAATTGAGGAATATTATCTTTTTGTTTTAAAAGAAAACAGATTCTGCTTAAATAATAACAAAAAAACTACTCATTCTCAGGATTTTAGAACTGCTTTAAAACATACTTTCAGATTAACAAATAATATTAAGTTAAATATTTTGACTAAAATATTTTATAGTCATTTTGATTTTGAAAAGAAAAATTTTTCCACTTATGACTTAAATAGTTTTCATAAACTGTCAGACAGTGATTATACATTTGATATTGACTTTTCTTTAAAACCTTCTTTTTCAAAAAACATTATTGATGAAAACAATATTGTAGAACAAATTATTAAAAAAATAGAAAAAGAAAATTTATCATTAAAAAACAAAACATCTATTCAAATTTTTACAAAAAAACTTATATATATGACTGATAATCTTAATTTCAACAAATCAAAATATAATTTTTTATTTAAAAATCTATTAAATTTTTCAAAAAGTGAAAAAAATATTTTTAATTTTTATATATACAATCTCGATTTTATATCTTTATTTTTCTCATTTGCACAACAACATAAGTTATCATATAATAAAGAAACTTTACAAGAAATTGATTTTTATTCAATGAAGTACAAAAGACTTCCATATAAAGATTTTTATTATATTTTATTAAATCATTTTTTAAAAAAACATTATAAATACAAGAAATTTAAAATAGACAAAGAAGTCCTTTCTCCATTATATATGATTTTTTATGAAATTGATGAAATTACTTTCCTTGAAGATGAAGAAGTTTTTTTAATTCATCAAATTGTTTCTTTTTCCTTTTTCCTAGATGATGGGGTTCTAATGGGTAAGTCTTTTCAATATATTTCTAAATTTATATCTAATCTTGTCAACGAAATTAAAATTTTAAAATTAAAACAGATTAATATATATAAATCATTATTGAACAATCCATTTATGTTTTTTTTTAATAATTTTCATATTATTTTAGATATATGTGAAAATTCCAAAGTACATAGTTTAATATTTAATGAAGAAAAGTTTTTATTAGATTATCAGAAACAAACTTCAAGTAATATAATTAGTGATTATTTAAATTTAAATTCTATATGTGATTTTTATTCAAAAGATAATATTGTTTATCATAAGTTGCATAATAAGAAGATTGAATATTTTCTTCAAAATACAGAAAATTTTATGGAAAATATTGATATATTTAATAGATTTTTAGAATATCCAGTTAAATTATCTCCAAAAGAAAAATATCTTTCTTGTTTATTTGTATCAGATTTTTCTTTTAATAATTTACACAATGGAAATAGTGTTATTGAAAATTTATATATGATAATGAAAAAAAACAAACAGGCTTTTAATCTTTTATTATTTTTAAGATATCAACTACTTAATTTTACCGAAGAAAATTTAAAATCTTTGTTTCATAATTTTGATATTTTGATTTTTTATTTCTTTGAGTTAATTTTAAAGTCAACAGTTCCAGATGTTATATTAGCCAAAACTCTTTCACTAATAAAAAAAGAGTTTTCTCTTAAATTTCTTAGAGAACTTAATACACAGGATTTTGATTTTTATTCAATTAAATTTGATAAAAAATCTTTTAATGATATTTTAAATTCAAATTCATTAAGTTCATTAAAATATAATATTTTAAAAAATATTCCAAAATTGAGTGAACTTTTGAAAAACATGGAAGAACCTGTTTTGAAAATGGCTTCTCACATGAATGGTTTCAAAGCTACCTCTTATTTTTTAAATAAACATGGGGATTTTGAAGAAAATTTATTTTTTCAAAAGAATATCACAGAAGAACTTGTTGTTGAAATAAGGGGAGACAAAGATATTTATGGTTATTTAGGTAGTAATGTTTCTGGTGTTTGTATTTCAACTAATTCAATATATAGAGACAGTCATATCGGCAATGGTTATTTGAATCTTATAGTTAGAGATAATAGTAAAATCTATTTATGGGGGCTTTTAATTCTGTCAAAGGAAATTATTAAACAAGATAATTGTATAGATATTGTTAAATCTTATTTATTAAATAACTTACAAGGTAGTATTCCAAAAAAATATTATAAATATAAAGCAGATATAACTTTAAAAATACAAGAAAGTATTCATAGTTTAAATACTCCAACTTATTCTTTTGACAGAGCTTTTAATAGCTTTAATTTACAATTTAAAAATAATTTAGAAAAAAAACGATTTTTTTTCATTAAAAAGAATGTTTGTCATGATTTTTTCTGTGACAATTCTCTTTTTTCTCATTTTAATTTAGAAAACAATGATTATTCTGATAAGTATGATATTATTGAAGGTTCTTTTAAAGAATTTTAATTATATCCCACAACTTGCATTTCCTGAATTAATTGTGAATACATTTTTGTACTCACACTCATTACATTTGAAATCTATCGTTTCTGTTCCAGAGCAACCATTTCTTGTAGAAAATATTGTAATATCTTCCGAATTACATTTTGGACATTTCTTTTCATCTTTTATATATTCAACATCTTCTGTATTTTTTGACAATGTATATACATAGAATACAGGTATTAATAATATTATTATTAAAATAATAGCCATCTCCATTTAAAATATTCCTCTACAATTAATACATTGTCTTTTATAAAATAATGTATCTTTTGCTCTTTTTGCTTTCTTTAAAGTATGTATTCCTCTTAAACAAAAATATTTGTTTAATATATATTTTATATTCATATTTCTCCAATTTAAGTGTTCTTTTATCTTTTTTTTGTTATTATATTGATAACAATATTATAATATAATTTAAAGGGTTTTAATGAATAATAAAATTATAGTTGAAGAAAACAAATATATTGAAGTTTTAGAAGGTTATGTCTTTGCAAATGGTGGAGATGGAACTTTATTATATGCAATTAATAAATTCAAACACTTAAAAAAACCTTTTTATGGAAAGGCTTCCGGTACTGTTAATTATTTGATGAACAAAGAAGACAAACCAATTGAAGGTAGTTTTGTCAAATCATTCTCATTAATTAAAGCAACAGTCTATTATATGGAAGATAATTTAAATAAAGAAATTGTTGTAGAAGCTTTTAATGATATTATGATTGGAGGTAATATGAACTCTTGGATAAACTTTAAAATAGAAGACAAAGATGAACTTTTTGGAGAATTCTTTGGAGGAGGTATTATTTTTTCAACTCCACAAGGCTCTACTGGTATAAATAAAAATAACAATGGTTCCATTTTACCTCTTAGCAGTAATCTTTGGAGTATTACAGGAGACAAGACTGAAAGAAAAATAGAATATGTTGTTGAACCTCGACAAATTACTGTTATTGCTAAATCTCGAACAAATGTAACATTGTGGTGTGATGGAATTAATCATGTTATTGATAATGTTCAAAAAGTTGTTTTGGAAAGTGGAGGAACAGTAGAAGTTATTTTTAATAATTTTAAAGAATTTCAACAAAAAAGAAGAAAAATTTAAAGGATTTTATTGCAACTTATTATTATTGATAGTACAACTTATTTAAATGATGAAAAGGTTCTTAAATATATAGAAAAACTTAATGTTAAAAATTCAAAGTATAGAATTTATCTTTTTTCAAAAAGCAGATATTTTTACAATAAATTAATTAAATATACTGATTGTGATGTTTTTTTTGAAGTTTCTAAAACTCCACAAGAGAGTATGAGTTTAATTATTGATTTACTTTATGAAAAATATAAATATTTTAAAAGTATTAAGATATTTGAAAAAAATCATATTTTGAAGAAAAAACTTTTAATCGAAATAGATAATGAAGATATTGTGAAAAAACTTGTTATACATAAAAAAAGAGAGAAAAAAACAATTTTTCAAAACATAAAAGTTTATTATGATTTAGAAAATATCTCTTCAAAACAGTGTTTGTATAGATTCTCAAATTTTTTAATTGCAAATAATATAGAGTTAAAAAAAGTTTTTATATCAACACATGATAAAGAGACCTTTTATGATAGAATTGAAATTCTGTTAAAAATGTGTCAAGAAGAGTATAAATTTAAATTAGCAAAACCTATAAAAGATGGTGCTGATATTGAAATTATTGAAGAGGTTCTTCTTGATATTAAAAATAGTAATGATAATAAAAACTTTTATTATTCTATTTTTACTAATGACAATAATCTTATTTTAAGTTTTATTGAAACTTGTGTTAAATATAAAAAAAATTATAAGATATTTGTCTCCAAAGAATATCCAAAAGTTATTAGAAGCTTACATGAAGAAAATAACACTATTATTATAAAATAAGTGTTATTTTCTTTTTGTTATTTTCTTTTTATAATTTATATAAAATTCAAAGGATTATTTTGAAAAACAATATTATTTTTTTAAAAGATTTAGGAATTATTTCCGATGTGAGAGAACGATTGGGTGCTCTTGATGAAAATGACAAATCATTTGATACAGATATTAATAGTATGAGTCCAAAAGAACTAGTTGCCCTTTGGTCTGGTTGGAATCTTGGAGATGAATCTTGGAGTGATGAAATGATTGAATTTTATGAAGCTTTAGAAGAAGAGGATAAAAAAATTAAAGGTTCTGATATTATTGATAGATTGGAATCATTAAGCATTTTAGATGATATTAGAAAACGAGTTGGTGCAGAGAATGAATTTGATACATCCAAAGATGATATTATTGAAAGCCACTCACCAAAAGAACTGGTTGCTCTTTGGTCTGGTTGGAATCTTGGTGACGAATATTGGGGGGAAAAAATTATTGATTTTTATACATCTTTAAAGAAGTCACATGAAAATTTAGATAAAATAAAAGAAAATAAAAGTCAAAAACATTTAAATAAATAATGTTTTTGATATAAAATCATCTTTTTTATGTTTAATTGAATTATTTTCTTTATTATTTTTATAACATTTAAACATATTTTTTTCTTCCCCAAATAATGTTTTATCTTTTTCAATTTTGCATATACCATTTCCCATTTGGACATATTTCATATTTTTCAATATATTCTTTTTTTGAATATATTCTTTCACCGTATCATTTAAAATAAACATATTCATATTTTCTTCTATATCTTTAAAAGATATATAATGTGCATTTTTTAAATTATGTATATCTATTTTGTTTTTTTCATAAAACAATTCATTTGCCATTTTAGTATCTTCATTTTTTCTAGATTTTATATCTAATGACAAAGATACTCCAAAACATTTTATTATTGGAATTTTAATACCATTTTCAGAGATTATTGTATTTATTTCACAAAAACCAGCACTAACTATTTTTTCATTAATGATTCTTGCAACTTCTTTATGTTCTAATATTTCTCCAAATATTATTATATTTTCTACTTCATTTTTTTTATATATTATATATTTTGGAAAACCCATTTTTCTTCCTTTTTTTATTTATTTTATCATATTTTTACTTAATTCTTTATTAATTAATTTCAATTATAATATTAAAATTAATACATAAGGAAATATCTATGACATCCATTCAAAAACAAAAAATTATTAAAAATATTGACAAAGCTACAACAAATTGTCATTATAACTTTGGTATCTCATTAGGAAATGAAATTTGTGAATTTCTTGAAGATGCTGATTATATTTCTCTTTTTAAAAATAAATATGCTTCTAATTTATTTATTAAAGCACTTACACATTCTACAAAAAAAATATATAGCTCTAACTACTTAGAAATAAGAGACAATATTCTTGACGAATATAATCAAATTATAAAGCATACCTTTAAAGATATTAAGTCTGATTTAAATAAAGAAGAAAAAAAAAGAATAAATAAAAAAACAAATAATAAAAGCCCCTCCCTTTGATTATTTGTTTTTAAAATTTATTTTTTTATTGTATTTTTTAATAAAATTTTTTTTCTTTTTATCAAATATTGTATTTTGTCTATTTATTTTATTTTGTTTTTCATTTATAAAATCAGGGTCTCCTATTGTTCCACCATCTAGCATTATTATATTATTACCTTTATCTATTCCCCAATTCCTTGAAGCAGTGAAATCATTCCATAATAAGTCATAATTCATTAAATCTTCTAATTCTTGTTCTCTAAGAGCATTTTGCAATCTTTCTGCTTTTTCCTCCCAGTCTTTTTGAGAAAACTTTTTTAATTCTTTTAATTTTTTATTTATTCTTTTTTTTTCTTCTTTATTTAAATCTGAATATCTTATACATTTTTCTACTATTATATAATCTTTTCCTTCTTCTATTATATTTGGCACTAATCCTTCTATAAATCCATCAGAAGCAATAGCACTTTCGTTTTCATTTTGTGTTATTCCTCTTGTATTTTTGGCAACTTTAATAACATAACCTTCTCCAATATCATATACATCCCTATCACTTCCAGAACCAACTTTTTTAAAAGTTCTGAAATCCCCAATCCTTTCTACAATATTTGTTTCATCTAATTCATTTATATTGTATTCGTTTTTATTTTCTATTATTTTTTTTGCTATATATTTTTCAATATTTATTTCATTTTCTTTTTTGTATTGTTTATAAAAACTTTCAAATGAAAAATCTTCTATTAACCTTAAATCTATTGTTTCATTTAATAGTTCAAATAATTCTTTTTTTTCTTTTATATATTTTGTTTTCATATAAAATGAAGCTGATATTTCATAATCTTTATTCCTTCCCTTATTTTCTACAAAACCCATATTTTTCCAAAATTTCAAAAGTTTTTCTTTTTTTATCCCCCACTTTTTTATATCTTCCTTTTGTATAGCCGGAGTTAATTCCAATGTTACTCCATTTGCTTTTGCATAGTCTATTATATCGTTGATTATTTTTGTTCCTATTCCTTCATTTCTTATATATTCTGGTATTACAATTAAATCAATTTTTATTTTATTTTCTGCCTTAAATATATGTAATTTTATATCATAATATTTTTCTTTGTATTTTTCAACTATTGATTTTACATCATACATTTAATTTTCCCTTAAGTTTCTTTTAATAATCTATTTGATAAAATTATAAATCAATTTATAAATATTATTATAAGGCATTAATTTATGAGCATTAACTTAGAAGCAGAAAAATATCGTAAATTGGCTTTTTTACCAGATCAACTTGGTAATGATTTTGGCTGTTATACTACATTTGAAATCTCTCCTGATTTTAAACAGATTTTTTTTGACAAAGAAAAAAAACAAACACATAAAAAAAATATTAAGAGAATGGCAAGATTTATTGCATTGCAAGAGGATATCCCATTTGAAGATTATGTTGAATTTAATTCTGAAAATAATTATGAAGATATCTGTTATGTGTTTAAGGAGTATTTAACATTATTATTTTCCAATAGATTTTATTATTCTGAAAAATATAAATTATATATGTCTTATTTTTGGGATGGAGATGGAATACTTGTATTTATTGATGAAAATGGTATTTTCCTTAATACAGACTGCAAAAAAGATTATAATTGGGAATTTTATCCATTTTAAAATTTTCCTATTTTATAAATTAAATTTATCTTTTATAATTTTAAGAATATATAATTCTATTGGAGTTAAGTTTTATGAAAGATATAAAAGAATATAAAATAAAGTCTAATGATTCTTATTATTTTATTTTTGAAATAATAGAAGATAATACCACTGAACTTGTTATCTATGATGATAAGCAAAAAAATAAATTAGGTTCTTTAACCTATTCATATAATTCATTAGATACTTTTCTTGATTATGAAATTGATAATTTAAAAAAAGAAACTCTTAATGAAGAATTAATATCCAAGTTAGAAAATTTTTCAAAAAAAATTAAAACCAAAGATAATATTATCTATATAAATGATATATTGATTGAAGAAGATTTTCGCAATAAAGGCATTGGTTCTGTATTATTTAATTTATTTGGGGAATTGTTAAAAGAAGATATTGAATTGGGTTTTAATGACAGCATTTACTTAAATGCATGTCCAACAGATGAATATTCTAATAATTCTATCCCATTGGATAGCCTCATAGAATTTTATAAAAGCTTTGGATTTAAAGTATTTTACCATCAAGGTGTTAATGCAAATATGTTTTTATTTAATACCACAGATTTTTTCAAAAAAAATAGTGTTAAAATCATTAAAAATAAAAAAACAAAACAAAATAAAACTTTTTCTATGAAGGTTTGATTTTATTTTTATTTTCTAATTTTTTTCTCATTCTTCTTAATTCTTTTAAATCTTTTTCCATTTGTTCTATTTTTTGATTTATTTCTTCCAATGTTTCTCTACCTTTTTCATTGTATTTTTCTTCTCTTTCTTTTTCCTTTAATAAATCTATAAAATATCCATAATGCCCTTCTATATATGCAATTGCCATATTTTCATATGATTTTTGACCATTCCCTCTTTTAATGTTTATATTAAATAGATTATTTAATCTTTCTTCCAATGTCCCTTTTATGTCATCACCAAAAATATATTTTTTAATAACCTCTTTTATTCCTTCTTTTGTTTCTTCTGGTATATGTCTTCCTTTTATTTCTATGTTCATTTTTAATTCCTTTAAGTTTTTGTTAATTATTTTTATGATACAATTATAACAATTTTTAAAAACAAAGGAATAAAATGAAAAAAATATTGTTATATGCAATTGTTGGTCTTAGTTCAATTCTTCTTCTTAGTGGGTGTGGTCAAAAGGTAAGAGTTGAACAAAATGAAGTTGCAAAAATTTTAGGTAGTAATGGTTTAGAAGATGAAATTTTAAAGAATTCTACTTTTAGATTGGATAGTTGTTTTATTTCTGCTTGTCCAAAATTGGTGACATTAGATGTGACAAAAAATACAAAGGTTATTCCAGGTAATTATTATATGCCGAAATCTGATATGGAAATGGAATTAGAATTATCAATCCAATACTCTGTTAAAAAAGATAAAAAATCTATTGATACTGTTTTTGAAGAGGCTCGTTCTATCAACAATCCAAACTTTGATTACCTTGCTTCAATTCCTGCTGAAAAATTATATGAAATATATATTAAACCAATAATTAAAGATTCTACAAGACAGGCACTAAATTCTTTTAAAATTGAGCAAGTTATGGATAATCTTGAAGAAACCAGACTTTTTGTTTTTAAAACAATTAATAAAAAGTTAAAGGATAGTCCTGTTAAAATTGATACATTATCATTTTCAAAAATTGGATTTCCTGAATTAATTTTACAAAAAAAGAAAGAATTTGCAGCAATTGATACTCAAAAAGCAACTGATATGAAAGCTATGGCTGCCGAACTTGAAATTATGGCTAAGAAATTAGAGCTTGAGAAGAAAAAGGCAAAAATGCAATTGGAAGTTGATAATATTATCTCAAAACAATTAGACAAAAAAATGGTAATTTGGGGAATTATCCAAGCAATTCAAACTTCTGCTGAGAATGGAACTCCTTGGTCTTTAGGTAATGGTTCTTTTCAGATGACAGATTTAAATAATTCTTATTACAAAGATTTAAAAGAGGTGAAGTAATGAATTTTCAAACATTGGTCTTTGTTTTAATTTTAATTTCTATTATAGAATTTTTAATATATCAAGCATATAAACAAATATCTATAAATAATGATATTTGTGAAGAAGATAAACCAAAACTAATTAAAAAATTTAAATTAATTTTTCATGGAAGCCTTTTGGCTTCATTTTTTATTATTTTATCTTTATTTTATATCCCTTCTTTAAATTTCAATACATTGAAAGATAATAAATATATTGGAGAAACAGAAATTTTATCTGAAAATATTCAGAAACCTGTTTTTAAAGATGTCAATGATACAAAGTTAGAAGATAGTAGAAAAATTTTACAAAAAAGCCTTAAATAAATATATTTAATTATTCTTTAAGTGCTTTTTTGTTATTGTTTTAAACATTATTTATTTAAATTAAGAGGTCTGTTATGAGAAAGAAGTGGAAAGAAAAAGTGGAATTTATTGAACGTTCAGTTCCAGATGTTGGTGGACGTAAAAAAATTGTAATGTTTAATGGAGAAAATGGAGATTTATATCTTTCTGTTTGTCCTGAGAACCATAGAATGGGGCAAACTATTAGAATTGAGAGAAGTGGAGGAGCTTCAACTGTTAATCCTAGATTGGTTCAAGCACTCACTCTTGCCTATGATGCCCTTGCTAATAACCCTGATTTATTAGAAGCAAAGAATACAACTTTTTCAGAAATTGAAGATGAAGGCATTATTTTTCTCTCTTGTACCTCTTGCCATTTTAAAGTAAAAAAATTAGAAGATAGAACATTAGAGGATTTAGAAGTCAACTTTTGTCCAAAATGTGGTAAAAAAATTGTTGGAGAATTACATGAATAATACTGATATTGATTTTTTTGATCAACAATATTTTTTAACCTGCCTAGCAGAAGAATGTGGTGAAATCATGGAAATATTATTTTTAAAACCGGATAGTCTTTCTGAATTAGAATTAGAAATAAATGATTTGTTTGGTGTTGCAGAACTTTTAAAAGAAAAGAAAATTATTGATTTTTATCTTGACAGAAGCAGTAATTTTTATTCAACTGAAAGTAAAGAAGAAACACTTAAAAGAATTTATAAAATAGTTTATGATATCCAAACATTATCACATAAATCTTTGAGATTTGGCATTGACAATATAAATCCATATTTAAATGAAACAAATAAGAGATTATTAGAACAATCTTTATTTTCATTAGTTGTAACAGTTAATGGCTTTGGGTTTATCTCTATTTATTCTGATTTTGATAAGAAAAAACATAAGGTTTTAAAATACCTTAAGATTTCAAAAGAAAATTTAATTTAAAAAATATTAGAAGCCTTGTCCTTTATGGACAGAAAGCTTCATAAAGTTTTTGATTTAATCTAAAATTTTTCCATATATATAATTAAATGGAAGTGTTTCTATTTTATTTTCTTTAAATAGTTTTTTTATTATTTCCATTCTATCTTCACTTATTTCAAACCAATCTATATCTTTATATTTTTGGCTTTTTTCAAGAGTCAAAGCTTCTGAAAAGCAACCAAAAGCAACATTATCAGGGATTTTTATTGATTCATTTGTTATCTCTGTTTCTTTATCATAAATTATATTATTGCTATATCCATTACCTGCTTTTCTTATTTCTATTATCTCTTTTGATTTTTCATACTCTTCTTCTGTAAGGTTTGTTGGTTCTGCCACATCTATTATTAGTAATTTATTCTTTTTTCTTTTGATTTTTTCTATTTTTTCTTTTGTTAATAATGAGTTTTTACTATGAGTACAAGCTATTACCATATCAATATTATTTGCTTCTTCTATTTTATCTATTATTTTTGTATTTTTATACTTTTCTTTTATTATTTCACTATTCTTTCTACTGCTGGTATTTATATAAATATTTTCAAAACCATTTTTTGATAATCTCTTTGTGACTTGTTCTCCTAAAAAACCAGAAGCCCCTAATACTAAGAAATTTGATTTTTTTGATAATCTTTTTTCTTTTATTTTTTCAGATATATCTTTTAATAAAAGATATGTTGTTCCATTATCCCCTATTGTGAATAATATATTTTTATACCTTTCTTTTAGTTTTTTTCCTGTTTTACCAAAAACTCTTTTTGTTGAAGCCCCTAATAATACAGTAGTCACTTCTTTATTATTATCTAAATAGTTAAACATTAATTTTTGAGCTTTTAATATACCTTCTTTTGTCATCAATTCTTCACTTGTAAGATTTATAAATATCAATAAACCTTTTTTATTTTTAAAATTAATTTTAACGCCTTGTTTTATTTGTATATTTTCTTTATTTAATTTTTCTTTTTCTTTTTTATTTCTATAATTTGAAAAAAATATAAGCATTTTTTACCTTTTTATTACCTAATTTTTTAGGATTCTTATCTATTATATTTTTTTTCTTTTATTTTTCCTTTTTCTGCTTTATTTTTATAATTTAAAAAAAATATAAGCATTTTTACCTTTTTATTGTTATTTTTTTAAAGTTTCTTTTAAGGATGTTTTTGATATTATTATTATTTTAAAGGATAAGGATTATTATGAAAAATTACTCTTTTTTATATGATAAAGATTTTTTTAATACTTGTATAAAACATAATATTAAAAATAGTGAAAGAACACTTATACAAGTTTTTGTAACTAATAATGATAAAAAATATATTCAAGACATTTTACATTCATTATCTTCTTTTTTTGATAAGTCAAAAATTGTTGGTTCTGTAACTTGTGGTAATATTCTTGATGGGCAAGAAACTGATGAAACATTAATTAATTTTACAATTTATGATGATAGTGATTTAGTTGTTTCTGTTTGTAAAAATGATTTTGATATCAATACTTTTATACCCAAAATAAACAATGATACAAAATTATTATTTATATATGCTAATAGTGTAACATTTGATAGCACTTATCTAGTACACCAATTACAAAATAACAAACAAAATATCCATATTGCAGGGGGTCTTGCAGGAAATAATGAATTAACTACAGATAATTTTGTTTTTTATAAAAATGAAATTATTGAATCAGGTGCTGTTTTTGTAGAGGTTATAAATCCAAATTTAATTATAGAACAAAAGACAAGTTTAGGTTGGGATAGTATTGGTAAAAAATTATCTATTACTTCTGTAAAAGGAAATCTTATTTATACAATAGACAATATCCCAGCTATTGAACTTGTTTCAAGATATCTTGGTGAAGATTTTATAAAAAACCTCCCTTACTCAGCAATAGAATTTCCATTATTATTAGAAAGAAACAATAAAATAATTTCTAGAACAATAATTGGTAGTTTTGAAGAAACTGGCGCATTACTTATAATTGGTGATGTTTTAGAGGGAGATATTGTTAGATTTGGATATGGAGACTATTCTTCTATTATTGATAGCTCCCATAATTGTGTCTCTGATATTTTATTAGAAGATCACTCTTTTGAATGTTCTTTTATATATTCTTGTATTTCTAGAAAAATATTTTTGGAAGACATTATTTTAAAAGAACTTGACTTTTTTAAATATATACCTAATTCACAAGGAATTTTTACATTTGGTGAATTTTTTACATTTGATAATGATAAACCAGAATTATTGAACCAATCATTATCAATTTTATTAATTTCTGAGAAACATGTTAAAAAGGATAAAAATGTCAAATTATTGAAACCAAAACTAACTTCACATAAAATTTTTTCCTTAAATATTTTAAAAAATTTACTTAAAAAAACTTCTGAAGAAAATAATCTTTTTATTACAGAAATAAAACAAAAAAATAATGCATTATTACATTTATCTGAAACGGATACTTTAACTGGAATTCCAAATAGGCTTAGTTTTAATAAAAAAATAAATTATTTAATAGACAAAGAAACTGACTTTATTGTTTCCTTATTTGATATTAATAATTTTAAACACATTAATGATAATTTTGGACACTCATCAGGAGATGATGTTCTTAAATTTTTATCTAATACTGTTTTGAACCATATACCTTTGAATTTTTCTTTTTATCGATTAAGCGGTGATGAATTTATTTTATTGGGAGAAACTTCAAATAAAGACTTCTTTAGTAAAATTGTTCAAAATATTTTTAAATCTATTGAACAATCTTTTGAAAACAAAAATATTTTAAATGTTATACCTTTTACATTGAGTGTTGGCTGTGCTTCTTTTAAAACGGATAGTTATGATTTTGAAGAATTAATGAAATATATTGATATTTCAATGTATCAAGCAAAAAAAGAACTAAACACTAATACATTTATTTGGTTTAATTCTGATTTGATAGCAACTCTTGACAAAGAAAAACAATTATTACTTGACATTGAACAAGCCATTTTTAACAATGAATTTGAAGTTTTTTTTCAACCACAAATCAATTCAAATAATAATAGTATTGTTGGCATGGAGGCTCTTGTTAGATGGAAAAAAGATAATGTTTATATTTACCCAGATGTTTTTATACCAATTTCAGAAAAATATAACCTTATATATGATATTGATAAAATTGTCATTGAAAAATCTTTTGCATTTTTTAATTATTTGATTTATGAATTGGGGTATTCTGGGAAGATGTCTTTTAATGCTTCTATACAAACATTAAACAACCCTCTCTTTGTTGACTTTTTAAAGAACTTAAAAGAGAAGTATAGTATTCCTAATAACAAGATAGAGGTTGAAATTACTGAAAATATATTGATAACAAATATTGATTTTATTCAAAAACAATTGAATAAAATTAAACAACTTCATTTTTTGATTTCATTAGATGACTTTGGAACTGGTTTTTCTTCAATTTCTTATTTATCTGAATTAACAATTGATAAAATTAAAATTGACAAAAGTTTTTTAAAAGAGGTTGAAACAATTAAGAGAAAAGAAAATATTATTAAAAGTATTATCTTTTTAGCAAACTCTATTGGTATTGAAGTTATTGCAGAAGGTGTAGAAAACCTTAATAGTGTTGATATACTCAAAAAATATAAATGTTTTAATATACAGGGATATTACTATTCTAAGCCACTACCAATTAAAGAATTTTTATTGTTTTATAATAAATTTTCAAACATTGAATATGATTTTGAGACTGATTTTGAAGAAATCTTTAAGTTAATTGAAAAAGATAGTTGAGTCAATTTATATCAACTATCTTGACTTTTTTTTATAAATGTATTATAATTCCTTTAAATATTAAAAATAAATGCTTTTTATAAAGGTTTGTTTTTAATAAAATTTGCTTAATTAAAGGAATTTTATATGGAAAACTTAACAAATAAATTTTTAGAACAAATAGAATCTGCCGCCTCTTTGGCTCTTTTTAACAAAAACCAAGAAATTGATACAATACATTTTTTATGGTCTATGACCACTAATTCTGATAGTCTTTTAAATACAATTTTTAACAAATTAAATATTGATAAATCAGCTTTGGAATTACATTTAAAATCATTATCAGAAAAATTACCTAAATCTTCTAGTGTCAAAAAAGAGGATTTAAGACTTTCTAATAATTTTCAAAAAAGTATAGAACTTTCAGAAGGTCTTATGACTAAAAACGGAGATAATTATTTATCTATTGATACTTGGTTAATTGCCAACACAAATTTACTTAAAGAATATATTGGCAATTTTGTTGACATTGATACATTAGTAAAAGAGCTAGAAGCTTCAAGAGGAAACAAAAAAATAACTGAAAAAAACAGTGAAGATATTATGAACTCTCTTGAAAAATATGCTGTTAATTTAAATTCAGAGGCTATTGAAGGAAATTTAGATCCTGTTATTGGTAGAGATGAAGAAATTGACAGAACTATGAAGATACTTATTAGAAAAACAAAAAATAACCCAATTCTTTTAGGAGAACCAGGAGTTGGTAAAACTGCCATCGTTGAAGGTCTTGCTCAAAAAATAGTAAATAAAGAAGTCCCTAAGTCTCTTGAAAATAAAATTGTTATGGCTCTTGATATGACTAGATTGATTGCTGGGGCAAAATATCGAGGAGAGTTTGAAGAGAGATTAAAGGCTGTTGTTGATGAGGTAAAAGAAAGTAAGAACATTATTTTATTCATTGATGAAATACATACAATTGTTGGTGCAGGTGCAAGTGAAGGTAGCATGGATGCTGCAAATATTTTAAAACCAGCTTTGGCTAGAGGAGAATTGCATACTATTGGAGCTACTACTTTAAAAGAATATAGAAAATATTTTGAAAAAGACCAAGCTCTACAAAGAAGATTCCAACCTGTTTATGTTGAAGAACCAAATCAAAATCAAGCTTTACAAATTATGAGAGGAATTAAGGACAAATTGGAAACACACCACAATGTTCTTATAAAAGACAGTGCTTTGGTTGCTTCTGTTAAATTGAGTTCTAAATATATACCAGACAGATTTTTACCAGATAAGGCTATTGATTTGATTGATGAAGCCAGTGCTGAATTAAAAATGGAAATTGAATCAGAGCCACAAGAACTTTTAAAGATTAAAAGAAAAATATCCGAATTAGAAGTTGAGAGAGAAGCACTCAAAATGGAAGAAGATATAGATAATAGTGTAAGAATTTCTGAAATAGAAAAAGAACTCAGTAATTTAAAAGAGAAAAAACAATTATTAGAAATTCAATTTAACGAAGAAAAAGAAATGTTTGACTCTATTTCACATATTAAGAATGAAATAGATAGCCTAAAATTTCAAGCAGAACAAGCCAAAAAAGAATCTGATTTCAATAAGGCTGCTGAAATTGAATATGGATTGATCCCTCAGAAAGAAAAAGAACTTTCTGAGATTGAAATAAAATGGAATAATAAAACAAAAAATGGAACTTTATTAAAAAACAGTGTTGATGAAGAAATGATTGCTTCAATTGTTAGCAAATGGACTAAAATACCTGTTAATAAAATGTTGCAAAGTGAAAAAGAAAAAGTTTTAAATGTTGATAAGGTTTTAAAAGAAGAAGTAATTGGTCAAGATGAAGCAATGGATAAAATTGCAAGAATTATTAAAAGAAATAAAGCTGGAATGAGTGATACAAACAAACCTATTGGAAGTTTTTTATTCTTAGGTTCAACAGGAGTAGGTAAAACTGAAAGTGCAAAAACTCTTGCTAAATTTTTATTTGATAGTAAGGAAAAACTAATTAGATTTGATATGAGTGAATATATGGAAAAGGTAAGTGCCTCTAAACTTGTTGGTGCAGCTCCTGGTTATGTTGGTTATGAAGAAGGTGGACAATTAACAGAAGCTGTTAGAAGAAATCCTTATTCTGTTATTTTATTTGATGAAATTGAGAAAGCCCATCCAGATGTATTCAACATACTTTTACAAGTTTTAGATGATGGAAGACTTACTGACAATAAAGGAGTCACAGTTGATTTTAGAAACACAATTATAATTTTAACTTCAAATATTGGTAGTCATGTTATAAATAAAATAAATAACAAAGAAGAACAAAGAAAAGAGGTTTTAAAAATACTCAAAAATGAATTTAAACCAGAATTTTTAAATAGACTTGATGAGATTGTTGTTTTTAATAAATTAACAGAAGACAATATCTTGAAAATTGTTGATTTATTATTAGTTAATGTTCAAAATAAATTAATTGATAAGAATATTAGTTTAGAAGTTTCAATAGAAGCTAAAAAAGAACTTGCCAAAATAGGTTTTGATGAAGAATATGGTGCAAGACCTTTGAAGCGTGTTGTTTCTGAAAACATTGAAGATAGAATTGCTGAATTGATTTTAGAAGATAGAATCAATAAAGACACACACAAATTATATTTTGATTTTAATAGTAATGATTTTAATGGTAATGATTTTACTGTTAAAATCTCATAAGGAGTGCTTATGGATTTATATTCTATATTAGGTGTTTCTAAGAACGCTTCTCAATCTGATATTAAAAAAGCATATAGAACATTAGCAAAAAAATATCATCCAGACAAAAATAAAGATAATAAAGAAGCAGAAAAAAAATTTAAAGAGATTAATGCAGCTTATGAAATATTAGGAAACGAAGAAAAAAGAAAAGAGTATGATTTTAATGAAAGCCATGGCAATTATAAAACTTCATTTAGAGGCAATGGTTATTCACAAGAGTTTGATATTGATGATATTTTCTCTTCTTTTTTTCATACTTCTTATGAAGATTATTTTTCTAAAAATATAAATCTTGATATTGAAGCAAGTATGGAATTGGATTTTTTAACTGCTTTAAATGGAGGTATTAAACATATCCAATTAAGTAATGGAACAGATGTTAAATTTAAGATACCAAAAGGAACCATTACCGGTGATAAATTAAGGCTTAAAGGCAAAGGAAATAGATTAAATGGAAATGTTGGAGATCTTATAATACATATCTCTACACCAGATATTTATAAAGATTTTAAGAGAGTTGGAAATGATTTGTATAAAGAGATATCTATTCCTTTAAAAACTGCTATTTTAGGAGATACTATAAATGTAGAAACATTGAGTAATGAAAAGAAACATATAAAATTAAAAATACCTAAAAATACTGTTTTAAATCAAACTTTTAGAATTAAAGGATTAGGTGCTTTTAGGGAAAAGGACAAACAAACAGGAGATTTATATGTCAAAATAACAAATATTGAATTACCTAAATATGAACGTCTTAACAAATCTTTTATAAATGAATTAAAGAAAATATAGACAACACAGAAATGTGTTGTCTATGCCTCTATTGTTTTTTGGTCATATCCATGTTTCTTATATACTTTTTTAAATAACTTTCTTGTTCTGTTTCTTTCTTCTTTAACATTTATCAAAGATTCACTAACAAGAATTCCTTGTATATAACCAAATAATCTTGACAATTTATCAATTGTTGCAAACTCTTTTGTGTTATTGATTATTTTTATTAACAGTTTTTCTATATGTTCTTTTGAAGTTTCTTCTTGAAGATATCCCCATTTCTCATTTTTGATTATTTTTAAATAATCTTTTGATAGTTTTTTGTATATTTTAATTAAATCTCTTTCAAACTCAGTTTTATTTTCATTTTTTTTATATTCAAATATATCAAGTCCTAAGCAACTTAATTTATTAAAGTCGTCTTCCGAATCTGTCCAAATAAATTTTTTATGTAATTTATTTTCTTTTTTTAATTTTTTAATTATTTTTTTAAAATCATTTTCTTCTATTATTATTTGAGAATCATTAGTGTATTTTTCCTTGATTGTTTTTTTTATTTCTTCAAATAACCCGCAATTACATATATTCCCTTCTTGTAATAGATATATTTTCTTCATTTTATATTCCTTTAAGTTTTTTTTAGTTATCATTCTAGCATAATTTTAATTAAAAAGGAATTCAAATGAAATTTGAAGATGAAAATAAAGAAATGGTAGATACATTAAAAGGTTTATCCAAAAAGGTTATTGCTATTTTAGGTGTTATTGGTGTTATTGTTATTTTGTTTTTTATGTCATTTTTTAAAATTGAGAGTGGAACAGCAGGAGTTATCTCTACATTTGGAAAATATGATCCTGTTGCTGTAATGCCTGGTGCTCATTTTAAAATCCCATTTATACAAAATGTTGTTGTAATGGATACAAAGGTCAGAGCTGTTAATTATATTGGAAATAAGGATTTGCCAGATACAAAAGGTGTTGTTAATAAACCAAAAATTGATGTTCTTGATACAAAAAATCTTCCTATTGGTATTGAATTAACTGTAACATATACACCAAGAAACACAGAAGTCTCAAATGTTTTAAGAGTTTATGGACTTAATTTTTTTGATAAACTTATTAATCCAACAATTAGGGACGTAGTTAGAGATGTCATTGGAAAATATCAAGCAGAAAAAATTGCAAAAGAGAGAGGCACTATTGCAAAAGATATCAAAAGATTACTTGAGGAAAAATTTGCAAAAACAGAATTTATTCTTAATGAAGTTTCCCTAAGAGATATAAAACTCCCTCAAAATATTAGAAAAAAAATTGAAGAGGTTCAGTTAGCCAAACAAGAAGAACAAAGACTTGAAATGGTTGAAAAACAAGCTTTAAAAACTCAAAGAATTAAGAAAACACAAGCTGAAACCAGAAAAATAGAAATAACTACTCAAGCACAAGCAAATGCTGAAAGAGTTAAAATTGAAGCAGACGCAAAAGCATATAAGTTAATGACAGAAGCAAAAGCTAAATCAAAAGCAAATAAGTTAATTGCAGAATCTATCACAAAAGAACTTATTAGATATAAAAGTGTTGAAAGATGGGAAGGTTCATATCCAAAAGTGTTAATGTCTGGTTCTAACACAAACACTCTACTTCAACTTCCAGAAATAAAATAGAGACATTTGCTTTTAGCAAATATCTCTCTCCTTTTCTCTTTTCTCTAATTTTAAGTGTTTTATAATTATTTTTAGGATATAATAAATTAAAAAAGATTTTAAAATGGAATACAAACAAATAATTAGATATTTTGAACAAGATACTGGAAATTCTGTTATTTATTTAACATTAACAGGCTCTAAACTTTTTGGAACAGACAATGTTTATTCTGACACTGACATTAAAGGTCTTTTTATACCTTCAAACAACAATATTCATTCTGAAAAGGTTTTTACTTTTAATAGCAACAAAAATAAAAAAAATAGTAGTGAAGATTTTGATTTGACTTTATATAGTATTGATTATTTTTTTCAAAATTTAGTAAAAGCAGAAGAAGGTGCAATAGATATTCTTTTTAGTATGTTCTCTTCACACAATATCTTATTTGAAAATAAAGAAAAAATTGATTTAATCAGAGAAAGTTATTATATTTTTATAAGTAAAAATATCAAAAATTTTTTAGGATGTTCAATAGGTCAAACAAAGAAATTTGGAATTAAAGCAAAAAGATATGGAGAACTTGACACCTTTTTCAAATATTACAAAACAAATTTTTTGCATAAAAGAGAAAAAATACAACAACAATTAGAAGATTTAAAGTTATATATTGAAAAAAATAAATTTGAATATATTAAAATAATTAAAGATTTTGGACACAAAATGGATGGAAAAAATAAGAAAATATTTTATATTTCTATTTTGGATAAAAAATTTAGTGAAGATTCATACAATGATTATTTTATTAGTAGAATTGAAAAACTTTACAATCAATTTGGAGATAGAACAAAAAAAGTTTTTCAAACAGACAGTAAAACAGATTTTAAAGCTTTAAGCCACTCATATAGAGGCATCATTGAAACAAAAGAACTTATTCTTGAAGGTAAGATAACTTTCCCTTTGAAAGAAGCTAAGTATGTTAAGGAAATTAAAGAAGGCAAACATAACCCAGAAGTTATTTTTGAACAAACTACAAACTTATTAGAAGAAACTCTTTTATTATTATCTTTATCTGATTTACCTAAAGAACCTGACATTCTTTTTGTTGAAGATTTGTTGCTAAATATTAATAATTAGATTTTTCTTTATATTTTTATAATTATTAAAATAATATATTATCTTCTAAAGCTAAATGTTATCTATATGTAATTAAAATCTAATTATTAATATTAACCACAAATACAGATATAGCTTTAAAAAAATTGCATTAATAAAGTTTTTTAAAACAAAATTTAGACGTTTTTTGTCCTTGATTATCTTTAGATTCTAAATATATTCAAATACATTATCTTTATTAAAATCTTCCTTATTTCTTTTAATAAAAAAACCTACAATATCTTTTGGTTCTTCTTTTGCAAATGAGTGTTTTAATAAAATTTTAACATATTTATTATTCTCTCTCTCATCTAAATATTGGTCATAAAAATGCAATGCATAGTCTTCTACTAAATCTTCTTCTTCTATTCCTAGTTCTTTTGCTATTCTTTTAAATATATCATATAGAATTGCTGATATCAAATTCTCTTTATAGAAAGAAGCAAATGTCTGACTTCTTCCATTATCGTCAAACCTTAGAGAAAATTGGAATATATTCTCTTTTGCTTCTTCTAATACTTCTAATTTTTTTGCTAATTGGATTAAATACCCTAATTCTATTTCTGCCTGTTTTGAAATCTCCAATAGTTCATATATTAACTCTTTATTTTCCATTTTTTGTTCCTTTTATATATAAAATCATAACATATTTTTTATTAATATTTTTTTAAACTTTTTCTGTTATAATTCTCTTTATATAAAATATAGGATATATTACCATGATAAAAGAAAAATATGACATTATTTATAATCTATCACATACAGACTTAGATGGCTATGGAAGTCAATATATGATTAATGTTATCAAGCCTTTATTAACAAAAACAAAAATCAAATTTTTCAATGCTGATTATGATGAAGTTACTGAAAAAATCAATTTAATTTTTGAGAATGTTTTAAAAAATAAAGATAAAAAAATGTTGTTTTTAATAACAGATATTGGTGTTTCAGAAAAAATAATAAAGAAAATGAATAATTTTCTTAGAGGAAACAAAAATATTGATTTAACATATAAATTATTAGACCACCACAAAAGTAATCTTGAAACTTCCAAACAAAATGATTGGTATATTTGTGATACAAACAAATGTGGTTCAAGTTTAACAGCAGATTTTGTAATTTCAGAATTTAATGTTTCTTCTCCTGACGTCCAGGAACATTTATTGAATGTTGGAGATTTTATAGAAGCACATGATATTTGGAAAGTTGATAGTGAATTCTTCAATCAATCTAATTATTTATCTGAAGCTTTATTTTCTGTTCCTTTTATAAATGAATTAGAAGAAGTGAAAAGAAATTTTTATATGAACTTTATATTTTTCTTTATGAAAGAATTCTCTGAAAATAGTTATATTGTTGAAGATTTAGAAAAAAATATTAATGTAATTATTAAAAATGCAATAAAATTTATGTCTCCTCTTGAAAATGAACTTGAACATATACTTAATGATAGAAATTTAAGAACAACTCATAAAGTTTTTTATTTTCAGGCATTACAATATAGAGAGTTCATTAAACCTAATGAAATTATTGATTTTAATGGAAAAAAAGGTTTGCTTTTATACGATACAAATGGAACTCTTTTTCAATACTTTTCTAAATATTTTTTAGAAAGATTTCCAGAGTTTAATTTTATGATACATTTTAAATCAAATGGAAAATGTAGTCTTCGTTCAGCAGATAATACTGATGTTAGTGTTATAGCAAAACTTTTAGATTACAAAGAAGAAGGAGGAGGACACCCACAGGCTTCTGGTTGTAAAATAAAAGTCAAACAAGAACCACATTCTAAAAATGAAGCAGTCAAGATTGTTAAAAACATTATCAATGAAAAATTAAAAAATAATCAAGGAAATTTTAATGGAAAATCACAATAAAGAAGATATACAACAAGTCATTATTATAAACAAAAATCTTAATATGCCTTGTGAAAAAATAGCTGTTCAAGTAGCCAGAGCTAGTTTGTTGTCTTTCTTAGAATATTCTGAGAGAACACAAAATTCAATATTATTAGAATATAGAAGAGAAGAACCACAGGAACGTTGGATTAACACTGATTCAAAAATAATTGTTTTATATGTTAAATCAGAAGAAACGCTTTTTAATGTATTTAAAAAGGCAAGAGAAAGAGGTCTTCCTTCTGTTTTGGTTCAGGATTTAGGATATACTTTTTTTAAAGAACCTACATATACAGCAGTTGGGATAGGTCCTGTATATAAAAAAGATTTAGAAGGAATAACAAATAGGTTGCAAACTTTAAAATATTAATTTTGTTTTTTTGTTTTTTTAGAAGTCCTTTTTTGTTTCTTTTTTGTTTCTTCAATACCCACCAAATATAATTCTTCTTCTTTTTTTGTTTCTTCTTCTATTGATTCCATAAATTCTTCACTTATAAGATATCTTTCTTTTTCAAAAATAGCTTCTAATATATTACTGTTATCTATCACTTCAAAATCACAATATATATTTTTATTATTACATAGCTCTTCTTTTATATGACTTTCCAATTCTTCTCTTTCTGGTATCTCATATATTTTATCCATATAATGATAAACAAATGGTTCTATACATTTTGATTCACCATTTTTTAAGTGTTTTTGATGTCTTATTTTTGATATTCCTATAACTGTTTCTATATCTCCATACAAAAATACTTTATATACTATTTTTAATTTTCTTTTTATTTTGATATCTTTTAAAGAACTTATTAACTCTTTTCTATTTTCTTTTGTAAGATTCGTAGAATCTATTACAATATTTTTATCACCTTTTTCAACAGCTTTTTTTATTTTGTTAAAAAATCTTCTTCTCTCTTCTAATTTAGCTGCATAGAGTTTTTTATATACTTTTCTAGTTTTAAAAGGAGTTTTTTTTCTTTCTTCTTCTGTTATCTTTATAACTTCACCATATTTTTTATTTCTTTCACCAACTTCTTCTTCTTTTGGTTCAAGAAATGTTTCTTCATATGAAATTTTTAACTCATTTGCCATTTCTTCTGAAATTTCATCATCACTTATTATATAATTTTTTTCAACACCACCTAAAACATTGTTAATATGAGTGCTTTTACCTGTTGCTGATACTCCTATTAATATATTAAATTCTATCATTTTTCTCTCCAATTAAAATTATTACTTTTGTATAATTATAATTGTATTTTTTTCTTTTTATTTTAGTGCTTTTCTTCTGCAAATTCTTTGAGAAAACTTTTTTTATTTAATTTTATTGTCAACATCATTAATGGAACATAAATAAATGTACTTAATAAAATAACTCCAACTACAATACTTTCAAACATTTCTTTATGTTCAAACTCAGGAAATGTCATATTAATAATATGTAGCATCACAATTGATAGACCTCCTTTTATACCAGCAAATAAAAGAACAGAATACCATTTTAAATCTATATTTGGAATCCCATTAATAAATTTACTGCTTATTGCAAACACACCTATTAATATTGCTCTTGTTATTGTTGTCATTATAAATACAGCTATTATTTCATATTTATATTCCAATAGATTAGAAAAATCAATAATGTGAGCTAGACTTACAAATAATATACCATTTACAAGTAATGATATAACGTTTATAAATTTATAGACATCTTGCTGTCTTTTTATATCTGTAATATCTAAAATAAAATTATTTAGAATTTTTCTAGTTATATGTCTGCTTCTTTTCTTAGGTTCAGAACTCATTTTATTTATAATCTTTTTTTCTTTTATTAATCTTTTATTGTCTATTTCATATGATTTATCAATTATTGTTGTCATTGTCAATATTGCTACAATCTCTGAAAGCAATCCAGACAATGGGTTATGTCCTATTACATGAATATGCTCTGCAATTAGAAAAGCTGTATAAGCTACTAATAAAATAAGAATGAATTCCCCTAATAAATCGTTTGTTGTTTTCAATAACATAAGTCCAATAAAACCTATTATAACCCCAACAAAGACAGAACCGATTATTATTTCAGAAGAAGCCATTAGTGTATATTTTATTGTTAGTTCATGCCCTTTCATAAGATACAAACCAAATGCACTGAACATTGTTAAAGCAACAGCATCATTAAATAAACTTTCCCCTTCTGCTAGAAATTTTAATTTATGAGGCAATTTATATTGATTGAATACAGCTACAACAGAAACGGGGTCTGTTGCTGTTACCATTGCAAATAATGCTATTAAAGCACCTGTTGATATATTTATATCTTGAAATATAATATATTTTGATAAGATACCAATAGTTATTGCTACTGCTACTGAAATTCCTGCAAGATATAATATTGATATATAATTTTCTTTTAATTCTTTTAATTTTAAAACGAATGCATCTCCTAATACCAATATTACTATAAAAATAACCATTTCTTCTGCAAATATATCTTCATTTGTAAAAGATAGAAAATCTGGAATGAATAGACCTGCAAATATTGATAACAGTATCAATGTTAATGGACTTGCTATTTTATATTTTTTCTCTATTTTTATAGCTGTAAATATTATTGAAAGAATTATCACTATATTTAATATCATTTTTTACCTTTTAGTTTTTAATTTTATGATTATATCTTCTTCATACTTAAATTAAGTTTAATTTTATATTATTTTTGATATAATCTTTTATAAAAAAATTATATATAAAGGTTTTTTTTGAATTTCAAAATAAATGAACACAGTATTATTGTTTCTGATACTCATTTTGGTCATTTCAATATTAAAAAATATGAACCTATTCGATTAGAGCGTTCTAAAAATAGTGGATATTCTGATAATATTGATGGTTATTATACTGACTTATGGAACAAAAAAGTATCAGAAGAAGATACTGTCTTTCATCTTGGTGATTTATATTTTCAAGGTAGATTTAGTTCTTATAAAATTGAAGATTTAAATTCACTTAATGGAAGAAAAATCTTATTAGTTGGAAATCATGACAGACCAAAATATTATAATAAACTTGATTCTAATTGGACTATTCTTGATAAAGTCATTATAGATATAGAAGACTTTTCTCAAAATGACTATATTGCACTTATGAATAAAATAAATAGCAAACACAAACTTACACAAAAAGAAAAAAGATTGCAAGTTTGTTATGTTAAAATAATTTCTGGAAAGAAAATATTCTTTTCTCATTTCCCATTGTTTAATAATAATGAATTTGATAATAAATATAAAAATATAGTATATTCACTTGAAGATATTTACAATATACTTGAATGTGAAGTGAATATACATGGACATATTCACTCTCATTTATCCAATTTTAAGGATTCTATTAATGTCTGTTTAGAACATAATGAATTTAATAGAATTCATGATTTATTTTGACTTAATTCCTTTTAATATCTTTTTTTTTATAATTTCTTATTATGAAATCACAGGAAATTATTATGAAATACAAAATATATACAGATATTAAAAATAGAAGATTTTTATGTAGTTCTGAAACCACTTTTTTACTTAAAAATAAAACAGTAGTTATAGATGATCTTGGAGATTTTTTGTTAATTCCTTCTAATAATTCATTTAAAAAGATATCTATTGAAGATTTATTAAAAACAGAAGCAATCATTGACATAGGGCAGTGTACTTTTTTAGAAGATGAAAATATTTTAAAGACAGAAAAAAATGAAATCATAAAATTAAAGTTTGATGAAACTCCTGTTAATAGAATAATGTTTACTCAAGGTTATTGTGTTGAATTTGCTATTGTTTTAAAGAAAGAATTAGAAAAAAAATATCCTAAAAAATCTTTTTCTTTTGCTTCTATTAGAGGGAAATTTCTAGATGAAGATTATTCTACAGAAGAAGAAGTTGAATATTATTATGAAGATTGTCATGGTTGTGTTATTGACAATTCAAATAAAGAATACTATTTTGATGTCAATGGAATTAATAGATTTGATAATCATTATAATTCTTTTGTTTTTTCAGATAAACCAATTGATGTTGAATTATTTATATTTGAAGATATATATGAGGAAGAATTTAAAGAACTTTTTGGAGAATTTGAGGATTCTGCCATTGAAAAAGCAAAATTATATTTAAGACAAAACAAAGAACTTTTATCATCTTTTTACAATAAAGATGATAAAAACATCAAATCCAAAGCAACTCTTAATATTTAAAAGTTGCCCCTACATATATCCCAGAAAATGTTATATCACTTTTTAATCCATCTCCATCATCTAGATTAAAGTTTTGGTATCTATACCCAACTTCTATACCAGGATCTAATATACCTGTTAAATCTAATGTATAATCCATTTTTATTCTAATATCAGAAATAGAGTTTCCAGCATATGTTATATATTTTATATCTCCTTCTATACCTATTCCAGTTGTAGGTATGTCAAATCTACCCCTTACATATCCAAGAGGGACTAAAGTTGTTGATTTATCTTTATATCCTGAAAATACTGTTGTACCTCCAACTACAATTTCTTCTGCTGTATAATCACTTTCTATTATTTTTAAATCTAAACCAGCGTCAATTGTTGTATTAAAACTATCTAATAAATTATAATATGGGATAATGTCATATTGTTTCATATATAATTTACTATTACTTGTTTCACCAGAAGGAACAGAAAAATCTTCTAATGAGCCTGAAACTTTTCCTTTGTATTCTGTTGAAGCATATTCAACTCTTAGATTTGGAACAACTGGAATAGGGTGTTTTATATGAACCCAAAAATAGAATTTATCTTCTGTATTTTTAATTATATTATCTTCACCTGAAAGAGAACCTTTATTATATGTTGTTTTTCCTTCACTTTCTTGAATCCAATCACCTATACCTGTTTCTACCTTTAAAAAATCAGCATTTAATGTTGAGCCAATTAATAACATTGCCATTGTTGATAGTAAAATTTTTGTTTTTTTCATATAAATCCTTTTTATTTGTTCCTATTATATCTTTTTTTTATCATTTTTATCCTTATTTAAGGTTTCTTTTGGTATAATTCCCTAAATAAAATCTTAAAGGAAAATACTATGAATAAGAAAACAAACACACAAAGAATTCAAAGAATCTATCAATTATGCGAAGATCATTTTGGGAATGGAACTGTACGTTTTGTAGGAATTAAGTTTGAACCTGCTGTTGGATTTGTTGCAAAAGTTAAGTTTTATGATCAAGCTCAACAATTAAGTATTGTTGAAAGTGCTGATTGCTCAACAGAGGCACTAAGAAAGTTAAAAAACAGAATTAAAAAAATTATTAAAAGATATAATGGAGTTTAGTTTTTTTTAATAATTAGATAATGTTTATTCTAACAACATAGAGTTGTTAGATACATATTGCCATTGCTTTATTTGAATATTTTTTTTCATTTATTATTTGTCTCTCTATCTTATCTTTTAATATTTCTGGAATTTCTTCTATAAATTCTTTACTTCTGAACTCCACTTCTGCTATTTTTTCTGCCATTGTAGGGTATATATCTATAATTATTTCTTTAAACTTGTTATCATTGTTTTTTAAGACATGTCTTGTTTTGTATATTGTTCTTCCTATTTTGTTGTTCTCTAACAACAGTTTATATAAATCTTCGCTTATTTCTTCCTCATATTCTTCTCTGACTTCTCCATGACCTATTTTTTTTGTATATGTATATATTGTATTTTCTTTTATATATGTATTTTCATCATATCCTTTATCAAATTCTTCTTCTGTAATTTCTTTTTCTTCTCCATTTTCTTTTCTTATATATGTTTCTATTATTGATTTTCTTATTCTATCTTCTTCATTTTCTTTAATATTTATATATGTTTGGTATATTTGAATTATTTTTGTTGAGGTTTTTAATAAATTTTCTTCTTCTATATCTTTCTTTAATAAGAATTTCTTTTCTATTTCATATTTTTCTTCAGACATTTTATTTTTTTTTATAATTATACCTAACAATTATGTTATTATATCAAAAATAAAAAAAGAGTTATTTATGAAGTATGTTAAAGACAAAAGATTAGAACCACTCATTAAATGGACCGGTGGAAAAACAAGTGAATTAAAATATATTCATTCCTTTTTACCTGAAAAATTTAATAATTTTTATGAACCCTTTGTTGGTGGCGGTTCTGTATTTTTAAGTTTAGATATTAATCATTATTTTATTAATGACAAGTCAAAAGAACTTGTTGATTTGTATCAAGTTATACAAGAAGAACACTCTTTTATAAAATTTTTAGATTATTCACAATTAATACTTAATGACTGGTATAAGATAAATAAATTTATTACAAAAAATAAATCCAAAATTGTATCTTTTGTTTCTCCTTTTTTAGAAGATAAAGAAATTTTAAAATCTGACATAGATACCTTTTTTGAGGAACATGAGGAATTTTTTGTATCTTTTTTTGAAAATTCTTTATTTTTAGGTACAAAAAATGTATTTTTAATAGAAGTCAAAAAAAATCTTTTTCAAAAAATTAAAAGAATGTCTAAAATAAATAAAGAGAAAGAACCTTTTAATTCAGAAGGAATTTTTGATAATATTGAAAGTGCTTTAAAAAGTGCTTTTTATATGTATATTAGGCATTTATATAATTTAAAAGAGAATTTTTCAAATGATAGAGAATTAAATTCTTTTATTTATTTTTTTATAAGAAATTTTTCTTATTCTGGAATGTTTAGATATAACAAAAATGGAGATTTTAATGTTCCTTATGGAGGTATTGGATATAATAATAAAAATATTCAAAAAAAATTAGATTATTATTCTTCAAAAGATTTTAGAGAGCATTTATTGAAAACTTCTATTTTTAATTTTGATTTTGAAGAGTTTTTCAATATAACAAAACCTTCTAAAAATGATTTTATTTTTTTAGATCCACCATATGATTCTACATTTTCGACATATGATAAGAATATTTTTTCAAGAGAGGACCAAACAAGACTTAGAGATTTTTTGGTAGATAGAGCAGAAGCAAATTGGCTTATGATTATCTCTAATACTGATTTTATTTATGATTTATATAATGTTGAAGGTATTTATATATATTCTTTTGACAAAAAATATTCAGTTAATTTTAAGAATAGATTTGATAATTCTGTTAAACATTTAGTTATTAGTAATTATGAGATTGATACAAAGGGGTTATGTCAATGACATACATTGATTTATTCTCTGGTTGTGGAGGCATTGGAAACTGCTGGATTTAAAAGATTATTTGCTGTTGAAAAATCTCCAATGGCAGCATAAACATTTCATTATAATTTTATCTCAAAAGAAAATGATTTTAATGATTTTTTGAAATTAAGCCCCATTGAAAAATTAAATAAAAGCCTTTTTATCGGTGATATTAATTTATTAATTAAAAATGATTACGAGTTATTAAATAAATTCCATAAAAACAAAAACTTTGCAGAAGTTGTTTTAATTGTTGGAGGTCCTCCTTGCCAAGGTTTTTCCATGGCTGGTAAAAGAGATAAAAATGACAAAAGAAATGAACTTCCACTCTCTTTTTTATCTTTTGTCTCATTTTATAACCCAAAATTTGTTATTATGGAAAATGTTGGAGGAATGAAACATTGTTTTGATGGTTGTGAATTGTCTCCACTTGATGAAATCAAGGATTTATTAGAAAAAAATATAAATGGAACTCATAAATACATAGTTCAAAAAATTGAGTTAAACTCTAAATTTTACAATGTTGCTCAAAACAGGAAAAGAATTTTTTTATTTGCTGTTCGAGAAGATATTTTTAAAGAAAATAATATAAAGATTTTTTCAAAAAATAAATTACTTGATACTGATTTTTATATTAAAAACGATATTACTTGTGATTTATTTCCAGAACCAGTTATATTAGAAGATTTTTACACAGTAAAAGAAGCTATTTTTGACCTTGAGAAGGCTTTTGATAGCAAATATGTTCATTTTATAAATCATCTTTTTAAAGATACTTTAAAAGTTAATAATGATTTTATTTTAAATAATCATCATAAAAGAAAACATACTTTTATTGTTGAAAACCGTTTTAGACTTTATCAAGTTTTTAACAAAAAAGGTGTTTCAAAAAAAATTTTTAATATTGCTTCAAAATATAAATTAGATAATAATTCTGATATTAAAAAAGAAATTCTAAAAGAACTTTCCAAAATAGATTATCCTTTGTATTCATTTGATAATCATTTAATGGCACATAACATTGAAGAGTTATTTAATTTAGTTATTAATTTTTCTACAAAAAAACACTCACAAACTGTTCTTAATGAAAATAAACCTTCTCCTACTGTTGTTAGTAGCCCTGATGATATTATACATCCATTTCAACCAAGAGGAATGACTGTTAGAGAACAAGCTAGATTTCAATCATTTCCAGATTATTTTGTTTTTAAATCAAAAGAAACAACAGGTGGTGAATTAAGAAAAATAGAAGTTCAACAATATACACAAGTTGCCAATGCAGTTCCTCCTGTTCTAGCTTTTTATATTGGCAAAAAAATATTTTATTTTCTTAAATGATTTAATAATATATTAAGATATTTTTATATATAATAAGTGAAACATTTAGAAAAGGATTTCAGTATGAATAACTCTGTTAAAACTGATATTATTACAGAAGAAGAAGATTATAATTATGATAATTTATATGGAAGTTATTATGTAAATAAAACAATAAAAGATGAGCAAGAATTAACTTATCTAGAACACAAGGAAGCGCAAGAAAGAATTAAATTTTTTGAATCAGATTTAGATAATTATGACAATGCTTATTTATAAATATGGATTTATTACTTTTAATTCAAGGTATTTTTAATACTATATTTAGCAAAATCAATACATTATTTGATTTTGATTTTTCAAATGATGTTTATTTTGCTTTCTTTTTTTCTTTTTTATTTTTGATTACCATCAAATTAATGCAGAACAAATTACATTTTGTTCTTTTAACTATTTTATTGCTTCCTGGGACTTTTTTTCATGAACTTTCACATCTTTTAGTTTCTTTAATATTGAATGGAAAACCTTCTTCATTCAATATTATTCCAAAAAGAGAAGATATATTTAATGAATATGGTGTCAAAATAGGATACAGTGCCACATTAGGAGAAGTTGTTTCACAAAATATTAAATGGTATAATGCTTTCTTTATTGCTTTTGCTCCACTTTTATTATTTCCACTCTCTTTTTTTCTTCTTTCTTTTGTAAATTTTAATAATTTTAATTTATATGTTAATTTTTCTTTAATATATTTGTCTTCCAATTTATTTTTTTCTTCAATCCCTTCAAAACAGGACTTTAAAGTGGGTTTTTATTATAAAATATCTTCTTTTTTTATTTTATCTATTATTTCTTCTTTGATTTATTTTTATTATTAAACATTTTGTTATCAACAAACATAATTCAATCAATTAGAATATATTTTTAATAATTTTAAATGAGTATTATAGTAATCTGACAGAACATTAAATTAGAAAAAATATATCAAGAATTATCAGAAATATTTAACATTATCTATTAAATATTTTTATATTCTTTCCGATATATATTTATATAAATTGTAAGGATTCAAAAAATGAATGTCAATACTGATAATAGAACTTTTCAAGGGGAATATAATATTCAATATAAAAGAGACACTACCCAGAACAATACAAAAGATACTTCAAATACAATTTCAAAAGAAAATAATAAAGAAATTACTGAAATTCCAAAAGCAGAACTTATTAAACAACAAATTGAAGACAACATATATAAAATCAATCTTGATAAAATTTCTAATAAAATTGCAGAAAATTTATTATTTTAATTTTTTGGAACCCAAAGTAGGACTCGAACCTACAACCCTCTGAGTCGAAATCAGGAATTCTATCCAGTTGAAAATATTTGGGCTTATTTTTTGGTGTAGCAGGTAGGACTTGAACCTACACTCCTAAAAAGGCACGGTTTTACAGACCGCTTGCTTAACCAATTTGCATACTGCTACATTATTTATTTGGAGCACAAGACAGGATTCGAACCTGTGACCTTTGGATTTGCAATCCAAGCCATTAGACCACTCTGGCACTTGTGCTTGTTTTTGGTGTAGTGAGTAGGATTTGAACCTACACTCCTAAAAAGGCACGGTTTTACAGACCGCTTGCTTAACCAATTTGCATATCACTACATTTTTGGCATTATGGTACCCCAAGCAGGATTCGAACCTGCGACCTATGGTTTAGAAGACCATTGCTCTATCCAACTGAGCTATTGAGGTATTTAAATTTTATTTT
>Ga0256843_1000113_pt1 | contig 68305 bp, 71 predicted proteins | sample AlvinellametaG_FD_191572 | JGI IMG/M metagenome (GOLD analysis project Ga0256843, IMG submission 191572) | Pompeii worm associated microbial communities from hydrothermal vent at the East Pacific Rise, Pacific Ocean - Alvinella | ecosystem: Host-associated > Annelida > Integument > Unclassified ...
TCTTACCTCTGCACCTGCTTTGATAAAGAGACGTGTAAGTTCGAGTGATTTGTAAACTGCGATTGAGCCTGTTACTGCTAAAAGTATCTTTTTGTTCTGTAGTAAATCTGTTGGTATATTCATAAAAATTCTCTGTATATTATTTAGAGTATTTTACCCTAAAATCCTTATATTTTACATTTAGATGCGAGAGTGTTATACTTAGTGTAGAAGACAAAGGAGATATCATGAATAAAAATGAGCAGATGAAGCGTTACTACCAACGCTGTGATATGAGCCAAATTAAGGGACACCTAAAAGAGCTACTCACAAAAGCAGAGCGTGAAATTCCCCAAATAGAGAGTTCGGAGGTGGATTTGGAGAAGATGCTCTTTATCGATGTCAGAGAGCATGATGAGTTTGCAAGTGGAGTTATTCCTGCAGATACTATCTTTACCATACCAAGAGGAAAACTTGAGTTTGCAGTAGATGACAAACTCCTGGAAATGAGTGATAGAAAAATAGTCTGCTACTGCCTTAAAGGTGCCAGAGGATTACTGGGTGCACAGCGGTTAAAGGAGCTTGGATTTAAAGATGTCTCTAACCTAAAAGGCGGTATTGAGGGGTGGATTGCATCAGGTGAGATGATTAAAAACTATTTAGGTACTTTTTGTTTAGCAGATAAAAAGTAGAGTTTTGCTTCTATTGTTACCAGAGTAAACATCATTACAAAATATGGAGAGTTTTATCTAGTTAAAACATTTTTTGCACTACAATAGAGCTAATTGATAAAAAAGGGAACGATTTATGACAAAAACTTTATTAGAGAACATTGATGCAATTCCGGCTCTTCCTGAGTCGGTTCAAGAGGTAGAGCGTGTCTACCATGATCCTGAATCTACATTTGAAGATATGCAAAAGGCGATTGAGAAAGATCCTCTTCTTGTAGCAAATATTTTACGTATCGTAAACTCACCTTCATATGGACTCAAAAGTAAAATCACAAGTATTAGACAAGCGATCTCTCTTCTTGGAAAAGATGCTGTTAGAACCTTTGTACTCTCAAGTGCAGTTGATTCAAGTTTTGAGATAGATCTCTCTCCATACGATATGACAAAAGAGGAGTTTGCACTTGCTTGTGACAGACAGCTCTCTTTAACATTAAACTGGCTTCGTAGTGAGTCTCAGAGTCTGGCACTTCTGGCACCGGCTGCATTCCTGGTTGATTTGGGACGTGTTATTATTGCTAAAACACTTATCGAAGATGGTAAGGCCGATGTTATTCAAAAGGCACTCTTAGCAGGTGAAGATATCTCTGCAGCAGAGAAGACTGCTTGTGGTGCGCAGACTACAGACGTTACAGCGACACTCTTTCACAGATGGAATCTTGATCCTGAGATTGTGCATATTATTCGCTACAGTGATGATCCAGATGGTGCAACACCTGATGAGAAGAGAATGGCAGCACAACTAAAAGCTGTTCGTGAGACAGTTATGCCAAATGGTGAGATTACAGATGACTCTATTGCTACTGCAAAAGATACGATAGAGGAGTTCGGTTTAGATATGCAGAGTTATGAGAGAGCACTCGATAAGGTGATGAGTGAGTAAAAAGAGCTAGATGCTCTTTTTATTGAAAAACTTATAGTAGAAATCTTTTACAAGACGGAGCTTTGTTCTGCTAAGTACAAGATTTCCACTCTCTACTCTTCCACTTGTAAGTGTTGTCCCTGCTGCTACCATAACATCATCTTCGATTGTAAGTGGTGCAACAAGTTGCGAATCACTCCCTACAAATACATTTTTTCCAATGATAGTTTTGTACTTTTTAATACCATCATAGTTACATGTAATAACACCCGCACCGATATTTGTTCCCTCATCTACCTCTGCATCACCGATGTAGCTTAGATGCCCCGCTTTTACACCTTTGAGTGTTGCTTTTTTTGTCTCAACAAAGTTTCCGATATGTGTATCTATGATGTTTGAGAGTGGACGAAGGTGTGCCATAGGACCACAGTCTGAGTTTTGCATAATGCTATCTTCTACAACACTGCCAGCTTTGATATGAGACTCAATAATCTTGCTCTCACCCGTAATACGGCAGTTGTTCTCAACAAGACACTCACCCTCAAAAACAACTCCCTCTTCGATATAGATAGTCGAAGGTAGCTGCATAGTTACTCCCGCTTGCATCCAGTGGTTTTTAATGCGCTCTTGCATAATAACTTCAGCTTCGGCTAAATCTTTTTTGGAGTTTACTCCCTTAAAGTGCTCCTCATCTACAAGCAAAGGAGTGATGCTGTAACCATCATTTTTAGCCATAGCAATTAAATCTGTCAAATAGTACTCTTTTTGAGCATTGTCATTTGAGAGTTTTGGAATATACTTCTCTAAAATCTCTTTTGAAAAAGCGTAAATTCCGGCATTTACCGTAGTAGTTCTGAGCTCAGCCTCATTTGCATCTTTTTGTTCAACAATATACTCAACTTCGTTGTTGTTAATAATAACTCTTCCATAACCGCTTGGATTATTTAGATCAAAAATACTCATAATCAAAGAGCCTTCACTCTCGATAAAGCCATGAAGTGCCTCTGCAGTAATGAGTGGCATATCACCATTTAAGACTAAAACTTTTTCATTCTTTGGAGCTACATTTTTCATAGCACCACCGGTTCCTGGAAAGTTTTGGGCATCTTGGATAACAAAGTTTATATCATCAAAATATCTCTGCATCTCACTCTCTACCTGCTCTTTTTGATGCGCAATAACGACTGTGATATCATCTGAAATCTTGCGAGACTCCTTGATGATATGGTAAAGCATCGGTTTTCCGCTGATGTTGTGTAGGACTTTTGCCTTGGATGATTTCATACGCGAACCTTTGCCCGCTGCTAAGATAACTATACTGATTTTCTCTTTTGACATATCTACTCTTTTAAATATTTTTGTAATTCTATCATTAATTGCATAATGTTTTAAAACTTTGTACTCTTTTGTTCTCTTTGGGGAGTGATTCTGACTCTATTTTATAGAAGTACTCTGTGCATCGATAGAGATTTTTTAGAGCAACTCTATGGTGTTGTGTGGGAGCTGCATCTTTGCGTACATTACTGAGTACCTGAGGATTGCGGCTAAAGTAGATATAAGCAATCTCCTCCTTTGGTGTGGAGTACTCAAAGAGTGCCATATCTTTTGTCAGCTTGGTGATAGAGGGTGGTGTGAGATAGACTCTCTTTTGCATCTGTGCTTTGTACCACAATCCCCATGCAAAGATAAGTATAAGGGCAATGAGTATAAGACTAACTATCTTTTTCAAGTCTCTTCCTCATTTTAGAATATACAAAAAGTGTTGCACAGATACCTACAATACTACCAGCGAGCAAATCACTGATAAAGTGATCATTTGCCAAAACACGACTACTTGCTGCAAAAATAGCCAAAGTAAGCCAGAGCCAGAGGTAACGAGGAAACAAAATACTCAGTACGGTAAAAGCACTAAAGAGTGTTGTTGTGTGTCCTGAGGGAAAGGATGTATGGGTTGTTGGTGAGTTGATGATGGTAGCAAAGTGCTCTTTGATAGAGTCAAAAAATCCCATATCAAAATCTCTAAAGAGAGTAAAACCGTAGTAGTCTCCATCATTGCGCAATCCCCAGGGGCGAACACGTCCAAAGGTCCACTTTAAAAGTATACTAAGAAGCCCTGAAAATATTGAGGAGTAGAGTAAAAAAGCAAAACGTGCTCTATAGAGCGGATTTGGTTTACGTTTTGTATAGTAGATCATCCCAAGAATACCAACACCAAGGTACCAGTGTGACTCTCCAAATATACTAATAGCATCACCGATTGGCTCATAAGTGGCTTTGTGTGCTATGAAAAACTGGGCAACACTTTTGTCTATATAGTTATATGACACTACTATAAGTGTGATGGTAAGTGTGATGTAGATAAGACAACTCTTTTTTGTAAAAATCATAAAAGCCCTTGATAGTTAGTACATTTTGTAAGTTTAATGCTGTTTACCTTGTGTGCGTTGAGCATAATATCAAACTCATCCAAAGGCTCTATTTTATCGCATTTCATATATTTTTGTATATCTTTTTTAAAGAAGTGTGTATTGATAATGATAAGATTTTTACCAATAGGTGAGCCCTTTTGCCATATATCGAACTGATCGTAACGCTTATCGATTAGATAGATTTTTGAGTCGTATGGCTTGTTGTAATAGAGTGCACGAGAAGCAAGTGTCCAGTTTGTAACAGCTATTGCATCTTTGTTGCTATCTTTTACAAAAGAGTTGGCTCTTTTCATAATAGTCGGCCAACCATAGATGTCACGATGCAGCGATTTGTAATCATCAAGAGGAATAAACTTAAAACCAAGCTCTGCGTAGGCCACAAGAGAGAGAACTATTCCAAAACCAAGAGCAAACACTACATACTTTTTTGATACCTGAAGCATATAGTAGATACCGATGGGAATAAAGAGCATATAAAAGAGTGCCGACCAGTGAGGCAGGGCGGTTTTATAGAGTGATGCGTAGCTAAAAAAGGCGATAAGTACAAGACCAAAAAGTCCGCTTAAAAAGAGTCTGTTATCTTGGCTCTTGAGACTCTTAAAGAGACCATAAAAAGCAAGAGGAACCAAAAGAGGATTATAGGCTCCAAACTGTGTTGCCAATGATCTGAAAAATCCACTCCAGTTTATTGATTGCGCACCCACTACATGGTTACTCTGGTAGCTAAAACTAATCCAGTCGTTTTGAATATTCCAAAGCAGTACAGGAGAGATGATAATGAGTGCTAAAGTTGCACTCAGCAATAGTTTTGGAGTAAAGAAGAGGGCATAACGCCTCTTTATAAGAAGGTAGAGCACAATGGGCACTACAAACAAAACGGCGGTATATTTGCTAAGACCTGCCAAACCGAGTAAGACTCCAAGTTTAATCCACGCCTTTGTTGAGGATGATCTCTCAAGTTCGAGTGTTGTGTAGATAATAGGCACTATAAGTAAAAAGAGCAGAGTATCGGGTAGTAGCATTATAAAGAGGGCATTAAAGATAAAGGAACCATAGAGCCCTAGAGTTGCAAGTGTTGCTACTTTTGCACTGCTGCTTATATCATAGATAAGTCTGTAGATAAAGAGTGATACTATAAAACCAATGAGTATTGCAAAGACTCTTGCACCAAACTCTCCATCACCAAAAACAGAGATAAAGATGTACTGCATCCATCCAACAAGAGGCGGGTGGTCAAAGTAGCTCAGAGCTAGATTTTTTGCGTAGAGTACGTAGTGAGCCTCATCAACCCCAAGCCCGACATGTGGAGCTAGAAGCAGTCTCAAAAGAGCTACAAGGGAGATGATGAGTAAGAAGGGGCGATGCTCTTTAGCGTTTAAGTTCATCAAGTTTAAATTTTAGAGTGTTAAATACCCACTCAGGAGTTATGATTTTAATACACTGGTTATCAGAACATGGTGTCTTTCTATGGTTAGAAGCACTCACACAGGGTGAACAGCTCATACCTGCATAGATAGGTGTAGTAGGGCCAAGTGAGCCATACAGAGCCGGTGTCTCAGGGCCAAAGATAACAAAAGTGTGCATATCTGTAATAGATGCAAAGTGTGCAGGGCCTGAGTCATTTGTAAGCATAAAGGCACTCACACTATAAAGGGCTGGAAGCTGTAAGAATTTCACCGCACCTGCAAAGTTGATACAGCGTTTGTCTGCTACATAATCAGCAAGCATCTGTGCACCCTCTGCTTCTGCTGGAGCACCTGTAAGAAGCACAATGGCATCTTCATTATATGCAAGAATCTTCTTGATAACTTCACCATAGTTCTCTCTCTCCCATCTTCTTTGAGGGAGCAGATCTGAAGCGTTAGAGTTTACCAAAATAACAGGGTTCTTCTCTTTGTCAAATCCCTCATACATATCAGAAATAATAGCGACAATAGACTCTTTTTCTTCATCGCTGATAGTTGCTTTTGCAATCTTTGTCTCATCATCAGAGATAACTCTTTTAGTGTATGGAAGCTCCTCTTTTTCACTTAGAAGTGCATCAACCAAAGCGATAAAGTTCTTTGTTATGTGTTGGTGCGGATTGTAGGCAACTTTGTGTGTTAAAAAATCACCTCTATAGAGTCCTTCGTTATGAAATGCATGAAAACCTACACGATTAACAGCACCGCTTGCAGCAGTTAGAAGTGCAGTAAAGCGAGAGAAGAGCTCTAAATCAATTACAGAGTCTATCTCTTTTTCTCTACACCACTTTAAAAATTCTAAAGATGTCTTTGCAATCTCAACAATACCACTCTCATCAATTGTAAAGATATTCTCCTCTTTTACAGTCTCAAGAAGCTGCAAGGATACCTTGTTTTTTGAAAAAATTACGAAATAGAGTTCACCCTCGATATTTGCTTTGAGTTTTCTCATAGCCGGGTCTACCAAAATAGCACTTCCCATCTCTGAGAGCTCAATTAAAAGTACGTTTTTAGGCTTTACTTTTTTGGGAGGTAGAAAAAAATCGATACTCTTTTTGATGATAGTCCCTGCAAAAGCAAGTGGTACACCCGCGTAGTGATCGATATTTCTCATTGTATCTACATTCATAATATTCCTTGTTTATGTTACTTTTTTACTTTTTACCCAGAAGTAGGCTCCTGGCATTGCACTTAAAATCAGAAGCAGTCCATAGAGGATACTCATAGCCAAAATTTTTGTCTCATCTGCACCTACAAGCATAAAAACACCAACCATAGCACCCTCACGAATACCCCAGCCAGCCAGTGATATAGGTACGATTGTAAGTAAAAATACAGGTGGCACTGCAATTAAAAGCATCTGAAAACTCAGACCTACCTCAATACTTAGCGAGAGCCCATACATCGTAAGAACCGATAAAAAGTGCACCCCTACTGAGATAGCGATATGCTTTGCTAGAAGTGCTTTTGAACTGTAGAGCTCATTAAGACGTCTTGCTAGGCGGTGAAAGAGGTTTAAAAACTTATAATTTGCCAAAAATTTTACTCTCTCAAGATAGAAGAGCCCCAAAAATCCTGCAATGCCTCCAACTGTTATAAGTATAATCAAATTAGAGAAATCTTTGGGAAATGTACCGTAAAAAAGAATGGATGCAATAAGGTTTAAAACAAGCAGACCCACAAGTCCGACAACTCTGTCGACAAAGACACCGTAAAAGGCCTCTTTTTTGTCATAACCTTTACGAGTCAAGTCGATAATACGTACCGCATCACCACCGATGCTTGATGGGAGAACCTGATTGAAAAAAGTACCTTTAAAGTAGCTCTGAACATAGAAGGAGAGTCGCTCTTTAAAGATAAGAAGCTGTGAGATTTTAAACCATCTGTAAGCTGCAAGGTAGGTGCTTGCTAGTTGGAGGAGCAGGGCAAGTGCGATCCATCCACCGTGACTCTTAAAGAGAATTTTATAGAGTTCATAGAAGTCTATATGTTGAAATAGATAGTAAAATATAGCAATAGTAATTACGAGTTTAATAAGGTTTTTCATCACTGCCCAGTATATAAATTCTTGGTATTTTAACTAAAAGATAATTAATTTGTATTAAAAGCCTCTTTTTTAGGCTCACTAACTCTATAGAAGTAGAAACTTCTTACATCGGGAATGATGATATAGTGCTCTAAAAGTTCAACGTTTCTGTAGAGCTTTTTAAGTTCTTTTTCTCTTGGTCTATAGCGTGCTAGAACGATACCGTCTTGAAGATAGTCATCCTCTCTCCACATATCATACTGTGAAAAACGAGATGGAATGACTACATCGGCTCTCTCATGGTTTGGAGAGTAGTACTCTATGTAGGCTGCATCTGTGAGATGGTCTGCAAAGAGCTTTTCTCCCTCTTTTTTATAGCTTAGAAACTTCTCAACAGCCTTGTCGCTTTTGTACATCTCCTCTCTGATTATATCGAGGTGAAACATAAACATATAGCGAGCTACTATTGAGAAAAAGAGGGCGATAAGGAGTCCTATCTTAAAAGTTCTATCGAGTCTATATTTTGAGATAACAAAGGCAACGATGATTACACCGGCAATATAGGCAGGTGCACCGTAGTTGAGTGCCATAGATTTAAAGAGAGACTTGTATAAGAAGAGTCCGAGTGTTGTGATAATTGTAAGGCTTAAAAAAAAGAGCCTCTCATCTTTGAAAAAGAAGCGCTCTTTGATAAGATAGTAAAAAAGTACCCATGCAAATACAGGAGAAAATACTCCAAACTGTCCACCTAAGAACTCAAACATCTTACCTATTTTGATAGTAAAATCATCTGTAGCACCGTGATGGAGTTGAAATAAAAAGCTTATCCACTCATGCTGATAGTTCCAATAAAGCATCGGAGCTATAACTAAAAGTGCTAAAAGCATCGCTACATAGATTTTATAGCCCAGTAAGATATCTCTTCTTTTTATGAGAATATAGAGCACAATAGCAGCTACAAGTAAAATCGCAGAGTATTTGCTCAGCATCGTAAACCCAAGCATCACGCCACTTAAGATATAGTCTCTTAACTCACCATAAAATATAGCTCTATAGGAGTAGTAGAGTGAGAGTGTCCAAAACATTATAAGTGGAGAGTCCGGGGTTGTGATGATATATCCGGCTTGAACAACTAAGACACTAAAGAAGATAAGAACAGCATTGAGCGCAGTTCTCTCATCACTAATCTCGGCAGTTAGTTTGTAGATATAAAGAGCAGAGATTGAAAAAGAGAGAACATTAACAAGACGTACACCCCACTCAGCATCAGAGATAAAACCTGTAAGGTAGATAAGATAGGCAATCATCGGAGGGTGGTCATAATAACCCATCTGTAGATGCTGGCTCCACATCCAGTAGTAGGCCTCATCTCCATGCAGAGGAATAAAGGCGTTATAAAAAGTTGCAAATACCGCCATAAAAGCGATAAGAATATAGAGAGTCTGTTTTGGATTTTTATAGAGTTTTTCTAACATTTTTTTTGCTCTTTTATTTTATAAATTTACTGTTCTCATGGAGTGCTTTGAGAATAACTTTTTGTTTTTGGCTATCTTTTGGATGCACCTCTTTATATGTCTTTGTGTCATATATTTTATTGTCAAATATCTTATCGGGCATATTGGAAAATACATAGATATACTTATCTGTTAAAATTGCATTATCATTCCAGTTACCTATATATGCCTGGTCTCTTTTATATTTTGGACTAAAGAGATTATCACCGTTACTGTAGCTGTCTGTTTTATTACTTACACCAATGTAGGACATGAGTGTCGGTACCAAGTCGATATTTGATGTAAGCTCAGTAACCTCTTTATATCTATCTTCTTGTGGAAGATGGACTATAAAAGGGACTTTGACCTGCTCATAATTAAAGGCACTGTTGTGCCCATATCTGCCATACTCATAAAACTCCTGTCCATGATCTGCTGTAATGATGATGATAGAGTTTTCATAGAGTCCTTTTTCTTTAAGTTTTTCTATCATTTTCTTGACAAGTTTGTCACTAAAATTGATAGAGTTTTTATATTTGTTTAGTAAAGGAATTCTATCTTTAGATGTCATGGTTAGATAGTTGACTTCTCCATAGTGATCAGGAAGGAATTTTCTGTTATCTTTTGGATAGCTCTGCCCATGGGGTGCATCAAGAAATACAAAGGAGAAAATCGGTTTGGAGGTGTTTACTTCATCTATCCATTGTAAAAACTCATCTGTTGTCTGTATATCTTTCTCATAAGGTTTTCCCTCGTGTTTATCTGAGATTCTATCTTGAATATCATAAAAGACAGTCTTTCTAAACTCCGGCCATGCGGTAGAGGCTGAGGCAAAAATATGTGTCTGGTAGTGAAGCTTATCGAGCGTATTAAAGAGGATAGAGCCCTTTTGTGCATTTAAAAAAGCAAACCAGTAGGATGAGTTAAGACCATACAGCAGTGAAAATATTCCAAAGCGTGTTGCATTTCCTCCACTTATATGGTTTTTAAAGTTGATTGCATCTTTTGAAAACTCATCTATGTAGGGTGTTACCTCTTTTGAGAGGATTGAGGCACGAACAGAGTCTAGGGTAAAGATAAAGATATTTTTTGCATTTGGATTTGTAATTGTTATAGCTTCAAGAGGGTAGTTAATGCTTTTATTCCCTTTAATAGCAAGAGACTCTTTTGCAACCTTTACCCCTTTTAGTCCAAACTGGCGCTCCATAGTACGTGTAAAGTCCATAGGTTGGTAGAGCGGAATCACTTTTGTAGGTTCAAGGTACTCTCTTTTTGCATACATATTTGCAAAACCGTAGGCTACTTTATCGACAAGAATGATGAGAAAAAGAGTCGGAAGGAGTAGTCTGTTTACTTTAGAGTTGCGTGCTCTTTTTTTCTCATAAGGAGCATTTTGAATCTTTTTAATAGTGAAGTATTCAAAGAGTATGAAAAAAGCAATAATAAAAACTACGGCAAGAACCGGAGCGATACCAGTTTGAATACTATCCATAGACTCAGGAGAGAAGATAATATTTAAAACCATTGCATTGATATGAAATTTCCATATTCTAAAGATAAAAAAATCAACAATAAGTGCAAGGTTTGTAAAGATAAATAGAGCAGCACTGCTGTAGAGTACAACTCTGTAAAAATAGGCAAAAGGTGCCAAAAGAATGAAAAAGAGCAGATAGAGTGTTGCCGATGTAGAGATGACAGCTAAAATCATAAAGAGCAGACTCAGTGGTGTGTAGTTCTCATTAAATGTTAAAAATATCAGATAGAGAATTGTTGTAGGTATTAAATTTATTTTAAAAAGTATCGATATATCTAAAAGATTACGTCTGAAATTTTTTATCAATCTAGTTTCCTTATAAAGGGTGGTTTGTTTAAGATGTGTAGTATACTCTATTTAAGCCAAGATTTTGATAATGATGATATAATTTTTACGGTTTTGTTACCTGAGTTATGACTTTTTGTTGTAACTTTAGAAATTTCTATAAGGTTTTTGGATGGATTTAGGTACGGTCATTGGTATTGTTCTCATTATGGCTCTTTTACTCGGAGCGATGGTTATGGGTGTTGGTGTCGGTGCATATATCGATATTCCATCTGTTTTAATTGTTATCGGGGGGTCTATTGGGGCATTAATGGTCTCTTTTAAACCTTCTCAAATGAAGCAATTTACCAAAATCTTTATGAAAGCTATTAAGCCTGGTGAAGAGGATGTTAACGAGCTTATTAAAAAGCTTGTTGAGTTCGCTACAAAGGCTAGAAAAGATGGAATTCTCGCACTAGAGAGCGAAGTAAATAACGAAGAGAATGAGTTTTTGAAAAAAGGTCTCTCAATGGCTATTGATGGTAGTGAGCCCGATACGATTCGAGAGCTTCTTGAAATTGAGATGGAGCAGACAAGTACGCGTCACAAAATTCACGGCTCTATCTTTAATCAGTGGGCAGGGCTTGCAGGGGCAATGGGTATGATTGGTACGCTTATTGGACTTGTTGCGATGCTTCTAAATATGGCCGATCCATCAGCAATTGGTCCATCTATGGCGGTTGCCCTTCTTACAACGATGTATGGTGCGATGATTGGTAATATCTTTGGTACACCGATTTATAATATCTTAAATATTAGAAATGATGAAGAGACTATGGTCAAAGAGATGATACTTGAGGGGATTATGTCTATTCAGTCAGGTGATGCACCACGTGTTCTTGAAGCAAAACTACTAGCATATTTAGCACCTTCTGAGCGTGTTAGTCAGTTTGATTAAAGTGAAATCTGATGGGTAAGCAAAAATGTCCTGAATGTGAAGAGTGTCTTCCTGCCTGGCTAGCTGCTTTTGGTGACTTGATGTCACTCCTTCTGTGCTTCTTCGTACTTTTGCTCTCCATGAGTAGTATGGATGCTAAAAAGATCTCTGAAGCTATCGGTTCACTCTCGGGTGCAATGAGTGTTTTAGAGGGTGGAACAAAGACAGAAATCTCGAAGCGCCGTATTCAAGAGTCAACACCTATTGAGTCTCAAGATGAGACGAGTGAGGTAGTAAACAGAGTACAGCAAGCTGCTAATGATGCTAATGAGATGATGGAGAAAGAAAAAGGTCCAAATATCTCTGTAGAAGAGGCTCAAGATGGTTTTGTTATTAAACTGCCAGCAGCACTGCTTTTTAAACCGGGTAGTGCTACTATTGAGAATCAAGATGCGCTTCTCTTTTTGAAGCGTATTGCGCTTATTATTGAGGAGTTACCAAATGAGATGGAGGTGAGTGTTCAAGGACATACAGATAATCGAGGTCCTGGTGCCAACTCTCCCTTTAAAGACAACTGGGAGCTCTCAACGGCAAGAGCACTCTCTGTACTGCATGAACTTCTCTTAGATGGAGTGGACCCAAAACGTATAAGTGCTGCAGGATTTGCAGAGTATAGACCGGTGGCAACCAATGCAACACCAAGTGGACGTGAGAAGAATAGGCGTGTAGAGCTGCACTTCTATGGAAAGAAGAGTACAAAAGAGAGTACGAAAATGAACTCTATTTTAGATAAGGTAGCAGATAAGTAATGCTTAGACTCTTTTTGTTATTTTTATCACTCTATGCAGGCTTGTATGGAGCAGAACCAACAGTTCCGACAATGAACTTCAACCTATCTGCTCCTGATACTCCGCAGCAGCTGGTATCATCACTCAATGTTTTAGTAGTACTTACACTTCTCTTCTTGGCACCATCAATGGTGCTTGTTATGACGACGTTTACCCGTTTTGTTATTGTCTTTGGTTTTTTACGTCAAGCACTTGGAACACAGCAGGTTCCACCGACACAACTGCTTGTTATGCTCGCTATGGTCTTAACATTTTTTGTAATGGAACCAGTTGGAACAAAAGCATATGAAGATGGAATTAAGCCCTATATAGCGGAGAAGATAGGCTATGAAGAGGCATTTGAAAAGACGGCTCTGCCTTTTAAAAATTTTATGATAAGAAATACAAGAGAGAAAGATTTAGCTCTCTTTTTACGAATAAGAAAGATGGAAAATCCAAAAACTGTTGCTGATGTACCGCTCTCTATTGTGATTCCGGCTTTTGTTATTAGTGAGATGAAAACAGCTTTTGAGATAGGCTTTTTACTCTTTTTACCATTTTTAGTTATTGATATGGTTGTGGCATCTATTTTGATGTCTATGGGTATGATGATGCTTCCTCCTGTGATGATATCACTCCCATTTAAAATACTTATTTTTGTTTTAATCGATGGGTGGAATCTGCTTATCGGTAACTTAATAGCTTCAATTAAATAAGGAAAAAGTCTTGGATTGTAAATATTTTAGTGAGTGTGGTGCATGTCGAGTCTATGAGGATGGCTATGATGGGCAGTTACAAAAGAAATTAGAGTTAAATAAAGAGCGTTTTTTACCATATTTTAGAGGCAATATTGCGGTTTATAAATCCCAAGATGCACACTATCGCTCTCGTAGTGAATTTAAAATATGGCATGAGGGTGATGATATATTTTATGCGATGAATCATGCAGAACATAAGGGTGTTGTTCTTATCGATGAGTGTCCACAGGTTAATGAGCATATTATGGAGCTTATGCCAAAACTTCTTTTAGAGATAAAAGCTAAAAAGATAGATTTTAAACTTTTTGGAGCTGATTTCTTAAGCTCTAGCAGTGGAGAGATAGTTGTCTCTCTCTTATATCATAGAAAACTAGATGATGAGTGGCAGAGAGTTGCACAAGAGATAGCAGATGAGTTGGGTATCTATATTATTGGTCGTGCACGAAAGCAAAAGCTTGTAATTGGTCAAGATTATATTACTGAAACTCTGCATATCAAAGGTGTGGAGTATAAGTTTAACTATATTGAGAACTCCTTTACTCAACCAAATCCAAGAGTTAATGAGCAGATGATTGCGTGGGCAATGGAGAGGTTTAAAGGTGCTAAAGGTGATTTGCTAGAGCTCTACTGTGGTGCAGGTAACTTTACTATTCCTTTTGCAAAAAGTTTTAATAAGGTCTTAGCAACAGAGATATCAAAATCCTCTATCAATGCAGCAAAAACAAATATGAAACTTAATAGTGTTGAAAATATTGAGTTTGTTCGAATGAGTGTTGAGGAGTTTACAGATGCTCTTGATGGTGTACGTGAGTTTAGACGTATGAAAGAGATAGATATACAGAGCTATGATATCAACTCTATCTTTGTGGATCCGCCACGTAGTGGTATGGATGAGAATTCATGTAGATTTAGTGCAAGGTATGATACTATACTCTATATCTCATGTAATCCAGAGACACTCCTTAGAGACTTGGAGATTTTAACAGAGACACACAGTGTAACAGATATGGCACTTTTTGATCAGTTTCCATATACACATCACCTGGAAATGGGTGTAAAATTAATAAAAAAGGTTTAAAAATGAAATTTGTACTTCTCTTTCTTTTGAGTTTCTCTTTATATGCATCAGATGATATTGCGCGTGTTGAGACAATTGTCAATGATATTGTAGAGTTAAGAAAAGAGTATGCCCAATCACAATCAGAACTTAGAGTATGTAAAGAAGAGCTGCAAAGTCAAAAGAAGAAGAGTAAGGATGCTATCCAAAATAGTATAAATGAAGAGAAAGAGGGATATGAAAAGAAGATTTTATCCTTAGAAAATGAAGTTAAAGCTTTGAAAAATCAAATAGATAATTTGGAAAATCAAATAAAAAGCCTAAAAAATAAAAAAGTTAAACCTAAAGTACGTGTTAAAGAAGTTGTGAAAGAGGTTGTTAAAAAAGAGGTTGTTCAAAAGATAGTGAAGGTAAAAGATAATGATAATCCTTTTCCTAATCTCCTCTTAAAAAAAGATGATAAAAAAATCAAAACTATACAAAAACCTAAAAGTGTACAAAAAACAAAAGCTACTAAATCTTTTAAAGTTACATATTTTAAACCAGCCTCATTTCGTTTGAGAAAAGAGAGTGCTATATATAACAGACCTAATGGCAAAGTAATAGATCAGTGGGAGAAGAAACGATCTTTTACCTCAAATCAAAAAACACAAGAGTGGATAAAAATAACTGGCTATTTTGTAGATAAAAAGTGGCGTAAAGCAAAAAAAGAGATGTGGGTTAGACTCTCTGACGTAAAACAGAGATAAGGCTTACTTTTACTGGCTGCTTTATATGGGGTCTCAAAGTTTCTGATATAATGCCAATATGAAAAAAATATTGATTATTAGTGATGGTGCAGTTGGCGAGCACTTTATCCAAAGGGTTACTGAAACATACTCAAGTGAAAATATCTACTACATTGTACAACTTAAGGCAAAAGAGTTTGAAAATGCCAATCCTGCTCGTTTTAAGTTTTACGAGTTTGACCCGACAAGTCTCTATAAACTAGCAAATCTATTAAAGATGGAGTTTATTCAGGTAATTATTGCCATGAATAACCAGATCGATGTAGAAAATACCCTTAAAAATATTCGTGCTATAAAAAAACAGCTTCGTGTTATAGTCCTTAACCAATGGGATATGAACAATGAAGATGCCAATGTTGTTTTGGTAAACTCCAATGAGATTTTAGCATCAAGACTTCTTGATTATCTCCCAAATGTACCTGTTATTGCCCAAAATGTCGGTATAGGTGAGGGTGAGATTATGGAGGTTTTAGTTCCATTTGGAAGCTCCTTTGTTTATCGTCATATAGGTGTTATTGAACAGAAAAACTGGCGTATTGTCGCTATCTACAGAAACCGAAAACTTCTGCTTCCATCACGTCGTCGTATGATTCAACCAAATGATCTGCTTTTACTTGTAGGTGAACCAGCAGTTCTTAAATCTGTCTATCGTGCTATCAAGCGTGAACTTGGACAGTTTCCTGAGCCGTTTGGAACAAATATACTTCTCTATATCGATATGAATATAGTCAATCATCATACCATTAAAGAGTTGGTTCATCGTGCTATCTATGCACATACAAAGTTTAAACATGATTTGGTTATAAAAATTGTCAATCCATCCAATATCGAGATACTTGAGTATATAAAAGAGTTTAGGGATATTGATGTTGTTGTTAATATAGATTATGAGAGTAGTAATTTAAAAGAGAGCTTTTTAAATGATGTAAAGAGTTTTCATGCAGGTCTTGTTATAGTCTCTAAAGAGATGTTTGCAAATTACAGTGTGAGAAAAACACTCTATGAAGCGCATGTCCCGGTACTTAAACTATCAGAGAGAAGTTTTGAAAATGTAAAAGATGCAGCACTTATTCTCTCTGATAATCGTGATTTAGAGAAGATTTCTGCTACGATTTTTGATATCTCTGAGCAGATGAACTTTAATCTTGAACTCTACAACTATATGAATGAGCACCAAGAGGATAAAGAGCAGGTAATTGAGCACTACTATAACCTCTCAACTATCTTTTCAAAATCTATTAAAGTCTTTAAAGAGAGTGAAAATCCTATACGTGTTTTAAAACAGAAAGAGAATTTTGTGCAGATTTTACCATTTACTTCAAAACTTACCACACGGCGTCTCTATGCACTCTTCTCGACAGATAGTGAGAAGTTATACTTCAAACTTGATGATTATCATCAAATATTTATTCCCGTACAACTTTGATTTAGGTACTTTTTAGCCATTTTTAAGTATTATCTATCATATTAATTTTTGGATAGATAATGCTGGTAAACATCCCTTTAAAAAAAGTAGTTGACAACTCATACGACATAACAATTGACACTATTCCTGAGGTACACTTTGATACGAAAGTAGCAATAGTTACCAACCCTAAAGTAGCTGGTCTGCATCTTGGATACCTTCTCTCTAAGATAAGTGCAAAGGAGCTCTACATCATTACAGTTCCCGATGGCGAAGAGTATAAAAATCAAGAGTCAATCGATTTAATTATGGAGTCTCTCTTTAATCATAGATTTAATCGTAAATCCCTTCTTATAGCTTTTGGTGGTGGAGTAATTGGTGATATGACAGGGTATGCGGCGAGTATCTATCAGCGTGGAATTGATTTTGTGCAGATTCCGACAACACTTCTCTCACAAGTAGATGCAAGTGTCGGTGGAAAGACGGGTATGAATAATAAATATGGAAAAAATCTTATCGGTGCTTTTCATCAGCCACAACATGTCTATATCGATCCTCACTTCTTAACAACTCTGCCTGAGCGTGAGTTTGGTGCCGGTGTTGCTGAGATTGTAAAGATGGCAGTTACTTTTAACAGAGAGTTCTTTGAGTTTTTAGAGAGTGCAGACTTAAGAGATAAAGAGGTTTTACAAGAGGCAATCAAACAAGCAGTTCAGACAAAGGCTGATGTTGTTGCAAAAGATGAGAAAGAGCATGGTCTAAGAGCTGCACTTAACTATGGACATACTTTTGGGCATGTAATAGAGAATGAGACGCAGTATAAGAAGTATCTCCATGGTGAGGCCGTTGCTATTGGTATGGTGATGGCAAATCTTACAGCTGTAAAGATGGGGCTGATGAGTGAGGATGAGGCGCTTCGAGTTAAAAAACTTTTAGAGAAGTATAATCTTCCAACTTCATATAAGATCTCAAATCCAGAGAGTTTTTATGAGACCTTCTTTTTAGATAAGAAGAGTTCAGATGCTTCTATTACATTTATTATACCTGTGGGGATTGGTGGTGTAAAGATTACAGATAATATTGACAAAGAGTTGATTCTCTCTGTTTTAGAGAGCTTTGGAGCGATTGAATGATAAAAAAGCATCTCCTTCTCTCTTTATTGCTCCTTGGTGCATCTCTTTTTGCACAAGAGACTCCATCCTCTGAGACTCAAAAAGAGATACAGCAGCGCATAGAACAGACACAGCGTGAAAATGAGCTACTTCAACAAGAGCAGATTCGTATTGAGAAGATTATGAAGTACGAAGATGAGCTTAAAAAGATTGAATCAGAGATATCTGATGAGAATATGTGGATTAAAAGCTACTCCTCATATTTAACCTCATTAGAGGTAAAAGATAATCTAGAGAAGATTAAAAAGCGTATCAAATATCTAACAAAACATGCCAAAACATCTGCAGAGAAAGAGGAGCTTATTGGGCTTATCTCTAAAGAGAATATTTTAGCTTCTCAAATAGAGAAACTAAAGGGTAACAGCAGTGCTCCCTTTTCAAAACTCATTACCCCTCCAAGTATTGATGAGATACCTGAGATAAATAATCCTTTTGATATCTTTACAGGCCTTTCACTGATTAAGACGCTCAACAATAACTTTGAAGAGTATAAGAAGAAAAAAGAGAGTTTAGAGAAGTTAATAACTCTGCTTCGTAAAGAGAATGAGATATATAAAAAGATTGCTGCACTCGATACTGAAAAGAGATTTGAGCAGACTATTCGTCAGAAGCAGACACAGCTAGAGCAGTTTGAAAGAGCGCTTGATACTATGAATGTAACATCTGAGGTCTATCAGAAACGTTTAGAGATTGCAGAGATAAATATAAACAAAGGGATAGAGACTCAGGTATATAGACTTATTAAAATCGGTGTTGTTGTACTTGTCGTCTTTTTTATTTTCTTTTTACTCAAACTTGTTGTTAAGAAGTATATTACCGATAATGAACGATTTTATATGGCAAATAAGATCATTACCTTTACAAACTTTACAATTATCTTATTGATTCTCTTTTTTAACTACATTGAAAATGCTGCTTATCTTGTAACGATTTTAGGTTTTGCTTCTGCGGGTATTGCCATTGCCATGAAAGATTGGTTTATGTCTATTCTTGGATGGCTTGTAATTGTCTTTGGTGGAAGTATTCATGTAGGGGATAGAATTCGTGTAGATATGGAGGGGATGAAGTATGTGGGTGATGTACTTGATATCTCACTGCTGCGTATAACGATTTTAGAAGATATAACATTGACCTCAATTATGCAAAATCGTCGTGCCGGACGTATTATTTTTGTTCCAAACAACTATATCTTCACACGTATGATTGCAAACTATACACACAACTCCCTAAAGACTGTCTGGGATGGTGTTAAAATTACTATTACCTATGACTCTAACCATAAAAAAGCGATGCATTTAGTTAAAGAGATAACGAAGAAGTTCTCAAAAGGTTATACTGATATTACAAGAAAACAGCTCAATAAACTAAGACAACACTACTCTTTGAAAAATACAAATGTTGAGCCTAGAATCTACTCATTTATTGAAGCAAACGGTATAGATATTGAGGCGTGGTATCTGACAAATGCATATGCGACGCTCACTCTCAGAAGTGTAATATCAACAGAGATAATCGATGCCTTTAATGCTGAAGATGATATCACAATTGCATACCCTACACAAAAACTCAATATCTCTATGCAGAGTGATGAGCCAACTTCACATGATCATGAGATGGTTTAGATGAAGAAAAAAGTTTACTTTAAGACCTTTGGTTGCAGAACAAATCTCTATGACTCTCAAGTGATGATGAGCTCTTTAAAAGAGTATGAAATAACAGAGAATGAATCTGAAGCAGATATGATAGTTATCAACTCCTGTACTGTGACCAATGGTGCCGATACCCATGTACGCTCTTATATATCGCAAGTTGAGAAGAACAATAGCGGTGCAAAGCTCTTTTTAACTGGTTGTGGAGCGCACACAAAGGGTGAATCACTTCTAAAAGAGAATCGTATCCATGGTGTTTTTGGACAGAGCGAGAAGCAGAAGATAGATACGCTCCTTAAAAAAGAGCAACCCTTTTACGATCCGGGTGATTTAAATCATATTGATGATATGGTAGTGGATGAGTTTGTAGGTAAAAGCAGAGCCTTTATTAAGATACAAGAGGGGTGTAACTTTCGCTGCTCTTACTGTATTATTCCCTATGTACGCGGTGATGCAAGAAGTATGGATGAGGGGCGTATTTTAGAGCAGGTATCTCGTCTGGCTCGAAATGGTTTTGGAGAGTTTATCTTAACCGGTACAAATGTCGGCTCTTATGGACAAGATACAAAGACATCACTAGCGAAGCTTATGAAAAAAATGTCTCAAATTCGTGGTGTAAGACGTATTCGACTTGGGAGTGTTGAGCCTGTGCAGATTAGTGATGAGTTTAAAGAGATTTTAGATGAGCCATGGATGGAGCGTCATATGCATATCGCTTTGCAACATACATCTCCAAAGATGCTCAAACTGATGAATAGACGCAATGTCTATAAGCAAGATAGAGAGCTTTTTGAGTTTTTAGCCGACAAGGGATATGCAATCGGGACTGACTTTATTACAGGTTTTCCAGGTGAGAGTGAGGAGCTATGGCAAGAGGCTATGCAAAATGCTCGAGCACTTCCGCTAACACATCTGCACGCCTTTACCTATTCAAAACGAGATGGAACTCCGGCTGCGGTTATGAAGCCTGAAGTAAATGGTAAGGTTGCAAAAGCTCGATTACATGAGCTTCAAGAGTTGGTTAATGAAAAAAATTATGCATTTAGAAAATCATTTGGTGGAGAACTCGATGTTTTGATAGAGTCCAAAAAAGATGGACTCTATCATGGATTTGACCAGCATTTTAATAAAATCGTAGTAGAATCAGATAGTGACCTTGAGGGGAACTGGATAACACTCAGTGAATATGAGGTAAAAAAGGATTACAACTATGCCAGAGTCTAAAGCAAATCGTATAGCCATCTATGTTTCTGCATTTTTTATTATTTTTTTAGTGCTTTTTGCACTCTTTAGAGACTCTTCTGAATCTATTACACTCTCTCAAGCACAAGCGATGCTTCAAGACCACAGTGTTAAAAAAGTAGTTGCTACAAAAGAGTATATCTATCTCAAAACTGATAATGGATACTATAAAATTCCCTCTTCACAAGTGACTCCAAAAATGTTTGTTGACTATAAGGTAGAGATAGATAATCGCTCAAACTTCTTAATATATATTTTACTCTTTGTACTCTTTTTGGGAGTAGGTTCACTATTTATTCGTTACCTTCAAAAACATAAATCACTCAAAATCAGTTCAAGCGGTATCAGTATGAAAAAATCTGATAGAGATGTTATGAGTGAACCATCTGGACCTATTGAAGCGATAAAGAGTGATGTGACATTTGATGATATCGGTGGTATTACTGATGTTAAGATGGAACTTGAAGAGATAATAGATTTTATGAAAAATCCAAAACGTTATAAAAGTTTTGGAGCGCGTTTACCTCGTGGTGTTCTTTTGGTTGGTCCTCCAGGTGTTGGTAAGACGATGATAGCAAAAGCGGTAGCCAGTGCTGCAGGTGTACCATTTTACTATCAAAGTGGGGCATCTTTTGTACAGATTTATGTTGGAATGGGTGCTAAACGTGTGCATGATCTCTTTGCCGCAGCAAAAAAGAATGCTCCTGCAATTATCTTTATAGATGAGATAGATGCAGTTGGTAAAAAACGCGACGGAAATCGCAATGATGAGCGTGAAGCTACACTCAATCAACTTCTGACAGAGATGGATGGTTTTGAGGGTTCAAGTGGTGTTATTGTTGTTGCTGCAACAAATAAGATAGATGTACTTGACTCTGCACTGCTTCGTGCTGGACGCTTCGATAGACGTATTTTTGTCGAACTGCCAACTAAGCGTGAGCGTGAGTCAATTTTGATGAAGTATCTCTCTAAAGTGCCGCATGATTTAGATGTAAAAGTTGTTGCCAATATGACAGTCGGATTTAATGGTGCGGCTCTTGCAGCGCTTGTCAATGAAGCAGCACTTTTGGCTCTAAGACAGAATGATTTTCATGTAACAATTGAGCACTTCTATCAGGTTAAAGATAAAGTGATGTTTGGTAAGAAAAAGCTGCAGATGCTCAATGACAGACAAAAGGCCTATCGTATTACCTATCAAGCGGGTAAAGTTCTTGTTGCAACCTATTATGATCTGCCGTTTGAGAAGCTGATGCTCTCAAATGAGAAGCTGACACCTGCAACTGATGAGCCTTTTATTAAAGAAGAACTTGAAGCTCGCGTGAAGATGCTTCTTGCTGGAATGGTCGCTTGTAATATTAAGTTTAATGAGCACTCAAATAGTGCCAAGAATGATTTGGATGAGGCAAAAGAGATAGTCTCTAAGATGACAAAAGAGTATGGTATGGGCACATCCATAATTCCTGATGAGGATGAAGATGCACTTCTTCTAAATAGACTTTATGAAGAGACTACGGTGTTGCTAGAGTCACTGCAAGAGGTAATAACACAAATTGAGAGTATACTTTTAGAGCGTGAGAGTATCTCTAAAAATGAGGTTAAAAAATATTTAGATGCAATTTTTTAGTGGTTTTTCGCTTCAAAATGATAGAGAGTTTTTTGAGGCATATATAAAAGAGAGTGATTTTTGTGTTTGTGGTTTTAGCTATGGAGCTATAAAAGCTTTTAAAGAGGCAAAGAGACTTTTAAAGAGTGAAGAGAGAGTTGATACTCTACAACTCTTCTCTCCCGCTTTTTTTCAGACAAAATCTCAAAAGTTTAAACGTCTGCAGCTTATGGCTTACTCTAAAAACAGCTCTTCTTATATTGAGCAGTTTTTAAACTCCTGCTTTTTGCCACACAGCCTCAAGAGAGTAGAACACTCAGTCCATACAAAAGAGGAGCTTGAAGAGCTTCTCTATTATGAGTGGTCAGTGAGTGATTTAGTAGAGATGACAGAGAGTGGTGTGGTTATAGAGGTCTATCTAGGTGGAAATGATGCTGTTATAGATGTTAAGGGAGCTCAAGAGTTTTTTAAAGAGGTAGCAACAGTAACATATATAAAAGATGCAAATCACTTTTTATTAACAGAGTAGAGATATCTCTAAAAGAGTAATAAATTCAAAAATTTTAGGAGTAGTAGTATGAGTGAAATCAAAATAGGTGTAATAACAGCAAGTGACAGAGCAAGTAAGGGTATCTATGAAGATATCAGTGGTGTGGCTATCCAAGATACTATGAAAGATTATCTAAAGAGTGATTTTGAGATTGTTTATAGATGTATTCCTGATGAGCAGGATGTTTTAGAGGCTACTATGAAAGAGCTTTGTGATGAGGCAGGGTGCTCTCTTGTAGTTACTACTGGTGGAACAGGTCCGGCTCTGCGTGATGTAACACCAGAGGCTACAGAGAATGTATGTGAGAAGATGATGCCTGGTTTTGGTGAGTTGATGCGTCAGGTAAGCCTGCAGTATGTGCCAACGGCTATTCTTTCACGTCAAACTGCAGGAATTCGCGGAAAATCTCTCATTATTAATCTTCCGGGTAAACCAAAGTCTATTCGTGAGTGCCTTGATGCAGTTTTTCCTGCAGTTCCTTACTGTATTGACTTAATAGAGGGTCCCTATATTGAGACAAACGAAGATGTCATCAAGGCATTTCGTCCAAAGGCAAAATAGCCAGTAAAAATTGGCTGAGTAAGGTTGTGAGTACTACGCTATGAAGCATTAAAGATACAAGTTAGTGTAGATGTTACAACTTCAACAGTATATAATCACAGTTAGAGAGTTTATATGAGATATATTTCAATATTAATAGCACTTATAGTAGTCTTTACAGGGAGTGGATGTTCTAAAATAAAACGTCTTAAAAATGATATTATCAAGCAAAAGACGATGGTTACTATTCATGGAACTGTTATGAGCCTTAGAGATGATAATAAAGCTCCTATAATGGTAGTTCTTATGAAAGATAAAGGTGCATATCCTGAACTTGTTGATTATAAGATTAAAAATAGAGAGGGTTCTTTTACATTTACAACAAGACCTGGAAAATACAAGATATATGCATGGCAGGATCTCAATGCAAATAAACGATTTGATGCAGATGAGCCAATTGATACTGCAGTAGTTTGGGCCTATCTCTATGGTATGACAAAAAACATACATCTTAAAATAAAAGAGAGAGCCTCTGATGAACTACTTCAGGAGATACACTATGTACGAAAAAAGCAGGTTGTTAATCTAAATAAATCTAGAATGCTTCTTGGAAGTGTTATATCTTTAGATAATGAGTGTTTTAGTGATACGAATGTAAGCAATGGTATGATTGAACCGTATGCTTTTTTAGAGAGTGTCCCTAATGGACTCTTCTTCTTACAAAAGTATAATCCTCATAAAAAGATAGTTCTTTTTGTGCATGGGATAAATGGTTCACCTAGAAACTTTAGAGATATAATTGATACTTTAGATACTACAGAGTATCAGGCTCTTATATACTACTATCCATCAGGTCTAAAACTAAATATGGTAAGTGAGTCTCTTGAAGCAAATATGGAGGAGTTACGAGTTAAGTTGGGTTTTAAAAAGATTTCTCTAATTGCACACTCTATGGGTGGACTTGTCTCACGTGACTTTTTAAATCGTTTAACAAAACGGGGTATGAACTATGTAGATACTTTTATAACTATATCTACACCCTGGGATGGACATGAGAGTGCAGGGTATGGGGTGAAATACTCTCCTATTATCTTACCAGTATGGAGTGATATGGCCCCGCATAGTGAATTTTTAAATACTCTTTTTACTACAAAACTTCCAGATACGACACCTTTTTATCTCCTATTTGGTTACAGTGGTATTAGTGTTACGGCCGGTGGTAATAGTGATGGTGTTGTCTCTATTAAGAGTCAATTGCGTTATGAAGCGCAGGAAGAGTCTAAAGTTATGCGAGGTTTTGATGAAGAGCATATGTCAATATTGAAAAATCAAAGAGTGTTAATGCTTATTCAAGAGCTGCTTGCAAAAGCAAAAAAGTAGAGAGAAAAAGGTAGGTAGAGATGGTATTAAAAGAGTTATTGCTTGTTGGTGCAGCGGGTTTGTTTTTTAATCTCTTTGCTGCTGATACGGTTATTGACAGAGAGACTAAGTTAGAGTGGCAAGATAATGAAGAGAAGAGTGAAGCTCTATGGAAGATAGCTAGGGGTTACTGTCAAGGTTTAAAGTTAAATGGGCATGATGATTGGAGATTGCCAACACTTAAAGAGTTACACTATTTAGCAGCCTCAAAGAGCCTTCAAAAAGAGTTTAAAACATTACAAACTCATGTCTACTGGAGCAGTGATATAGATAAAAATGATGAGTTTAGTGCAATGTGTCTCTATAGTGGAAATGGATTTGTCTCATCTAATGATAAATGCGATAAAAATTTTGTACTCTGTGTAAGGGATTTAAAAGAGTAACTCCCCTTACAGAGTAATACGAATACCGACTGGACAGTGATCTGAGCCCTCAATATAGTCTAAAATAAAAGCATCCTCTAGAGACTCTGCCAAATCATCAGAGATAAAGAAGTAATCAATTCTCCATCCAACATTTTTAACTCTTGCATTAGAGCGATAGCTCCACCATGAGTATCTATCAATCTCATCACCATTTACATAGCGAAAGGTATCAATATAGCCATGATCTAGGAGTTTATCTATCCATTCTCTCTCAATAGGTAAAAAACCTGATGTTTTTGAGTTTGCCTTAGGATTTTTCAAATCTATCTCACGGTGAGCAGTATTGACATCACCACAGATAATAATACTCTTGCCATCTTCACGAAGTGCTTGGCAGTGTGCTAAAAAATCATCATAGAACTTCATCTTATAATCTAATCTCTCTTGATCTTTTTGACCATTTGGAAAGTAGACATTAAAGAGTACGATATCTCCATAGTGTGTCTCTATGATTCGTCCCTCATTCATAGTGTCTATATCTGGACATGTAGAATGGTAATCACTCTCTAAGATACTAAATGTAGCCGTTCCACTATAACCTTTTTTTTCAGCAGAGTTAATAATCACCTCTGTATACTCTTTTTCAAAAAGATTATCAGGGAGTTGTTCAGGAAGGGCTTTAATCTCTTGAAGACATAAAATATCTGTATCTCTTTCATCTATCCATTTGAGTGCCTCTTTGTTCGCAACTGCTCGGATTCCATTTACATTCCATGAGATTATTTCAATTGAATCTGACATATATTATTCCATTTTGTGAAGGGATTTTACTATATAGTAAATTATATAGTGAATTTGTAGAGACTCCCTGAATAGGGGAGTCTATAAGTATATTTTATACGAAGTTTACGTCTGTTAGGTGGTGCTTGAGACCAAGTGATTCAGGAGAACAGCCGAGTGCCAGTCCTACCATTTGTTGCATATGAAGAACTGGAAGTTCAACTTCACGTCCAATTGCTTCACTTGCGTGTGCAGTTTGTGTATCAAGTTTTAAGTGACAAAGAGGACATGGTGTTACCATCCAGTCAGCATTACCATCCATTGCACCTGCTATTGCATTACCAGTTAAAACTGCTGCAGTATGTGGAGCTTGAAGTTCAACATGGAAACCACAACATTTGTTTTTCTCTTCATAATCAACACTCTCACCACCACATGCGATGATTAAATCATCTAATGAAGTAGGGCGGTATGCAGACTCAGGAGTCTTGTGTGTCTCATTTTGAAGCTCTGAAGGACGGATGTTATGACATCCGTAAAAAGGAGCAATGTTAAACTGGCTAAGAGGTTTTACAACCATCTCTTTGATTTTATCAAGACCGATATCATCAATAATAGCATATAAGAAGTGAGTAATATCAGAAGTACCTTTATACTCTAAACCAACCTCTGCAAGTTTCTCATTTACTTTTGCTTTGAGCTCTGCATTGTTATCCAGTCTATGTTTTGTCATAGCAGTATTAAGCTGACAAGTATTACAGATAGTAACCATTGTTAGACCATGCTTCTCAGCGTAAGCGATGTTTCTAGCATTAAGAACTAATGATAAAAAGTCATCATAATCTTGCAGGTGTGAAGCTCCACAACATGAAGCTTCTGTTAGTTCTACAAGTTCAATTCCAAGTTTTTCAGCAACTGCCATAGTAGACATCATTTGCTCTGGAGTACTCTGTTTAGCAGTACATCCAGTAAAAAGTGCGTATCTTAATTTTTCCATTCTTTAACTCCTAGAACTTTGCAGTTGATGATGATTTTACAAGTTTTTGAATCTCATCAAGATTATCTGATTTTGTAATGCCCCATGGTGGAACAATTTTACCCTTGCTAAACATTTTAAGTGCTACAGGGATATGTTTAACGATAGATGGACCCTCAGAGTAAAGAACTAAGCCACCCTCATCAAGTACACCGTTTTTCTTGATAGAGTTAACAAATCCAACAGCGTGACGAGTTGCAACATTATTCTCTGCCACACCTTTTTGGAATGCCATTTGGTGTAGTTTTGTAATCTTAGCGATTGGATTGATCTCTTTTGGACAAACCTCCGCACACTCAAAACACTTAACACAATCCCAAACACCTTGACCCATCTCATTTACAGTTTTAAGGCGAGAATCAGACTCATCACGAACATCAGCTTCAAATCTGTAAGCTGCTGCAAATGCTGCAGGACCGAAGAAATCTTCATTTACCTCTACAACAGGACAAGCGTAGTGACAAGCACCACACTGAATACATAAATCTGCTTCATCAAGTGCATCTGCATCTTCAGGTGAAACAAGATTCTCCATCTCTGGATTTTCATCAATTTCAGCAACAAGATAAGGTGTTACTGCATCATGTTTCTCCCAGAAGTCACCTTTGTCGATTATCATATCTTTTACAGCACGTTTAATGCTCAGTGGCTCTAGTACAAGATCACTTCCAAAGAGATCAACCATGTCGTTCATACTCTCTTTACATGCAAGTGTACTTTTACCATTTACTTTAATAGCACAAGCTCCACAGATACCGTGACGACAGCTACGACGGTAAGAGAAACTACCATCATGATCCCATTTAATTCTATTTAATATATCTAGTACAACTTCTTCAGAAGTTACTTCCATCTCATAATCATCATAGTATGGAAGGTAATCCTCATCAGCATTAAAACGAAATACCTTGAAGTTTACTTTTTGTGTAGTAATTTTTTCTGTACTCATAAGTTATCCTTAGTAGTTTCTTGCTTTTAATTCATGTTTGCCAAGAACAACATCCATGTAATCAAGTTTAATATTTCCGTTTTCATCCATATATGCCATCGTGTGTTTTAAGAAGTTCTCATCATCACGCTCTTGGAAATCTTCTCTGTAGTGTGCACCACGACTCTCTTTACGAGCAATTGCAGATTCTACAATGAAGAGTGAATAGTCTAACATATGACCAAACTCGATTGCTTCTTGAAGTTCAGTATTAAATACTTTTGATTTGTCTTTTATACGAATATTTTTAAATCTCTCTCTTAGCTCTTTAACTTTTTCTACAGCTATCTTAAGAGTCTCTTCTGTTCTAAATGCACCAGCATTGTCAGTCATACACTGTTGTAACTCTTCTCTAAGTTGAGTAACTGTCTCATCACCATTATTGTTGAGAATAAAATTTACCTCTTCTAAGGCTCTAGCAGCATCATCAACAGTTGCTTTTCTAAGCTCAATGGAGTCTAGATCTTTAACCATTGTTTTACCAACGAAACGTCCAAAAAGTAGTGCTTCAAGAACTGAGTTTGCACCAAGACGGTTTGCACCGTGTACAGATACACAAGAACACTCACCAGCAGCATAGAAACCTTCAACAAACTCTTCGTTGTTTTTGCGAGCATGACCATCAATGTCAACTGGAATACCACCCATAGAGTAGTGTGCAGTAGCTGAGATTAAAATTGGCTCTTTAATCATATCAAGACCTAAGAAAGTCATTGCAAGTTCACGAAGTTCTGGAAGCTTGTTCATAATAAGCTCTTCACCTAAGTGAGTAACATCTAAATAAACAGCATCTTTTCTTGGGCCAACACCACGACCTTCGCGAATTTCGTTTAGGATTGCACGTGCAACAACATCACGACTTGCAAGTTCAAGTGCATTTGGAGCATATTTCTCCATAAAACGTTCACCCTTAGAGTTAAAGAGGCGTCCACCCTCACCACGAGCAGCTTCAGAGATAAGTACTCCATTTCCACTTAGTCCTGATGGGTGGAACTGTACAAACTCCATATCTTCTAAAGGAAGACCGTGACGAGCAACGATACTGAGACCATCACCTGTATTTGCATGTGCATTTGAGTTGATTTTATAACTTCTAGCATATCCACCAGTTGCAAACATTACAGATTTTGCATTGAAAATTGCCATCTGCATATCACGGATGTTAAATGCTACAACACCAGATACTTTTCCATCTTTGTAGATGATATCTGCTGCATACCACTCATCCCAAAATTTCACACCAGCACGATCTGCTTGCTCGTAAATAGTCTGAAGAAGAGTTAAACCTGTTCTATCTTTTGCAAAACATGCACGCGGAGAAGATTGACCACCAAAAGGGCGTTGAGCGATCTTTCCATCTGGCGTTCTACTAAAAGCAGCACCCATCTTTTCAGCCCAGCGAATAGTTTCAGGAGCATTTTTACACATAAATTCAACAGCATCTTGGTCTGCTAAGTAGTCAGAACCCTTTACTGTGTCAAACTCATGAAGTTCAATACTGTCTTCATCACTAAATGCTGCATTAATTCCACCTTGAGCAGCACCAGAGTGGCTTCTTAATGGGTGTAATTTTGTAATTACAGCGACTTTTTTCCCTGCGTTTTGCAACTCTCTAGCTGCTGCACATCCTGCGAGACCTGCACCAACAACAATTGCATCGTAAGTATAAATAGGAATACTCATTAACTTTCCTTCGTATAAAGAACTAAAATAATGCTGATTGTATCGCAACTTGCCTTAGTAGAGGTTAAATATAGAGTTTAAGTGTAAGAAGATAGAGTTTGTTACCATTTGAGACATATAAAACTTAATTATTTTACATGTCTCTTTGAGCAAGATCTTTCATCTGAAGAATTTTGTTTTTACCTGTTGATTTTGCATAGGCTAAAATCTCTTTTGCCTGTTTCATAGCCTCTTCAATAGATGTATTGGTTGGCTTAATAATATGACCGCCACTTACAGTGATTTGCACAGGGCCTTGATTTGGAATATTGAACTTAAGTTCGGCTATACTCTCTCTAATGAGCTCTACATCTTTATATGTCTGTTCCTTAGTTGCACGAGAGAGAATAACTGTAAACTGATTGTAGTCAGTTCTTGCAATGGTATCAACTGGCTGCTCATGTAGTGATATTGTATAGGCAACTTTTTTCAAAATAGCCTGTGCAACATCTTGAGGGAAAGGTCTGTTTGTTTTTGAGAAGTTGTCAATCTCTAAAACTGTTACAGATGTAAAGTTTCCATCTTTTGGCTTTTTCATAGAGTATGAGTTAATAAGACCTTTATAGTTGTTAATCTCAGTTACCTGGTCAATAAAAGAGGGGTTGTCTGTAGAGACAGTTTTTCTATTCATTCTCAGGGCAATAGAGTCAATCTCACTTGTGTAGATGTTAAATGTTATTTTGCTCTTTTTGTCTATATGGAGTAAGAACTCAATATCTTTATAGATACTATAGAGCGCTTTTCTGTAGTAGAGTGTTGCAAGGAGCATTAAAACAAATATACCAATTATAATATTTTTAAAGAAAGCAAACTTCTGCTCATCATAGTCAATACTCTTTAGAAGAATTTGATCTATATGATGGTTTATTCTATAAAAGGCTCTCTCTAGATTTCTCTTTGTCTCTTTTTCTGTTTTTTTATCTTTTCCCTCTACAAAATATTCGTGTGCAGCTTGGTTAAAAGCTTTGGTCAGCTCTTTTAGTCTCTCTAAATCAGAAAAGTACTCTTTTTGGTTGTTGAGTAGAAATTGATCAATATAGTTATATTTATAGAGAACTTTGAGTTTGTTGATCTCTTGAAGAAGTTGTGTACTTTTTCCATTGAACTGTATAAGAGCAAGTTCTATATCATCTTTTTTTATTTTTGTAAGTGAGGCGATGAGTCTCTTTTGGTTTTTGAGATTTTCTACCTTATCGAAAGAGAGTTGTTGCTCTAATGTAAGCATAAGCGTCAAAAAAGCTATAAAAAGTATAAAAAAGAGATATGTATTTAAGCCTTGAAAGATTTTTTTTATTGAGTGTTTCATCTGAATATTTTCCCTAATGATGTTATAATAAGGCACCATTCTATAGCGGATGCAATTAATATATGCTTAAGTAGGAAGAAGTTTCATTGAATTTAGAAAATTATTTTATATCACAATTTAACAATAAACATATTGGAGATGATGCAGCAGTTATCGGTAATTTTATATATTCAAAAGATGCTTTTTTTGAAGATATCCACTTTAAAACCTCCTGGATGAGTCACTATCAAATTGCCCAAAAGGCGATGCTTGTCAATATTTCAGATGCGATTGCAATGAATGCAGAGCCTCTCTATGCACTTCTTAGTGTTGCTATGCCAAAGAGTATTACAAAAGAGCAGATGCAAGAGCTTGCAGATGGCTTTAAAAGTGTTGCAAAAGAGTATGACTTAGAAATTATAGGTGGAGATACTATTAGTAACACTAAGCTTGATATTACAGTCACTATTATTTCAAAAAGTGATAAACCACTCTATCGTAAGCGAGTCCGAAATGGTTATCTGTTTGCATATACCAATGAGCTTGGAGAATCTGCAAAAGATTTAAAGAGATTAATGAACTTAGGTCGTATTCACAAAAAATCAAAATTTGTAAATATTCAACTGCGACAAGATTTTATACGAAACGCTTCTCGATTTTTAAAGGCGGGAATGGATATCTCAGATGGTTTATATAGTGATTTGGATAAAATAACATCTTTAAATAGTATAGGTCTCTCTTTTTTCAAATCTTTGTCAAAAAGAGTTGGATGTAGCGGTGAAGAGTATGAGATGCTTATAGCCTTTGATGCAAGAGATAGAAAAACGCTTCTAAGACGAGCAACTCTGAGCAGAGTAAAGCTTAATATCTTTGCAAAGGCAAGTAGAGGTAGATATATAAACAGATGTAAAGCACATCATTTTTAGGAAAACAATGGACAGATTTTATTCACTTGCACATGCAAGTATAGATTTTCACTTTAAACAGTCACCTCGTGACTTTGTTGTTGAAGAGATACCTCTTTATGAGTTTAGCGGAGAGGGCGAGCACTTAATTCTTTTTGTAAGAAAGAAGAACCTCTCAACAACAGAGATGGTTGGACAGATTGCACGCTATCTTGGTATTAAAAACAAAGAGATAGGTTATGCCGGACTTAAAGATAAACATGCAATGACAAAGCAGTATATATCACTGCATAAAAAGTATGAAGAAGCGATGGAGAATTTTAACTTTGATGGTATAAAAATTCTCTCTAAAACCTACCATAACAACAAGATTCGAATAGGACATCTTAAGGGAAATCGTTTCTATATTAAGCTTAAAAAAGTCAATCCGACAAGTGCTGCAAAGATAGATGAAGCTCTTAAAAACATAGAGAACCAGGGTATGCCAAACTTTTTTGGTTATCAACGCTTTGGAAATGATGGTAATAACCATATACTTGGAGAGAAGTTGGCAAAAGGAGAGGCGCGTGAGCGAAATCCACGTGTTAAAAAGTTACTTATTAATGCCTATCAGTCACACCTTTTTAACCTCTGGCTCTCAAGAAGATTAGAGATAAACTCACTAGTGAGTAGTTTTGAAGCAAGTGAACTGGAGTCACTGCTCAATATGCCCAATAATGAAGTAAAGAAGATGAAAGCACAAAGTCATCCTTTTAAACTTATTAGCGGTGATGTGATGGAACATTATCCGTATGGTCGTCTTTTTGATTATGAGGGTGCGGAGGATGATCTTAAGCGTTTTAATGAACGTGATGTGAGTGTCACTGGTTTACTTCCTGGAAAAAAAGCGAGACTTGCATCTATGGAAGCACGTGTCATAGAAAAAGAGTATGATGACACTCTCAATGCTGATGGAGCACGTCGCTATGCATGGGTATATCCAACAGAGATTGAGGGTCGTTTTAATCCGGTAGAGGCACAGTATGAGATGAACTTTACACTCCCAAAAGGCTCATACGCAACAGTACTGATAGAAGAGATAGCAAAGAGGAAAATAAATGAATAAAAAACATATAACGTCGGCAATATCGCAAACATTTGGTAAGTTTGCATCTAAAGAGTTCCCATCATGGTTTCAGAAGTTTGTTAATCAAAGTTATGTGGAACTGATGAAGTTAGATATGAGTGAGTTTCATCACTCATCCACATATAAGAGTCTTAATGCTCTTTTTACAAGAGATTTAAAAGAGCCAAGAAAGTTCTCCCTGGATGCAAAAGAGTTTATATCTCCTTGTGATTCACTTATTTCAGAGTGTGGAAACCTTGTTGAAGATTATGCTTTGCAGATTAAGGGTATGCGTTATAAAACAGATGAACTCCTAGGAGAAAACTTTACAGATGAGGAGAAAAGAGCGGTTCATAATGGAGATTTTATCAACTTCTATCTCTCTCCTAAAGATTATCACCGTTACCACATTCCAACAAATTTAAAAGTCTTAAAAGCTGTGCATATTCCAGGAAAGTTCTACCCTGTAAACTTTCCATCGCTTAAAAAGCGTTTGAATCTCTTTATAGAGAATGAGCGTGTAGTAATCGCATGTGAGACGATGGAGGGTAAACGTTTTTATATGGTACTTGTCTCAGCACTTAATGTTGGTGTTATGAAGGTAAGTTTTGAACCTCGTATTCAGACCAATGCTAATGTAGTAGGAGAGCAAGTTTATGAGTTTGAAGATCTCTATCTTGACAAAGGTGATGACTTTGGATGTTTTGAGATGGGTTCAACGATTGTAATTATCTCTGAGAAGGGTATGTTTGAAGAGATTTTAGTAAAAGCAGGCGATAAAGTAAAGTTTGGTGATACTATTGCAAAGCTTAACATTTAGAGAGTATCTAAATGCTAAGCCTTTAAAATCATCTCTGGATTGAGTCTGATTTTAAAGTGAAGTCCTTTTGTACTCTTTTGTATGGAAATCTCAGAGTTGAGTTTTTCTGTAACGAGATTATATACAATATTCATTCCTAAGCCACTTCCCCCTTGTCCTCTTGCTGTTGTAAAAAAAGGATCAAATATCTTCTTCTCTACCTCTTGTGATATACCTTTTCCATTATCTTGATAGTGTAGAGAAAGTTCATTGCCATCTTTTTGAGTAAATATTTTAATGATATTGTCACCACCATACTCAAATGCATGCTTGAGGGAGTTAAGAATAAGATTACTTATAATCTGTGTTAAAGAGCCTGGATAACTGTTGAGTTTTATTTCTGGGTCAACCTCGTTTATAAGAGTAACCTGCTTTCTCTTTAGTTCACTTTTTAGACTGAGTGCAATCTCATCAATATACTCTTTAAGGTTAAACTCTCGTCTATCATCAATATGCTGGTCAACAGCAATATGTTTAAATGAGTTGATGATTGTAGCTGCATTCTCAAGACTCTTGTGGACAGTTGTTGTAATCTCTTTAATTGTCTCTAGACTACTTTCAAACTCCTCTTCACTGAGGGTATCCTCATGGTAGGCCTTATATGTTTTGTCAATCTCAAATGAGACTTGAGATATACCTGTAAGGCTTACTCCAAGAGGTGTATTTACCTCATGGGCAACACCTGAAACTAAAGAGCCAAGTGAGGCCATCTTCTCAGCAGTTATCAGTTTTTGTTGCGTTGTTTTGAGCTCCTCTATAGCATCATTGAGCTCAGACTCTGTTACATTGACAAGGTGCATAAGAGATTTGAGTGTACTGTTTTCAAGATTCTCTTTTTTATGGGTTGTTTTTGCAATTCTATTAGGATTTTCTGATAGTGAGAGAATGGTTGTTGTAATATTGAGTACCTGAGAGGATTTTCCTGTACTAAAAAACTCTCCATAGGTAAAAAAACCAGCAGTAGGTGCTATCTCATTTAAAAGTGTAAACTCTTGTTTTAGATGATTTTGAAAAAAGTTTTTTCGTACCGAACAGGAGTAGATAAAGATCGCTTCACTGGGTGCTTTAGAGACATCATTGCTAAAGTCATAGGCATTATTGAGCAGCTCTGCTACATTTCCAAGTGAAAAACGCACACGCTCACCCTCTTTAAAATGACCGGCATATGTAAAAGAGTTATCATCATTTACAGCAACTATAGAGCGTGCTATATCAATACCGTTCTCCTCCTTTAAAAGAGGAAAAGCGATAATGGAGGAGGGCATACCTACAGTGATATCTTCTCCAAAATAGTACTTGTAAACATCAAGAATAGGTCTGTTGTCAATCTCATATACAACATTCTCTTTTGCTTTGGTTATTGTTAGTTCTTTACCAATGGGTGTCCAGTTGAGAGATGCTTTGTTGTGCACAATAAGTTCATCTGAATCTAAAACGGCAATGACCATACCTTCATGATATATCTCTTCATCTTTAATGACCAATGTCTCTTGAAATCTATTGTTATCACCGGCATTACCACCTGCAATTATAAACTCATACTCACTCTCCTCTAAACCTTCTAAAAAAGGTTGAGGATCAGAGGAGAGCGTGTTGTTAAAACAGATAAGTGCTTTTGTAGAGGATGATATAATCTTTTGAGAGCTCTCTTTCCCTAGCTCAAAGCTCAACTCTTTGAAGTGATAGGTTGTAATCTTCGTCTTTTCAAAGAGGGAAAAGGAGATAAGGATTGTTTGGGAGAGCATATCTCCATCTATTATCTCTCCATCGGTAGAGGCCCCTATAATTTTTGCATCGGGTAGAGACTTTTTAATAGTAGAGATGATGGATTTTAGTTTTGAATTATCTAAAATACCGGTAAATATCTGTACGAAAGGAGTGCTCTTCTGTAGAGAAATCTGCTCTTTGATATAGTTATCTAAAGTATCGTCGGATGTGTAGATATGGTTATAGACTTGCATGTTATTATCCCCTTCAAAGATTGTTACTCTTGTGGCTCTGGTGCTGGTTTTCCAAGGTGGAATCCCTGCCCATACTCAATATCAAACTCTTGAACTCTCTCAAGAACATCCTCATCACAGATAAACTCTGCAACGAGTTTGACATTTTTCTCTTGGGCAAAGGTTTTAATTGTTTTTACGATAATCTGGCTATTTACAGATGTTGTAATATTTTTAATAAAGGATCCATCAATTTTAATAAGGTCTATGGGAAGGTTTTCAATCTGTGCAAAGTTTGAGCAGTTTACACCAAAATCATCAACGGCAAACTGAATACCTATATCGTGAATTTGATTGATTCGTATCTTTATAAGGTCATCTGAGATAGTGTTGTACTCTAAAATCTCTAGTGTAATGAGTTGAGGATCAACTTCATATTTTTGAAGCATCTCCTCTATAAAGGAGACGAGAGTTTCACTCTGAAACTCCTGGTCTCCTATATTTACACTAAAGCTTTTGTTGAGTTTTGCCGCCATTTTACAAGCATGCTCAAACATAATTTGAAATATAGTTAAAAAATAACCTGCATTATTTGCGACATCTAAAAAGTGGTATGGTGTATAGACCTCGTCACCCTCAATGAGACGTGCTAAAAGTTCATATTTTAATATCTTATTACTCTTTAAATCATAGATGGGTTGGTAGTAGGGGATAAGTCTGTTATCTTCAATGGCTCTTTTAATAATGGGAGCCCAGTGGTGCATTCTCTCAATCTCTTTGATGATTTTGAGATCATCTTTGTAGAATTGTATTTTATTTCTTCCTTGGTGCCTGGCCTCTTTAAGGGCTAATTCCGCTTTTTTAATAACATTCTCATCTGCTTGATATGCAACACCTATGGTTGTATCAATAGTTTTGTTAAAATTATCAGTAATAATGTGAAGTTTGGAGATATCATCTTTAATCTGCTCTACTAATTTTGAGAGAGCATGCATATTGTTCTCATTTGCTATTAAACCAAAAAGATCACTGTGGAGATGATAGACATCAAATGTATCACTGTAGGTTGCTGCAAGAAAAGCACCAAGCTCTTTTAGCACAGTATCTCCAACCTCATAACCGTTTACTTCATTAATGACACTAAAGCCAATGATATCTATAAGAATGAGTGTTTGACGAGAGTAGCTTGATATTTTTTCTATTAATCGGAGTCTATTTGGTAGTTTTGTCACGGGATTGGTAGTTAACTGTTGATAAATCTCATCATGTTTTCGTTGAAGCTCATGAATCTGTTCATACTGTTTAATTGAGGAGCGAATGGTAGTATAGAGTTTCTCTAGTGTTAGGTCAGTTTTCTCTTTGAAGTCATTGATATCATACTGCTTTACTACATCAATATGGGGAAATGAGTTTGCCTGGCCAGTACGGATAATAAGACGAATCTCTTGATTGTTAATTTCGTTGCGTATATAGTTAACAAGATCAAGACCAGCTTCGGGTGTCTCCATTACAACATCTATCAATGCCATAGCGATATCTTTATGTTTATGGAGCATATCTTTTGCCTCAGCAGCAGAGTTGGCACTAATCATCTCAATACCAAAATTAACGAAGTCCATAGAGCGCAGAGCAACTTTTGTTATTTGGTGGACATGCTCTTCATCATCAACTACAAGTAGTTTATAGTTTTGTTTGTGTATATATGCCTCACTCTTATTTCCTTTACGAGAGGAGAGTTTTAGTTTACCCATTACGCTATCCTTGAATTACTATTGTCTTGTAGTATTCTAACGTAAAAATAGTGAAGAGTTAGTTTGTTGAGTGAATAAGTATTCGTTTTTAAGGTTCTTATAAAAAAGGAGGAGTACCTATGGATATAATCATAAGTACTAAAAGTATAGAAAGAGCACTTTAGACATTAAATCTAAAGTGCATTACATCGCCATCTTGAACGATATACTCTTTTCCTTCTAAGCGCATTTTTCCAGCCTCTTTTGCTCCGGCTTCTCCGCCATACTCAATGAAGTCTTCATAGCTGATAACCTCTGCACGGATAAAACCTTTTTCAAAGTCATTATGAATTGCAGCTGCTGCACGAGGAGCAGTTGAGTTTTTACGAATAGTCCAGCTTCTTACCTCTTTTACACCGGCAGTAAAGTAGCTCATAAGTCCCAGTTTGTCAAAACCTTTATGGATGATCTGCTCTAATCCTGACTCTTCAACACCAAGCTCATCTAAGAATTCACGCGCCTCATCATCTTCAAGACCGATGAGTTCCTCTTCTACTTTTGCACAGAGTTTGATAAGTTCACAGTTGTTTTTCTCTGCATGCTCACGAAGTGCTTTTACATACTCATTATCTTCTAATAGACCATCTTCATCTGTATTTGCTCCATACATTATCTCTTTATCTGTCAAAAAACGTACTTCACGGTTAAGTTGTTTGTACTCATCTGTATCTGCTTTGTCAAAGTTGCGAGCAAGATTACCATCACCTAAGAACTCTAAAAGTTCCTCTGCAATCTCTAGTGCTGCTTTAGCACTTTTGTCAGCTTTTGCCTGTTTTTTAAGACGCTCGATTCTGTTAGAGAGTACTTCAATATCTGCTAAAATCAGCTCACCTTCAATGATCTCAACATCACGAAGTGGATCGATGCTACCTTCATTATGAACAATGTTCTCATCTTCAAAACAGCGAACAATTTGCAAAATTACTTCTGTCTCACGGATATTTGAGAGGAACTTGTTTCCAAGACCTTCCCCTTTAGAAGCACCCTTTACAAGACCTGCAATATCAACAAAATCAAGTGTTGAGTACTGGATACGCTCAGGGTTAACAATCTTAGCTAGTTCACCAAGACGCTTGTCAGGTACCGGAACAACTGCCTTATTTGGCTCAATCGTACAAAACGGATAGTTCGCAGCCTCTGCGTTTTGTGCCTTTGTGAGTGCATTGAATGTTGTTGATTTACCTACGTTTGGAAGTCCTACTAAGCCTATTGCTAATCCCATATCTTACCTTTAAAAAAGTTTTTTGCAATTATAGCTAAGTAAAATTAAAATTGAGCGTGATACAATGATGCAAAAATTTAAAGGAAAAATATGAGTGTACTTTTAGAGTTTGCAATGTTTCCAACATCAGATAACTGTAGAGAAGGTAGTTCTGTCTCAAAACAGGTGGCAAAAATTATAGATGCTATAGATAGAAGTGGCGTTAAATACCAACTTACACCTATGGGAACAATAGTAGAGACCGATACGATGCGTGAGGCTTTAGATGTTATAGAACTCGCTTATGAGCAGGTAAAAGAGTGTGAGCGGGTCTACTCCTCTTTGAAGTTTGATATTCGCCATAACTCCGAAGATAGACTCAAGAATAAGATAAAGTCTGTAGAGAAAAATATTGGTAGAGAGGTGCAAAAGTAAATCAATAATTAATGAATTATATTTTTTTCTGTTATCTTCTTGTTTGGAAATAAGATGTAAGATTTTGTTGAGTCCAACTTATGTTTTGTATAAGTTGGATATACATTTTAAAACAAGGAGATATTATGAACAAAATAATATTTATTAGTTTAGGAGTTATCCTCTTTAACCTTTCTGCCTGTAACAGTGCAAACAAAACCATAAAACCACCAGCAAACACCTGTAAAAATCTTACCAAGAAAAAAACTACAACAGTTACTAAAAAGAGTATACGCAAAGAGACTCCACAGAGTAAAGAGAAAAAAACTATTAAAGAGTATAGGAGTGTAGTAAGTAGTAACATACAAAAGACTATAAAGCAGAAAGAGGCAAAAAGAGAGTATGAGAGTCGAAAAAAGAGACTCTTAAAAGAGATGGAACTCTCCAGGGCGACATATGCAAAAACACAAGATAGAGAGAGTTACCTTCAGCAGAAGAATAGAATTGTAAAAGAGCTTAAAAAAGCTCAAAAGAAGTATGAATCTTCTCTTGAGAAAAATAGAGTTGTAAACTATACAGATAATGAGTCAATAGGTAAATGAAAAGACAACGATTAATATTGTTTTTTGTTTCCTTTTGGTTTTATAAATCTTTGTAAAATTGTGTTGAGTGAAATTTACATTTATACGTAAATATAATATTTGTCACAAGGAGACATTATGAAAAAGAGAGTAGCTATAGCCTTAAGTGTTATCACTTTAATGGCAAGTGGTTGTGTAACAAAAAGTACTTATGAAGAGACTCTCGCAGAACTTGGTAAGACGAAAAGTTCATTGAGCGAGACAAAAAGTTCACTGAGTGAAGCACAGAGAACTATATCTCTTCAAGAGGAGCAGATCAATGCTCAAAAGATAGAGATAAGTAAGAACAAAGAAGAGATTGCAAAAACGAAAGCGGAGCTAGAAGAGCTCAATGCCAATAAAGCTGCTTTAGAAGAGGAGTATAAAAATACTCAAGAGCTTCTTAATGCTTCACAGAGCAAGCTTGAAAAGATGGCACAGATTGAAGCAGAGACTAAAAAGCGTAATGAAATATATGCACGTTTTGTAAGTCAGCTTCAAAAGATGATTGATGCGGGACAATTAAGTGTAAGCATCGAGAAGGGACGTATTGTTATCAATCTTCCTGATAATGTTCTCTTTAAGACAGGCCATGCAAATGTCAATGCAGAGGGTCAAAAAGTTTTAAAAGAGATTGCAAATGTTTTAAAAGAGTTTAAAGATAGACGTTTTCAAGTTGAAGGGCATACGGACAATGTACCTATCAAGAGTGCTAAGTACCCAAGCAACTGGGAACTCTCAACTGCACGTGCTTTAAATGTAGTGCATTTAATGGTGGAGGAGGGAATGGATCCTAAAAATATCTCAGCTGCGGGTTATGGTGAGTTCCAACCTCGCGCAGACAATGAGAGACCAGAAGGTAGAAAGCTTAATCGTCGTATTGAGATTATTATGCTTCCAAACTTAGAAATTCTCTCAAATGAGTTACCAAAAGTTATGAATGAATAGCTTTATAGTGTATCTTCCTCTTGGAAGATACATATATTATATATTTAAAATACTCTAAACCTCATATTCATCAATATTGGCTTTTTACTAATACTCTCTTAACACTCTTTTGTCATAATCTTTATTAAGATAATACAAAAGGATATATTATGAATTTAAAAATAGTTACATTAATTGGTGCTATCAGTGCTACACTCTTTGCTTCAGGCAGTGGCGAGAAGATCTTTGATGCAAAGTGTGCAATGTGTCATATCAAAGGGATGCCAAGTGATCCATCAGCACTTATAGCACCTCCTTTAAATGGTGTTATGCGTCATGTGAAGATGAGTTATGCAGACCAAAAGAGCGCTACGAACTTTATTGTTGATTATGTTCAAAACCCAAGTAAGCAAAAGGCAGTCTGTATGCCTCAAAAGATCCAACGCTTTGGACTTATGCCTTCACAAAAGGGTGCAATCTCTGTTGAAGAGTTAAAAGAGGTAGCTGAGTGGATGTATGAGAACTATCCGGCTCAAAACTTTAGAGGACATGGGCAAAAGATGGGTGCTATGGGTGTAAAAGGTGGAGCTAATAGAGCTGCAAAAAAGTTTCAACGAATTGATACAAATGGTGATGGGTTAATCTCTCAAGATGAGTTTACCTCTTTTTACAAGAGTAAACAGATGAAGCGTAAGCAGAAATCTCAAAACTGTAAAGGTAGTGCTAAAACTGCTAAAAATTGTCAAGGTAGTGGTAGCTGTCAAGGCAAAATGAAAAGTTACAAACATAAACGCCCAACATTTGAGAAACTAGATTTAAATGGTGATGGTGTTATTACAAAAGATGAGATGCAAAAACTACAAGCTAAAAGAGCAGAACAAAGAGCAGCAGCGGGTAAACCTGTAAAAACAAGAAAAGGAAACTTCTTTGCACGTATGGATGCTAATGGAGATGGCAGAGTTACAAAAGAGGAGTTTCTTGCATTTCAAGAAAAACGCAGAGCACAAAAACAAAATAGATAGCATTAGCTCTCTACCTTTTTGGTAGAGAGGCTTTTTATTTAATTGACTTTAAAAACTCACTCATAAATCTTACACCGGCACCAGTTCCGCCATATACATTTACATCCCATGGTGATTCTGTGTAGGCACTTCCTGCTATATCGAAGTGAAGCCACTTATCTTTATTTTCATCTTTAATAAAAGCATCTAAAAATAGTCCCGCAGTTATTGCTCCACCATAAGGTTTGTTTGAGATATTACATATATCAGCTATTTCACTTTTGAGCTGTTTTTTAAGGTGTCTGTTAAATGGAAGAGAAGCTGTAAGCTCACCTGAGTGTGATGCAGCCTTTGAGAGATCATGTTTGAGTCTGTTTGAGTGACCCATAACACCTGTAGTATATTGACCAAGAGCTACCATACATGCACCAGTAAGTGTCGCAAAATCGAAAATATAGTCAGACTCTACTTTATCTTGAGCATAATCAAGTACATCGACAAGAACAAGTCTACCCTCTGCATCAGTATTTCTTACCTCTATAGTTTTTCCATTTCTACTCTTAAGAACATCATCAGGCTTATATGCATCACCACCTATCATATTCTCAACAGCACCGACAAATGCATGTACTTCGATATCAAGTTTAAGCTCACTGATAGCTTTGATGATACCAAGAACAGCACAAGCACCAGCTTTGTCCATCTTCATAGTTACCATGCTCGTAGCTGGTTTTAAGCTAAGCCCACCACTATCATATGTTAAGCCTTTACCGATTAGAGAGATCACTTTTTTAGGATTTTTTGGTTTATATGTTAAGTGAATGAGTTGGCTCTCATGTCGAGATGCACGACCAACTGCAAGCATTGCACTCATCTTCTCTTTTTTAAGCTCTTTTTCTCCTAGTACCTGACACTCTAATCCATTCTCTTTTGCAAGTTTTTTTGCAAGTTTTGCAAGAGCTGGAGGGTTGATATCTTCTGGTGTAGTGTTTACGATATCTCTTGTAAAACATGTAGCTTCAGCAATAATAATAGCCTCTTGAAACTCTTTTTGAAGTGAAGTGATATCTGGATTTAAAAGGTGAATATTTTTTAATTTATGTTTTTTAGTTTTTGATTTATAGTTATTAAACTCATATCCACCAAGGATAAGACCTTCAATGATGGCCTTTATATTTGATTTTTCTACATTGAGTGATGCAGATGTATAGTTCATCGATTTTAAGCGTTTAATCGCAGCAGCAGTAGCACTTCTTATATTTTGAGAGCTTTTATCTTCAACACCACATGCTAAGATTAGCTTATCATTTAAAAAACATAGAGTATCTTGTTCTGCAGAAAAACCTGCCTTTTTGAGAGCTTTTTTATCTTTAAAGCTTTTTAGTTCATCTGGAGTTAAAAACTCAACTGCAACATTACCACTTGGTAATCCTAGAGTTCCGTTTAGTAGTTCAATATTCATATCTTATATCCATATAGTAAATTTAATAGAGATATCATAGCAAATAATCAATAACAACTCACAGTTTAAAAAATAAAAAAGGCTTTTATGCTAGAATTTTTCCATGATAAAAAAACAGATTTTAATTTTAGAAGTTAATGAGCAGAACTATCATGTGCTGCAGGCTCTCTTTGAAAAGAACGATATTGAATCAAGTGCAGTCCTGAGTAAAGAGGAGTATGATGAGATAGAGAGTAAAGAGATCGAAGAGTATGATTTAATTCTTGTAAACTCTCATATTACCTATGCAACTATTGAAGATATTACCAATTTAGCAAATTTTAGTACTTCGTTAAAGGTGCCTGTTATCTACTTGGATAATGCCAACGAACACAATAAAGTACTCTTAAAAGAGGCCTTTGAAAGAGGTGTGGCTGATTACATCAAAAAGCCTTTTGACTCAAAAGAGATACTTGCTCGAATCTCATACCACAGTGAGCAGTTTTTTAAAATGAAGGAGTTTAAATTAAGAGTAGATAAGTTGGCTAATCTTGCCACAATAGACCAACTCTCAAAATCAACTTCAAAGATGCATATGCAGGCTATTTTAAAACACAAAATTAGTTACTATAACCGGTATAAAGTTGATACATCAATTATCTATCTCTCACTTATTAATGTTGATAAGATTGTAGGGTCCTTTGGTTTAGAGCAGGGTGAAAAGCTTATATCCCTTTTTGCTAAAGAGCTCAAAGCAAATATACGAGAGTCTGATGTCCTGGCTCGCTGGGCAGGTAGTGATTTTATAATTCTTTTGACAAATACAAGCTTGGAAGCAACAGAGTTTATAGTTAAAAAACTCAATACAAAGCTATCATCTGTTGAGCTTTTACCAAATGTAAGACCAGAACTTGCTTTTGGAATTACAACTTTTAATGATAATGATGATTTAAAAAATATATTGGAGAGAGCCAAGTATGCTCTCTCTGAAGCGAAGAAACAGACTTATGGAAAAATCCATACGGTCATAACAGATTAGTCTCTAGTCAAAGTGAAGTAGATCTTTGGCTTGAATCATATCTTTATCACCGCGACCTGAGAGGTTGACGATGATGAGTTTATCTTTGATATTTGGCAGTTTTTTAAGGTATGCAACTGCGTGAGAAGACTCAAATGCAGGAATAATTCCCTCTTTTTGGCTTAGCCATACAAAAGCATCAAGAGCCTCTTTATCTGTAATATAGTCATATGTTACAGATCTGTTGTCATTATGAAAAGCGTGTTCCGGTCCGATTCCCGGATAATCAAGTCCTGCAGAGATAGAGTGAGCCTCTAAAATCTGTCCATCTTCATCTTGAAGCAGGTAGCTCATCTGACCATGAAGAACTCCTGGACGACCTTTTTTCAAGCTACATCCATTTTTATCATCAATCCCAAGTCCACCCGCTTCAATACCGATACACTCAACCTCTTCATCTTCTAAGAAATGTTGAAACATTCCTATAGCATTACTTCCTCCACCGATACAGGCAATAACATGATCTGGCAGACGATTCTCTTTTTCTAAAATTTGTGCGCGAGCTTCCCAACCAATGATGGCTTGAAAATCTCTTACCATCATAGGGTAGGGGTGGGGGCCTGCAACAGTACCGATAATGTAAAATGTATCACGTGCATTTGTTACCCAGTGACGAATGGCATCATTCATTGCATCTTTTAGGGTTCTGCTTCCGCTCTCTACAGAGTTTACTTTTGCACCAAGAAGTTTCATTCTAAAGACATTAAGCTCTTGACGCTCAACATCTTTTGCCCCCATAAATATCTCACACTCCAGACCAAGTAGAGCGGCTATAGTGGCAGTTGCCACACCATGTTGTCCAGCCCCAGTCTCTGCGATTACTTTTTTATAGCCAAGACGTTTTGCCATAAGACCTTGAGCAATTACATTGTTTACTTTATGTGCACCTGTATGGTTTAAATCTTCACGCTTTAAGTATACTTTTGCACCAAGCTCTTTAGAGATATTGGCCGCATAGTAGAGTGGAGATGGACGTCCTACATAATCTTTTAAGTAGTAGTCAACTTCTCTCCAGAAATCTTTATCGAAACGTATCTCATCATACTCCTCACGTAACTTTAAGAGTGCTGGCATAAGTGTCTCTGGAACATAGCGTCCACCGAAGATTCCAAAGTGTCCATTTTCATCAGGATCAAATTTTGAAGGAGTTGGTATATACATTAATTAACCTCTATAAGTGAATAAACTTGAGTTTTTTCTTTTAATTTTTCGATGCCATCAAGAAATGTGAGCCCTATAATAAAGCAGCACTCAACACACTTTGCACCTGTTTGATTTACAAGAGTAGCAGCTGCATTTGCTGTACCTCCTGTTGCAATCAAGTCATCAATAACTAATACTTTGGCACCTTTTTGCTCACCAAAAGCATCTATGTGAACCTCTATCTCGTCAACACCATACTCTAAGGCATACTTCTCACTAATAGTAGTGTATGGAAGTTTACCTTTTTTACGGATAGGAACAAAACCAAGACCAAGCATCTGTGCAAGTGCAGCTCCAAAGATAAAACCGCGAGCATCAATACCTGCAATATAGTCTAAATCATACTCTTTATATCTTTGGTAGAGATGGTTCATAAGTACACCATAGGCCTCTTTATCATTTAAGAGTGTAGTGATATCTTTAAAAACAATTCCCTCTTTTGGAAAATCTTTGATATCTCGAATAGAGTTTTGTATTATCTCTCTCTCTGTTTTACTGAGTGTTATCATATTTTCTATCCTTTAAAGAAGAGCATCAATACGATTCTCTAACGCTTTGATTTTGGTATTGAGACGATCGACCTCTTGTCTATGTTTTGAGTTACGCTGTTTTAGTACTTTTAACTCATTTCTTAATTTTGTAAGCTCTTCACTGAGTATATCTACATTTCCAAGAGCACGTTGGAGCTGGATTTGGTACTTACGTATTAAGATTTCAGCCTCTTGAAGTGTAAGTTTCATCAAGTCATTACTTCTTTGCTCTTTGTTTGTAATACTCTTAAAGTAGAACATCTTAACAAAGAGGTAGATAGAGATAATGGAGAGTATCGTTAAAAGTGACCATTCCCAAAACATTAGTCTATCTCTATCTTCTCAACACGTCCACAGTGGCGTCCACCGTCAAAGCTGGAGTTTAGCCATGCGTCAATGATAGACTCAGCCACACCTTTTCCAACAATACGCTCTCCAAAACAGAGAATGTTTGCGTCATTGTGTCCACGTGCAACTGTAGCTGTGTAGGCATCATGGCAGAGTGCTGCACGAATTCCCTCATGGCGATTTGCTGCCATACTCATACCAATACCACTACCACAGATAAGAATTCCTTGAGAGTCTTTATCTTCAAGTACTGCTGTTGCAACTTTGTGTGCATAATCAGGATAGTCTACTCTATCTGTAGTAAATGGGCCAAAATCTTCAACCTCATACCCTTTAGACTTTAAAAGCTCAACTGTCCAGTTCTTTAACTCAATTCCTGCGTGGTCTGTTCCTATGTAAAATTTCAATTTTTCTCCTTTTATGATAATAGTAATCCAAGTATAGTCTGTACCGGCAAAAAGAGTAGATAATCTTTTAGTGGTGTCATTAGTACAACTAAAACAATAATCATACCGTAAGGCTCATACTTGTAAAAAAACTCAGCAACACTGTTTACCTTGTATTTGAGTGCAAGGTGTGCTAAAAAGTGTGCACCGTCAAACTGTGGGATAGGAAGAAGGTTAAAGACTCCTAAAACCACGTTGATAATAAGTAGCTGAAAAACAAAGAGATATAAAAATATGTATGTTAGAGAATCAGCTACAGTTGGCTGGCTCATTGCAACAATAGCAATAGATGCAAAAGCAGCGAGAGTAAAGTTATATACAATTCCTGCTAAATCAACCTGCATAGCAGCATTATAGCCACCACGGTTGATAACTGTAAGAGTATTAATAGGTACCGGTTTTGCCCATCCAAATAAAAATCCGTTATCAGCGCCAAAGAGCATAGGTAAGAAGTACATAGTTGCCGGGACTATGATAGTACCGACTAAATCGACATGGGAGATAGGGTTGATTGTTAAGCGTCCTGCATTTTTTGCAGTCATATCACCATAGAGATAGGCAATCCAACCATGCATAATCTCATGTCCAATAATAGCGACAGCCAGTGCTAAAACAGCTGCTGCTATTTTTAATAGATCAAGTAATTCCATAATACTCTTTATCTTCTCTTTCGCGCTCTTCAATCGCTTTTTGTAGGTAAGGCTCCTCTTCTAAATCAGCAGGTGTCTTTCCTATACGATCCCATCTAATCTCCCAGTTATCATCAATTGAGAAGTAGATAAACCAAGGTGTTCCCTCGATATTATCATAAGGGACACTTCCCCAGAAGCGACTATCATTTGAGTGATCACGATTATCACCCATCATAAAGTAACGGTTCTCTTCTACTTTGAGTGGATTTACAAAGAAGATAGGAAGTGGGTAGTTTCCATCATTGATAATTTTTGGATCATGATGAATTCCCGGATGTTTTTTCATATAGGGATTTTTAACCCAAAGCTTATCGTTATATAGAGCGACTTCATAATCTTTGTAGTTCTTCTCAATCCACTCATTTCCCTCTTTAAAGTGAATAAAGAGATTTTTATTGGCTACAAAGAGTTCATCGCCCGGAGTTGCAACACAACGTTTTACAAAGTGCTGCTTTGGATTTTTAGGGTATCTAAAGATTACGATATCACCACGTTTTGGAGTATCACCATCAATTAAGCGCAACTTGTCACTCCAAGGCATAATAGAGAGCTCAAGAAAAGGGATATGAGGCATAGAGATACCATAGGCAAACTTCTTGGCAAAGAGGTGATCGCCTATTAAAAGAGAGTCTTTCATACTTCCACTAGGAATTCTAAATGCCTGGGCAATGAAGAAGACTACAAAAAGGACAATGATGATAGTTCCAGTCCATGAGTTTGAAAATTTATAAGCTTTGTAAAAAAAGTTTTTCATTAGTCTCTCTTGGCTGCATTTAATTTTGCAGCTTTTAAAGTATTACTTAAAAGCATAGCAATTGTCATTGGTCCGACACCGCCTGGAACTGGCGTGATGTATGAACATTTTGAAGCGACATTTTCATAATCAACATCTCCTACAAGTCTTCCATCATCTGTACGATTGATACCGATATCGATAATGATAGCACCATCTTTTACCATATCCTCTTTAATAAGGTTGATAACACCAACACCTACTAAGATGATATCTGCCTGGAGTGTATGCTTCTTTAGATCATCTGTAAAAATATGGCAAACCTCAACAGTAGCATCTGCATTTAAAAGAAGTGATGCCATCGGTTTCCCAACAATGTTAGAGGCTCCGACAACACAGCAGTTTTTCCCTTTAACATCGATATCATACTCAGCAAGAAGCTCCATAACACCCAGCGGTGTACATGGAACAAAACCATCAAGGTTAGTAACAAGACGTCCTACATTGTATGGGTGAAAACCATCTACATCTTTACTTGGGTCCACTAACTCAAGAATTTTTGTTGTATCTATCTGTGGAGGGAGTGGAAGTTGCACTAAAATACCATCAATATTGGGGTTTTGATTCATCATGGTAATTGTCTTCTCTATAGCTTCTTGTGAGATATCTTCAGGCATCTCATGAGTAACTGAGTAAAATCCGACTCTATCACACGCTTTTTTCTTCATATTTACATAGGCTGCACTTGCTGGGTCTTGTCCCACAAGAATAACAGCTAAACCTGGAGTTGAACCTGTTTGTGCTTTTAACTCGTTCACCTCACGTGATACCTTCTCTTCTATTTTTTTCGAGAGTGCCTTACCATCAAGAATCTGCATTTAAACCTCATAAATAATTTTTTTGTTATTATACCTTTTTAAAATAATATTAGGTTTATAATGAAATATCTACTACTTTTATCGTTTCCACTCTTTATCTACGCAAAAGCAACTTTTATCACACCTATGGAGTATGCATCACAGCTCTATAAAAATCCAAGAGGTATAGGGTGTGGCAAGTGTCACGGCTCTAACGGAGAGGGTAAGCTTATTGCCAACTACAGACATAAAAACAAAAAAAAGAGTTTTCGAGGTCCTGCAATCAACAACATAACATACCGAGAGTTCTATAAGGCTCTCAATAGTAGAAAAAAAGGGATGCCGAGATACTTTTTGACAAACAAAGAGATTGAAGCACTCTACTTCTATCTGCATAAAGACGAGGTAAAGAAAAATGTTAGATAAGATACAAAAGGCATATGAAGCACGAGATTTAGAGGCGCTGGATGCATTGGCAACACCAACCTTTAGAGAGGTAAATAAAAAGAGTAACTTTCGCTCTGTTTTGATGCTCTCATGTAACAACTTGAAGCATCTGAGTAAAATAGAGTCTCTTGAGGCTGATTGTATAATGTTGAATCTTGAAGATGGAGTCTCAGACGAAGATAAGCCTTTTGCTCTTGTCTTAGCAGCTATCTTTCTTACTCGTCATAAGAAGAGTAATAAAAAGCTTGTTGTGCGTGTAAATGCTTTAAATGAGGGAGGGTATGAGGAGATTACATACCTCAATCAGTTTATGCCCGATGCCATTCGTGTTCCAAAGATTGCAAATGAAAAAGAGGTACGCAATATCTTAGCACTCCTTCATGATGAGATAGAGTTGCATCTCTCTATAGAGACTGCAGCTGCTTGGCATAACCTCTCTACTCTGGCAGTCAATCACAGAGTAACAACATTTTATCTTGGAGTTTTAGATCTCTTTGCAGATATGGGACTTCCTCAAAGTCTTATAGATAGAGATAACCCTACTATGCACTATATGCTCTCACACTTTTTAGTAAGCTCAAAAGCGATGCATGTAAAACCTGTCTCTTTTGTCTATCAGGAGTTTAAAGATCTAGATGGTTTTAGAGCGTGGCTTGAGTTAGAACGTGAGATGGGCTATATGGCAAAAGGGTGTATCTCCCCTGATCAGGTAAAACTCGTTAATGAGCTCTTTGTTGATAAAGCCGAAGAGATAAAACGGGCAAAAGTAATTGTTAAACTCTTTGAGATGCATAGAGATGAGGGGATAACCGGCTTTGTAGATGAGGAGTATGGCTTTATTGATGAGCCTATCTATAAAGGGGCTCTAAAACTTTTAGAATCTCAATAGCCTGCTAGATTATAGTAGACATTGTAGCGAATAAGCGTCTTCTCTTTTGGATGTGGGTATCTGCTATAGGCATACTCTATCGTCTCTTTTGTTGTATCATCAAGTACATAGTAACCACTCTTTGATAAAAATCTAAAATCACTCATATCTCCGTTTGGATGCAGATAAAACTCTATGACATTACTACGGTTAACTCTTAAATCTCTTGGGATATTGACGCGTGCTACACGATTGAGAACCTGCTGTGTGATACGACGCATAATCTCTTGGTTATCAAGTATATACTGCTGTTGTCCAGGAGTGAGTTTTCCAAACTCCTCTCCATAGAGTTCTTTGATATCTTGGGAGATATTAGAGTTTGAAGCTCTTTTTTTCTTTACTTTACTCTCCTCTTTGGAGAGATCCTTGTAGAGCCAAGAGAGTGCTTTTGTCTCATCTGGTTTTTTCTCTGTTTTTTCTGTTTTGTTTATATCCTTGTTTTGTGCCAAAAGAGGTATAAAAGGCTTTTTAGGAGGAAGTGGTTCAATTTTTTTTACTTTTTTTACCGGTTTGTTCTCTACTTTTTTGCGTCTGTTGAGTGTAGGTTTTTTAAATGGTTTGACTATCTTTTTGAGTTGAGAACCTTTAGGCATTGGCGGAGCAATACGAGGATCTTGAATTTTCTTTTTTGTAAGGCCTGATTTTTTATCTTTTTTTGGCAGCTCTTTAAGTGAGATTTTTATTTTTCTCTCTTGGGGTTTATGATTTTTTTTCTCTTTATCTTCGATAAGTGTTATAAAAAGTATAAAGAGCACTAGTAGAAGCAGATGTATAAGCAGTGCGACAAAAAGAGCAAAACGAGATCTATTCAATACTTTTCCAAATTATTAATTTGAGTGATTATAACAAATCAACATTAACGCAAGGTTGGCTTCTTACATCTTTTTAACCATTCATTGGATATAATAATAAAAATTTTATCAAGGTATATATATGAGTACAGAAGCATCTATAAAAGCATTTAATGAGGCACAAGATCTAATTCCTGGTGGAGTAAACTCTCCGGTTCGCGCATTTAAAAGTGTAGGGGGAACTCCTATCTTTATTACAGAGGGTAAGGGTGCTTACTTAAAAGATGTAGATGGTAATGAGTATGTAGATTATGTTCAGTCTTGGGGACCGCTCCTTTTTGGTCACAGAGATGAGACGATAGAGAGTGCAGTTATTGATGCTGTAAAACATGGACTTAGTTTTGGTGCACCGACACTGGCTGAGACAGAACTTGCAAAACTTGTAACTGAGTTTTTTGATTCGGTTGAGAAGGTTCGCTTTGTAAGTAGTGGAACAGAGGCTGTAATGAGTGCTATTCGTCTGGCACGTGGATATACAGGGCGTGATGATATCGTTAAGTTTACGGGTTGTTACCATGGACACAGTGATGCACTCTTGGTTGAGGCTGGAAGTGGTGCGGCTACTTTTGGAAACCCTAGCTCTCCTGGTGTTCCTGCAGACTTTACAAAACATACACTTCTTGCTGAGTACAACAACATCGAGAGTGTTAAGAAGTGTTTTGCAGATTCGGACAATATCGCCTGTGTAATCATTGAGCCAATTGCCGGTAATATGGGACTAGTACCTGCGGATAAAGAGTTTTTACATGAGCTAAGAGAGATTTGTAGCAAAAATGGTGCACTCTTGATTTTTGATGAAGTTATGAGTGGATTTCGTGCTTCAGTAAATGGTGCAGAGAGTATTACGGGTGTAAAACCAGACCTCGTTACTCTTGGTAAGGTTATCGGTGGCGGTATGCCAGTTGGTGCATTTGGAGGGAGTCGTGAGATAATGTCTCAGCTCTCACCAGAGGGTCCTGTATATCAAGCAGGTACACTCTCGGGTAATCCGGTTGCTATGGCAGCAGGATATGCAGCTCTTACTAAACTCAAGAAAAATGCAAGAGTGATTGATGTCTTAAACAAACGTGCACAAAGACTTGTAGAGGGGATGGCAGCAGCTGCAAAAGAGCAGGGCATTACTATGCAGATAGATACACGTGGAAGTATGTTTGGCTTTTTCTTTAATGAAAACCCTGTAAAGAACTTCAATGATGCAACAAAATCTGATGCAGAACTCTTTGCACGTTTTCATGCAGGAATGTTGGCGGAAGGTTTCTACTTTGCATGTTCACTCTATGAGACTGGTTTTATCTCTACAGCAATTACAGATGAGATGATAGAAGCAACTATAGAAGCAAGTGCAAAAGTACTTAAGGCTCTGAAAAATGGCTAATGAAAACAATAAGCCAGAGAGTTTTGAAGAGGAGGAGCGAGCTCCTCGTATAAAGCCTATTATTGAGGCTGCCGACACTCTTTCACTCGGAATATCTATGGTTGTAGCTGTCCTTATGGGTGTAGGAATCGGCTGGCTGCTGAAACGTTGGAGTGGTGAGAGTTGGACATTTTGGATAGGTATATTTATCGGTGTTGCAGCTGCAATTTTAAATGTCTACAAAGCCTACTCAAAACAGTACAAAGAGTTTGAAGAGCTTGCAAAACAAGATAGATATGCCATTAAAAAACAGCTCGAAGATGACGATGATGAGGATTATGGTGCAAAAAATTACTAATGCTATTGGAACACTTTTTGTTGTCGAACTATTGATTATCTCTTTATATTTCTTAAATAGAGATATCTTTATCAATATTCAAGTGGCATTTTTAAGTGCATTTTTTATAATTCTTGGTTCATCTTTTGCCTATAAAAGAATGGTAAATACGCAGGTCAGTTCTGAGAACTATGAAGATAGAAGAGATCTCTTAGATGAGATAGAAGATCCTCATGGACTTTATGATGATGAAGAGATTAATGAAGCACCTGCTGAGGAGCTTGATTTAAAAGCGATTGTAAAAGAGGAGAAGGCAAAGATAAAGACTTTTTCTCTAAAAAGTATGAAACATGGTGCAAGAGGGAGTGTCTCTCTTTTTCGCTTAGTACCCTATGTTTTTTTGATTTTGGGATTTATTGCACTTAAAAATAATGAGGTTCTTGATTTGGCATACTATCTGCCATCACTTCTTTTGGGGATTATTGTAGGTTCTGTAGTCTCTAAAGAGATTATCTCTTAAGCGGTAATCATAGGTAAGTTTATGGTGAGACTATGGCTTACATCTATATAGAAGTTGCTATCTTCAGCAACTATTTTTAACTCAGTAAGCTTACTCTCATCAATATCTTCAGCAGAGATAGAGATAGAGAAGATACTGTACTTTTTATCTTCAAATTTTATATGCTCACCAACTCTGTAGTAGACTTTAGTCTCAATAACCTTACTTTTTTGACAAGCAGCATACATTTTATTGAGTAGTTTTATAAGATTGTTAGAGTCAACGATAATATCTGGAATTGTAGGATCATACGATTTTGTATATTTTATGTCAGAACTAATAGAGTTTGTTGCGATACAGAGGTCTATAATAGTAAAGACATTTGTAAGCTCACCCTCTGGTTTTTTAGTATTGAGCTTATATGAAGGGGCTTGATAGAGTTTTATACCTATCTGCTCTTCATCCTCATACCCTACAGTAATACCGAAAAACTTATAGCGTCCATACTCAAGTTCGACAAAGGTTGTTTTAAAGCCGAAATTTACACTTGCGTAGGTCTTTGCAAGTTCAAAAAGCTCTGCAGAGGTTGCAGAGCCAAGAAGAAACTGAGCCTCAGCATTGAGGGAGACGATTTTTCCATTTGCATTAAATAGTATAAATGGATTATAATCATACTCAATCCACTGCTGCTCAAAGGTCATTACTACTCTTCTATATAGTTTTTAAGTCTACGTCCAACTTTTGGATGTTTTAGCTTCTTGATTGCAGAAGACTCAATCTGGCGAACTCTCTCACGTGTAACGCTAAGCTCTTTACCGATCTCTTCTAGGGTTCTGTCACTCTCATCATCCATAATACCAAAGCGGAGTTTGATAACCGCTTTTTCACGCTCATTAAGCTGCTCTAAAACCTGCTCAATCTGAATACGAAGGTCATCTTTTAAGATTGCATCTGATGGGCTGAGTGAAGTTTTGTCTTCAATAAAGTCACCAAAACGACCATCCTCTTCACTACCAATAGGTGCTTCAAGAGAGATAGGCTCTTTAGTGATTTTGATAACATTTTTTACCTTCTCAACCGAGAGACCTACCTCTTTTGCGATTGTATCAACATCTGGCTCTTTACCATGCTCTTGGAGGTGTTTACGCATAATTTTATTGATACGGTTAATAGTCTCAATCATATGAATAGGAATACGAATAGTACGAGCCTGATCTGCAATGGCACGGCTAATTGCCTGACGAATCCACCATGTAGCATAAGTTGAGAACTTATAACCCTTTTGGTACTCAAACTTATCAACGGCTTTCATAAGACCGATATTTCCCTCTTGGATAAGGTCCAAAAATGGAAGCCCTCTGTTTGTATAACGCTTAGCGATAGATACAACAAGACGAAGATTTGATTTTGCCATTTTTGTTTTAGAGATCTCAGAGATATTTTTACCACGTTTGATCTGCTCTAAAATATCTGCAAGTTTTTCTGGTTCCATATCAAAAGAGTTTTTAGACGCCTCTTTAGTTTGAACAAGCTTTTTGATCTCCATATATGTAGAAACCATTGTAGCCTCTGGAACCATATTTGCGATATCTTCTTTGGTAAGGTCTTGGATTTTTTCAACAAGAACTTTGTGGTTTGCTTTGAGTGTTGCATTAAAAAGTGGAAGTTTATACTCTAAGCGTTTTAGCTCTTTGTCATACCCTTCGTCAGACTTTAGTGCAGTCTCCATAGCCTTTACAAGCTCGTTGATAAGTTTTGAAGTTGGTCCAAGGTCTAGAAGTTTCTCTTTAAGTACAGCTTTTTTATATGTTACAGTCAGGTAGTAGTGTACTATCTCCTCTGTAAGCTCACCACTGTCAAGATTTTCAGGAGCTTTTTCAAGTGCTTTCATCCAATCTTTTTTAGCTTTTTCAAGTGCTTTAAAGCTTGTAGTAACTTTCTCTACACGTGATTTATCTTTTGCTGAGAGAGTCTTCTCTTCACTCTCTTCATCATCACCTGCATCGTCACCATCATCTTTCTCATCTTCAAAAGATTTAAAGAGCTCTTTTACACGTCTCTCACGATTAATAAGTGGCTCTTTGTAGTCTAGAATGAAATCAATAAGGTAAGGAACCGAACAGATAGCATCAATAATGATGCTCTCTCCAGCTTCAATTTTTTTAGAGATTTCAATCTCTTCTTCTTTTGTAAGAAGTGGAATCTGTCCCATCTCACGTAGGTACATACGTACAGGTGAGTCTGAGCGTGACCACTCTAGAAGTTCATGCTCTTTTAAGATATCGAACTTGTCAGTCTCATTATCTTCAAGCATCTTTCTTTGTGCATCACGACGTGCTTCTGCCTCTTGGTCATTTAGCTTTTTTGCATGTTCACTGGATGTATAGACACACTTTTTATGTTTTTGAATTAGTTTGTAGACATTTTTTGCTTGTGCGGCTGTTGGTTGCTTCTCGAAAAGCTCTATGATTGATTCATAAGTGATACAATCTTTCGATTTATGCTCTTCAAAAAGGGTCTCTATCGCCTTGTTGAGTTCTTTTGCTGTCATATGGGAGGTTGCTCCGTTGCTTTTAAGGTTTTTAAAAGGTGGATTATACCGAAATTTTCTTAAACTCTTCTATAAATTATGCCTCTTTTCTTGGTCTGTTTTTTTGGAACACCTTTTGCTAAGTCAAGTTTAACAATCCAGATTTTAAGGATATTTGATGCAAACAGGCTACTACAGTTCTGCTGCTGGTATGGTTACTCAGTTTAACAGACTCGATACTATTGCCAATAACTTGGCAAATGTAAATACAAATGGTTTTAAAGAGGATAATCTCGTTGTGGGTGATTTTATGCGAATCTACCAAGAAAAACGTGATGAACTTCCAAACGAAAATCAGACAAAAGAGGCAGCGAAGTTTATTAACAGAACGATGACTAGAGCTCCTCAGGTAGTAGATGAGTATAGTAACTTCTCAGTTGGACAGATGCAAAAGAGTACAAACAGTTTAGATTTTGCACTCTCAAAAGAGGGACTCTTTTTTGCCGTAAAGACACCAGAGGGTGTACGTCTTACTCGAGACGGTGCCTTTTCTCTTGATGATGAGGGACGTCTTGTTACCAAAGAGGGTTATGAAGTCTTAGCAGATGATGGGGAGGGTATCAGTTTTGCAACAACAGATACTACTATTAAAGCAGACAAAAATGGTCAGCTCTATACAAATATTCCTGGAGGAATTACCTTAACAGCTAACAAAAAGCTCTATATTGCACAGCCTCAAAATTTAAAAGATTTAAAAAAAGAGGGTGATAATCTCTATAGACTTGATGATATGAAAGATTTAGCAACACTTGATGAGAGTGGGGCAGTTTTACAGGGTTTTGTTGAGAAGAGTAATGTCAATGCTGTAAAGATGATGACAAATCTTATTGAAGCAAACAGACTTGTAGGAATGTATCAAAAAGCGATGGATACACAGATGAATGATATGAACCGTGATGCAATAGAAAAAATTGCAAAAAAAGCATAAAGTAAAGGGAGAATAGAGATATGATGCAGTCACTATATACAGCTTCAACAGGAATGTTGGGGATGCAGACACAAATTGATACAACGGCTAATAATATTGCCAATGTAAATACTATAGGCTTTAAAAAGGGGCGTGCAGAGTTTGCTGATTTAATGTACCAGGTTATGGAGTATGCAGGAACATCTACAAGTGATGTAACAAAATCTCCAACAGGTATTGAAGTTGGTCTTGGTACTCGTCCTACGGCTATCAATAAGATTTTTTCAGAGGGCTCTTTGAAGCAGACTGACAATCAACTCGATATGGCAATTACAGGAAATGGTTTTTTTAAACTTGAACTTCCAGACGGTACGGAAGTTTACAGTCGTAATGGTGCTTTTAAGCTTGATAGCACAGGAACCATTGTAAATAGTGATGGGTATAAGCTTATTCCAGAGACTGTTGTACCTGAAGATGCAACAAATATCAGTATTGGTGTTGATGGTACTGTAACGGTTATTCAAGCGGGACAGACACAGGCTACTCAGATAGGTCAAATAGAGACTACAAACTTTATAAATCCTGCAGGTCTTCACTCTATGGGAGATAACCTCTATATAGAGACTGATGCATCAGGACAACCGGTAGCGGGAACACCAGGAATAAATGGTCTTGGAACAATTCGTCAAGGTTTTGTTGAGCTCTCAAATGTTGAACTTGTTGTAGAACTTACAGATCTTATTACGGGTCAACGTGCTTATGACTCTAACTCAAAAGTAATTACAACAAGTGATGAAATGCTTCAGACTGTAAACAACCTCAAACGATAACAACTCCCAAAAGAGCATTGATACTTATTAATATCAAATGCTCTTTCTATCTAGAAAATATTTTTAAAAATAGCTTTCTCATTTATAATTTCAAATCTTATCTTATTTGGATTTGAAATCATATATTTCTCTTTTTCTACACGCTGCAATTTGTTATAGAAATATTTTTTATCCGTATTGTATTTTTGTGAGCGGAGTTGAAATTCTATTTTTTTATTTTTTAACTTCTTGATATTTCTTACTATCGGTTTACCATATTTTACATTTAAAGCTAGTTCATACGCTTCTAAATAGCTGTAATTATATTTGTCTATAAGATATTTTGTAAGTTGATTGAGAGGTAGTTGTAGTGGATAGTTTTTGCGAGAGACACAACGTACGTATGTACTTCCACTTTTGTTGTACCAACCTGTCTTTTTACTGTTGATATATACATATTTTGCAAATTTACTATGTCTTTTGTCAGTTGATGCTGACCAGTATATGCTACCTGTATAATCAAGTTGTGATCTCTTTTTGTTTAAAGCGAGAAGCTCTTTGTCTGTTGGAAGTGTAAAATCATCTAGAGTTATACTCTGAGTAATTTTTATCTTCAATCTTTTACAATATCCTTGTGCATCATGCCAGGTCATCTTCTCACGTTTGTTTATGGCTTGATCTTGCCAGAAAAGACCATCTATATACTTAACACCCTCAATCTTCTGCCAAGTGATAAAGCCCATAGAGAGGTTTGCTCCCCTTTTGAGTCTTATCATTAAATCACTATCTTGTGCTATATTTATCCACTTCTTATAGGGAATATACCCTTTGAGTGTTACTTCGATGTGGTATCTCCCTTTTTTTAGCCAAATACCGTCATGATATTTTGGTTTTATATTTAAGATTCTAATACGGGCATTTTTATGTGGAGTGTGTACTGTAAGTCTAAAGTAACTTCTCTCTTTTTCAAGGTATTTAAAAGGAATCTCTCCTTCTGATGTGATAGCTATACCATCAACAACCTCAAAAAGTGTTACTTTTTGACCTCTGTAAAAAGAGTTTTGAGTTGTTGTAACATACATTGTCTGTTGCTTTGAACTCTTTTGTTGAACTTCAACCTGAGGCTCTACATAAGGGAATGAAGAGCATCCTAATAGAAATGTAAGGAAGATAGTTATAAAGTATTCTAAAGGCTTTCTCTTCAAGTAAACTCTTTTTTTGAAATTTTTTGATGAGGATTATATCATATTTTATGATATTATATGACCTTTATTACATGAGTGGGGGGAGAAATAGAGATATATGTGGAAGTTTTACCATCGTTTAAATATTGAGAAGAAGTTAAACTTTATGAGTCTCTCGACGGCGCTTATGTCAGGGATTATTGCTATAATTTTTATATCTATCTACCAATATATAGATGGTAAAAAAGATATAGCTTGTACCAATAAGACACTTTCAAAAATTCTTGCTCAAAATATTGCTCCAGCACTCCTTTTTAAAGATGTAAACAATATTCAGGCATCTCTCTCTTCATTAAAGTTTGAAAACAATATTATTGAGGCTTATGCTCTCTTGGATAATGGAGAGATAATCGGTTCATACACAAAAGAGCGCCTCTTTAAACAAAACTCTATGATTAAAAAGATACCTTTAGAACCAAAACAGTTTTGGGATGGCTTAAAGCTCTATACCGTTACACCGATCAATGATGATGCAAATCGTATAGGCTTTTTGATAACCATATACACGATGAATGAGTTTATTGCGCATATATTAATGCAGACTCTCTTTATATCGCTTATTATTATCTCATCGATTCTTTTGACATTTAAGTACTTTAAGTTACTTAGTCGAGATATTTTGATTCCAATCTCTCAACTCAATAAAAGCACAACAGAGATTATTAAGACAAAGACACTTAACAGCGAGGTAAAAGTCTATAATAATGATGAGATTGGACTCTTAGCAAAAAATTTCAATATTATGATTAAAGAGCTCTCAAAGTATCATGATGAGCTCTCAAAACAGAAGGATCTACTCTCATATAAAGCAAACCATGATGAGTTGACAGATTTACCAAACAGAGCACTCTTTAACGATAGACTCACTGTTGCTATTAATAAAGCAGATAGAAACGGAGGAGCAATCGCTGTCTTTTTTTTAGATATTGACTACTTCAAACAGATAAATGATAAATATGGACATGATGTAGGTGATGAGATACTTAAACGTTTTGCAGTACGTCTTGAATCATGCCTACGTGCGGAGGATACTTTAGCCCGTATTGGTGGTGATGAGTTTATGATTATTTTACAAGAGAATGAAAACTTAACTACATCAACAACGGTTGCAAATAAGATTTTAGAGTCTATGAAAGAGCCTATTGAGCTTGGTGAGAGTGAGTTGATGCTCTCTACAAGTATTGGTATTGCTATCTATCCTTCAGATGCATCTAATGCCTCTGAACTGGTTAAAAAAGCAGATCTTGCTATGTATAAAGCAAAAGAGTCTGGAAGAAATAACTTTAAATTTTTCAACAAGAAGTAAACGCTTTATAAAACTACAATCACTTTTTAGATATAATCGCAAAATTATTTAGTTAAAACATTAGGATTTTATATGCAAAAAGCAAATATTGACGGTAAAGTTTGGAGATTTGGTAAAGATATCGATACAGACTTAATTATTGCCGCTCGCTACTTAAACACATCAGTTCCAGAGGAGTTGGCAAAACATGTAATGGAAGATGCTGACCCGGAGTTTGTAAAGAAGATGACTCCTGGTGATATTATTGTTGCTGATGAGAACTTCGGTTGTGGCTCTTCACGTGAACATGCTCCAATTGCATTAAAAGCTGCTGGTGTTGCTGCTATTGTTGCACCTACATTTGCAAGAATTTTCTATAGAAATGCGTTTAATATGGGGCTTCCTATTTTTGAACTTAAAGAGGCAAGCGAGATTAAAGAGGGTGATGAGATTAGTATTGATATGAATGCTGGCACAATCACAAACAAAACAACAAACAAGACATACAGTTTTACACCGATTCCTGAGTTTATGCAAGAGCTCATTGATGCGGGTGGACTTATGAACTTTGCACAAAATGAGATTAAAGAGGGTAAAAAATAGATGAAATCATATAAAATAGCACTAATTAAAGGGGACGGTATTGGTCCTGAGATTATTGATGAGGCTGTTAAAGTTCTTGATGCTGTAGCTTCATACAGTGGTTTTCACTTCAACTATGATGAGTTATTAATGGGTGGAATCGCTTATGATATTACAGGTGACCCACTACCACAAGAGACAATTTCAGGTGCTTTAAACTCTGATGCAGTTCTTTTTGGAGCTATCGGTGGTGAGAAGTGGGATAATCTTCCACGTGAGAAGCGTCCAGAGAGTGGACTGTTACGTTTTAGAAAAGAGTTAGGTGTCTATGCTAATTTACGTCCCGCTGTTGTTTATGACGAGCTTGTAAATGCATCATCACTTAAACCTGAGATAGTTCGTGGAGTTGACCTTATGGTAGTTCGTGAACTTATTGGTGGTATCTACTTTGGTGAACCAAAAGGGCGTGATGAGAACAAAGGGTGGAATACAATGGTATACACTCGTGAAGAGATTGTACGTATTGCGCACCAAGCTTTTAAAATCGCTATGACACGTAATAAAAGAGTATGTTCAATTGACAAGGCAAATGTACTTGATGTTTCTCAGCTTTGGCGTGAGACTGTTGAAGAGGTAGCTAAAGAGTATCCAGAAGTTGAACTTACTCATATGTATGTTGACAATGCTGCAATGCAACTTATTCGTGATCCAAAACAGTTTGATGTAATGCTTACAGGAAATATCTTTGGAGATATCCTGAGTGATGAGGCTTCTATGCTTTCAGGTTCAATTGGGCTTTTACCATCAGCTTCAGTTGGTGCAAAAATTGGTGTATATGAGCCTATTCACGGTTCTGCTCCAGATATTGCAGGACAAGGTATCGCAAACCCAATTGCAACAATCTCATCAGCTTCTATGATGCTAAGATATGCACTTGGTGAAAATGAAGCAGCAGATAAGATTGATGCTGCTATAAAACGTGCTCTTAAAGAGGGTTACAGAACAGGAGATTTAGCTCAGTTTGATGCAAAAGAGATCTGTTCAACAAGCGAAATGGGTTCTATTATCGCTAACTATATAGAGAAGTAAGAGACTTTTTATGCAGACGCTAACTCTGGCAAATATCTATGAACTTCAAGGTCTTAAAGAGGAGGCTTTGGAGATTTACAAAGAGATTTTAAAAAAAGATCCAGACAATAGTGATGCAAAGATTGCTATTCGAAGATTAAGCGGAGTTAGAAAAAAGTTTTTACATGTAAATACTCAGATGAAAGAGTTCTTTTTAAAGATGGAGAGCGATGTTGAGTTTAAAGAGTTTGAAAGGTGGTTATTAAAAGCATGGAATTAAAAGATGTTATATTATCAACATTGGCAGAGATGGAGGAGAGTATAACTCCGGAGGCTGTTAATAGTGTAGAGGATTTCAAACCACAACCAAAGCAGGAGCCAAGAGTAGAGAATCACTCATTAGAGAGTGATGAAGAAGAGAAATACTCAGATGAGCTCTACTTTTTAAACTCAATTCGAGAGAGACTTCTTGTTCTATTTGAGGGTTTTCAAGCGCCAAATAACTCAAATATTGAAGCAAAAGTAGATATGACATTAAACTTTTTAGAGTATACACTCGCTACAATTGATGCAAGAGTAGAAAAATTAGAAAAAGGATCGCATAAGTGAGCCAATACCGTGTTTTAATTGACGCTAATGATGAAAAAGGCTTAGTTCATAAAGTCTCGAGTATATTTTACAATTATGATCTAAATATTCTATCTAACAGTGAGTTTGTTGATAAAGAGAGCAATAAGTTCTTTATGCGCTCTGTAGTTGATGGTGCAGTAGATAAGGATGAACTTATTAAAGCTTTAGAGAGTGTATTGCCTCAAACTGCAAGTATTAAAGTTATTGAACCAAAGAAAAAAAATATAATTTTGATGGTAACAAAAGAGCTTCATGCTCTTGGTGATATTCTTATTCGTCATGAAGCAGGGGAGTTGGATGCTAATATTTTAGCTGTTATCTCAAATTATGATAAGTTGGAGTCTCTTGTAGAGAAGTTTGGCATTCCATACATAACAATTTCACATGAGGGTTTGGAACGTGCTCAACATGAGAGTAAAATCATTGAAGCAATAAATAACTTTAAAGATGTTGATTATATAGTTCTTGCAAAATATATGCGAATCTTAACACCTCGTTTTGTTGAGGAGTATGATGGGAAAATCATCAATATTCACCACTCATTCCTTCCTGCTTTTATTGGTGCAAATCCATATAAACAAGCTTATGACAGAGGTGTTAAAATTATAGGTGCAACAGCACACTTTGTAAATAACAATCTTGATGAAGGACCGATTATTGCCCAGGATGTAAAGCATATTGATCATGCCTACTCATGGAAAGATATGCAAAAACTGGGACGTGATGTAGAGAAGGTAGTACTCTCTCGTGCGCTAAAACTTGCTCTTGAAGATAGAATCTTTGTCTATGCAAATAGAACGGTAATATTTTAATGGCATTTAATTTAGTACTCGTTCATCCTCAAATCCCCAACAATACTGGTGCTATTGGCAGACTCTGTGTCAATGCCGGAGCCTCACTGCATCTTATAAAACCAATTGGGTTTGATATTGATGAAAAAGCAGTACGTCGTGCGGGACTTGATTATTGGGATAAGTTGGATTTGCATGTATGGGAGAGCCTCGATGAGTTTTTTGTAAAAAATGAGATTAGAGACAATGCCTATTTTGCAACGACAAAAACTGACAGACCCTATTTTGAAGCAGAATTTAAAGAGGGTGATTTTATCTTTTTTGGAAGTGAAACAGCTGGTATTCCAGAGGATGTATTAAACAAATACAAGTCTCAAAATATTACAATTCCAATGACAAAAGATGGAAGAAGTCTTAATCTTGCAATCTCTACCGGAATAGTTCTTTATGATGCTATTCGCCAAAACTACTCTACATTTAACAAGGCTTAAAATGAATCCATTTGTCGATACTGTGATGCTTGTACTTTTTATACTCTTTATGATATTTGTCTTTGGAGGATATCATAAGACAAAGTCAGCACAACGCGAAGAGGAGCGTGAACGAAGAGAAGAACTTGAAAAAGAGTCAAACTCTTAAAAAAGTTTTTCAGCCCACATCTCAATTCTATTTTCAAATCTCTCAAAAAGAGTCTCTGCATTTTTAATAAGAAGTGACATTTTGTATCCTTTTTTCTTCTAAGTTGCAAAAATATTACACAAAAATATATCTTTTGTATGAAAATATGACAATTTGTCAAATAATTATTGATTTTATTTCAAATTTACATTATACTGTGGCATATTTATTCAAAAAGGGGTCAAAATGAATAGTTTTGCAGATATTGTTGAAGAGATAAAGAGTATAGTCTCACAAGATTTTGCTCCAAAAAAAGTTTTTGACAAAGATGTTGCAGAGGTACTTGGTATATCTCAGATGAATTTTGCAACCATGAAAAAGCGTAATAAAATACCATTTAATGAGCTTTTGGATTTTTGCGCACAGAGAAGTATCTCTATAAATTGGCTTCTTTATGGTCAATCACCTGAGAGCCTTGTTGAAGCTACTAATAACTATATGATTAAATATTTTAATGATATAAATGCAAGTGCAGGTGGTGGTGCAGATGTAGAACTAGAGAGTGTTGAAGAGTTGGAGATTCCACAACAGTTTGTTTTTATGCTCGGCGGAGAGAGAGAGTTGAAAAATATAGAGGCAATTAATGTCTCAGGTGATTCAATGGAGCCTACTTTTAGTTATAATGACATTGTATTTATAAATAGAAGTAAAACAGATCTAAATCGTGGTGGTATCTTTACTATAAGAACAGAAGCAGGGCTCTTTATTAAGCGTATTCAAAAGCGCATGGATGGAAAGGTCGATGTTATCTCAGATAATAGTATCTACCCAACGCAAACACTCTCTCCAAATGAATTGGAGGTGATAGGGCGTGTTGTTAGTCGATTTGGAGATGTTGATTAAAAAGGGTGAACTTGAAATTTTATGTAATTGCATGTATTGTATTTTTATCTGGCTGCGCTGAATATAGCTTAACAGGATGCCGTACCTATGACAATATCGGTAAAAACCTTTCTGCTGCTGATAACAGTTGTAAACAACAAAAGAGTATTAAAATAGCTCCTCCTGCACTAAAAGTGCGTAAAAATGTAGCACCTAAAAAAGAGAGTGTTACAGAGATAAAGCTTATTGATCAAATTATTTCTCACTATACAAAAGGAATTAATAGAGGTTTTATCTCAACACAAGAAGCATATGAGAAGAGATATTTTAAACCGTGGAGACTTAAAGGTTTAGATATCTCTAAAGAGGATGCAATGTGGGCACACACTACATTTAATGCTCAAAACAGTTATGGAGAGAATCTACTTCCAAGGGAGAAGAGTTTTTTTGATGAGATGCTTGAAAATGCGAACTTTGATGCTTTTTCAACACTCAACCAAAGAGCTATTTCGTTAAGAGAGCTTAATGTCCGCGCTTTTCCAACAAAGAGACCGCTTTTAAGAGACCCTAAGAGTGTAGGAGAAGGTTTCCCTTTTGACTATCTGCAAAACACTACTGTTGCTCCAAATAAACCTCTTTTAATATCTCACTATTCAAAAGATAGAGCATGGGTCTTTGTTGAGTCTAGTTTTGCCTACGGCTGGGTGGAGTCAAGAAATATTGCTATAATCGAAAAAAAATATACAGATATCTGGCAGGAGGCACAGCAACTCTTTTTTATTAAAGAGAATGAGCCTATCTTTACAACGGAAAACGACTTTTTGTTTAAATCAAAAGTTGGACTAATGTTACCAATTATTCAGGAGCAAAAGGGTAGTTTTAAAATTCTTACAATCAGTAACTACAAACACTCTAAAGCCTACTATATTCAATCAGTAGTCTCTAAAGATATAGTTCATAAAGGTATTATGGAGTTTAATGCCAAAAATATTGAGACTATTTTAAGCGAAGTTTCTAAGGTGAATTATGGCTGGGGAGGTATTTATGGACAGAGAGACTGCTCATCACTCTTAAGAGACTTTTTTGCTCCATTTGGAGTTTGGTTACCTAGAAACTCATCACAACAGGCAAAAGTCGGAAAAGTTATCTCTTTAGAGGGACTTAGTGATGATGAGAAGCTTGCTGCGATTAAAAAAGAGGCTCTGCCTTTTGAGACGCTACTCTATAAAAAGGGACATATTGTTCTTTATGTTGGAACATTTAATGGTAAGGTAGTAGTCTTTCATAATACTTGGGGTGTTAAGACAAAACATGATGGAGTTGAGGGAAGATACCTAATCGGCAAACCTATCTTTAGTACTTTAGAGTTAGGAGAGGAGCTAGATGACTTCGACAGCGAATCATCTCTACTTAAAGAGATAGAGAGTATGAATATACTCACTCTTTAAGATTTAGGCTTTTATATCCAAAAGAGAACCCATCATCTCATCTTGGGTTCTAATAGCTGTTACATTTACTGCTGCTACTTTCTCCCCTACAATTTGATCAGGAAGCTCTTTTGAGAGATCTGTTTGACTCTTTGTTAAACCGTTGTCATCTGCAACTCTAAGGTTGGCTTGTAGGGTTCCTTCAGATGGGTTTGAGACTTTAATATCTGTTGGTCTAAAACCATCTGTATTTACATTAGCTATATTATTTGCATTTGCATCTAACATAACCTGATTAGCTTGTATAGATGAAACATTCGTTGAAATCATAACAAACTCCTTTTATATATTGAGTCATTATAACATAAACTACTAGTGCATCCCTTGAGGTGCTGTTTGCATTGTAGCACTGCTTTGAGTGGCACTACTCACACCTTGTGTCTGCATACTGTTTATATTTGCATTAGCACTCTGCGTAGAGTTTGCTGTTTGATTTGCAGTAAGTTCCATTGAGTAGGCAACGAGTTTTTGTGTTGTTGCAAGATTAGTACTTTGAATTCTTTGTGTCTCTAAAATTCTATCTGCCATAATTCCAATCTCACCGGCCATAAGTAAGATTCTATCTGCCATTACACCAATATCATCAGAGAGACGTAAAATTGTTGTATTTGTAGAGTTGAGAGTTGCAATGTAAGAGTCATTTGCATTATCTGCTTGGTGAGAAGATAGATATGCACCAATCTTTGCAAGAGCAACTACCTCACCGCTTAGTTTTTCAATACTCTCAAGGGCCTCTTTTGCCTCCTCTTGATTTTGAAACTGTGCATTTTCAATTTTTGTTGCATACTCATTAAGTGTTGTCTCATATGATTGAAGTTTTGTCAGATACTCTTGTAGCGCTGCATCACTTTGTGACAAATCTTCTAATCTCTTTTTTGAGTAGTCATGAAGTTCATAACTATCTGCTACTGCTGTATCTAAAAAGCCCATTGTTGTAGTTTCATCTGCTCCAAAGAGTAGTAGTGATGTTGTAAGTGAGAGACCAATAATTATTTTTTTCATATTTTTCCTTTTTTATTTTTGATGAGAAATTATTATATAAAAGAGTTAGTAGAGTGTTAGCAGGGAGTGGGGTATATCTTATAAATAAGATATGCCCTCTATTATTTAGTGAAGATCAGCGTTGAGTTTAATCTCTCTTGTTGAGCGAGAAGCTGTAATCTCACCTGTGAGAGAGTTTTGTCTAAAGTGAAGACCATTGAGATGTGCAAGTTGTTTTCCTTTGAAGATTTCACCTTCAATAGTAATACCTTTGTTTACCTCTTTGATTTTCTCTAACTCAGCAGGGTAGATGCCAATTTTTGTACCCTCTAATATTGCAAGACCTGCATCGATGATACAACCATCACCTAAAGGAATACCACAAACAGAGTTTGCACCTAAAAGACAGTTTTTACCAACAGAGATTGGGTTGCCATCAGTTCCTGAAAGAACTCCAAGAATTGAAGCACCACCACCAACATCACTACCATCACCAACGATAGCAGATGAGCTGATACGACCCTCAACCATACTAACACCAGTAGTTCCGGCATTGAAGTTGATGTATGAAGCACCCGGCATTACTGTAGTTCCTGCTGCTAGTTGCGCACCAAAACGTACTTTTGAAGTATCTAAGATACGTGTATTATCCGCTGGAATAATGTGTTGTAGGAATCTTGGGAATTTATCTACAAAATCGATATGTGGGTACTCATTTGCAAGTTTTAGCTCAATTTCGAACTCTCTTAAATAATCAAGCTCAATTGGCTGACCATTTGACCATGCAACATTTGGAAGTGCACCAAATGCACCGTTTAGGTTGATCTCACGAAGACCAACTTTAGCCTGAGAAATTGCATAGAGTTTAAGGTAAGTTGCCTCAACTGACTCTAATGCAGCATCTTCGAATATAAAACATACTTTAAACTCACCCTCTAGACTACCATTGTTGATGATTTGAGAGTAAAGAGCCGATACTACTTGAATATTTTTGTGTGCATCACCATGCGCCTCATCAGAGTAT